>Ga0180437_10000110_pt1 | contig 176766 bp, 154 predicted proteins | sample SS_ome_4_FD_132410 | JGI IMG/M metagenome (GOLD analysis project Ga0180437, IMG submission 132410) | Hypersaline lake sediment archaeal communities from the Salton Sea, California, USA - SS_3_D_1 metaG | ecosystem: Environmental > Aquatic > Non-marine Saline and Alkaline > Hypersaline >...
TCCGCCTGGGCTTCGTGTTGTAAAGAAGCCACCGGCGGAATGCCGAGCAATCTGTTTAATGGGCTCAGGCTTCAAGAAGCACGGCAGGTGTAATGAGGTTCCCAGGTGTAGGGATCGTCGGCCCGGGACCGAATAATCCAGGCCAGGGGGTTCAACCCCGAAGCTACGGGTCCGATAATCCGGTGGGTTAAGCAAGACGCAGATGCTTCAGACCCCGTCGTCACCGAACAGCGTATCCACAACGTCGCCCTCCCGAACGGGCCGCCCCGCAATCTTCACTCCCGAGCGCCTGAGGCCGCGCAATATGCGTATGGTATCGGGAAGGTACTCGAAGTCGATATCACTGCCTTTGGGGCCGGCCGGATAGAAGAACTCCTCTGTGGGGACGGGGCCCGACTCAAGAAGCCCTCCGACCAGCAGCGAGACCGTGTCCCCGACCTCGGCCGCGAGGTCGGGCTCATGCGTAAGCACCAGCGTGGTCACGCCGTCAGTCTTCAGCACTTCCAGGGAATTGATAACGCTCTGTCTGCTCCGCCAGTCGAGCCCGGCCAGCGGCTCATCCAGGATGAGATAGCGTGGCCGTAGCGCAATCACCGAAGCCAGGGCGACTTTCCTCATTTCGCCGTAGCTGAGCTCCTCCGGTGGCCGAGCGAGCATGGCCGCCGGTAGCCCAACGCAATCCAGCGCCCACTCGGAGCGCTGCCTCCTCTCTACAGGGCCGACGCCGAAATTCTTGAGCCCGAACGCGATCTCGGCTTCCACCGTGGTTTCGAACATCTGCTCCTCGGGGAACTGAAACGCGAGCTGTACGCGCGAGCGATCGAATCGACTCGACGCCGGGTCCTCCCCATCCACCCGAACCATGCCCCCATCGGGTGCAATCACTCCGGCCATAACCAATCCCAGGGTTGTCTTCCCCGACCCGTTGGGCCCGAGGAGGATATGCACATTGCCCTTCTCAAGCACCATGTCGACATGCTGGAGCACCGGCTCATCGAAGTATGAATAGGTCAGGCTGTGAATCTCTATCCCCAATTCCCACCTGCCCTTCCCCGACCTCCGCCCGGGCCGCCGGCAAGCGCCTCGGTAATGCACTGCGGCGTGAGCTCGGGACAGCAATCGGACACCTTCGCCAGCTTCTCGACCCTCGCCTGAGCCTCCGATGCCACAAGACCGAGGCCGTGAAGCGGAACCCCCGCCTCGCGCAGATGCAGCAGTAGCTCGTCCCTCCCACCCGCGAATTCAACTCTCCCCTCCTTAAGGAACATGACCTCGTCGCAAAGCCACGCGTCTTCCAGCCTCATTGAAATGAAGAGCGTGCCCACCCCGATCTCGCCGCGAAGGGCGTCCAGGCTCCTGAGCAGAACGCGCCTGGCTCCCGGGTCGAGAAGCGCCGTGGGCTCGTCGAGAACGATATAGCCGGGCTTCATCGTGTAAATGGATGCCACAGATACGAGCTGCTTCTCTCCGGCGGAGAGAAGATGGCAGGGCCGCTTTCTCAAATGCTCGATTCCGAAGAGACCGAGCGCGTTCTCCACCCTGTTACGGACCTCATCGGGCTCCAGCCCGAGATTGCGCGGCCCGAAACCTATTTCGCGTTCTACGGTGGTCTCTATTATCTGCTGCTCAGGGTCCTGGAACACGAGCCCGACCCTGCGCCGCACCTCATATACCTGGGCGCCGTCTGCGGCATATAGGCCGTCGACGGTTACGCTCCCGGCGGTGGGCTTAAGGAGGCCGCATACAATTCTCGCCAGCGTCGTCTTGCCGCTTCCGTTCTCGCCCACAAGCCCGACCCTCGCGCCCTCGGCCACTTCAAAACTGACGCCCCGCAGAACCTCGCGGCCGTCGGGATACGCATATCCCAGCTCACTGACTTTGATCATATGGGATTACTCCGCGGCGAGAGCGTCGAGATGAACCCGGGCTTCCTCCGCCCAGACCGAATCGCTGTCCAGCTCGAGATACCTCTCCCACTCGGCAATGGCTTCTCTCTTCTTGCCGAGTTGCTCGAGCGTAAGCGCGACCGCATACTGGGCCTCTGCATAGGTGGGTCTCAAGTCTATTGCCCGCCGGAACTCCTCCAGCGCGTCCTTCTTCCTGTCATCCTCTTTGAACGCGACTCCCAGGCTGTAGTGATAGGCCGCCTCGGAAGGATAGCTCTCTATGAGCTTTTCAAGTATGTGCCCGGCCTGCTCGAGCTTGCCCAGATTGGTGTAGGTGACTGCGAGGTTGAACCAGGCGTCCGAGTTGGAGGGATCGGCATCCACCGCCCTCTCCAGATATGGGCGCGCGTCTTCATACTGGCCGGTCTCGGCAAGCACAGTCCCCTTGTTGTAGAGGACATCGGCCTCATGCGTGCGCGCGATCTTCTCGAGCTCGCTCGTGTCGAACGGGACCAGGAGCGTCGTCCCGGGCTGCAGTCCGACGAAGGGGTCCACTCCATTGTAGTCGCCGAGCGCCTTGGCCAGCCTCGCGTCGCCGTAGTACTCCCTAGCTATCTCATCAAGCGTCTCGCCCTTCGAGACCATGTGAGTGTAACCCTCCTTGCCCACGACGACCTCGTACTTCTTCTTGCCGCAGGAGGGGGTAAGCATGAGGACTACTGCAAGCGCGGCAACGGCCAGCCTAGGAAGAGGGTCCTTCGCTCTTTCCCAAAACATTCTTACTTTCCTCAATCACGACTCTGACGGGAACGCCCAGCGACTCGGCGAGATGGAGGCAGTCCCCGTATTCGGGAACGCGCTTCTCACCCGAGGGGAGCGTGAATACTTTCACCTTTACTTTTCCGTATCTGGTTTCCACTTCCTCGAACCTGCGCTCGAGTTTGAGCCTGCCGACCTCGTACATTCTCACCCCGGCCGTCGTGGTTTCCTCAAAGATGCAGTCGGCCACCTCGCTCACGATCTCCCGGGGACACAGGACGCTCAGCACGAATCCCGGCCTCCCCTTCTTCATCACGACGCTTGTGAGCCAGACATCCAGCGCGCCCTTTGAAAAGAGCTCGCTGTAGACATGGGAGTAAATCTGGGGGTTCATATCATCGATATTGGTCTCGATGTGTATCACCGAGTCTCTCTCAAGCCGCGCGGCATCGCCCAGGACGAACCGGATGACGTTGGCCATCTCATCGAGCTCGCCGGTGCCCGCGCCGTAGCCTATGGCCTGGACTCGCATCTCGGGAACCTGGCCGAAACGCGCGGCGCAGGTCCTTAATATGACCGCGCCCGTCGGCGTGGTGAGTTCCCGCTCCACGCCGGTGCCCCGGACGGGCACGCCCTCCAGGATCTTAAGCGTCGCCGGTGCGGGAACGGGCAGCACGCCGTGGGCGCACTCCACCGACCCGGTGCCCAGGGATATGGGCGAACACACGACCTCTTCCACGCCCATAAGGTCGAGCCCTATGAAACTCCCGACTATGTCGACCACGGTGTCCACGGAGCCCAGCTCGTGGAAGTGGACGTCGTCCTTGGACACGCCATGAATGCCCGACTCGGCCTCAGCCAGGAGGTCGAACGCCTCAAGCGCCCTCTCCCTGACTGCCCGGCTCAGGGAGCTTTTCTCGAGCAGCCCCACGATATCCCTGTAAGTCCCCGCGCTCGCGTCGGAGGCATGGGTGAAAGTGAATGACCTTGCGCCAATGGACTTGCGGCTCGTCTCCTTGACCTCTATCTTGAGGCCCTTGATGCCCAGCTTCTCCATCTCGGCCATGAACGCGGCCTCGCTAAGACCCGCATGGAAAAGCGCGGCCAGGATCATGTCTCCCGCCGCGCCGGCGAAGCAGTCGAAATAGCCTATCTTCAATGTTATGACCTCTTCCCGTTCATGAGGCTCGCCGAGACCGCGGCCCCGAATCCGTTATCGATATTGACGACGGTGACACCCGGCGAACATGTGTTGAGCATGGTAAGAAGCGACGCGATGCCCTTGAAGCTGGCACCGTACCCGACGCTCGTGGGCACGCCGATCACCGGAGCGTTCACGAGCCCGCTCACGACGCTGGCGAGCGCCCCCTCCATGCCGGCTATGACTATTATGACGCCGGCCCTCCTGAGTCTGGGGAGATGCCCGAAGAGCCTGTGAAGGCCGGCGACGCCGACGTCATAGATTCTCTCCACCCTGTTCCCCAGGAACTCGGCTGTGACCGCAGCTTCCTCCGCGACCGGCATGTCAGATGTTCCGGCGCTTACTACCGCTATCCTGCCCTTCTTGCGCTTCCGGTGCCCCCCGACCACTATGGCCCTCGCCGCCTCATTATACGTGGCCCCGGGCACGACTTGCTTCACCAGCTCGAACACATCCGCCGAAGTCCGGGTCGCGAGGAATCTCTTCTTCCTCTTGTACAGGGCCTCCGCGATTGAGACGACCTGGTCCGGGGTCTTGCCTTCACCGAAAATGACCTCGGAGACGCCCGTGCGCGTCTCCCTGCCGACGTCAAGCGTGGCGAATTCCAGGGACTCATAGGAAGAACCCAGCCGGTCGAGGACCTCCGCTATGGTTGTCTTGCCGCTTTTGACTCCCCTGAGAAGCCTCTCAAGGTCTCTCCTCTCCACGCACCAGCCTCCTCTTGACGGTTTCGGATACAGCCTGGTCGAGCAGCGCCGCGACTTCAGCCTTCGTGTGCAGATGGGCCATTTGCTGTCTCAATGCTACCACACCATACAAACCTTTTGTATACCATAAAAGGTGCTTTCTGAAGCGCAGTACTCCCATCTTCTCTCCAAAAATCTGAATCATGAGGTCGAGATGCATGAGCGCCACGCCGGTCATCTTATCCAGCGGGAACTCCGTATAGGTCCCCTTCTGCATATGCTCCCGCGCCTGCTCGAAGATCCAGGGCCGGCCGAAGCCCCCCCTCGCCACCATCACGGCGTCGCAGCCCGTCTCCTCGAAACCGCGCCTGACGTCCTCGGGCCGCATTATGTCACCCGTGAGAATCACGGGTATGCTGACGGCCCGCTTGACCTCGGCGACCCTGCCCCAGTCGCTGCTGCCCTTGAAGCCCTGATGGGCAGTCCGGCCGTGCACAGTGACGGCTGCCGCGCCCGAGTCCTCTATAAGACGCGCGATATCCACGGCGTTTATGTTGTCTTCATCCCAGCCGCTTCTTATTTTCACAGAAACCGGCAGGCGGGTCGCGCCTACCACGGCCGTGATTATCTCCTTGAGGAGTTCCGGCGTCTTATGCAGCGCCGCGCCTCCGCCCTTCGAGACCACGCGCCGGGCCGGGCAGCACGCGTTTATGTCAATGATGTCGGGCCTTAGGTCCTCTATCATTCTGGCGGCGCCCGCCATCCGCTCGGGGCGCTTGCCGAATATCTGTATGCCGATGGGCCTCTCGCTCTCCCTGAAGCCCGCTAGCTCCGCGCTCCTCATGTTTTTGCGCGTGAGCCCCTCGGAGGAGATCATCTCGGTGTAAACGCCGTCGGCGCCGAAGCCCTTGCAGATGCGCCTGAACGGGGAGTCGGAGATGCCGCTTAAAGGCGCCAGGAGTATCTTGCCGCCTCCGGTGAAGTCTTCTACTGACATCACTCGTTCCTGGATTTGCCAGCCAGGTCGGCCGACATCATCGACTGCGCGACTTCGTCCAGGTTATCGAAACGAATGTGGGGGATTCCGTTCTCCTCGCAATAGGCTGCGAGGTCGCGCTTCGCGAAAAGGATGTCCGCCTGCGCCGCGGCGCACTTGTCGGAGAGACCGTCACCCACGTAGATGACCACCTTGCCGGCGTCCTTGGCCTTTTTCACATGGCTCGACTTGCAGTTGGCGCATCGGCCGCACTCTTCATTGTAATGGGGAAAGGCGAGGCCGGGCCCGGTCCCCCCCACGGTGAGGCAGTTGGCGTACAGCTTTTCGTCGACACCGTGCCTGGCGAGGAAGGGCCTTATGTAGTAATCGAGACCGTCGCTCACAATGAAGATGTCGATTCCCCGCCTTTCGCACACTTCCTTGATGCGGAAGAACCCCTCGTCCATCTCCTGGTCCCGGGCGAACTCCCTGAGTGCGGTGATGTCGCCCCTGTAGGCCTCGAGCTCCCGCCTGAGGCATTCGGCGGAACTGATGCGTCCCTGCTTCCATTCTTCCACAGCTTCGGGCGCTCCGGGCGCGGCAAACCGCGTGAAGAAAGTATTGGAGATATCGACCGGAGAAATCGTCCCGTCGAAGTCTATGAAGAGAGACGCGTCACTCATCTTCTCGGGAATCAGCCTCTGTCGCCGCGGCCACGAAAAGGTCGCTCAATGTGTTCGAGCCCCGGATGATATCAACCGTCTTCTGAAGCTGGCTGTCTCTCTCCAGCGAGATGCGGTAAGCAGCTTCGTCCCCGAATACTTTGCGGGCGATCTCGGACCTCAGCATTATGCTCATGAAGTCCTTACCCTCTTCGAACTCAACCTCCTCGAAATCGAAGTCCTTCTCGGCGAGGAAGTCCTCGAATCCGTCCATGAGGCCGAGGTCATCGCCGAAGTTCTCCGGGATGTCCTCATTATCCGCCACGTATCGCACGGCGTACTCGAAGATGAGTCCCGCTCTAGCGACCCTGCTCACGATTGGCGGTATGGTATCGGGCTCGACGCTGATATCGGGCCGTATCCCGCCGCCGCCCAGGACGACGCGCCCGCCTTCGGTATGGTAAACAGTACCCGAGTCCGGGGCGCTCTCATCCCTGATGATGGCGCTCTCTTCGGTGGCCTCGGGGTCTAAGTTTATGCATCTGCCGCTCGGAGTATAGTACTTGGCCGTCGTGATCTTGAGCGCGTTCCCGCCGGGAAGCCGGAGCACGCTCTGCACCGTGCCCTTGCCGAAGGTCGTGGTGCCGACGACTATGCCGCGGTCCAGGTCCTGGATGGAGCCCGCGACGATCTCGGACGCGCTCGCGCTCGCGTGGTCCACCAGCACTATCAGCGGGTAATCTCCCCCCTGGGCTCTCGAGCCCGCGCTGTACTCGCGGTTCTGCTGCGGCCTTCTGCCCCGCGTGGAGACTATCTTCTCGCCCGGGCTGAGGAACTGCTCGGAAACCTCGATGGCCTGCGTGAGGAGCCCCCCGGTGTTCCGCCTGAGGTCGATGATGAGCTTCTCCATGCCCTCGTTCCTGAGCTCCCTCAGGGCCTCGCGGAGCTCCTTGCTCGTGTGTTCGGAGAACTGGGCGATTCTGACGTAACCGATCTCGTCGTCCAGCATTGAGGCGAACGGCACGCTCTTAATCTCTATGATATCGCGCGTGATGGTGTAATCCATGGGCTCTTCCTCGCCCGCGCGCCTCAGGGTTATGGTGACCTGAGTGCCCTTGGGGCCCCTCAGCTTGCTCACGGCTTCGGTTATGGTTATGCCGCGGGTCGATACGCCCTCGATGGCGATGATCTGGTCGCCGCCCCTTATGCCCATATTGTGCGCGGGCGTACCCTCTATCGGGGCGATCACGGTGAGCCACTCGTTCCTGATATCGATTTCAATGCCCAGCCCGCCGAACGACCCGTGCGTGCTGACCATGAGATCATCGTATTGCTTCTTGCTGAGGTAAGTGGTGTGCGGGTCCAATGTGTCCAGCATGCCGCGAATGGAACCCTCGATGAGCTTCTCGAAGTCCACCCTGTCCACATAATCCTCGCGGACCAGCGTCATGACCTCATTGAACAGGATGAGGCTGTCGCGCACGTTCTGCGTCTTGGCGAGCACGATAGTGGCGACGGATATGATCACAATGCTCACGCCGACGAGCATTGCCCTCGATTTTCTGACTTTCAGCATGCTGTTAACCTCGCCTTCTCCGGGGCAGGAATTCGTTTATTATTCTCTTTACTTCGGCAGCGGTGGACTCAATCGGGCCGGAGGAGTCAACCAGCCTGACTCTGCCCGGGTCGCTCCCGGCTATTTCAATATAACCATTTCTGACCTTTTCGTGAAAGTCAACCGCTTCACTTTCTATGCGGTCAAGGTCGCGCCCCAACCGCCTCAGCCCTTCTGATGCAGGAAGGTCGAGGACGATCGTCAGATCCGGCCTTAAGCCCCCGGTCGCAAAGAGGTTGAGCTCTTCCACTTTATCGGCACCCAGGCCCCTTGCATGACCCTGGTATGCCGTGGAAGCGTCATAGAAGCGGTCGCTAATGACCGTCTTTCCCTCCTGGATCGCAGGCGATATGACGTCGGCCACATGCTGAGCGCGGCTCGCTTCATAGAGAAGGAGCTCTGTATGGGCCGTCATTCCGCGATTCCCGGGGTCCAGCAGTATTTCTCTTATCTTTTCACCGATGAAGCAGCCCCCGGGTTCCCGCGTAATGACAACTTCATGACCGAGCTCGACGAGGTAGTTCTTGAGGAGGTCAACCTGGGTCGTCTTCCCGCAGCCCTCGATTCCCTCGAAAGTTATGAAAATTCCCTTGGACAAGAGCCATACCTCTCTGCAGAGCTCCAGAGGCGCACGCTCAGGGGACTGAGCCGGCCGGCGAGGAGCGGCTATGGCACCGGGCGGCCATTATCCGGTCGCCGGAAAGCCCGCCCGCTAATCGGCTAATACAGGGCTGTCAGCGCGCCCTGACTTTCTTCCCGGTCTTCGTGGTCTTCGCCCTCTTGGTCTTTCTGGCCGGCCTCGAGGTCTTCCTCGCCTTGCCCTTTCTCGAGGAGGTGACTTCGATGAACTCCTCCACCATGCGCCTGGCCACGTCATCGGTGAACTGGCGCGGGGGCGACTTCATGAAGTAGGAGCTCGGAGCCTCCAGCGCGCCGGCAATGCCGGCGTCCAGCGCCAGCTTGCAGCACCTGACCGCGTCGATCATGACGCCCGCCGAGTTGGGCGAATCCCAGACCTCGAGCTTCAGCTCCACGTTGAGGGGCACATCGCCGAAGGTCGTTCCTTCGAGGCGTATGTGCGCCCACTTGCGGTCCGTAAGCCAGGCCACGTAATCGCTGGGTCCTATGTAGACGTTGTCCGCGCCTATGTCGTAGTCAAGCTGGGAAGTCACGGCATTGGTCTTGGAGATCTTCTTGGACTGGAGCCTCGCGCGCTCAAGCATGTTGAGGAAGTCGGTGTTGCCGCCCACATTGAGCTGGCTCGTGCGGTCCAGTATCACGCCGCGGTCGCGGAAGAGCCGCGTCAGTACCCTGTGCACGATGGTCGCACCGACCTGGCTCTTGATATCGTCGCCGATCACCGGCAGTCCCTTGGTCTTGAACCTGCCCTGCCAGTAGTTCTCGCGGGCGATGAAGACGGGGATGCCGTTTACGAAGCCGCAGCCCGCCTCCAGTATCTGCTCGACGTACCACTTGGTCGCCTCCTCGCTCCCCACGGGCAGGAAGTTGACGACGACGTCCGTGCCGGTGTCCTTGAGGATCTTCACTATGTTGGCGGTCTGGCCGGGCGCTTTCTCGATGATCTTGGAAAGGTAAATGCCCAGCCCGTCATGCGTCATTCCCCGGACTACCTTGGTGCCCGTCTTCGGCACGTCGCAGAACCTGTAAGTATTGTTGGGCTTGGTGTAGATGGCCTCGGAGAGGTCCTTCCCCACCTTGTTCTTGTCAATGTCGATTGCGGCGCTGAACTCAATGTCGCCCACATGATAGCCGCCAAGATTGGTGTGCATGAGGCCCGGGATGATGTCCTTCTCTTTGGCGTTCTTATAATAATGTACCCCCTGAACCAGGGAAGATGCACAGTTCCCGACACCGATGATTCCCACTCTTACCTTGCCCATTTTGCTACCTCCCCTACTAGGCAACTACGGCTTCTGCGTACCCGCCTGCTTTTTCATCCTTATAAGCCGCTCGAAGGCAGTCATGTTCGCCAGAACAGCAATCAGGTAAACAGCCCATTCAAGGTATCCACGCCCGATGAACGCGCCCAACATCAGAATGATGAGCCTCTCGGGCCGCTGTAGCATCCCGACATCGCACGTGAGGCCCAGGCCCTCCGCGCGAGCTTTCACATAACTTACCATCAGGGAGCCGCATAAAGCAAGTATTACCCCAGTGAGGGGCCATACGGAATCCCTGTAGAACAGAGCCAAGCCCAAATAGACAGCAATTTCGGCATACCTGTCAATAGTCGAATCGAGAAGCGCCCCGCCCTTGCTCTCGCCGCCCGTGACCCTCGCGACGGCGCCGTCGAGCATGTCCATGAAACCCGAGAGGAGCAGAAAAAGCCCTCCCAGCCTCACCCGGCCGTCAGCAAAGGCCCACCCCCCCAGGATCGCGGGTACGAGCCCCAGGACGGTGACCGCGTTGGGCGTCAGCTTCAGGGCGATGGCGCCCCGGGCGATGCCCGCCATGATTCTGCGCGCGCCATCCCTGATTCCTGCAGGTATGAGCAAACTTCTCCTCCCAATTGCAAAAGGGAATGCCCAAAGTTAGCAGCGAACAGGCCACCGGTCAAGCGAAATGGGCACCCATGGGGTCAGGTCTTCAAATGCACAGCCCCGGGAATATCTCCAGGCACAGCGCGTTTTTTTGCATGTATTATCGCGCTGACAATAACGCCCGGAGTGATCACCGGCCCCGTCATGGCGGTGTTGCGAAGGCCATAGGCGTCCGCTACAAAAAGGGGGACAGATGCCACCCTGTCTGCGGCAGGGTTATCTGTCCCTCTCAGGTGCTTCCAGACACCTCTATTTCGTGATGATTCCCCGCTCCAGCACGATCTCCGCAACGGCGGGCTCCGGTATCTGGTTGCCGTCGAAATCGAATAATGCGTTCTCGTCCGTCAGCGTCAGTTCGTCGTCCTCCAGGGTGAAGCCGCCGTAGGCGTTCACCAGGAACGGCGGCTGTATGGGATCAAAGGCGATCATCATACTGTCCTGGTACATGAGCACGAACGATGCCGCGAAGTCAGTGAAGCTCGTATCCTGCCCCGCAAGCGCTGCCGGTATGAAGGCGTTGCCAACTGCTTCGCCCGAGGCGTCTACATCGAAGTCGTAAGTCGCACCCAGCGCGATGGCCTCGACTGAAACCGCCGGATTGGCTACGCTGGTCGCTGTGTAACTCGTGGCCTCCCAGAAGCCTTCGAAATCCTCGGTGAAGATAACGGTGGGATATGGTTCGCTGGTCTTGACCATAGACCCTTCGAAGAATGACGGCTCCATGACCGTATCGCCGTCGAAGTCGAAGAGGGCATCGGGATCGGTGATTGTCACCGTGTTTCCGTCCAGCGTGAAGGCGGCACGCGTATCTGTGAGAAACGGCGGCTGCTCGGGAGTGAATGAGACCAAGATCGTGTCCTGCGAGATCAGCTGGAAGTTACCCGTAAAGGGGATCTCCAGGGTCATCTGCGCAATCGCAGCGGGCACGAACGCCCTGCCCTCGAACTCCCCCTCATCGTCCGCGTTGAACTCCATGGCGCCCCCGAGCGAGATAAGTTCCAGGGAAACGGCCGGGTTGGCGACGCTTGTCGCTTCATATTGCTCTACAACCCACACCCCCTCGAAATCAGATATCACGATCAGATCAGGCCCGCCTCCGTCGTCGTCACCGCACCCCGCAAGTAGTATTCCCATCAGCAGAACAACAGCAAGAAGCAGTTTACCCGGTCCTTTCAGCTGCAGCATGTGTCCCCCTTTCTTTGTGCGGCCCGCACCAGCCACATGAGCCTATCGCATGACTGCCCGGCCCATTCCTGTCTGACTCGATTCCCAGGTCGCCCGGGATCTGGGCACTACCGCCCCGCATTCGATCAGATTGAATAGGCAGCCATCGGAGTACCGATTCTACCGCAGCGGGCACGGCAGGACAAGCTAATCTTCAGGAGTGCTTACGGGGACCCTGAACCAAGCGCAACATGATGCCGGAGGATCTGAAACCGAAAAAATCGAGGGGTCAGGTCTTGAAATGCACAACCGAAGCCATGATGCCCATCGGGTTGCACCTATTCCGCCTTACGACTCTCACGGCACCAGCCGGCCCCAACGTGCACTTCTACTCGTCTGACGCGGCCCGTGCGACCGAAGATCTCCCCTGCCAGCGCAGCCGGTACCGTGTCTCCCTCGAGGGCGATTTCGTTGCCGCCGGACTCGACGATGATTACCCTCGGCCCACGCCCCCGCACGTATACGACCGGCACCTGGCAGAATGTAAATGACAGTGAGCCGGCTTCAAGGGGGATCGACGCCTCCCGGCCGGAACCATCGATATAGTTGTATGTTGCCGGCTCATTCAGAAGTTCCCGGGCCTTAAGCAGCCGGGGCCTGAAAGATATCCTGCCATTCTGGACTTCAACACCAAGCTCGCCCCAGCGGCACAGGATCTCCTCCTTGACCTGCCCGGTCATGCCCGGCTGTTTCGCCCCCCCGAAGGGGGGCGTATGCGAATAGGGATCGAGCGGGAAGGCCCCGAACTCACCCGGCGTCTTCGCAAAGCCGAGCCCGGCGCGGATGTCGAAGTAACGGTCACGGATGCCCTCCACAATGTCCCCGGGAGCACCCCCGGCTGCAGCTCGCTCGAAGGCCGCTTGAGCGGCCAGAAGAAGCTTGGCCACCATGTGCCAGTAAATGCAACCGATACCCTCATATCGATACATGGTACCGGACCGGCCCGTGAAAGCCCTGTGGTTGAAGACTCGTTCGTAAGCATCCAGCACAGCCCTGGCCTCCACCTCCGGGAAGTCCTCTCCGAGTCGCTCCTCCACGGCCCCGGCGTTATGCAGATCGGCGTTGAAACGCAGCTGACCGTCTGCGTCGCGCGTAAGTATGCTCCCGTTCCCGCCATTCACCATGGCAGCCAGAGTGGGGCTTTCCACCAGAATCGAGTCCGGCACCCTGTTCTTCATAAGGTAAGCCGGAAGCTGCTCTTCCGGGTAAAGCACATAGGAGTGCTGGTCTCCACGATACAGCCTGCTCGCCCGGAGCGCCCCGAGAAGATCGAGCGCCTCCTCGGGCCTCAGGAGCCCGCTGTCCAGCACGGCAACCTGTCCCTCCAGCATGAGCGGGAGGGCGGTGACCGATGCGGAGCCCGCAGCCAGGTGAAGGATATTGTATGCGTTGTATAGGCCGTCCTCTCGCCGATTGGATCTAATCGTAGACTTCACCAGCTCCCGCGACCCGCGGAGCAGCGAGACTATGTCCCCCGTGCCGACGCTCCTTCTCTCTCCCGGACCCTCCCGGTAAGCGTGTGCGCGGTATTTCGAGAAAGACTCCCCAACCGAATCCATGAAGGCGCGCCTCTTCCGATCATCCATAGAGCCCTCCGAATACTCGCCGGCGCAGGCGCGCAGCTCATCGAGCCAATCTGCGACCCGGGAAGACATCTCGAACGCAATCTCCTTATGATTCTCAAAGAGGTCTGCGCAGAATCCCAGATGCCTGTGGAGGTAACATGCCGTCACCACCGAAATGCCATTGCCGACCAGGGCGTTGTTTGCATCATTCCACTCAGGCCGCATCGTGTTCATCCATATGCCGCCTCCGGGGACGAGATTGGAGAGTTTAGCGAGAATGGGAACAAGCAGCTTCTCGGCCAGATTGACATGGAGAATACTGCCGCCCCGATGGACCAGCCTGCCATCGCTACCGATCCGGTCGCCGCGTTCATCACTCAGTCTCTGGCGGTCCCAGTCGAAATCGATTGTCTTTCGAGCGTTCTTGAGGATGTCCGCATATGGCCGGATGTTGTAGGGGACATCGGCATAGCAGAAGATGTCCCGGGCGAGCAAAGCCGGGAGCCTGGCGGGATGGTGGGCCAGCGACGTCTCGAGAAGTCTCAGAAGGTACACTATCTGATGGTCGCCCCAGTAACCGATGGAACTCCACGGATCATCCGGGTCGGCCAGCTCCCAGTCGATCCCGTCGCGCGTAATGCGGTAAGGGTTGAAGCCGTCCATTGTGGAAGCATTGACGAACTTGGCTATACACGACTCCAGGCATTCCGGGAAGCTGCGGCAGAGCGCCTCCCAGTTCTGGAATATGTCCCGCCAGTTCCCCTCGTAGGCGTACAGGGGAGAACCATCCGGCTTCTTCATGACGATCGAGAATCGATTCCACGGGCGCGAGGGGTCGCCATGCCTGCGCGAGAACACCAGCGGCATGTACTCATAGCAAAGGCGGATCAGATCGGCGTGCCCGGTTGCACTTGCGCGGCGGTGCAGTTCGGGCAGCCGGAGCGGCGACGGGAGGTCTTGCAGCCAGCCGGCATATCTCTCAGCGACAACGCGGTTACGCGCCTTGACGAAATCGGCCAGGTCCGCTGCGTATACATCGTATTGATCCGGCAGAACACCGCCGCGGCCGATGTTGTATAGAACATTGGAAACGTGATGGGCGGTACCTATGCGGTCCCCGGTAAGCTGGAAGGCGTCGGCCGCCGCAAGCAGCCGGGACAGCCTGTCTCGCCCCCTGGCAAGGTCAGCCTCTATATCGGGACACATGTCCTTATCAAGTAACCGCCGAAGCCAGACAACGCCCGCCTGGTCCACGGGAGTATCCAGGGCGATGTGCCATGAGAGTTTCCCGCCGGGAGCCACGGTCAGTCCATCCTTCAGAAGATATGAACCCCGGCGCCCGTGCAACTCGCATTGAGGAGAGAGGCGCCCCCCCAGCACGAACTCTTCCCAATTCCCGGAATGCAGCAGCAAGGTCGCCCGGGGCAGGCCGGCCTGCCAGGCTACGGTCGCCCGCAGGGATTCACTCGCCTCTGCGCGGTCGATGATGTTCGACGTCAGTCTGTAAACAGCCATGTTCCCTTGGGAATAGCACTCGGCGGTCTTGTAGGCATCGACAAGGCAACTGAAAGAATCCTGCAGGCCGGTGCCGATACCGGCTGGAAGAAGGTTCTGGACCCCGTCGAGTATCTCCAGACGCGCCTCACCAGGGCCTTCATTGATGACCTCTGCCGTCCGGATCCACCCGAAGCGGTCGCTGGGTCGCCAGCCATAGCGTAATACGAGGCCCAGGGAGGTATTCCTCTCCTCGAACCAGACCTCGCACCCGAGAAGGTGCTTGAAGACAGAGCGCTCGATTTCGTACCTGAGTCTGCCGTCCTCGGCGAATGGCTGCCAGATGAAGATCTCTTCCCCACCCACATACCGGATGACCGACTTCGGCCCTGTGTGGGAATGGGAGACGTGAAGCTTGTCCACGGTCTCATAAGGGAACAGGGACTGGTACGGGTTTTCCCTGCCGGCGGTGAGCCCGCCTCTGGAAGAGATATACATCCAGAGATCCGAATCGCTCATTACATTTATGAGGAAAGCATCCATGGTGTCATAGGCGGCAATCCTGTAGTAGGTGTCCCGCCGCCAATCCAAGAGGTCTCCCTCCACCCTGGCACTCTTCTTCGGGATCGCGGCGAGCCCGAGCCGTATCGGCAGGTCCGTCATGGGTATGCGCTCCACATATCTTCCCGGATTAACAGAGTCCGGCAGGCGGTACACTGGCAACCTAACACCACGCCAAGCGCCTGTCAATCGGGTCAACGCCGGAAGGACCGGAGGCCTGAGCCCGGCAGGTACAACCTTCTTGACAATCAATTCATGATTGGCGAGCTTATTTCGGGATGCGGGCCGGGCGCACCGACACCGCCCGGCGTATTTTGATGTGCGGTGGATCCCCAGACCGGGACTTCCCCAACCGGGAGGATTGAAATGAACATTAAGAGCTCCATCAGCCTCTTATCTATAGGACTGCTGGTGGCCATGGCCGCCGGGGGCTGCGGCAGGGACACCGGCACACTGCCTGAGGCTTCCGCGAGCACGAACCCGGTGGTCTTTGACGACGACTTCAGCGAAGGCCTCGACTTCCAGGCATTCCAGTGGTCGGACGAGTACGCCCTTGACATGGACTTCGAGGTGGTGTATCGCGGCAGCGCTTCCCTCAAGGTTGACGTCCCCGGTCCCGGCAGTTTCGCCGGGGGAGCCTTCGTCACCTTCGCCGGGCGTGACCTGTCCGGTTACAACGCGCTCACATTCTGGGCGGTGGCAAGCAGGACGGATACGCTGGACATCGCTGGATTCGCCAACAATAACACAGGCACATCGCTCTATGACGCGAGCTGGAGCACGATTCCGGTCGGGACGGCATGGAAGAAATACACTATACCCATCCCCTATCCACCGAGGCTGGCTTTCGAGCAGGGCCTATTCTTCTTCGCCGAGGCGGTGGAGGCAGGAAAAACGGGTTATCAGATCTGGTTTGATGATGTCATGTTCGCGGATGTGGACAGCATCTCCAATCCGCGACCGTCTATGACCACGGAAACCCTGGAGCCCTATGTAGGCTCCACCGTAGCTGTCAGCGGTACCAAGACGGTATTCCGGGTGGGCAATGAAGACATGACGGTGGACCATCTTCCCGGGCACTTCACGTTCACTTCTTCGGACGAGGAGGTGGCTGAAATAGTCGACAACCAGATCGTGGTCACTGGGGTCGGAACGGCGACTATTACGGCGAAGCTCGACACGGTCACAGTCGACGGGGTGGTGACGCTCAACACGACCGCGGCGCCCACTACGGCGGCGCCGACCCCCACCGAACCTGCGACTGACGTAATCTCGCTTTTCAGCAATGCTCCCGGCTACGTCAATTTCCCTGTGGATACCTGGGCGGCACCGTGGGCCGGCGCTTCCCAGGAAGTCGAGGACATCGAGATTGCCGGCGATGAAGTCAAGGTCTACACCAACCTCACGTATGCCGGCATCGAATTCGCAACACAGACTCTCGACGTGTCCGAGATGACGCACTTCCGGATGGACATCTGGGTCCCATCGGGAACTTATTTCAAAGTCAAACTGGTCGATTTCGGTGAGGACGGCGTTTACGGGGGCGCCCCGGACGCCGAACACGAGCTCACTTTCAACGCAAGTTCGACTCCGCCGCTCGTAACCGGCGAATGGGTCACTCTGGACAAGAGCCTCGCGGATGACTTCACGGGTCTGGTGACCAGGGAGCACATGGCCCAGATCATCATCTCGGGCAACACCAGGACAGTCTATGTAGACAACATCTACTTCCACAAGTAGAATGTCTCCGTAGTCGGTGATTGCAGGCAGCAAGGAGCCCTGAGAATGAACGAGAATATCGGTGTCGCAAGGATGACCCGGCGCACCTTCTGGCGCCGGTGGTTCCTGCTGCTGGCTCTCGTATCACTGGCGCTGACGGGCTGGGGCGGGCGCTGCAACGGCGGCGATCCCCTGGAGCTTGAACCCGATGGCCCCGGGGACGGGGATCTCGAGCTGGTATGGGAAGATGAGTTCGAGGGACCGGCCGGACAGCTTCCCGATGCGGACAAGTGGGGCTATGATATCGGCGGCAGCGGCTGGGGAAACGCCCAGCTGGAGTACGACACCGACCGCCCCACCAACGTCTCCCTGGACGGCGAGGGGCACCTGGCAATCACCGCGCGAGAAGAGGCGTACCTGGGACGCGAATATACCTCGGCGCGCATAAACACAAAAGGGCTCTTCCAGCAGACGCGCGGGCGTTTCGAGGCCAGGATAAAACTGCCAATTGGCCAGGGCATCTGGCCCGCGTTTTGGATGCTGGGCGCCGACTTCGAAACCGTGGGCTGGCCCGACTGCGGAGAAATAGACATCATGGAGTACCGCGGCCAGGAGCCCAACATCCTCCACGGAAGCCTGCACGGCCCTGGCTATTCCGGCGGGGGCGCGTTGACGCGGAGTTACACGCTGCCCGGAGCCGAGGGTTTTAACCGCGACTTTCATGTCTTCGCCGTCGAGTGGGAATCCGACGCCCTGACCTGGTTTGTGGACAGCACTTCCTATTACGTCGTCACTCCAGGCAGCCTTCCGGACGGCGGGAGCTGGGTGTTCGACCACCCGTTCTTTATAATACTGAACGTCGCGGTCGGAGGTTATTTCGTCGGCTCGCCGGACGCAACCACGACTTTCCCGCAGACCATGCTGGTAGACTGGGTGCGGGTCTATCGGAGCGCGCCTTGATCCTGGGCGCCCGGACAAGGGCTATGGCCCTTCTCGCACTCTTGCTTCCCGCCCTCATTGGGCCCGCGTGCGTGAGAGACGTCCCCTACGCACCGGAGGGTGTACTCGTGGTCTCCCAGGAGCAGCAGGCCTCCTGGGTGCGCAATTTCAATCCTCTGACAACGGCGACGGCTGCAAGATGGCCCACGCTCGCCGGGGTTTACGAGCCCCTCTACGTCTTCAACAGCGTGAAATCCGAATTCGTGCCATGGCTTGCGGTTGCCCACGAGTGGCGCGAGAACAACCGCGTATTGAGAATGACTACTCGCGACGGCGTGCTGTGGTCTGACGGCCAGCCTTTCAGCGCGCATGACGTGGCCTTTACCTTCAACCTGATAAAGAGGCACCGGGCGCTCGATGGAGGCAATGTGTGGGGTTTTCTCGAAGACGTTCGCGCCATGGACGACCGCACAGTCGACTTCAGATTCCAGCGCGTCTTCATACCCGGCCTGGATGAGGTTGTGGCGGCGAGAATCGTTCCCAGGCATGTCTGGAGCGAGATAGAAGACCCGGTGGCGTTCCCGAACGAGAATCCGGTTGCGACGGGTCCTTTCACAGAGGTGCGCGTGTTTCGGAATCAGGTCTACGAGCTGGGGCGCAACCCGAACTACTGGCAGGAGGGTTTGCCGAAGGTCGAGGCGATACGTTTTCCCGCCCTACCGGGAAACGACCGGGCTAACCTCGCGCTGGTTTTTGATGAGGTGGACTGGGCGGGCAACTTCGTTCCCGCGATAGATCGCGTCTATGTCGATAGGGACCCCACCTACCACCATTACTGGTTCCCGCTGACAGGGAGCAGCATATTTCTCTATGCCAATACACGGCGCGCCCCCTTCGACGACGTGCGCGTTCGCAAGGCGCTCAGCATGGCCATCGACCGGGACCTGCTTGTCGAAGTGGCCATATACCGCTACTCCCGCCCCTGCGACGCGACAGGACTGAGTGACGCATACGCGGCATGGCACAGTCCCGAGATCGCTGCAAGCGGTGACTGGGTTGACTACGACATCGCCCGCGCCAACAATCTGCTGGACGAGGCCGGCTTCCTGCGCGGCCCCGACGGCATCCGGCGCCTGGCCGACGGGTCTCCGTGGAGTTACGAGATCCTGACAGTCTCTGGGTGGTCGGACTGGGTGCGAGCCTGCCAGGTCATCGCCAGGGGATTCCGCGATGTCGGCATCGATGCATCCGTCCGGACCTACGACTTCAGCGCCTGGTTCCAGCGTGTCCAGGAGGGAAGATTCGATCTGTCGCTGGGCTGGTCCTTCGAGGGACCGACCCCGTACATATTCTACCGGTGGCTCATGTCTTCGGAGACGGTGAAGCCGGAGGGCACGCCATCGGTGGGCAACTGGCACCGCTTCGGCAGCGCTTCGGCCGACGAGGCGCTGGCGGCCTTCGAGGCCGAGCCCGACCCCGGACGCCAGAAACTCCTCGGTGAAGAACTGCAGCGGACGTTTGTCGAGGAGGCACCGGCGATTCCGCTTTACCCCAACCCGTCCTGGGCGGAGTATAATACCAGAAGATTCGAGGGGTTTCCCTCGGCGGAGAACCCTTATGCCGACCCCTCGCCCAACAAATTCGGGCGGGGCGAAGTCTTGCTGGTCCTTACTAACATTGCGCCACGCTAGGAGGCTGAATTGCGGTTCATACTGAGGCGGCTTGGCTTTTACCTCCTCGCTGCGTGGGCCGCCCTGACGCTCAACTTCTTTCTGCCTCGGCTCATGCCCGGCGACCCGGCGGCGGCGCTCTTTGCGCGCTTTCAGGGCCAGCTCAGCCCCGAGGCTCTGAAGGCGCTTCGGGAGACTTTCGGCCTCACCGAGCAGCCTCTGATCGGCCAGTATTTCACCTACCTTGCACATGTTCTCAAGGGCGACTTCGGAATCTCGGTTGCCTACTTCCCCGCGCCCGTATCGGAGGTCATAGGCTCGGGTCTTGTGTGGACCATCTTCCTTGCGGGCACGGCCGTTGTGATCAGTTTTGTAATCGGTACGCTGCTCGGGGTCGCGGCCGCGTGGTGGCGGCGCGGCTGGCTTGACAATTTCCTACCCTCCGCTTTCATCTTTCTTGGTGCGTTCCCCTACTTCTGGCTGGCAATGGTGGCGCTTTATGTCCTGGGCTTCACTCTTGGCTGGTTTCCGTTGGGCCACGCCTACGGAGACGACCTGACGCCCGGACTCTCGGCCGCCTTCGTCGGCGATGTAGTGCGCCACGCCGTGCTGCCCATAGGAACGATAGTGCTGGTCACTCTGGGGGGATGGTTACTTTCGATGCGTAACACAATGATCGCGGTGCTCGGCTCGGACTACGTGAATCTGGCACGGGCCAAGGGGCTCAGCCCGACAAGAGTGGCGCTGCGCTACGCCGCACGCAACGCGTTGCTGCCCAGCGTCACGGGATTCGGCATGGCGCTCGGCTTCGTGCTCGGCGGCGCTCTGCTCACCGAGATCGTTTTCTCATACCCGGGGCAGGGATATTTGCTCGTTCAGGCAGTAAGAAATCAGGACTATCCCCTCATGCAGGGCATATTCCTTGTAATCACTCTTGCGGTGCTCGGCGCCAATCTGCTGGTGGACTTCATCTACCTCTGGCTCGACCCGCGCACAAGGGAGAGGCGCTGATGGCCAAGCCGGCTGAAACAAGGGCTACCGGCATTTCGGTCTGGTTGAAAGCGATACGCCGTGACCGCAAGGCCAACGTTGGCGCGGTAATTATCACCGTCTTCGTAGTCATTGCAATCATAGGTCCCTGGCTTGCCGGCAGCCCTGATGAGCTGGTCGGCATGCCGCTCCAGCCACCCTCCACAGAGCACTGGCTGGGGACCACCGGCCAGGGACAGGATGTCCTGGCCCAGCTGGTGGCAGGCTCACGCATCTCACTGGCCATAGGCTTCGCCGTTGGCCTCACCGTCGTCCTGGTCGGAGCCATCGTCGGAGTCACGGCAGGTTACTTCGGAGGCTGGGTGGATTCGGTCCTATCGCTCCTGTTTAACGTCTTTCTTGTAATACCCGGACTGCCGCTCGCCATTGTGATCGCCGCCTATCTCCCGACCGGTCCCTTTACGCTTGGATTCGTTCTTGTAGTTACCGGCTGGGCCTGGAACGCGCGTGTCCTCAGGGCTCAGACACTGTCACAGCGCAGGAGAGACTTCGTGGCTGCGGCGGTCGTGGCTGGCGAATCCAACTTCCGCATCATAACCCGCGAGATCCTCCCCACAATGACCTCGCTTATGGTCGCGCAGGTGATAGGCAGCGCTGTGTATGCGATCGGCGCACAGGTAGGGCTTGAGTTCCTGGGCCTGGGCGACGTGTCGTCCGTGACCTGGGGAACCAACCTCTACTGGGCGCAAAACGACGCCGCGCTGCTCACGGGCGCATGGTGGACGTTCGCCCCCACCGGCCTTTGCGTTGCCCTGGTGGGATTCGGACTTACGATGCTCAACTCGGGTTTCGACGAGATCACAAATCCACGGCTCCAGCTTGAGCGCATCTGGCGAATGTTCCTCGGCCAGCGGAGGATCAAGCCTGCTCGATCAACACCGGTGGTGAGTCATGATTGAGCCGGTGCTCTCGATACGTGACCTCTGCGTCGACTACATCAGCGACAGGGGGCCCGTTCGCGCAATCGACAGCGTCTGCCTTGATGTCGCACCCGGGGAGATCATGGGCATTGCAGGTGAGTCGGGATGCGGCAAGTCCACCATGGCCAAAGCCATCATGCGCATTCTGCCGCCGCCGGCAGTCATATCGGGCGGCGAGGTCTTGTTCGAAGGGCGGGATATTCTAACCCTGGGAGAGCCGGAGCTCAGAGAGCTTCGTTGGACGCGCATCGCCATGGTTTTCCAGAGCGCAATGGACGCCCTGAACCCGGTGATCAGCGTGGGTGAGCAGATAATCGACACTCTCGAGGCCCACGACGCACCGACTCCTGACGGGGCACGCGAACGCGCCGGGGAACTCCTGGATATGGTGGGGATTTCCCGTGACCACCTGGACAGCCATGCGCATCAGCTCTCGGGCGGCATGCGCCAGCGGGTCAATATAGCTCTCGCGATGGCTCTCGATCCCACCATGCTGATACTGGACGAGCCGACGACGGCGCTTGATGTCATCGTGGAGAAGGAGATCCTCGAGGAGATCCGTGAGCTCCACAGCCGACTGGGCTTTGTCGTGCTCTTCATCACGCACGATCTTGCCCGCATGCTGGAGTTCACAGACAGGGTGGCTATCTTCTATGCGGCCCGCATCGTGGAGGTTGGACCCTCGGCCGAGCTCCGCCGCGCACCCCAACACCCTTACACACAGGGCCTGCTGCGATCCTTCCCGTCTCTTCGAGCGGATCCGGGAGAAAGGTCCAGCATTCCGGGCGCGCCACCCAGCCTCCTCAGCCCCCCAACGGGCTGCCGCTTTCACCCCCGGTGTGACAGGGCGATGGAAATCTGCTCCAGACGGAATCCTGACCCGGTCGAGATCGGACCCGGCCACGTAGCGGCCTGCCATCTCCTGACATAGCGGTCCGAGTCCCCGCCTCCTATAGCGAGATATGCATGTAGGTCCTTATCTCCCACTCGGAACCGTCGTCTGTCGACCCCGCGCTAGGTTCATACCGATTCGAGTACTGATCGAGCGAACGCCAGAGGCCGCGGAGTCCGATTCGGGTCTGAGACCATCCGAACCAGCGCGGTTCACCCAGCGAGTAGGACACATCTCCCATGAGGTGCACGGGGAAGGTGAAGTTCCAGTCGCGGTGGTAGTCGTATGGGCCCCAGTCATTGAACCTCGCAAACGCCTCGAAAGCGGCCGGCCCCCATGTCAGTCGGGCGTCGGCTCCGAAACGATTGATGAACCTGGTCCGCACCGAATCCGGATCATCGGGGGCATAATCCCAGCCATTGGGCTCGGCTGTCCCGAAATACACATGCGCCACCAAACGTGACCGGGCGGACAGCCTGGAGACCAGCCTGCTTCGCACTTCCCACAGGTCCTTGGCCGGTGGCGCCCCCCCGAGGCTGCAGATAAAGAGGTTCTGGGATCCCTCATCCTGGCAGAACGCGAGGGCGGCGTCAGCCGTGGTTGGCTGATGCCTGAAGACAAACCCCATGCTCAAAGCCAGGCGCGCGTCTTCACGAACGTCATTGTCCCAGGCCCACATCCATGTTGCCGGCGTCGGGTCATAGGTTATCGTCAGCTCCCCCCCGACTGTCTCCCTGTTGGCGCGCACCGCGAATGGATCATCAAAGGTATTACGGGGCCTTCCGGGAGGGTTGACGAACCCGGGTACCGGTCCCACGATGGGTTTCTGCCAGAGGAAGTTGGGCGCAATCTGGAAGTTCCCCACGTCCACCGCAAGCCCCGTCAGGAAGTTGGTCTGGTTGCCCGCATTGCTGTCCTTGAGGGTCCAGCCGGTATAGGTGGTGGTAGCGGTCGGGCCGCCGTCCGCCACAATGCCGGCGTATGCCGCCTGGGCATACCAGTGCCAGTACCCACGCTCGACTGCGACTTTGGCCTTGGCGCCGAAAGCATCGGACGCCCTTACCTTGTCTACGAGTATCCTGTAGTTGTCCGGCGTCCCCTCATATATCTGGAATTCCTCGCCCTCCTTGGTGGAGCCTGCCCATAGACCACCCACCTCTATATCAACGGGTCCCTGCCTGGTCTTGAGATAAAGCGAGGCCCTCCGCGTGGGAGGCAGCGGGATTGCGCCGGACGAGGTGATTTCTGTCTGCTGCGCGAATTCCTCCTGAAACAGTCCAGCCACTTCGTAATCGCCGAATGTCTTCTGGTATTTCAGGAAGAGCGACGGATTGGCTCCCCACCAGAGCTGCGGACCGAAGGCCAGCTTGAAGCCCTCGAAGTGCTTCTTTCCAATCAACTCGGCACCAATCGGCGCATCGGCGTTGTATATGTCTATGTTCTCGCCGTAAAAGGCCTCCCGGTATATGCCGAAAAAGTCCCCTTCGTATCCCCAGTGGTAATGGCCGGTACGGTAGAAGCCCTCGAGCCGGAACCACCGGTCGTCCCAGGAGACACCGCCCTGGTAAACCTTCACCCGCTCGATCCCCCGCACCAAAGTGAACTCGCCGTCCTGCAACCGGAAATTGTCACCGGCCGACCACAGCAGCCGGGGGACGCCGCGGTTTTCGTAGAATATCTCATCAATCTGGTTCATCCCGACATTGCCGAGGATGTTGAGTGAGAGGAGGCCGTTGAAGTTCTGGGACGGCTGCACCTCGAAATCCACGTAGAACGACTGCTGGTGGCCGAATCCCAGATAGAGCGGCAGCCCCACCAGTACATCACCCTCCTGCACTTCACCAGCTTCGGGCGTGACTATGTTGGTGCCCCCGGTGTTGTAGGTTTCAAACTCGGCACGCACATTGGACACGCGCACGCGGCTTATGGCGTTTGCGAGCCGGCTGGCTTCGTCGCCCCTCGCCTCAAGCTCTGCCACCACCGGATCGATTTCGGCGAAGTGCTCCCGAATCGTCTCTAGGTCCGTCTCGGGCGCGTACGGGTCAAGCTCGAAAGCGCGTCGCAGAGCATAGAAGGCAGCCCGCGGGTAGACGGCGTATTGACCGGTGAAATCGGGTGGTCCCTTGGCGGTAATGCCCCACCACTCCTCGTTCATGTTGTTCTCGCCTTCGACGTAGTCCTCGACATAGCCCCCGTTGGGCCACGACGCGTTGGTGTCGTGTATGTCCAGGCGTTCATCCTGCAGGTACTTCCACCAGCCGTCGCTCCACTGGAATATGAAACCGCCGATGGCGTTTCCGACGCGGCCCTTGCCGCTGGACTGCTCGTAGATCTCCTGCCACTGCCCGAGAAGGTAACGCGCCTGGGTTATCTGGTCCTCTCGCATCTCCCTTGCGTTCCAGGCATCCGCGCCGAACTCGGTGAACATGACCGGGATGCCCAGCTTGTCATGCACGACCTGGAAGAGATCCCGGGCGGAGATCCCCCTGTAGACGTTGGTTCCCAACACGTCCAGGTTCCTGCACTCTTCGGCTATTATGTCGATATACTGGATATCACCGTTGGAGATGGCTACGGGCCTGTGCGGGTCACGCTCCTTGATCGCCACTGTGATCTCTTCATAAAGCGAGTAAAGGTAGCGGGCCCTTGCCGCTTCGCGCTCGTCCTCCGGCAGTGCCTGAATCTCGAATGATGTCCAGGTAAGGCCGTAGTTGTTCTCGTTTCCGAGAAGCCACATGAGCACACCCGGCACGCCGTCGAACTCCTCCACCAGGGCCGAGGCCTCTTCAATGAGCGCCTGGCGAAGCCGGGGGTCGGAGTAGTCGACAGACGGAATCCAGACGCCGTCGAGCGTGTAGCCGTAGCGCGCAACAAGGTGATTGACGACCGTGTAGATGCCGTAACGCTCGTAGATATACTGAACCCAGCGGGGCGGAATGCCGGCAGACTGCCTTATGGCGTTGATTCCCATGTTCTTGAGAAGCGGCATCTCCCTGGCGAGCACTTCTTCTATGAAGTCATCCGGCTGGTCCCAGAGATTGTACATGTAGTTCTCGCCGATAGGCATGTAGCCCCAGTTCATGCCGAATACCATGAAGTCCCGGCCTTCGACCTCGAGTTTGAGACCCCCCGGGTCCGTAGCGTCGACTACTACCCGAACGGGGGTTGCCGGAGCGGCCGTCGCGGCCAGAACCGGGAGCAGCATAAGAGCTGCTGCAAACAGAGCCAATACCTGGAACTTCGGACCATGTCCGGCAATCCCATGCGTTCTGAGTCTCAAGGGAGCCTCCTCATGTTTTTGGCTACGATTCATCGTCCACGGCATTCGCTGCGACGACATCCCTGTACCAGAATGCGCTGTCCTTGGGGATGCGCTTCTGGCTATCATAATCGACCCAGTAAAGGCCGAAGCGTTTGGTATACCCGTGAGCCCACTCGAAGTTATCAAGAAGAGACCAGACGAAGTACCCCAGAAGCGGCACGCCGTCGGCAAGTGCTCGATGGGCCTCCTTCAAGTGACTGCGCAGATACTCGACCCGGCGCCGGTCGGCGACGCGGCCGGCTCTATCGGGCCCGTCAGGATATGCGGCGCCGTTTTCCGTAACGTAGATCCTCTCCGGCGCATACTCGGTCTTGAGCCGAACCAGCGTATCATAGAGCCCTTCCGGGTAGACTTCCCAGCCCATGTCCGTCAGTTTCTCCTCGCTTACAGCGCAGATCCCCGTGGGATCTCCACCGTCGCCCGCGCGAACCACTGTGCGGCTGTAATAGTTGAGCCCCAGAAAATCAAGTGGGACCGAAATGGCCTCCATGTCCCCGCTGCGAACGAAAGGCAACTCGGGTCCTTTGAGGTGCCCGCAGCGTACGCGGTCTGCGATAGTGTCTGCGGGGTACACTCCCCGGAAAATGGGGTTAAGATACCAGCGGTTGAAGAATCCGTCGAAGCGGCGCGCCGCCTCGCGGTCGGCGGGACTTTCAGAGGCCGGCCAGCTCGGAGAAAGGTTGAGCACTATGCCGGCTTCAGCCTCAGGTGCGAACTCTCGCAGAGCGCCCATCGCCTGCCCATGCGATAACAGGACGTGATGCGCCACTCTAAGGGCCTCCGCGGGATCGCGGTGACCGGGAGCGTGCTCCCCCGACTCATGGCCGAGGGTGGCAATACACCACGGCTCGTTGTGGGTGGCCCAGTGACGTACGCGGTCGCCCAGCCGCCTGGCTACCGCAGTCGTGTAATGGACGAAGGCCTCGGCGGTATCCCGCTCGCTCCACCCCCCTCTGTCCTGGAGAGCCTGGGGCAGGTCCCAGTGGTAAAGGGTGACGAAGGGTTCTATGCCTGCCTCCAGGAGGGCATCCACAAGATTGTCGTAGAAATCCAGGCCCGCTGCGTTCACACGGCCGCGGCCCTTGGGCAGAACCCGCGGCCATGCTATTGAGAATCTATAGGCGTTGATGCCGAGCTTCTTCATGAGCTCTACATCATCCTCATAGCGGTGGTAGTGATCGCAGGCCACGCTGGCGTCGGAACCGTCTTCAATACTGCCCGGTGTAGCCTCCAGACGGTCCCAGATGGATTCGCCGCGGCCATCCTCGCCGAACGCGCCCTCTATCTGATGCGCCGAAGTTGCAACCCCCCATAGGAAATCGTCAGGAAAAACCCGCTCCGGCATTGAAGCCTACCTCCCGGGCGCCGGTGCGCCCCGGGCATAAAGGTGACATCGCACGCGGCGGCCGTCCACCTCACAATACGCCGGCTCGCGCGAGCGGCAGATATCGAATGCGTCGGGACAGCGGAAAGCAAACGGACATCCCCCTGACTCCTCCTCACCGACCGTTTCCACGGCCTCCAGGGGGGGCGGCTCCGCGCCACCGATATCCGCTATTGAGCTGAGCAATGCTCGTGTATAGGGATGAGCCGGTCTCTCCACAACGGCGTCCCCGGGCCCGTCCTCCACCACCCGCCCTCGAAAGAGAACCAGGATGCGGTCGGCAATGTAGCGGGCCGAGGCGAGGTCGTGGGTGATAAGGAGAATCGCAAGCCGCCGCTCACGCTTGAGCCGGGCAAGCAGATTGAGAATGCCCATGCGAATCGAAACATCCAGCATCGAAGTGGGCTCGTCGGCCACGAGAAGGTCGGGATCAACTGCCAGGGCGCGCGCAATTGCCACACGCTGCCTCTGTCCTCCGGAAAGCTCATAGGGACGGCGATAGACGAACTCCTCGGCGGGTTCAAGGCCCACTGTCCGCAATAGCTCAACAGCCCGGGAATGGGCGTCTCTGCGGCTCGCCCTGCCGTGACGAAGCAGGGGCCGGACCAGGTGATGCTCGACATCGTGCACGGGATTCAGCGAGCCGAATGGATCCTGAAACACCATCTGCACCCGGCCGCGGTAACCAAGCGAAGCCCGCCGCGGCTCGCGAACCAGCACATCCTCGCCGTCCAATAGGATCTCACCACCGTCCGGTAGTTCGAGCCTCAGAAGGAGCCGCGCGACTGTGCTCTTTCCGCTTCCCGACTCCCCCACAAGCGCCACCGCCTCACCCCGCTTTATTCGGAAGGAGATGTCGTCCGCGGCTACCACCTTCCGGGTCGCCGCGAAGAGCCCGCCCGATCTGAAGGTCTTGGTCAGGCCGCGCACTTCAAGAAGGGGCTGGTGGACAACTGTGGAGTCAGATTGCAATCGAAATCCCGTCGGTTAAGAGAATGCAAGCCGTCTGACCCTTAAGATGACAAACGCACGAGGTATTGTCAAGGACGGCAAAACGTCCGTGAATTGCTGGCCTTTTGCGTAGGCGGTTTGCTTGATTTCGCCCTGCGAATGTGGTATTATCCAACAGGTGGAGGGCCGTGGTACATGGTCCGACGACGGAGCGGGCTGCTCTATTGTACCGGTTAATTGCGATGCTAGGCAAAGTGCCATACTTCGCGGTCTTGATCCTGCTTCTTTCCTGCGTGGTGGGGACCTACGACGCTCTCGGCGGGTGCATGCTCGCCAACCCCAGCTTTGAGATCGGAGATTCGGGCGCGAACGTATTCGGCGGCTGGAATCAGTTCGGGTCGGTGGGCTCGACTTCAGAGGCCACCCACGGTTCTGTTGCCGCCCGAGTGTCCGGCCCCGATTACGGCGGCTGGGACGTATCGGGCTACTGGCAGAGCCTGGACACCGCTCCCGGCGAGCGCTGGGCTGCCTCGGTTCGCGGATGGCACACCGCTATCAAACCTCTGACGGGCCAGTCAAAAGCAATTCTTAACATAGAGTGGCGCGACGCCGCGGGTTCGATGATCAGCTTCGAGTCTCACACGGTTGCGGACGCGTCCACACCTGTGGACGAAGTGCAGCACTTCCAGGTGGAAAGCGGCCCGGCTCCTTCGGGAACGGTGACCGCGCACTTCCTGCTCGGTGTGCTGCAGGCCCCGGGTGAACCGGCGCCGGATGTCTATTACGACGAGGCCACTTTCGATAACCTGGGCCCGCCCACTCTAAACGACCTACAGTGGTCGGATTTTCCCGGCGGACGGACCTTGAACTTCAGCGGCCTGACCTGGAGAGTCAAGGGCCCTGGGTGGTACGGCCCCGGGCCGAGTCTATTCTGCGACGACCCGGGCTGCGTCTGGGTGGATGGCGACGGCCGCCTCCACATGACTATTCAGAACATCGGCGGATCCTGGTACAGCACAGAGGTGGTGCCCGAAGAGGCGCTCGGATACGGCGACTACGTCTTCACGACGCTGGGGCGGCTGGACAACCTGGACGTCCACACAGTGCTCGGCATCTTCATCTGGCAGTATGGAGCGTGCTGGGCTCCTGAATACTTGTGGTGGAACCCTTATAACGAAATAGACATCGAGTACAGCCGCTGGGGTGATCCTGGTAACGAGGTGGGCCAATTCGTCGCCCAGCCCTATGACTGGCCCGGCAACATTGACCGCTTCGAAGCCGTGTTCAGCGACGGGGAGCTTACGAGCCATGCCTTCCGCTGGCTTCGCGACCGGGTGGAATTCAGAGCCTGGCGCGGAGGGCCCCAGGACGAGGCGCTGGGAGACTACATCCATACATGGACCTATACCGGACCGCACATACCGCGGCCCGAGCAGCCGCGGGTGCACATCAACCTGTGGCAGTTCAGCGGCCCGCCGAGCACGTACCAGGAAGTCGTATTCGACCAGTTCACATTCGTACCCGGAGACGGGGCGGCCGGAATTCCAATTCCAACGGAAGTCCAGGTGCCTGAAGGGGAGAGCCTCTCGGCTGCCTGGCCCAACCCGTTTAGCCCAAAGACAACCATAACCTATTCAATGAGGAAAGGAGGCCGTGTAGAGATCCTTGTCATTGACGTGCTTGGACGGCGAATTCGGACTCTCGCCAGTGAGTTCGTCCAGGCCGGGGAACACGATGTCGTCTGGAATGGGCGCGACGACTCGGGCGAGCGGGTCGCACCCGGCGTATATCTATACAGATTCAGCACAGACGATGCCGTGGAAACAAGGAAGTTGGTATTGTTGAAGTAGTTTCCCGGATCCACCCGGCAGTGAATCGGTTCACCGCCCGGCAGCCGGGGAAAACAGGTACAGAGGAGGAAAGACAATGCAGTCTAGCTATCGTATTGTAACTCTCATGTGCGCCTGCCTGTTGCTCATAGCGACGGCGGCGGCGGCCAATTTACTGGTCAACCCCGGGTTCGAGGGCGGTGATGGTCTCCCGGGCTGGGGGGTCTTCGGCAATGCCTATGCTGAAGACCGGATTCCGGAGGAGCCCGGCAACATCGAGCCCTATGAGGGCGACTGGCTCTGCAAGATGTTCGGTAACTTCTGGTGTGAGAACTGCTTCAACGTCACCGGCATCTTCCAGGAGTTCCCGACCTGCGAGGGCGACGAGTGGACGTTCTCATGCAAGTCAAGGCACACGGGCTACGACCCCATGCAGAGTCCCAATTGGATGGTTCAGAAGATAGCCTGGTTCGATGCGGGCGGCAATGAGATAAGCGGGGTCGAGTCGATGATTCTGGACGCCTCGTATCCAATCGACACCTGGTTTGACAATGCGCCCGTAGTCGGCATCGCTCCGGCCGGCGCGGTCAAGATGCAGGCGCTGATTCTGTTCCTCCAGCCTTCGTTGGAAGGCGGCGCGGGTCAGGTCGACAATGCCGAGCTGCTCTACATCGGCGGGCCTTCGGCCAATGAGGTTTCGACCTGGGGCCAGATCAAGTCGCTTTACAGGTAGTCAATCTAGCGGGAAGACGGGCATTGCGACAAATGGCACCTGGGTTTGTCTAGCTGAAAGAGGTTGGGAACCTATGGTGGGCCAAGAAGTCCGCGCATGCTGACACAGGGTGGCCTCGCCTGGTCTGGACACTTGTCGGCGTGGTGACTCGTCATCCAGGAGGTTAAGAATGAAAAGCACTGTTCTCACATTCTGTCTCATGGTGGCGCTTGTTGCGCTGTCCGGAGCGGGCGCGCCGTCGCTTGCCCTGGACAACTTGCTCGCCAATCCCGGATTCGACGCCAATGGCGGTTCTTACGACGGCTGGTTCACATTCGGAGACGGCGTGCAGCTCTCCACAACTGAGACTGACAACATCATCCGCTCGGGTGCAGCAGCTTCCAAGATCTACGGGGAGTTCACCGACTGCCCCGGCTCGAACTTTTACAAGGTAGGGGGCTACGGCCAGGCATTCACCCCCACCCCGGGCATGGTATACCGGTTCAGCGGTTACTCGTATGTTTCCAGCAGCGATGCGATTCCCGGGACTGATACATGTAACAAGAACCGTTGCATCGCAAAGGTTGTATTCTGGAACGCCGACTCGGCCGGTACCGAAATCTCCTCCAGCGAGGTCGTTATTGGCGACGGAAACTCAATAACGGATCAGTGGAACGAGTTCACCGTATCGGCGCCGGCCCCGGTTGGGGCCTTGCGTGTGGAGGCTCTTGTCCTCTTCCTCCAGCCGGAGTGTGATACGGGCTCGGTCTTCATCGACGACACCAGGTTTTTTGAGCTGTCGCCGACGGCGGAGCCCAATCTGCTCGCCAACCCGAACTTCGACGGGGGCCTGACCGGTTGGAACACCTTCAGCAACGTGTACCCCGACGCGCGTAACTGGGCGGTGCGGACACCTATGGGTAGCGCCAAGATGTTCTCGTCCTTTGACGACAGCTCGGACACGGGAATGTTTCAGACGTTCGCAGCTACGCCCGGACTATGCTACCAGCTCGACGTCCACACTTTGAACACCTGCCGGGAGGACCCGATATACGGGACCAACGACAATTTCGCGATCGCTCAGATCCTCTTCGTCGACGTGAATGGTGATAGCATCGGCGGGGATCAGATCGTGATCGCTGATAACACTTCGCCCCTTGGCAAGTGGACAAAGACGACGCTTATCGCCGGTGCTCCTGCGGGAACGGACTCGGTGCACGCCTTCTTCTTGTTCATTTCGCCGACTCTTCAGAATGGGGCCTTCTGGTTCGATGACGCCTCCTTCCGGGAGTTGCCGGGCGCGGGCGTTCCGGTGAAGCCGAACCCCGTGGGCGCCACACTCTACCAGAATGCGCCGAATCCATTCAGCCCGACGACGAAGATCAGGTTCGATCTGGCGCGGGCTGGACATGTGAAGATCTGCGTCTACAATGTGAAGGGTGAGCTCGTTTCGACCCTTGTGGACGGCCAAATGACCCAGGGACTGCAGGAGGTCAGCTGGACCGCGATGGACGACAATGGCGAGGAGGCAGCAAGCGGCATCTACTTCTATCGCCTCGTGACCGAAGACTCGGTACAGACGATGAAGATGATGCTATTGCACTAGTACTCACCGCTTCTATGCAAGCGGTTCTTGAGGGAACCCGGTTGCCGAGCCTCAGAACGGCTGGGCGGCCGGGTTCCTGCTTCCCGGCGCGAAACGTTCCAGGTAGGGGCCGGCGTGTGCAACGGCCCGGTCGGCAAGAGACCTGTATCTTATAGGATACGGGGAAAATGCTGCTGATGTGTCAAAGGACACGCGTAATCTCGTCCACCCCTGCCGGAGGTAGGGGACGCGCTTTGCCTCCTTTCAAGAGCCGGAGCCGGGTCCCGGCAATGCGCCCTATTTCGGCGCATTCGATGTGTTTACGCCTGATAGCCATGGATATGCTCTTAGCGCTCCTGGGCGAAGCGACTATAAGAAGCGAGCCGGAGGCGATGAGACCGAGGGGATCGAGGCCGAAGTCCTTACATATCTCCTTCGTTTGCTCATATACCGGAATCCTGTCTTCATGAATCTCGACTCCCAAACCCGTTACAAAGGACAGCTCGCGGACAGCGGATATCAGTCCGCCCTCGGTGGGGTCGTGCATGGCGTGGACGGGTGCGGTCTCCACAGCCGCCATGGCCTCGGGGACAACGCTTATGCCGGGACGAAAGAGCATCGACCTCGCCCTTGCCGCTCGGCCCATGCCCAGAATTCGCTCCGCCCTGCGGCGCCTCTCCCGGGCGATGATGGCCGTTCCCTCCACTGCCAGGCGCTTGGTGAGAAGCACCACATCCCCTTCCCGCGCCCTCTCGGGACGCACGAGCTTCCTGCGGGACACCGTCCCCAGCATGGTTCCCACCATGACCGGCCTGGTAACGCCCGAAGTCACTTCGGTATGTCCGCCCGCGAGCGAAACACCAATCGACCTGCAGGCAGCGGCAAGGCCCTCGAAGATGCCGGCGACCTTGCGGCTGTCGAACCCATCCGGAAGCATGAGCGACGCCAGAAACCACCTCGGCCGCGCGCCCATGGTCGCGACGTCATTGGCATTCACATGAACGGCATAGTAACCCAGGTTCTCGGATGTCAATGTGATGGGATCGGTAGAGGCGACAAGCACTTGACCGCGCGTATCGAGCGCGCAGGCGTCTTCACCCAGAGCCGGGCCGACAATGACGCCGGGCCCCCCCGGCGCGCGCGCCAGCAGCCGCCTCAGGGCGTCATGGGAGAGCTTGCCTTCGATAAGCCGCGCCATGCTAGTCTTCTTCTAGCCTTATCTCAAACGTGAGCCCCGTATCATCCGGGCAGCAGGCATACCCGACCTTGGGATTGTCTTCCCAGAAGAACTCGCCGCCGCAGGCAAGGGTGAGTATCTGGGGAAAGAGCGCATTGAAAGCCGAAGTGCAGATGCCTTCAGGCGTGAGTTCATCCACCACCCACGAGTCCCCCACCTTGTGGAAGTTCTGATTGCATCTGCCTTCCGTCACCGTGATTCTGACCTTCTTCATTACCGCTCTCCTTCTTTAGAGGACACCGGGCCGCGGCGCGCCCCCTTAATCGGACTTCTGGATGAAAGCCTTGGACTTCCACCCGCCGCGCCTGAAGATCACGTACATGACCACAGCCCGGCCTATCCAATCCAGCAGTGTACCGTACCACACTCCCTTGAGTCCAAGACCAAATGGTATGGCCAGGAGATAGACAAGCGGCAGCCTGAACAGGAATGTCCCCACAAGGGCTACGATCATCGGGCTGCGCGTGTCGCCGGCCCCCCGGAGACCGCCTGCATAAGTGAAGATGAAACCGAGCGGCACGAGCTCGAATGCGGCGATGACGAGGCAGGCGAGCGCGAGGCCGTATACCTCGGGCTCGGGATTGAAGATCTCGAGCACCGGTTTTCTCACCAGGAGGAGTATCACGCCCATGGCGGCCATGGCGGAGACCGAGAGCTGAGCCGTGACGTTGGCCTTCTTTTCCGCCTCCACGTAATCTCGCCGCCCCACCGCCTGGCCCACCAGGGTCGTGGATGCAACCGTAAAACCGAATCCCACGTTAAGCGCCACCGACTCGAGGCGCATGGCCATTACATTTGCCGCCAGCGCAATGGTGCCGAGTGAGGAGACCACGCGCATGTAGAAAACGAATCCCATTCTCATGATTATCTGTTCACCCGCGACCGGCATGGCGAGCGCGAACAGGCGCTTCAAGAGGTCGCGCCGGGGGCGGAACAGAGCCGGGCGCTTGAGGCTCATGCCATCAAATCCGTGCACCAGCTTGGCAGAGACCATGAGCGCGTTAAGGCTGTATCCAACCACGGTGGCGAGCGCAGCCCCCTTGACTCCAAGCGCGGGGAAGCCCATGAGACCGAAGACGAGCACGGCGCTCAAGAGAACCTTGACCGAATTGGCTATTGCGGTGAACACCATGGGCGTCCTGGTGTTGCCGACACCTTTCATGATCCCGCCCCCGGTCAGGGCGAGGGCATAGAGGGGCGCCGAGAGCAGCACAATGCCCATATACGTTGCACCCGCGCGCGCCTCCTCCCCTGTGAGGCCCATCAACTTCATGGTGAGTCCCGCCGCCGCAAACCCGGCGATGCCCGTCAGGAGACCGATGGCTACCGCGAGAAGCAAAGACTGGGCTGCCCCCTCCTCGCCCGCCCCCGGCTTTCCAGCGCCGGTGGCCTGGGCGACTACCGTAGTTGACGCGATCGCAACCGAGTTGAAGAGCCCGACAAACATGAAGATGAGAGTGAAGGCCACGCTGACCCCTGCGACCTCCTCGGTACCCACCCGCGAGATGAAAATGGTGTCGGCGAGCATGATGCCCGTCATCACGATGTATTCGATGGTCGCCGGCCAGGCTATGCCGATGGCGTGGGCTCTGATTCCCCTGGGCGGCCTCGGGGCCTGCACCGGCCCGGCTGTGTTCTCCATATACCTATCCCCGCAAAGACCCGCCAAACTCCCCCCAGAATAACCACCCGTTGCGGAGGAAGCAAGGACTCAGGGTCTTGCAGCCCGGCCCCGATTGCTTTATCCTTATGCTCATGAAGCCTGTTCATGTAGAAAAGCCCGTGTCCCTGGTTCTGGCGTGCGTGCTCGCGGCGGCATTGCCCATGTGCGACTGCTCCAGAGAGGCGCCGAAAGATCTCCGGCAGGCCAGGGCCAGATACGAGGCGGGCGCGAGCCTTATCAATCAGCGGCAATACGACAGAGCTATAGAGGAGTTCGAGCGGGCACTGGAGTTCGATCCCGATTACGCCGAGGCCTACTGCGACAGGGGCATCGCGCGCTACATGAAAGGCGAGCACGAGAAGGCCTTCGAGGACTTCGAACTGGCCATCGAGAAGGACCCGACACTCGGCAAGGCCCACTTCCACCGGGCCATGCTCCTTGACATGAATGGGAAAACGGGTGAAGCGATTGAAGCCTACGAGAGTTTCATCCGCCACTCACAGCGCTCGCCTGAGGTGTATGTCAAGAGGGCCAACAAGCGCCTGACCGAGCTCAAACAGGGCGCTACGCCACTCGAGCGTTAAGTGTCGGGGCAGATACCCGGTGCAGACTTCCGGAATCTGCGGGCCGGACTCGATTCCCGGGGGCCAGCCCACTGTGCATTTCAAGACCTGACCCCAGCGACTCATACCATTGACTTTCGGGCCGGGGCGTGGTTGAATATTGCCTGTCTGCTAACCATCAATCTCCCTTTTGCCAATTGGGTTTTGGAAGGAGGCGGCATTTGAAGAACGCGCTGAAGAACGTGCTTGACGCGATCAAGCAGAAGGTTGACTACGCCGACGTGAGGCTGCTCACGTCGCGCATAGAGAGGCTAAAGGTCAAGAACGGGTCGGTTGACTCGATCAGCGACTCATCCTCGAAGGGCTTCGGCTTCAGGGTCATCGTCGACGGCTGCTGGGGATTTTCCTCGAGCTCGGTGCTTTCGGAGGAAGAAGCCGCAAGGGTGGCGGAAGAAGCAATCCAGATTGCCAGGGCGACCAGGCTCGCCAAGACTTCCGACGTCGACCTCGGCGAGCCCGAGACCGCGGTAGACACTTATGAGACGAGGATCGCGAGGGACCCGTTCGCCGTTCCGCTGGAGGATAAGATCGCGGTGCTTCTCGAGGCCGACAGGATCATGAGGGCGAATCCCGCAATCAAGACGCGGGAGTGTTCATGCAATTCGTTCCTCACGGACAAGGTCTTCCTGAGCACCGAGGGCGCCGATATAACGCAGAAGATCATTGAATGCGGCGGCGGCATCACGGCGATAGCGGTCGGGGACGACGACGTGCAGAAGCGGTCGTACCCAAACTCCTGGGGCGACACGGCCACGCGCGGCTTCGAGTTCTTCGAGGGGCTCGACCTGGCCGGAAACGCCGAGCGCACGGCGGAGGAGGCGGCAGCGCTTCTCAAGGCACCCGTCTGCCCGTCAGGCGAGACAACACTCATAATAGGCGGCTCGCAGCTGGCCCTCCAGGTGCACGAGTCATGCGGCCACCCCGTCGAGCTCGACAGGGTGTTCGGCATGGAGGCCAGTTTCGCCGGCACCAGTTTTCTAACGGTGGAGAAGATGGGCAACTTCAGGTACGGCTCCGACAAGGTGTTCATGACGGCAGACGCCACATGCGAGGGCGGCCTGGGCACATTCGGCTACGATGACGAGGGCGTGCCAGCCCAGCGGACGCCCATAGTCGAGGCCGGGAACTTCGTGGGCTATATCACGTCGCGAGAGACGGCCTCGAAGCTCAAGCTGCGGAGCAACGGCTGCATGCGTGCAGACGGCTGGAACCGCATCCCTCTCATCAGGATGACCAACATCAACCTGGAGCCGGGAGACTGGGACTACGACGAGCTCATAAAGGACACCAGTGACGGCATACTGGTCGATACCAACAAGAGCTGGAGCATCGACGACAAGCGGCTCAACTTCCAGTTCGGCACCGAGGTCGCGTATAAGATCAAGAACGGCAAGATAAAGGAAATGCTGAGGAACCCCGTCTACAGCGGCATCACACCGCAGTTCTGGGGAAACTGCGACGCCGTCTGCAGCGACAAACACTGGCATATCTGGGGAGTCCCCAACTGCGGCAAGGGCGAGCCCATCCAGCTCGCGCATGTCGCCCACGGGACTTCGCCGGCGAGGTTCAGAAACGTAAGGGTAGGTGCATGATGCTAGGTGAAGCCAAGGCAATAGAGCTCCTGAAGAAGGTGATCTCGCTGACGGAGGCCGATCAGGCTGAGGCCCTGGTGATGTCCGATAAGACGGGCCTTACGCGGTTCGCCAATTCGACGATACATCAGAACGTCTTCGAGAAGGACGCCGTAGTATATCTGCGCGCGGCTGTCGGCAAGAAGATAGGTGTGGCATCATCCAATCTTCTGGACGAGGACTCGCTCAAGAAGCTCGCGCGCACGGCTGTGGAGATCGCCAGGTCCCAGGTAGACAACCCGGACTTCGATGGCTTCCCGGCATCCCCCAGGGCGGAGAAGGTGCACGCCTATTTCGAATCCACCGGCGAGTGCCCTCCCAAGCGGCGCGCGGAGAATGTAAAGGCCGTGATAGACGCCGCCAACAAGATGAACTTCCTTGCCGCCGGTTCTCACTGGACGGCCTCGAAGGAACTGGCGGTGGCCAACTCGGCGGGCACCGAGCAATACCACAAGTACAGCGCCGGGTACCTCAATACCGTCATAATGTCGCCTACGAGCTCGGGATACGCCGACGGTTCGTTCCTCGACATCGACGATTTCGATTCGGCGAGCCTGGGAGACGAGGCGGCGCGCATCTGCGCTGCCAGCCAGGACCCCCGGGAAATCGATGAGGGCGCGTACGACGTTGTTATCTCCGAGGCGGCCCTGAACTCCATACTCGACTGGCTGGGATACATAGGCTTCGGCGCAGACTGGTTCCAGGAGGGACGGAGCTTCATGGCCGGCAATATCGACGAGAAGATAATGGGGAACAACATCTCCATGTGGGACGACGGATTCGACCCCGCCGGCCTGCCTCTGCCCTTCGACTTCGAGGGGGTGCCGAAGCAGAGAGTCGACCTCATTCGCAAGGGCGTCGCAAAGAGCGTCGTCCACAACACCGTGTCCGCCAAGCGCGGTGGAGTCCGCTCCACCGGCCATGCACTCCCCCCGGGCGAGCAGATAAACGCGCTGCCGCTCAACATGTTCGTGGGGACCGGAGACAGCACCAGGGAAGAGATGGTCCAGTCCATGGACCGGGGCATACTGGTGACGAGGTTCCACTACATCAACGGCCTCCTCGACCCCAAGCGCGCATTGTTCACGGGGATGACCAGGGACGGCACGTTCTTCGTGGAGAACGGCAAGATCGCTTATCCCTTAAAGAACATGAGATTCACGCACAGCATGCTCGAGGCTTTTTCGAATGTGGAAATGATCTCGAGGCAGGCGAAGCTCAACATCTCGACCTGGCAGGGCGCGGCCGTGGTACCCGCCATGAAAATAAAGGGCTTCAACTTCAGCGGTAAGACCGAGTTCTAGGCAGGCGCCGAGGTATAGGCCGGGATTGTGCATTTCAAGACCTGACCCCGTTTTCTGCTCGGCCTACTTGAGAAGGATGACCTTCTCGGTCTCCTCGGATCCCGCTACCCTGGCGAAGTAAATGCCCGGGCTGAGCGGCCTGCCGTTCTCGTCTTCCGCGTTCCAGGTCGCCGTGACCCTGTTGCCCGACATCTCGGGGCGGGCTTTGCTCACCAGACGGCCCCGGATGTCGAAGAACTCGACCTCCGTCTGCGGGCTGATCCTGCCGGCCAGCTCCACCGTAGCGCCGCCGATGCAAGGGTTAGGAAGAACCCTGATGCCCGCGGCCGCGAACTCGCCGGGCACGCCCGCGGACGTGGAGTCGATCCGGGCCAGCTCGGCCAGCGTGGCGACGGCTGCCTTGACGACGTTCTCATAGAAGTCGAAGTCTATGTATATATACCTGTCGGTGGTGCGATGGTAATATGGGTAAACCGGCGGGGCATCTTCGATGCTGCAGAACGCCGCATAGCCCTGGTCCCAGAAAGACGCATGGTCGCTGGACCTCGAACCCGGGCTGTTGCGTATGCGGCAGTCAAGAGACGGGACGTAAAGCGCGGCGGCATCGCCGTATGCAGTGCCGAGGTACTCTGAAGCCTCGTCATGGAGTATCTCGATCTCTTCCGGGGCCACGTCGACGTATCCTATCATGTCGAAATTGAGCACGCCGAGAATGCTGTCGCCGCGGTTCGCGCAGAACCTGGCGTAGGCGTTGCTGCCGACGAGCCCCTGCTCCTCCCTGGAGAAGCACACGAACCTTATGGTTGCTTCGTAATCCTGGTCGAGAAGTACGCGGGCGGCCTCGAGCGCCGCCAGGGTCCCGGTGGCGTTGTCATCCGCGCCGGGGGCGTCGTAATACGGATTATTGGAGATGGAATCGTAATGGCCGCAGATGATATAGATCTCGTCGGGGCTTACCGTGCCCGGCTTGGTGGCAATGATGTTCATGTCGCCGTCCTGCACGTCAATGATCTGATTGTCCCAGTCGACCGCGCCGTTGACGCTGTTGAGCAGGATCGCGCTGCCGCAGACCCACCCCTCATTGTTGTCCACGAAGTAAATGTCCCAGAGCACCGGCTCGCTGTATATGCTCAGGTCAGACCATGTATCTCCGCCGTCGTGGGTCTTAACGACCCCGCCGCTCAGGCCGGCAGCCCAGCCCGTAAGGCCGTTGGGGGCGAAGCAGACCGAACGCAGCGAAGTCGTAACCGGGGTCGAGACCTCCAGCCAGGTCCCGCCGTCCTCCGTTTTGAGCACATTGCCGGTCGCCGTCGATATCCAGCCGTTCGTCTCTCCCACGAATGTGACGTCCATAAGATCGTCGGACGTCGGCGAAGACACGTTGCTCCAGGATGACCCCGCGTTTTCGGTACGGATTATCTTGCCGCCTTCCCCCACGGCCCAGCCGTCGGTCGAGTTGACGAATACCACGCTGCTCAAGTCATCGCCGGTCCCGCTGGAAAGCGAGAACCAGCTGGCGCCGCCATCTGTGGTCTTGAGCATCACGCCGCCGTCGCCGCATGCGTAGCCCGTGTTGGCGTCGGTCATATAGACCTTATTGAGATCCACCCCGGTGGGCGTGCTTGCCTGCTGCCAGTTGTCCCCGCCGTCTAGCGTGTAGAGCATCTCGCCGCCATTCGCGGCAACGCATCCGGCATAATCATCTATCATGAAGACGTCATTCAACGCGATGTCGAGGCCCGAGTCCTGGGGCCACCACGTATCCCCCCCGTCGTCGGTGTGGATAATGACACCGCCCCTTCCGACGGCCCAGCCGCTCTGATTGCCCGCCGGGAAGTAGATAGACTTGAGAGTCCTAAGGAAGTTGAAGTAGTGGATTTCGGTCTCGAGCCCGAGCTCCTCGAACCTCTCCTTAAGGTAGAAGCCCGCGATCTTGCAGAGAGCAGTAGGCGAGTAACGCGTGTCGAGCCTGTAGGTCTCGCCTCCTACGACGACATTGACTTCACCGCTGAGCTCGCGTACGCGATTGTACAGCCTGGTCTGGTCCACCTCGTCCACCATTGCCTGGACTGCGGGGCTGTAGGTGAAAGCCGGGGCCGGAGTCAGGGTCTCTGCCATGGCGCTCGCTCCCAGTCTCAGCGGCACAGCCGGGCCCGTCACCGGGCTCAGGCGCCGCTCGGAATCGAGCAGGTGCAGACTGTAGGAAGTCTGCGGGCTCACGGCGACTACATAGAAGAATGCGCGGTCAACAAGGATGTCGGCCTCCGCCGCCTCAAGCGCGTCCTCCACGCCCAGGCCCTTTCCGACAATGTAATACTCGACATCGTGGCTCTCCTCCGCCACAACGTCGAATTCGATGCCGAGGCGGTTGAGAGTCTCGAGGTCTTCACCCGAGGCGTGAAGCAAGGCCGCGCCCGCGGTACGGCCGGCGAGCTTCAGGGTCTCGCTGCCTGCGCCCTCAAGGGCGCGCAGCGCCGGCGCCTCCATGCCTTCAAGGTCGATCTCTATAAGGTAAGCCGGCCCTCCCCGGGCGGCGAGAATCACAGGGGTAAGCATAATACATGCTAACAAAGACAAAAAAACACAAATCTTGACCACCATAGGTTGTCCTCCTTATCGGTAAAACCCCTGTAATTATAACACATTAGGCATGCCTCAACCAGTGCCAAAATAGTGACCCCCGGCGGAAGAAAGGTGACTTTCCAGGTAGAGCAACAATTTCTGCTAAAGCGAAATTGACGCATGCCGAAAACCCTTCATAGAAAAACCTTTTGGCAAACAAATCCCGCTATCCGGAATGGGAGGTGGATAGATGGACGTCATCTTCGACATAACGGGCGCCGCTGAATACCTGCATATCAAAAAGTGGACGCTCTACCGGCTTGCCAAGAAGGGCAAAGTGCCGGGCATCAAAGTCGGAGGACAGTGGAGATTCAAGAAAGATGTCCTCGACAGCATGTTCTACGGCAAGTCGGCCAAAGCAAAGAAAGCCCAACGACCGACAGATTAATCAGCCCACAGTAATAGACAGCTGCGGGTTGTGAACGGTGGCACTTTGAAGTGCGTTCAGAGTCAGGCATGGGGCTCCGATAAACCAGTTCACAACCCGCAGTTGCTGTCTATTATGCGGGCCTCATTTGAGGCAGGCCTTATCTTCCGGATCACGGCCCCGGCGCCAGGGCCTGCCTTCTCGCTTTGGGGCTCTCCCCACCGCACCTCACTGACCGCGCCCGGGCGGGGCCCGCAAGGCCTCCCGCCGGCTATCCGCCCGCCCTCTAATATATTAAGGCCCGGGGATGCATTGCCGATATTTATTATGGTTGGGGGTGCACTCCGCTTAAGGAGCATCTCCGCCCAGAGAAGGGGGCGGCATGCCTGATACTGTTACCGTCGATGTAGACGCTCTAATCGACAAGCAAGTAAGAGACATTGTCGGCCTGTTTTCCAAGGCCGCCAAGAACTACCAGGTATACCTTCCCAATAACCGCATGTTCCTGTCTTCGCTCACCGAGTTCGCCGGCGCGCTGCAGAAGTTCCTCTATGATCATGAAACCCTGTCGCTGATCGTCTCGGAATTCGACCTCTACTACGGCGGCAAAGCCGTATATGAGAATCCCGACAAGCATCAGAGCCTGGCCTTCAGGATGTACCGCGACGGCGTGAGATTGCTCTCATTCCACAAGGGCGTGTCGACCAAGGAGCTCCTGGACCTTCTCGAGGCCCTCAGCCAGTGCATGGAGATAGACAATCTCGAGGAAGACTTCGTGACGCTCCTCTGGGAAAAAGACCTCAAGCGCATCACTTACTACGAAATCGAGGACTACGAAGAAGAGCTGGAGGTGCAGCGCCCGAGGGAGGAGTCGGCCGCGGGCGTGCAGGACGACGTCTTCGGGCCCGACGCTGAGGCAATGCCGCCGGAGCAGCTTCAGGACATTGAAGAGATGAAGAACATGCTCCAGTTCACCAACGACGAACTCGACCAGGCCAAGGCCATGGTGGAGTCGGGCGACGACGACCTCCTAATATTGAGAGCCTGGCATGTCATCCAGTCCACCATAGATATCAAGAAGTCACCCGACGCGTTCATGGACCTCTCCAACGCCGTCGGGCACCTCATAGACATGGCCGTGCAGAGGGGCCGTATAGGAGACGCCGCCACGGTAATCAAGGAAGCCAAGACTGTGTACGGGAAGAGCGAGAGCCCCGAGATCAAGGCGGCGCTCGGCAGAATCGTGGACGCCGGCCACGCCGACCGGAACATCATGCAGATCGCCGAGATCATATCGACCAATCTGGGCATGCAGGCGGATGACATCCTGAGGTATCTCTCCGAGCTCTCGCCGCGCGCCATCAAGCCCATACTGGGACTCATTTCTGTTTGCAAGCACAAGATGTCGCGGCAGGTCATCGCGGGGGCCCTGGCCTCCATCGCGGCCGACGACCCGGCGCTAATACTGCAGAACTCGAACAACGACGCCCCGCTCGAGACCGAGATGTGCCTCGACGTACTCGAGGCGATAGGGTCGGAACAGGCCATGAGGGAAGTGCTCAAACTCAAGAATCACGCCTCGCCGAAGGTCCGCGCCCGCGTCGTATCGCTGGCCGCCAAGATGGGCGATTCCCATGCCGTGGACATCGCGAAAAGCCTCATAGACGACGAAGACCCTCTGGTGCGGCGCCGCGCGCTCGTTACCATAACCGATATCGAGGGGGAGAAATGCGAGGACTTTCTCACTGAGGTATTCACATCCAAGCAGTTCGCAATGCTCTCGCATGACCAGAAAAAGGGAATGCTCCTTGTGATCAGAAGGCTGCCCGATGAGGTACAGGACCGCGTCGCCAACACCGTTCTCGCGATGGGCGGCATCTTCCAGAGGAAATCCACACAGGACACCAAGAAGGCGCTTACCGAGGTGCTCAATATGAAGTCCGAGCCCCAGGATTCCGAGCGTCCGTGGAGACGGAGGGAGGAACGTGAATCAGAGTGACGGCTCGAGCACGTTGACAAGAAACAGGACGGAGTATCAGGAGCAGGATGAAGAGCTTTCCCACATCCTGAGGGCCGGGATCGCCGTGGTAAGCCAGATGGTGGCCATGGAGAAGCTCCTGAAGATATACAACGCCGATAACGACACCGTGCGCCAGGCCGCCGACACCCTGGTCGCCAATCTCAAGACGCTGGCGGAGGAGCACCCCGAGATAGAACTGCGCTTCTGGAGAGACTGCATATATGTAAACGACGCCCGGCTCAGATGCGACATATCCAATTTCTCGTCTTACAAGCATCTGCTCAAGAGGGCCGTCGACCTGGAAATGGAGAAGATACTCATTAACGAAAAGGTGGGCGCCAAAGAGCTCATCGACTTCTTCGTGGCTCTGAACCAGGCCGAGGTCGACGAGCTCACCGGGGGCGAAGCCATCGAAGCGGTCGAAGAAGCGGGTATCAAGAATATAACCCTCTCCCCTGCCTCCGAAAGCCAGGACCTGGAGCTCCTGGGCATCAAGCCGCCTTCGAAGCGCGAGCGCGCCAAGAAGGTGTTCTACTCAACGCTGCGGGCGGCCAAGGCGGCCATGCTCTCCCAGCGCCCGGGCGGGGTGCCCAACCTGAGGAAGGCCAAGCGCGCCGTGCAGGCGACGGTCGACGTCCTCCTGGACGACGAGGCGTCGCTTCTCGCCATGTCGGCCATCAAGGACCACGACGAATATACCTTCACACACAGCGTCAACGTATGCATGTTCTCGCTGGCGATCGGCCACAGGGTCGGCCTGTCGCGGACTCAGCTGGCCGAGCTGGGCATCGCGGCTCTCTTCCACGACATAGGCAAGGTGTCCGTCCCGGCTTCGGTCTTGAACAAGGTGGGCATGCTCGATGTCGACGAGTGGAAGACGCTGAGGAATCACACAATCACCGGCGTCCAGCTCCTCTCACAGATGCCCCGCTGCAACCAGCAGATAATCCGCTCTCTGGTGGTGGCGTTCCAGCACCACATCAACATGGACCAGACGGGCTATCCCAGCGCCGAGGACGAGGTCCCGCTCGACCTCTACAGCAAGATCGTCCGTATTTCGGACACCTTCGACGCCATGACCACGGAGCGGCCTTATATGAACAAGGTCCACTCGCCCCACGAGGCCCTGCAGTACCTTCTCTCGCAGGCCGGAACCAAGTTCGACCCGGTGCTGGTCAAGGCCTTCGCGGCGTCGCTGGGGATATTCCCGGTCGGCACGGTCGTCAGGCTCAACACGGGCGAGGCCGGCATAGTGGTAAAGCATGACGCCAATGACGAGCCCGACCGTCCGGTCGTCAAGATCGTAAAGAACGCCGACGGCACCCAGGCCCCGGGCGAGAAGATCGTGGACCTCAAGGAGAAGAATCCCGATACCGGGGACTATATCTACAGCGTCGTCGAGGCCCTGTCCTGCAAGGACGTGGGGGAGAATCCCAGGTATCACCTCCTCCCATAGCCCTCGGGCCCCGGCGGTCCCTCACACCCCGTTTCCCCTTGACTACGGCGCTTTTTGCAATATGCTGGGATAGAAGTAATCTGCCCCTTCCAGGAGGTGCCCTAAATGGAAAATAACACCAATCGCCAGCCGGTGATGACGGACGTTACCACTCAGTGGGATACGCTCTTCTGCGGCCGGACCAAGTGCATGTCCAGCTCCATAATCAGGGAGATTCTCAAGTTCACGCAGATGCCGGACGTCATATCCTTCGCCGGGGGCCTGCCCGCGCCCGAGCTATTCCCTATTCGCGAGTTCGAAGAGGCCTCGCGGCATGTCTTGAACACCGACGGACAGCGCGCATTGCAGTACGGCCTCACGGAGGGCTACCTGCCCTTGCGCGAGGCTCTAGCGGAGAAGATGCAGAAGTACGGGGTCGACGCCGAGCCCCAGAACATACTGCTTACAAACGGCTCCCAGCAGGCTCTCGACCTCATCGGCCGCATATTCATAGACGAGGGCGATGTCATCATAACGGGCAAGCCCACCTACCTCGGAGCATTGCAGGCCTTCAAGGTCTATGCGCCCGAGATAATCGGCATAGACGTGGACGATGAAGGCATGCGCATGGACGAGCTCGAGAATGTGCTCGCCAGTGCCAAGACCAAACCCAAATTCATTTACGTCCTCCCCAATTTCCACAATCCCATGGGTGTGACCCTCACGCTCGAGCGAAGGACGGCTCTCGTGAAGGCAGCGGCCAAGTACGGCATACCCATCATCGAGGACGACCCCTACGGCGAGCTCCGCTTCGAGGGCGAGGACATCACGCCCATAGTCGTCCTCCACAAGGAGAATGTCATTTACCTCAGCACGTTCTCCAAGACACTGGCCCCGGGCATAAGGCTGGGCTGGGTGGTCGGGCCGGAGCGTATCGTCCGGAAGATAGTGCAGGCCAAGCAGTCCACCGATCTTCACACCAGCACCTTCATACAGATGATCGCCAATGACATCATGCGAAGAGGCATACTCAAGGCCCATTCCAAGGTAATAAAGGCCGCCTACGGGGAGCGCAGGCATATCATGACGGCCGCGATGGAAGAGCATTTCCCCCGGGGCGTCACCTGGACCAAGCCCGTGGGCGGGCTCTTCCTGTGGGTCCGCACGCCGGAGCACCTGAACACCATGGAACTTCTCGAGACCGCCGTCGAGGAGAAGGTGGCCTATGTTCCGGGCACCGTATTTTTCCCCGACGGCTCGGGCCTGAACACCATGCGGCTCAACTTCTCGAATGCCACACCGGACAATATCAAAGAGGGAATCAAGAGGCTGGGAAGAGTGCTGGAAAAAGCGATCGGCTAGGCGGCGCCCGACGGCGCCCAACCTTGTAATCCTGTAAGGAGGGCTTGATGAACGACGAGGACAAGTTCGTACCTTTCGTGCCTGCCGACAAGAAGATCCCCGAGCTCACCGTGGCCGCAGCCATACTGGGCGTCATTCTGGGCGTCATCATGACTTCGGCCAACGCCTACGTGGGTCTCTACGCCGGGATGACGGTGACCGCCTCCATTCCGGCCGCCGTCATATCAATGGGCATACTGCGCGGCATATTCCGCAGGGGGACGATACTCGAGAATAACATCGTCCAGACCATCGCCTCAGCGGGCGAGTCCCTGGCCGCGGGCATCATCTTCACCATGCCAGCGCTGGTGCTCATAGGAGTGTGGCAGGACTTCAAGTTCTGGCCGGTGACGCTCATCGCCGTCTGCGGGGGGCTCCTGGGCGTCCTCTTCATGATCCCCTTAAGGAAAACCCTCATCGTCGAAGAGAAGGAGCTCATCTACCCCGAGGGCCTTGCTTGCGCGGAGGTGCTGGAGGTGGGCGAACGCGGCGGAAGCGGCGTGGCCTACATCTTCACGGCCATGGGCCTGGGCTTCATCTTCAAGGGCTGGACATCGGCGATTTCCATAATAAAGGGAACCGTCGAGCATGCGTGGACTTCGGGCCGGTCGCTTTTCTATTTCGGCGGCGACATGTCGGTGCTCCTCGTCGGCATCGGTTACATAGTGGGCCTCAATATCTCCATGCTGGTCTTCTTAGGCGGCGCCATCGGCTGGCTCGTGGGAATTCCCCTTTACAGCGCGGCCAACGGCATCCCCGCGGGAGAGGGCCTCATCGACTCGGCCGCAACCATCTGGAGCACGCAGATAAGATACATGGGCGTGGGCGCCATGATCGTGGGCGGGCTATGGTCCATTATCCGCGTGCGCCACGGCATCGCCAACGGGGTCAAGATGGCGCTGTTCGGTCACCGGGAGGTCTCGGAGTTCCAGAAAGTCAAGCGCACCGAACAGGACATGCCCCAGCGGGTGATCCTCGGTCTCACCGTCGTCTCGGTGCTCGCCATCCTCGGCATCTATTACTATCTGACGCGGTCTGCGGGCATCACGGTCACGTCGACGGTCGCCATGTTCATAGCCGGCTTCTTCTTTGTGGCCGTATCCAGCTACATCGTCGGCCTCGTCGGCTCTTCCAACAACCCCATATCGGGCATGACCATCTGCACAATACTCTTCGCCTCCGCCCTGTTGCTTATCATGGGCATGAAGGGCGATTCGGGCATACTGGCGTCGCTCGGAGTCGCGGGCGTGGTGTGCTGCGCGGCGGCAACCGCGGGGGATATTTCGCAGGATCTCAAGACCGGGTACATGGTGGGCGCCACGCCTAAACGCCAGCAGGCGGCCCAGATCCTGGGTGTACTGATTCCCGCATTCGTGATCGCCCCCACGCTTACCGTGCTTCACAAGGCATACGGCATCGGCTCGACCACGCTGCCGGCGCCTCAGGCCAGGCTATTTGAGAGCATCGCCCGGGCCATGTTCACCGAGCAGACGCTGCCGTGGCGCATGGTCGAATACGGGGCCGCCATCGGGATCGCGCTTATCATAATAGACGAGATCTTAAGGCACAGGAAAGCGGGCTTCCGCGCCCATGTGATGCCCGTGGCGGTGGGGATATACCTGCCCTTCTCTCTGGCCGTGCCCATATTCGCAGGCGGGCTCATAAGCCTGCTGGTCAAGGCCGTCACGCGAGGCGCGGGCTATGAAGAGAAGGCCACCCACCGCGGTCTCCTCTACGCCTCGGGGCTCATAGCCGGCGAGGCCATCATGGGCATATTGATCGCGTTGTACATTTTTATATCCGGCTCCACCGGCTGGGTGAGATGGCTGTTCCGGTTCGAACTCCCGGTGGTGCTCGTTGACAGCAGGTTCGTCTCGCTGGTTATCATGGGCCTGATGATACTGTCAATCATACTCGTTTCTGTATTCCCAAGAGTAAGACGGGGGGACAGTTAAGTGAAAGACCTTAAAGAGGCCGCTCATGTGGCCCTTACCGAGTGCATGGATGTCAAGAGAGGCGAGAACGTCGTCGTCCTGATCGACGAGCCCCAGCGGAGGATTGGACAGGCCTTCTGGGAGACGGCACGCGAACTCGGCGCCGAAGCCATTCTCTGCGAGATGCTGCCCAGAGAGACCAACGGCGAAGAGCCTCCCAAGGCCATCACCGGGCTGCTCGCCGCATGCGACGTATTCGTGATCCCGACCTCCAAGTCGCTCTCCCACACCGACGCCCGCAGGAACGCCTGCGCCAAAGGCGCCCGCGGGGCCACGCTTCCGGGCATCACGGAGGAGGCCATGGCGAGAAGCCTCAAGGCAGACTACAAGGGCATTGAGGCGCGCACCAGGAAACTCTCCCCCATTGTAACAGCCGCAAGCGAGGCCCGCGTCACCACCGCGCTCGGCACCGACATCACCATGTCGCTGGAGGGAAGGGACTGCCACGAGGACCACGGCATCGTGCGGAGCCCCGGGGAGTTTACCAACCTGCCCGCGGGCGAGGCCTATCTCGCTCCGCTGGAGGGCACCGCGAAGGGCAGGATAGTCGTGGACGGATCGGCGGCCGGCGTCGGCCTGGTCAAGGATCCCATCACCCTCATCGTTGAGGGCGGCTACGCCACTGAGATCACGGGCGGGGCCGAGGCCCGGAAGCTCAACGAGATCACGGCCAAGTTCGGCAAGGACGGCCGCAACATCGCCGAGCTCGGCATCGGCACCAATGACAAGGCCATACTCACGGGACTCGTGCTTGAAGACGAGAAGGTGATGGGCACGGTTCACATCGCCATCGGCGACAACGCTTCCATGGGAGGAAACGTATCCGTTCCCAGCCACCTCGACCTGGTCATAAAGAAGCCCACGCTCTACCTCGACGGCAAGGAGATAATCCGGGACGGCAACCTTCTCATCTGAGACGCCGCCCCTGACAGGGTTATTCCGTAACGGCCGCGCCGGAAACAGGCGCCGGCAGTCCCGATAGAGGCAACATTTGCACGGGTTGCTCCATCCACACGGATCAAGGAGGATGCCAGTGAAACCCATAACCGCATTCGTATCCGCAGTCATCCTGCTGGCCCTGCCATTATCAGCAGTATCCGCGGGCGGTAAGGCATTATACGAGGTGGACGGCAGGACCTATGAGGGTTACTTCACCCAGCCTCATGACCGCGCTCCACTTGTACTTCTCATTCACGACTGGGACGGCCTTACCGACTACGAGATAACTCGTGCCGACATGCTGGCCGAACTCGGATACTCAGTCTTTGCCGCCGACATGTACGGCGCGGGCGTGAGGCCCGCGAGCATTGAGGAGAGGCGCCGGCTCACAGGGGAGCTTTACAAAGACCGCCCGAAGATGAGGAATCTCCTGGAGGCAGCGCTTCGCGCCGCGGCATCGAACGGCGCCGACGTCGGCAATGCCATTGCCATGGGATACTGCTTCGGAGGCACGGCCGTCCTCGAACTCGCCAGGTCGGGCGCAGATCTCAAGGGCTTCGTCGCGTTTCACGGAGGCTTGAGCACCCCTGAGGACCAGGACTACTCGCGCACGCGGGGGCAGGTACTCATCTTCCACGGCTCGGCGGACGAGAGCGTGAGCATGGCGGAATTCGCGGACCTGGCGGGTAGCCTCGAGAAGGCGGGCGTTACCCACGAGATGACCACGTACGGGGGAGCTCCGCATGCCTTTACGGTATTCGGATCGGAGCGATACCGCGAGGACGCCGACAGGAGATCCTGGAGGCGTTTCACGCAGTTCCTTGCCGACGTGCTGACTGTGCCCGTCGAACCGGAAGAAGACGCATCGGAGTAACCGGTCTACCGGCCGGAACAGGACCGGGGACCGCAACCGGGAGCGCAACAGCCCGACCGCCTGCCGGTGGTCGCCCCCGGCTAGTCGCTTCCGGAGATGCTCTTTAGGATATCGCCGTATTTCAGCGCGTAGTCGCTGTTGAAGATTGAGATGCCGCGGAGGCCGTATGACCGCGCCACCTGAATCTGCCCGGCGAAGGTGATGTCATCGACCCCCTCCATATAGGCGCCGATGCCGGCCACCACACTCTCCTCCCCCGCGAGAAGCGAGTACTCGCGGACGCCTTTCTCGAACAGGTCCATGCTGGAGGTGTAGATCATGGGAACCAGAAGGTCCACGTAGCCCTGGAGGAGCCACTCCAGGCCGTCCTGGAAGAAGTACTCCTTGCCCTCCATGTAGTCGCGCCGCAAGGTCACCGAGAGGATTGCATGCGGGCGCTCCTCTTTGACGATCCTGTTGATGTCCCCTATAAGATCGGAAAGCTGCGACATTCTCCAGATGGCGTAGGTCATTCCGGCCGGAGCATAAGGCGCGTAGGTCCTGTATGCGGACCTGCTTGCATCATCATATGAATACGTCGAGTCGGGGAATCTCACGTAATCGAGATGGACACCGTCGACCTCATAGCCGCAGACGATCTCTCTTATTATCTCCCTGGTGCGCTCCTGGACGCCTGGGACCGTCGGGCTCAGGAAAGCATAGGCGTGGCCGGCCGCCGACCTCTCGAGCGGCATCGGCTCTCCCCGCCTGTTCCGGGCGAGCCATTCGGGATGCTCCAGCATGACATGCCGGGGCACCGTTTCCTTAGGCCCCCTGGGCGAGTCCGATACAGGCCATGCGGGAAACACGTTGACCCAGGCGTGAACGGCCATACCCCGCTTGTGCCCCTCGACCACCGCTACCTCCAGGGGATCCCAGCCGGGGTCCCGGCCAAGCGTGCCTGTCAGCACGCCCGACCAGGGCTCGAGGTCGGACCTGTACAGCACCGTGCACGCCCCGCGCACCTGGAAGAAGACCGTGTTGACGCCCGCCGCGCTGAGCCTCTCGAATGTACCGGATATGTCACCGGCGCTCCTAAAACCCCAGCGGGTGACCCAGGCTGCCCTTATCTCCCTCGTACCCGGGCCCGCCGGTTGCTCCAGCCCACCAGCGGCGCCCTCGTCCGCCTCAAGCGCGTGGAGGCAAGGCGGGCAGGGAACCGCAAAAAGCCCAAGGAGAAGCCAGGAAAGCGCAAGAACAGCCCAAACAGGTCTCATATGCTGAGACTTAAGCCATGAGGGGGGAGTAATCAAGACATAATTGAGGGAATATAATAAAGGGCGGGGCCTACGTTGCGAGCTTGGCACTGAAGCCTACCGGGACGCTCCTATCCAGTAAGACCCCGCCCTTTCAAGAGTCCCTGCGTGAACTCTCGAATACTCCGGACACCACCCATCCACCGCCCAAAAGTGCTTTCTTAAAATTTGATGTAGGAACCCTTAAAAAGGTCGCAGGAAATGTGTCGGTCATTTCGTTTTTTTCATGGAATATTGGGTTGACGCCCCTCCGAGGCCGGGAGTATGGTGGGGCCGAAAGGGGGGTTGACGCATGGAAGAGGTAAAGGTCGGTGAAGTGGTGAAATACTTCTCCAAGCCCGGCGTCGCCGCGATAGTCATAACGGACGGCGTTCTCAAGGCCGGCGACACCATCCATATCAAGGGGCATACCTCCGATTTCACCCAGAAGATCGAGTCGATGCAGATCAACAACCAGGCGGTACCTGAGGCGAAGGTCGGCGATGACGTCGGCATTAAGACCAGCGAGCGGGCGCGCCCGGGCGATATCGCCTACAAAGTTGTCGAATCCTAGCAACTACCGGCAAAGAGGATTTCGCTTGACCCCCATGGAGGCATCTGTTACGTTCCCTGTGTTTGGGAGGCAGCGAGCGAATAGTATCAGCTTCTTTCTGCTCGTCAAAACGATAGGAAATCTGAAGGGAGGATTACTATGAGAAGAGCAGTCGCCCCAGTTATCCTGGCCCTGGCCGCCCTCGTATTCACCTCATGCGGAGGCCCCGAGGTGGTGTGGAACGCGGACATCGAGAAGGCCGGTTTCACCGAGATGGACGACTCTTTCCCCGCCTTGAGGGACGCCATGACTGAGCTGGACGAGACCATTAACAGAAGGATCTCGTCGACCAGGTACAAGAACGAAGCCCTCGAGGACTACAAGGTCATCACCGACTTCATCGACGTGCTGCAGTTCTACTACCTGCCCGTGCTCAACGCAAGGGCGATGATCTCCAAGGCTTACAGAGAGATAGAGCTCGGCATGTACACGGAAGCCGTGGAGGACATCAGCAATGCCGTCGACCTCGTGAACAAGGCCGCCCTCAAGTCCAACGAGAGGACCAAGATCGGTTTCGACAAGGTTAAGGAGAGCCTTGTCAACGTGGGCGAGGTCTCAGACGCCACCAGAGAAGCCAGCATGATGAAGCTGTCAAACAGTGCCAAGATGCTCAACATTCTCATAGAGCAGATAAATCCGGTGATCGAGACTACCGAAGAAGGTGAATCCCTGATCGACGGGCAGTTGTAAGACTTAGGAAGTAGGACTTAAGATAAGGTCGGGCCCGGGGGCATGCTCCCGGGCTCTTTTTTTGGCTTCGCCCCGGGAGCCTTGATCTGGAATGTCCTGTCGGATGTGAGCTCGGGGTCGAAGCTGGTGTTGCCCCCGCTGTAGACCAGGAGCTGGCGGGTCGAACCGGCGCCTCTGGGGAAGCGCCAGTAGGCCCATGGCAGGCGGAGGAGCTGGCGCGTCACCACGGTGCGGAAGTGCTCCGGCACATCCTCAAGGAACCCGGTACCATCGATTTCCAGCCGCTCGAGCCTGCTCTTGTACTTCTCGGGATTCTCCTTTATGGGCCGGTCCCACATAACCGTCAGCACCGAGAGTATGCGCCTGCCGATGGAGAGGCGCTTACCGCGCGTGAGGTAGACTCCCTTCAGGCTCGGGGTATGGAACACGATGTCCATGTCGACCTCGACGAGCCAGGTCAGGCGCTCGGAGGTGTCCCTGTAGCGCGCGAGCATGGCGTCGTGATAGTCCCGGGCCTTCTTGCGCGTAATTCCTCCATAGCCGAACCAGAGCTCCCGGTAGTGAAAATCATTGACCACGTATTCCAGCTTTCCCCTCTCTTCGCCGTCGGCCCTGATCCAGATCTCCAGGCGCTCCCAGTCCTTCTCCCAGAACTTCAGGAGCTCGGCGGGCGCCAAGTGCACGTATCGCCACACCCAGTAGTACTTCCCCTCCAGCCAGTAGGGCTCGTGGCCCTCCCTATAGTGCATATGCGGCTTCCGCCCGTCGTTCACGTAGAAGTAGAGTGCCGGCGGGAGCGACCGCGGGACGAAGAACCACTCGACCAGGTAGAGTATGAAGGCCGTAAGCACAATGGCTATCATGAAACCCTGGAAGCCCTGCGCCTCCCTGACGAGAACCCTGATGGCGATGATGGGAAGGGGCGAGACGGTGGCCGTCAGGAGGTCGTCGAAGAGTGCCCACAGAATGAGCAGCACTATAGGGTAATGCAGATAACTCAGGTAAGCCGCGGCCGGCTCGGCATGCAGAAGTCTCATGAAAGGGGTTATCAGCGCTCCGTAGCCGAGCACAATGAGAGAGGCAAGGAAAACCTTGTAGCGGGCGAAGAACATGCTGTTCGAGGCGACCAGCCTCATCGGATTCAGGACCCCGGACGCCAGCTTGTCGACGCCCGAGTAAATGTCCGCCAGCCCGCCCTCCTTGGGCTCCACCCGCAGCGCGTGGTCTATCAGAAGGCGCTCGATTTCGCTAGGAGAGCCGTCGTCCGCCGGCTCCTTCTTCTCCGGCGCGCGGCCGATGACCCTTAAGATGAGCCCGTAGAGCACCAGGAAGGGCTTGAGAAGCGAGTAGAGAATGAGATAGCCGAAGCGCGGCAGGCCCGCCGCCGGGCGGTTCAAGAACTTCCTGAAGGACTCGAGAGACATGCCGACCGAGGTCGTCGACTCCTGGTTTACGATGTCCGTGAGATTTAAGACGCTGGCCCAGTAGTCCGAAAAGAGAAACGGCCCGTCGCATTTCCTCGCTTCGAAGTCCTGCAGGTCGTGGAATGATATTCCCTCGTTCATCCGCGCTCCTTTGGGCGTATGCTACCACCCATGGCCCCCGCCGTCAACGCCGAGGTCATTCATGGGGTCAGTTTACGGGGTCAGGTCTCCAAATGCACAATCGCCCCGGCGCGGATGCGGAGGCGTTCCGCCCGGGCTTCGTGTTGTAAAGAAGCCACCGGCGAATGCCGAGTATCCGCAGAAGGCCAACCACTGTGCATTTCAAGACCTGACCCCAACGTGCACTGTGCATTTCAAGACCTGACCACAAGATGCACAGTCATGCCGGTTGACACCCACAGGCCGAATTGCTAATATGCGGTCAATGAAGGCTGTAACCTCCAGACCCGCGGCCATGTACGTGCCCTTGTCATTGCTCTTATTCCTCATTGCCTTTGTGCTGCTTTGCGCCCAGGACGTGCCGGCCTCTCCCGCCAGGGTGCGCGCAGCCGACACCCCGGATGACTGGGGGACCTGTCTTAGGCTGACCTGGTCACAGGCCGGCCCCGCCGACCAGATAGAAACCTATGAGGTGTGGCGCTATGATGGCGCGGCGCCGGCGCTCACGATCCCCACAGTCGCCGCGGACTCGGTCGACATGCTGCTTAAGAGCCTGGGTTGGGCCGTCGTGGACACAGTCAAAATAACCGACACCACCTTTACCGACACCGGCCTGGACGCCGGTTCGGACTATACATACATAGTAGCGGCCTCCTTCGGGGCCACGAAACTGCCCTCGGAGCCGACGGTTCCCGTGAGTCCGTCGAAGCAGTACCTGAGGGGCGCCACGGTCAACGTTCTCGTGGCGGTGGCCGTCTTCATGGCGCTCGTGGTATTACTCGTCGAGTGGGCGAGACGCGGCGCCAAGCTCTTCATCAGGCGCATCGCGGGCCTCGAGGCCGTGGAGGAGGCCGTGGGTAGGGCCACCGAGATGGGCAGGCCCATACTCTATGTGCCCGGGCTGGACCCCATGGACGAGGTAGCCACTGTCGCCGCCATCGACATTCTGGGGCAGGTGGCCAAGAAGGCGGGCGAGTACGAGACCAGGCTCGTCTGCCCCAACCGCGACCCCATAGTGATGGCCGTGGCGCAGCAGGTGGTGCGCGAGTCCTACGCGAGCGTGGGCAAACCGCATCTCTACCAGGATGAGAACGTTTTCTACGTTACATACAGCCAGTTCGGCTACGCCGCCGCGGTGGCGGCCTACATGGTTCGCGAGCGACCGGCGACCAATTTCTTCATCGGCAAGTTCTACGCCGAGTCGCTGGTTCTGGCTGAGACCGGCAACGCGACCGGCGCCATACAGATAGCGGGCACCGACTCCGACGCCCAGCTGCCGTTCTTCATCAGCGCCTGCGACTACACTTTGATCGGCGAGGAGCTCTACGCCGGCGCCGTGTATCTTTCGAGGCGGCCGCTTCTTCTGGGCGCGCTCAAGGCCCAGGACTACGCCAAGATCATAATCCTAGTCGCCATGGTGCTCGGGATCATCATCCCCATGCTGAGCCCGGAGTTCTTCGAGACTTATAGATCGCTGTTCGGATAGGAGGAAGCGTGAAGAGACAGGGGCCTGTGGTAGTCGCCTTTATCATAGGCATGCTCATGCTCATCCAGTTCTTCACGCCCAACCCGTTTTTCCTGCGTCTCTATAACCTCTTCCTCGACTGGAAACAGGTCGTCCTCGGCTGCACTCTCATCCTCGGGACATGGAGCCTGATCCGCTACCACACCCGCCGGATAGGGCGCAGGCAGCAGAACTGGCAGTACTCGTACGTAACCCTGATCGGCCTCGCGTTCATGGTGCTGGCCGCGCTTATCTGGAAGACAGAGGGCGGCCCCTATCGATGGATGTTCCAGAACATCCAGGTGCCCATGCAGGCCACCATGTTCTCGCTGCTGGCCTTCTACGTGGCATCCGCTTCCTACCGGGCCTTCAGGGCGAGGACCTTCGCGGCGACGCTGCTTCTCATAGCGGGCGCGTTGGTGATGCTCGGGCGCGTCCCGGTGGGGGCTCTTATAGGCGGCAATATCGGCGGGCATGAAGTCACGGTGAGCACCATAGCAGACTGGATCCTGAACGTGCCCAACCTCGCCGCCAAGCGGGGCATCATGATAGGCGTCGGCCTCGGTATGACGGCAACGGCGATAAAGATCATACTCGGAATCGAAACCACTTACCTGGGGAAGTCCGACTGATGGCGTTTTACGACCGCATGATGCAGATCGACCGGAGGATCATTTACCTCTGCATGACGCTCGCGGTCGCCATTCCCCTCATCGTGCCCATCGGCATGCCGGTCCAGGTCTCGGACGAGGCGCGCGGTTTCTACGACCACATCGAGGACCTCGAGGCCGGGGACATAGTGCTCTTCTCCTTCGATTATGAGGGAGATGTCATGGCCGAGCTCAATCCCATGTCCATAGCGGCCCTGAGGCATCTCTTCAGGCAGGGCGTCCGCGTTGTATCCGTAACCATGTACGCGGGCGGCACGGGCATCGCCCAGGACATACTCGAGGAGACGGCTGCGGAGTACGGCAAGGAATACGGCATAGACTACGTCTTCCTTGGCTACAACCCGGACTGGTCGGGCACCATCCTGCGCCTGGGCGAGAGCTTCAAGGCCACCTACCCCGCCGACCAGTTCGGAAAGTCGACGCGTGAGATCCCGCTCATGCAGGACGTGGAGACCTATGACGACATCGCCCTCCTGGTGTCCATCGCAGGAAGCGCCCTTTCGGAGTACTGGGCCATCTGGGCGGGCGGCCGTTACGGCGTGACCGTGGTCTCGGGCAATACGGCGATACAGGCCATTCTGATATATCCTTATTACAACGCCGGGCAGATACCGGGCTTCCTGGGCGGCCTAAAAGGCGCCGCCGAGTACGAGAGGCTCGTGGACATACCCGGCCTCGGCATCAAGGGGATGGACGCCCAGTCGGTGGCGCATCTCCTCATGCTCTCGTTTATCGTAATCGGCAACGTCGGCTACTTCCTCTCCCGCAGGCATGAGAGGAAACTCAAGGAGGAATAGGAGCGGCAATGAGCGCTGATCCGGGCATATGGGTGGCGGCGATACTGACGCTGGCGATATTCTCGTTCCTCTACCGCGAGAACCCCGTCTTCCGTTTCGCCGAGCACCTGCTCGTGGGGGTCTCGGCGGGTTATTATCTCGTGCAGTACTTCTTCTCGGCCGTCTACCGCAAGCTCTATGTCCCGGTGTTCGATAATCACGAGTACATCCTCATCATGGGAGGCGTGCTGGGCGCCATGATGTTCGCGCGGCTCTGGCGCAAGTACGAGTGGGTGTCCCGCTACCCAATCGCCTTCTACGTCGCCGCCTGGGCGGGCTATGTCATCCCGTCCTACGTGCAGGTCCGCATCCTCCAGCAGGCCGAGAGCACCATGTTCAATCCCATGGCCCTCCCCCCGGCCGAGGCCATATCCAACTTCATCATCTTCCTCGGGGTGGTGACGACGCTGTCCTACTTCTACTTCTCCGCCGAGCGCAAAGGGCCCCTCAAGATATCGTCCCATGTCGGCGTAATTTTCATCATGATCGGCTTCGGGGCCACCTTCGGCTACAACGTCATGGGCCGAATCAGCCTGCTCATAGGCCGCTTCCAGTTCCTGCTGACCGACTGGCTCGGCATAGTGCAGTAACTACAATAGGATTGACACCCGACTTCGCGGTTGTTACCCTGCTCGCGGACCAACTGGAGGGAGAATCATACCCATATCGCTCGATTTCCTGCTCGCCTTCCTCTTTATAACACTCGGGGGAGTGTCTTTCTTCACCATGCTCCACCTCATGGGAACGAGCCACACCAAGCACGGCCGCACGCTGCGCACGGTGCACAGATTGAGCGAGCTCTTCGCCATATTGGTCTTCGCCGTGATCATCGCGGACGATATCACGAGCCTTATAAGATCGGGCTTCTCCGTGCGCGGAGTCATATTGCTGACGCTGGGCGCGGTGCTCATTCCGCTTTTGATAGTCAAGAACCTCATATCCGAACGCTATCCCGAGCTCAGAAACAGGCTCATATCCATAGGCACCACGGTGCTCGTGGTCATCTTCGTCTTCTCCGCGGCTTCGGCCATGTTCCACTACTTCGGGACGCGCGAGGGCCCGGGTGGAGCCGGCGAGCCGGCGCCCGAGGTCGACATGGCTCAGGCCAGGGAGCTCTTCGTCACCAAGTGCTCCAAGTGCCACCGGCTGGACACTCCTCTTCTGGACACCCATACCCGGGAAGAGTGGCGGGCCGTCGTCGAGACCATGCGCGCCAAGGATCCCGCCTGGATCAGCGAGGACCAGGCCGTGGCCATCGTGGAGTTTCTTGTTCACGTGGGGGCCCCCGAGCAATGATTGAGCTTGCGCGAGAGGACCTGGACAACTTCGAGCACGCCATCGGCGCCGAATGGCTCGAGACCAACGGCCTGGGCGGCTTCGCGTCCTCGACGGTGCTCGGGATAAACACCAGGAAATACCATTCCCTCCTCAGCGTGGCCCAGAACCCGCCGGTCGACCGGGTCGTCATGGTCTCGCGCATGGACGAGACCGTCACGGTGGGAACCGAGAAGTACGACATCTCGGCCAGCGAATTCGAGGCCGCGGTCTACCCGACCGGCTATAAATACCTGGAAAGTGTGCGCCTGGACCCCTTCCCCATCTTCACATACCATGTGGGCGGCGTCAGGATCGAGAAGAGCGTTTTCATGGTCTACGGCGGGAACATGACCGTCGTGACCTATACCGTGAAGCCCATGCCGGGCGGACCCCGCAGGAGCCAGGTCGTACTGGCCCTGAGGCCGTTCATCGCCGGAAGAGACCATCACCAGGTGATGCGCGAGAACGCCGAATTCAACCGCGACGTGAATGTCACTCCCGAGAGTCTCAACATGAGACCGTACGGCGCCCTGCCGCCGGTTTACATCGGCTTTAAGGGCGGGCGCTTCCAGCACTCCGGCTACTGGTACCGCAACTACTTCTACCGCAAGGAACGGGCCCGGGACTATGCCTGCGTGGAGGACCTTTACTCCCCGGGCCTTGTGGTATTCCACTTCGATGACACCGACAGCCGGTCCGTCATACTCTCTACCGAGCCCATACCCAACGCGCCCGCTGAGGGCATTCGCGGCAAGGAGCTTCGCCGGAGAAGGCGGCTCATGACGAGCCAGCTCGCCGACACCGAGTTCGGCCGCTACCTTATACCCGCCGCGGACTCCTTCCTCGTAAGGCGCGGCGACGACGGCCGGTCGGTGATAGCCGGCTATCCCTGGTTTACGGACTGGGGCAGGGACGCCATGATCAGCCTGCCCGGCCTCACGTTGGTTACGGGCCGCTATGACGACGCGCGCCGCATAATCTCGACGTTCCTTGAAAGCGCCAGGGACGGGCTCATTCCCAATCGCTTCACCGACGAAGAGGACGCCGCGGAGTACAACACCATCGATGCCACGCTCTGGCTCTTCGAGGCCGTGCGGAAATACTACGACTACACCAATGACTGCGACTTCATCGCCTCCCTACTGCCGGCGCTTCGCGACATAATAACCCATCACCTCGAGGGCACCATGTTCTCCATCAAGGCGGACAGCGACGGGCTTCTCGCGGGTGGGACGCCGGATGTGCAGCTCACCTGGATGGACGCCAAAGTAAACGGCGAGGTAATCACTTCACGCTCGGGCAAGGCCGTCGAGATAAACGCCCTCTGGTACAACGCCCTCATGATTATGTCCGACCTCTCGGCTGACGCCGGCGCCCTGGCCGAAGAGAGCAAGTACGACATCCTGGCGAGCCGGGTCTTCGAGAGCTTCAACCGCGAGTTCTGGAACGGGGAACGCAACTGCCTCTATGACGTGATTACCCCCGATTACAGGGACGGTTCCATAAGACCCAACCAGATATTCGCAATCAGCCTCACCTATCCGGTGCTCGACAAGGCGAGGCGGCCGGGGGTCATGGAGGTGGTGAAGTCGGATCTCGTGACGCCGTTCGGCCTGCGCACCCTGTCGCCTCACGACCCGCGCTACTGCGGACGATATGAAGGAACTCTCTACGAGAGGGACAAGGCCTATCACCAGGGCACTGTGTGGCCGTGGCTGATCGGTCATTACATCAGGGCATACCAGAGAACCTACGGCATAACGGATGAGACTCTCGACTACTGCAACGGTCTTCTCAAGGGATTATTCGACCACATGAAGGTAAACGGTCTCGGCACCATAGCCGAGGTCTATGACGGCGACCCGCCCCAGCGCCCGCTGGGCTGCTTCGCGCAGGCCTGGAGCGTTGCCGAGGTGCTCCGCACCATCGCGGAGGACCTCCGCGTGAAGCCCAGGCCGCGACGCCCCAGTGTCTCACACTCGTTTTAGGACTCGGGCCCTAGAACCTCAAGGATGCCGTCAGGTACCCCGCCCCTGATACGAAGGACCACGCATCGGTATCCCGACTATAACGTTCCCCGTAGTAGTTGCGTTCGAGCCTTTCCCATGTCCTGCCGAGTCTCATATAATAGCGCGCGCCCAGGCTTATGCCGCTTGTGAAGGCCCATTCAGCCCCCAGCACACCCTGCAGCGTGGCGCGGTGGCTGGTTGACTTGGAGGTCTCCCTGTCTTCCAGGTCATAGGCATCCGTGCGCTCGTCTTCGGACCAGTAGTACGAGTACATTGCTCCGACCCCCACATAGGGGGCCACGCTGTGAAAAGTCGAGAGGTATTTCTCAAGCGTGTAGCTCATCCCGAATCCTACCCCGGTCCCATCTATATCCAGACCGGTGGTATCGTACCGGCTCTCCGACCATCTCGAGTTAATCCCGAGGTCAAACATAACGAGGGAGGCGAGCCTGCCCGGGTGGAACAGCCGAAAACCCAGGCCTCCTTCATAGCTCCCCAGCTGCCAGCCGGAGAAGCCGAAAACGACCTGCGTCTCCCCCGCGGGGTAAGGGTAGGGCTCCTCGCAGTAAGCGAGACCCGCAACAGCCAAAACAGCAAGAACCAGTAGTATGGTGGCGCGCAATTTCATCGGGTTCCCCCTTCTCTCAAGAGTCCACTAATGCGCCGGGTCTGATCACGATTCACAGCTCTTAACGAAACTCGGGCAATTATACAGGAGCCGGGCCCCCTATGACAGCCTTAATCCAAAACCTCCTCAGCTGTTGACTAATTCACGCACTTGTCTTTATATGGAACTACTGATGAAAACAGGAGAAATAACGCAATGAAAGCACACAAAGCGCTGTGGAGGTTGATCTGCTGGGCGGGCGTCGTCATCTTGCTTAACGCCGCCGTAACCACCTGCTTCAGTTACGAGCCCAAAGTGGAGAACGAACCCGAGGAGTCCGACACGCTGACCGTGGAGGCCCGGATCGACTCGGTTCCCCTGCCCATATTCAAGCAGGACTCGCTTGCTACGGTGCCAATGGATTCAGCCGCCGTCCCAACCGAGCTTACCTTCAGTGATTCTGCAATGGCGGACACGCTCTATGTGAAGAAGAAAGAAAAGCCGTTCTATAAACAGTGGTGGTTCATCGCCGTCGTGGTCGGCGTCGTCACCGCCACTGTGATCGCAATAGCGTCGGGGGGCGGTGAGGACAAGGACGACCTCCCTGAATTCCCCGACCCGCCTGATAAATAACGAGGAGGGCTCACGCCATGAAGACCGGTAACTTTCATCTTATCCTGATTCTGACTCTTGCTTTTGCGCTGCTCGCGGCGGCGGGCGTATACGCCGTGCCCCAGACTATCACTTACCAGGGGCTCCTGCGCGAGGACGGCGACCTGGTGACGGGCTCGAAGTCCGTGAGCTTCAGGATTTACGGAGCCGCCACGGGGGGCACCGCGCTGTGGGAGGAGACCCAGACGGTCGAGTTCGACAACGGCGCCTTCGCCGTGATACTGGGCAGCGAAACCGCCATACCCGCGACCGTATTCCAGGGCAACCGAAGGTGGCTCTCCGTCGCAATCGAGGGCGGAGACGAGATGCTGCCGAGGCCGGAGATAGTGAGCGTCGGCTACGCCTTCCACGCAGGTACGGCAGATGACGCCGCGATGCTTGACGGCCGCGAGTCCTGGGAGTTCGCCGGGGCCACGCATACGCACGACTCCCGCTATTACACCATTTCGGCGCTGACGACCTCCGACGGCGACCCGCCCAATGAGGGCTCCAACTTCATTCACTGGGACCTTCTCACGGGCGTGCCGGCCGGGTTCGCCGACGGCACCGACGAGTCGGGCGGAGTCACCGACCACGGCCTCCTGACGGGCCTGGGGGACGACGACCATCCCCAGTATGCGCGTGAAAGCGTGCTTCAGACTTCCGACGGAAACGCGCCCAATACAGGCTCCAACCAGGTCCACTGGAACAACCTCACGGGGATGCCGGCGGATTTCGCGGACGGCGTCGACAACACTTCGACGGGCGGTACACTGGACCACGGCGAACTCGAGGGCCTGGAGGACGACGACCACCCGCAATACGCCCAGGAGCTCGTGCTTCAGACCTCCGACGGAAGTGCGCCCAACACCGGCTCCAACCAGGTGCACTGGGACAACCTTGCAGGCGTTCCGGCGGGCTTCGCGGACAGCACCGATGACATAACGACCGACGCCTCGCTCATAACCACGGGAAGCATGGCCCCCGAGCGCATAACTGGCACGGCGATCACCGAGACCTACGCAGGGCTGCTCACCGGTGCCGAGAAGGACTCCTTAACGGGCGGCGGGATTACCCATCTCCACTATCATGAGGAGGTAGGGGACGTGAGCTCGGTGACCGCGGGACAGGGGCTTTCGGGTGGCGGCCTTTCGGGCGCGCTTTCGATCTCTCACGCGGCCGACGCCAGCGCCCTGCCCAGTGCCCATCACTACGCGCCCGTGCTGGTGCATAAAGAAGTGGATGATTATGAATCCGACTGGGACCAGCTCACGGTGGTGGCGTCTGTAACCATCGACGCGCCGGATACGGGCGTTCTCCACATATCATTCTCGGGCACGCAGGTGCTCGACATCGACCTTGAAGGCACATGGCAGGCCAAGCGGCTGACTGCCGAGTACGGCATTGGCGTGAACGACTCCTCCGGTTTCGATTACTTCGTGCGCAGCAGTATGTATGACACCGAACAGGATGCCGTCGACCTAGTACTCGACCAGTTCCTGCCTTCCAAACCCGTGGCGGGCACCACGGTTCAGCCCATAGGGGCCGGGACGCATACGGTCTACCTCCTGACCGAGATTGTCCACAAGTTCGATTCGGGCGCAACCAACCGGTTCTTCGCGCCGTCGCTTGTTGTCACCTATTACCAGTTCGGGACGACGGAATCGCCCGGGTCGAAGAGTCCGTTGTCGGGTCCCCCCGGAGGGAGAGATGAGGGAAGGATCATTCAAGACGATCCGGGCAATGAGTAGGCGGGGGTGCTGAGATGAAAACCCTTATACCTGCAGGCGGGGTGCTTCTGAGTATATTCCTCTTAACGTCCGCCGCCCTGGCTACTTACTCGGTCCCGATATCGGCGTTCAGCGAGAGCGCAGGCAAGGTGTCGGCCGGGCAATACGAAATATCCTTCACCGCGGGCCAGGCCTCGCCCATCGGCGCGGTCACCTCGGGCGGCTTCTCGCTGGTCTCGGGAATAATGCCGACGGTCATGGACGTCGTGCCGCCGGTCATACTGCATACGCCGGCTCCGCTCACGGCGGCCAACGCCGCCGTCACAGTCGAGGCCGACATCGAGGATGAAGTTACAGGCGTCGACAGCGTCAGACTCCATTACCACGAAGGCGGGCTCACCGCATTCAAGACGCACTCGATGTCCCGCGAATCGGGAACGACATACACGGCGACAATCCCGCAGGCTTCAGTAACGGAGCGCGGCCTGGTCTATTACATAGAAGCCTTCGACGGCATGGGAAACGTATCGACGCTTCCCGAAGGCGCCCCGGACTCGCTGCAGAACCTTCCCGTTTACTTCAGCGCGCTCACCGCCGACATGAACCTGACTTCGGGCGAGTACAGCATGGTCTCGCTTCCCGGCACGCCCACGGACGGCAGCCCGGACAGCGTGCTGGTGGACGATTATGGATCCTACAACAAGAAGGCCTGGCGGCTCGGGCGCTGGAACGCCGCCGGCGGCTGCACCACGGGCTGTTATGACGAGTACCCGGACATTGCCGATTTCGCCCCGGGCAGGGCGTACTGGCTTATTCTCGATTCCGCCAGGCTGTTCGACTTCAGAGGCATATCCACGGACGTGTCGCGCCCTTGCCGCATATACCTGGACAGGGGCTGGAACCAGATAGGGACGCCGTACGCGTTCGGAACCAAATGGTCCACCGGCTGGGTTGTGTTCGACGGTCAGAAATACTCGATAGGCGCAGAGCATGTCGTCGGGACGGACACCATAATGGTCGAAAACAACCTGATCGGATACGACGGTGACTACCAGAACTTCCAGACCCATCTCGGCGTCTGGATCGGTTACTGGGTGTTCAACGCGAGCACCCGGGAAGTCGAACTCGCGTTCCCTCCCGAGATCGTGACGGCGGCGATGCTCGAGGCGTCCGTCGCCGGCGGGGCGCCCGTAGCCGAGGGCCGAGTGGAAGCGCTGCTCGGCATAACCGTGACGGGCCGGGCGGGCAGCGACGAAATACAGAGGCGATGCTACGCCGGCCTCGCGGAGGACGCCCGTGACGGGTGGGACGCCCGCGACCTGCACGCCCCTCCCGCCCTCGAGGGCGAGATGCGCGCCATGTTCCGCCGGCGGACCTGGGGCAGGCTCTCCGGAGATTACATGACGGACATGCGCGGCGTGTCCGAGGACGGCCAGACCTGGACGGTCGCGGTCGAGACGGGGCATCATGGCTACGTGGAAGTCGAGGTCGAGCCCATTGTCGACCTGCCGGAAGGCTGGAGCGTCGCGCTTTACGACCGCGCGCGCGGAGTGAAGACAACGGGCACGGGGGAGCCCTATCTGCTTGAGGTTCCGGGGCGCGCCCAGGTCGAGATCTTCGCCGGCACCGATGAGTTCATCGCCGGAGAGGAAGTCGACAAGGGCGTCGAGCTCAGGACCCAGCTCATGTCGCTGTCGCCCAACCCCTTCCATGAGGACGTGGCGGTTTCATTCTACTTGAGCTCGCCCGAGCGGGTGAGCCTGCGGGTCTACAATATCGAGGGGGCCCTCGTGGCGGACCTGTCCGATGAAGTTCTCGCACCGGGCATGCACCGGCGGACCTGGGACGGGAGGACGCAGTCCGGCCAGCCCGCGGCGTCGGGGATGTACTTCCTGAGAATGATGACGTACTCGGTGGACAGGACGGATAAGATAATCAGGCTGAGATAGGCCGGCCGGGCCGACCTGGCCGCGCTGGCGGCCTTACCTTACCATGAGAACCTTGCGGGTCGCAGCCGCCGACCCGTTCGAGACACTGACGACGTATATGCCGGGCGCGACCCTGCGGCCGCTTGGGTCCCGTCCATCCCAGGTCATACTGGCCACGCCGCTCGCAGAGGCGGCACCGCCAAAGGCCGCGACGCTCCTGCCCCTGATGTCGAAGATCTCGATATCGACCTCTGTCCCCGGTTCGCTCGTGACCGTGAACACGGCTTTGGACCGGAAAGGATTGGGCTGGACAACAAGCGAGAAGGGAGTCTCCCCCCACCCGTCCGGCAGGCCGGCATCGGCCACTTCCACGTTGCTCGTTCCCAGGTACGGCACGTAGTCTGCGCCGGTCACGGTGACGTAGAGCGTGCCCGTGTCTTCCGGCTCTATATAGAAGGTCATGGCGCCCAGGGCGCCGGTGCTGCCGACCACGTAAACGTCGCCGGGCTTGTAGAGGCATACCGTGGTCCCCACGGCCGGGCTCCCGCCGCTCGTCACACTGACCGGGAACTCCGGCCCCCCGCATGGGATCGCCACCGGGAATTCAACCGCGAGGCCGGCCGGCTGGCCGGTCCAGACCGGCGTCTCGGGATCGCCGAAGAGATTGAGGCCGTACATTACATATCTATAATAGGGGTCGTACCTGGACTCGGCCACATACTCGTGCTTGGCATATGCATGCACCTTGCCGAGGTTCTCAAGCCCGGTTACGAAGACGGCCTCGAAGAACGACTGGTCGTAGTGGTCGGACGGTCCCTCGCCCGGGCTGCCGGGCACGCCCCAGCCATAGCGCGAGTTGCCGATGAAGAAGCCGCCGCCCGCGGGGCTTCTCACCCAGGCCTCGCCGATACATGACTGCTCGTAGGCGCCCACCATGCATGATGTGGCATACAGTATGCCGTACTCCGGGCCGTTGGTAAGGCCGAACACGCTGGCGGCCGGCAGGTTGTCATCACCGAGCGCTATTCCGGTCACGGCCCCGTGGCAGTTGACGTTGACCATGCCCATGCCGTCATTGAGCGCGGCGACGGTGGCGGCCTCTGTCAGGTTATAGAGAGACTCATAGAGCTTCAGCACCGTGAAGTCGCCCGGTACGTAAGATGCCTCGATCATGTCCTTAGCATCGCCGCCGTCGGTATAGTCCGGGTCAGAGGGATCGCCCAACTCGCCCCAGAGAATCTCGGCGAGGAAGAGCATGTCCTTCAGGTGGTCTCCCGGGGAGCCGTACACGCCCTCATAGGCCAGCACCTTCTCCACGAAGATCCCGGCTTCGGCATCTGTCGACACAGGCGCGCGCCCGACGTAGACGTCGGCGTACATATCCACGCCGTCGGCGGGCACCTCGCCCCAGCGAAGGTCGGCGTCGTCGTTCCAGGTCCCGTCGAGGTCGGCGTAGTAGAGGTCGGAAGGTATCGAAGTCTTATCCGAAAGCGCGACATAGAGCCTCCGCTCGGGTATGAATCCCGTGTCTCCTCCGAGAAGCACCCAGCGAGTCCCATATGAAGCGTGATAGTCGGCGATGCAGTTCCTGACGCGCTCCTGTATGTCGGCGCCGGTGTAGGACGCGTCGATCTCATCAAGCGTGACAATCGCGGCCGGCACGCCCTTTCTTGTCTTCCAGTCGATAAGAGGCTGGAATGACGAGGCAAGGGACGAGTCGGTTATGATGATGTAGTCGATTTCGGTCTCTGAAATGGTGGCATACGGCAGGTCGAGCAGTTTCTTCTTGTACTTCGCGCCCTTTGCGGCGCTCGCGGATACCAGCCCCGCAATCATGCCCGCGTCCGCGGCCCGGGACTCGTCCACCCGGCCCCCGCCGGCCTCGTATTCCACTTCTATGAGGACCTCGGTCGCCAGCACAAGAGCCCCGCTGGACGGGTTGTAGCGGACGGGATAGAGAATTATGTCGGCGATAGGCACGCCGTCGATGTTGCCCGCCCCGACGTACTCGCCATGGGAGACCGGATAGAATTCGCTCATGAGAAAGACCGAGTCGCCTGCGGGCACGTACCTGCCGCCCGCGCGGCCCGAAAGAGGCTGCGGCGCCCCGGCCGGCATGATGTCATATGCGCCCGCCAGGGCCAGGCTGTCGGCTGCCGATATGCTGACCGATATTACGCGCGAGCCGGGCTCCAGGGCGACCCTGTAGGGGACTGCAGGAAGGCGCGGTTCGCCGGGCCGGGTCAGGAATCTGGCCTCCTCCAGGTATACCAGGTCGCGGCCGCCGGTCCTCTCGAACCGGAGATCGGCCTCCCGGAAAAGGGCTGTCTCGACGTGCGTGGCGGCCCCCGCCTCGCCGGCCGCCAGGATACAGGCTGCCGCAAGGAGCGCTAATACAGGCCCGCTTATAATGAGCCCGTTGCCTTTTGCTCTCTCACAATCGCTAAAGGATTGCAAGTTGCACCCCCTACTGCTACACAGCACCTCTATTTCTTCCTGTACCCCTGTATTCGCACTTTATGTGCCAGTTTTCAGGATAAGAGGGCGTCCCCCGCCGCGACGGTACCTGCTATACCGGCCTCCAGTATGGCGTCGGGGTCTTCGGGGCTCAAGATATTTCGGGTGAGTATGGTGAGGTCCGCGCGGTAGCCGGGCTTGAGGGCCCCGGTGCCTGCGGCACTTGAGGATGCCCGGGCGGCCCCACGCGTATACGCGTCAACGGCCTCCCAGACCTCGATCCCCTCCCCGGGATACCAGGACCCGGAGGCCTTATCTCCCGGGACGCGCCGGGTGACCGCCGCGTGTATGCCCTTCAAGGGGTCGGGCTCTTCTATGGGTGCGTCGGAGCCGAAAGCTAGTGTGCCGCCACCCCGCCTTATGCTGCCCCAGGCGTAGGCCCCCCTGCTCCGCTCTCCCCAGTATTTCTCCGCGACCTTTATGTCGGATACCAGATGGATGGGCTGCATGGAGGCGATGACATCCAGGCTCCCGAAGCGGGGCATATCGTCGGGATGCAGGAGCTGGGCATGCTCCACTCTCAGGGCCAGGGACCTGTCCCGCCGCAACGGGGCCACCTCCTCGAAGACGTCGAGAACGTCCCGGTTGGCCCTGTCGCCAATGGCGTGAACGGCCAGTGACTTGCCGTGCCCTATGGCCGCCCTCACGATCGCGAGCAGCCGGTCCCGGGGAACCGCCGTGACGCCCACGCTGTCGCCGCCGCAGTACGGCTCCAGCATACTGGCCGTCTGGGAGCCGAGAGCGCCGTCTACAAGCACCTTGACGCAGTCCACCCCGGGCGTCGCGGCTACCGCTTCGACCCTGCCGGGGTCTTCGGTCTCGAGCATATTGTAAAGGTTGAGGTTCACGATGCCCCGCTCGCGGGCAATTCTCAGCCTCTCGTATGACTCCTCGCTCTCGCTCACATGAAGGCCCGTGAGACCGTATCTTCTGAGCCTGCTGCAGGCCTCCTCAATCGCCCGGCATACCGTATCGTCGTCCTCATCCGCCGAAAGCGCGGTGATGAGACGCACGGCGTGCTCCCGGAATATGCCAGTCGGGCGTCCCTTCTCGTCGCGGTCGATTTCGCCGCCCTCGACTATGACCGAGGGGTCCTCTGCGCCCGAGGCCTCAATGGCCAGCGAGTTGGCCCACATGAGATGGCCGTCGCGGCTCCAGAGCCCCACGGGGTTCTCAGGCGAGACCCTGTCCAGCATCTCGCGCACGGGGAAACCGTCCATGCCCCAGCGCTGCTTGTCCCAGCCCCTTCCCTTGAGCCAGGCCCCCTTTGGCAGGCGGGAGATGAAGTCGGCTATAAGCCCCAGGCCGTCTTCGAGTGACGCGGTGTGGGCGAGATCGATCCTTATGAGCGCGCGCGCATAGCCCACAAGATGAAGATGGCAGTCCACGAGTCCCGGGAGCACCAGGCAGCCTCCAAGGTCGTGCTCCACGGCGCCGGCCACGGGGCGGTATTCATCCATCGGCCCGACCGCGGTCAGGGTATCCCCGGACCAGGAGACGAAGCCGCGCTCAATTGTCCGGCCGCCACCCAGGTAGACTCCGGCATTAAGCACGCTTGCCGGCCCGCCGCCCGCCACTATGCCTTCCTCACTATCAAGGTGACCCTCTCGACTCCCCCCGACTTGCCGGTCCCGGCGCTTACGACCTCGTTGCCGGTCCTCGCGCACCAGCGCTCGATCTCCTCCACTATGGACTTCCTGTCGCATCTTATCTCTGCCGTCGCGCCGGCTCTCATGTCCTTGAAAACGGCATTGATCTTAAGGAGGCTGTAAGGGCAGTGCTCACCCGAAAGGTCGACCACGAGGTCGCACTTATCCGTCATATGGCTATCCTTAGATTTTCACAGACCTCAGGGCCCGAGGGCGAGACCCGCTAACCCTTACAATCGGGGCATGTATCTTGATCCTGCGGAATCACCTTGCCGCATCCGGGGCAGCGATTGATTTCCTTGCCGCAGGACTTGCAGAAGGGGTAGACCTTGTCAGCCGGGGCGTCGCAGAAAGGACACACGCAGGGGGCTTCACCCTTCTTATCCGATGAGGATTTCTTTTCAGTCATCTCTCCAGGACCCCCTATCAGGATTTCGCTTTATCACGGTAGTCCTTGATGGCCTCATGAAGGGCATCGGCGCCCAGATTCGAGCAATGCATCTTGTTCTTGGGCAGCCCGTCCAGCTGCTTGGCCACGTCCTTGTTGGTGATCTTCATTGCCTCGTCCAGAGTCTTACCCTTGGCCATCTCACTTACCATGCTCGACACCGCGATTGCCGCGCCGCATCCGAATGTCTTGAACTTGATATCTTCTATACGGTCATCCTTGACCTTGATATAAAAGGTCATCATGTCGCCGCATACGGGATTGCCGACGGTCCCGCTCCCGTCCGCCCCCTCAATCTCCCCCACGTTGCGCGGGTTCATGAAGTGATCCATAACCTTGTCAGTATACATCGCTATGTCACCCCGCTTTCGATGCCGCCAGCCTTAATCTGCCATCAAACCGGGGCGGAGTCAAGGCCTAACCGCAGACACAGGGGGAACCGCCAGAAAAGACTTGTCAGGCAGCGTCAAGGTCATTATTATTCATAACTTCCAATAATACAATAATTTACAGCAAACTGTTTGAAATGGCCGGTGCCCTGTGCTAGTTTTCCGGGGAAGGAGGATACGCCCTTGATAGATGAGAAGTGGTATTACCTCGTCGAGGAGATCGAAGAGAAGTTCGGGGTCGAGGACAAGAAGACGGAGGAGATCCCCGAGCGCAGGACCAAGATCGAGACTGTGATATTCACGGGCGCCGGCGGTAAGATGAAGCTCGAGAGGACCTCCAAGGCGGTCGTACTCGAAAAGCACATGAAGTACTCGAAGCGGATAGGCGGGGAGACCCAGGAAAAATACGTTTATTCAGATACCGAGAAGAGTTACCGCGTCCAGCTCTATAGGTGGGACGAGGCGACCGGCACCTGGGAGGAAATCGAGTTCCGCAAACTCCGGACAGGCTAGTCCCAGCGCAAGGGGTAAGGCATTTGGCCAACCAGACTCCAGTGTCCACAGTAGATACGTCCGAGGCGAAGCTCGAAGAGCTCCTGGGGGTGCTCAAGGGCAGCCGGTCTCTTCTCATCCTCACGCATGACAATCCCGACCCGGACGCCCTGGCTTCGGCTTCATGCCTCAAGTACATCGTTTCGAAGCTGACGGGCATACGAGTCAAAATAGGCTATGGCGGCATGATAGGCCGGGCCGAAAATCGGGCCATGCTCCGGCAGCTCCACCTGCAGACCGCCAAGCTCACCGAATCGACTATAAAGCGCTACCAGTCGGTTGTGCTCATAGACACTCAGCCCATGACGGGCAATAACTCGCTTCCCAGGAGTGTAAAGGCCAAGGGGGTTATCGACCACCATCCCTTGAGAAAGACAACGAAGGCGCCATTCCTTGACGTGCGGCCCGATTATGGGGCCAACGCCACCATAATGACCGAGTACCTCGTCGCCAGCGGCCTGGATATCCCGTCCAACCTCGCGACCGCGCTCTTCTACGGCATAGGCTCGGAGACGCAGGACCTGGGCCGCGAGGCTTCGGAGGCCGACACCAATGCGTATATCGCGCTCTTTCCAAAGACCAACAAGAAGGCCCTGTCCAGGATAAGGCACCCGGCTCTCGACAAGGACCATTTCGCATACCTGGCGAGGGCCATAAATAACGCCCTTACCTATAAAAATGCTATTGCCACAAGCCTCGGCGCGGTGGATAATCCCGACATAGTCGCCCTCGTGGCGGAGATGCTGATTGCGCTGAATCGCATGAGCTGGTGCATGTGCACGGGGCGTTACAAGAATACGATTCTCCTGTCTCTGCGCACAACGAGGGAGAAGGGCCGTGCAGGCGTTCTCGCCCGCAAGATAGTCCGCCCCATCGGGACGGCCGGGGGCCATGACATGATTGCGGGAGGCCAAGTGGACTGCACGGGCAAGACCGAGGACGAACGCGACGAGATGGAGAAGAGGCTCATAGCCAACTTCTTCAAATTTATCGGAAAGCCCGGGAGCGGGGAGCTCAGCAGGCTCCTGCCGCAGGTAACCGGCGAAAAGCAGGAAGCCGGGCCCGTCAGGGACTCCGGCAATGGAGAAAAATCCAAGACAAAGAAGGAGGAGGTGAAGTGATGAAGGCAACTGTAGATGCAGATCTCTGCAGCGGATGCGAACTCTGCACCCAGACCTGCCCCGAAGTCTATGAGATGGAGGGCGATGTGGCCGTGGTCAAGGTAGATCCCATTCCGCCGGAGCTCGAAGACAGCGCTCAAGAGGCCGCCGACGACTGCCCTGTCGAGGCCATCAAAATAGACTAGTACGAAGCGCTAGACATGAAGATGGGGGGATTCGTCCCCTCTCTTCTTTTTCAGGCCGGCCCCGCCTCCGCTACGGGTCGCTTCCACCCGGGTCCGCGCCGCCCCGTTCCGGGGCTTCTGCTTCAGCGCCACTTCGGTCCGGGCCGCCGATTCCGCATCTCCCCGGCGTCTGTCTTCTATCAACCGCGCTCTCAGCTCACCATGCGGAGGGCGATATACGGCACCAGGTTGAAGAGCAGAATGCCGAGCTTGAACGCCGCGATTGCCCCGTAGTGGATTGAGTCGAACCTCTCGACCGGCATGCGGAACCACCGGCTGTGGATTCCGTACACCCAGTCATGGGTCCACCTGAGGAGCACTCCCCATATGAGGAGTATCACCAGGTTTATAAGCGTGCACCAGGCGAGCATGGCCCGCAGCACCTCCAGATTCATATTCCCCCCTTTGCTTCGCCCCGCCGCCCATGCGGCACGCTCCCGTAATGCGCCCGCATGACATGCGCAGGACGTGCAGGTCACGCGTACATATTCCCTTGAATAATGCCGCCGGGCAAGTAAGATGTTGGTGAAGGTGGGCTGCCAAATGTCCCGAGAGGAGTTCCGGAGCGAGCAAGGCCGGGGTCAGACCGCCCGGGATAGGATCCGCACAGGACCTATCGGGGTGGATGAGGCCGTCGACATAGCCCTGTCTGTAACCTCGGCGCTGGAAGACCTGCACAATAAGGGCAGGGTTCACGGCAATCTCACTCCTTCGAGCATCACCCTGTATCCCACGGGCCGCGCCGGTATAACCGGGCCGGAGGGCCATGCGGCCGGTGATTCCCCGGAAGCCGCCCCGTATATGTCCCCCGAACAGGTAGCCGGCGAGGGCATCGATTCCCGGACCGACATATGGTCGCTCGGGGCCGTGCTCTATGAGATGCTTGCCGGACGCAGGCCATATGAAGGAAAAAGCCGCAGCGATATGGCGCGCGCCTTCGAGCAAACCCAACCGCCCCCTCTGGCCGTGCTGCGCGGCGGTCTACCGTCCGACCTCGTGAGAATAGTGAGCGGCTGCCTTGAGAAGAACCCCCGCGACAGGTTCAGAAGCGCAGCCGACCTGGCGCGCGAGCTCGGGCGCCTCAAGCGCGAGATGGCGGCTTCGGGCGTGAAGGTGCCCCCTGCGGAGGCGGCGCATGCCGACCCTCATGCTCCCACCGAGCGGGGCTCGAAGGGCGCCCCGGAGGTGATAGCCGGCTATCGCATAGTGCGCAAGCTGGGCGAGGGCGGAATGGGAGTCGTCTACGAGGCCGAGCAGGAGAGGCCCCATCGACCCGTAGCGCTAAAAGTAATCCGGGGTGGCGCCTTCGTGGACGAGCACCGCGTAAGACTGTTCCAGCGCGAGATCGAGACGCTCGGCCGGCTCAGGCATCCCGGGATCGCCGCAATCTATGATGCCGGGTGCACCGAAAACGGGCAGCACTTCTTCGCAATGGAGCTCGTGCGCGGCGTCCCGCTGCACGACTTCCTCATGGCCCACCCCATAGACAGCCATGACCCCAGACCCGGCATACGCGCAAGGCTGGGCCTTTTCCTGCAGATATGCGACGCCATCAACTACGCCCATCAGAGGGGTGTTATACACCGGGACATCAAGCCGTCGAACATACTTGTGACGACGGCGGGGGCAAAGCCGCTGGCACCGGGCGACGACTCCGGCTCCTCCATCTGGCCGGGTACGCGCGTCAAGATCCTCGACTTCGGGCTGGCCCGGATGACCGACAGCGACGTCAACCTGACCACGGTGGTCACGCATGCCGGCAGCGTGCAGGGCACGCTTCCCTACATGAGCCCCGAGCAGGCCCGGGGCAATCCCGACGAGATCGACCTCCGGAGCGACGTCTACTCGCTCGGCATTCTCCTCTACGAAATGCTGACCGGCCGCACCCCGTGCGACGTGCGAGACGCCGCCATCCACGAGGCCGTGCGGGCAATCTGCGAAGATGAGCCGCCCCGGCCGAGCTCCATCCTCCGCGCGTTGCGCGGCGACCTGGAGACCATCGCCCTCAAGGCGCTTGAGAAGGAACCGGCCCGCAGGTACCAGAGCGCCTCCGCCCTGGGAGAGGACCTCGAACGCTACCTCCGTGACGAAGCCATACTGGCCCGCCCGCCGAGCGCTGCCTACCAGTTCCGCAAGCTGGTCGCGCGTCACAAAGGACCCTTCATATTCGCGGCAATCCTGTTCTGCGTCATAACCCTCTTCGCCATCACCATGTCGATAATGTTCGGACTTCAGAGGCAGCAGAAATTGCGCGCCGACGCCGAAAGAGAAAAGGCCGAGCATACGACCGAGTTCATAAGGGACATGCTGGCTTCCGTCGACCCCGAGCACGCCCAGGGCCAGGAAGTCACGGTACGCATGGTCCTCGATGAGGCGGCCGAGAACGTCGAGACCGGCCTTGCCGACCAGCTCGAGGTCAAGGCGGCCGTACAGACCACAATCGGCGACACCTACAAGGCGCTGGGTCTCTTCGACGAAGCCGAGATGCACCTGAGGGCCGCGCTGGCCGCTAGGCGCGAGGTGCTGGGCGACAGTCACATTGATGTTGCCAACAGCCTCAACTCGCTGGCTGTGGTTCTCTACGAGAAGGGCGAGTACGACGAGGCAGAGGCGCTTTACCGTGAAGCCCTCGACATGAACAAGGACCTCCTGGGCGAGCATGAGAGGGTCGCAATCGCCCTAAATAACCTCGCCCTTCTCCTCAAGACCCGGGGGAAGTATGACGAGGCCGAACCTCTCTACCGCGAGGGCCTGGCCCTCAGCAGGAAGCTCTATGGCGACGAACACCGCATAGTCGCCCTCAATCTCAACAACCTTGCCGTGCTTCTCAAATCTCAAGGCAAATATGCCGAGGCCGAACCCCTTTACCGCGAAGCCCTCGAGATGCGCCTCCGCCTCCACGGGCCGGACCATCCCAAGGTCAACGTCACCCAGAACAACCTGGCGGTGCTTCTCAGGGCGCAGGGCAAGTACCAGGAGGCCGAGCCCCTGGCCCGCGAGTGCCTGGAATCCGGCAAGAAGCTCTACGGCGAGAGCCACCCCCGCGTCGCCCTCTCTCTCAATAACCTGGGCCGGATACTCGAGGCCCAGGGCAAATACGAAGAGGCCGAGTCCCTTTACATCGAGGCCCTGGATATGAGTACGCAAGTGCTCGGCAGGCAGCACCCGAGCACGGCGACGTCGATAAGGAGCCTCGCGCGCCTCTACAGGACGCTCGGGGATTACGAGAAAGCCGAGCGTCTCTGCCGCGAATCCCTCGCGCTTCTGGAGGCAGCGTTCGGCACCGATCACTCCCAGGTGGCCACCACCAGACTCGACCTGGGGCGCATACTCAGGGACAGCGGCCGCAACGCCGAGGCCGAAGCCGAGGTGCTGCTCTGTCTCGACATGAGAAGGAACGAGTACGAAGACGGCCATTACCGCATCGCGCTGGCCGAGAACACGCTGGGCTCCATACTGCGCGCCCAGGGCAGGTACGAGGAAGCCGAGTCCCTCCTGGTAGAGAGCTCTAGAGCAATCGAAGCGTCTCCCTCCACGTCGCCCGATGAAAAACAGGCTGCCGTGGCGCAGGTCGTTGCGCTTTATGAGGAGTGGGAGAGGCCCGACAGGGCCGACGAATACCGGGCCCGCCAGTCGAGCTACGCCAGCCAATAGTCGCTGCAGTCTATCGGTCCGATCCGGGCGGCACACATCACGCGGCAGTCCTGTCGAGTCACAGACCTCTTCCGTACTTCCAGCTTCTGTGATATAATCAATGCGGTTTTCAGGAAGAGGTGCGAGATGATGAGACTTGCAGGAATTGTGACTATGACCTTGTGCCTGCTGGCCTCCGCGGCACATCCCGGGCAGAATCCCAATCTCAAAGTGGCCATACATATAGAGGAGCATAATGCCAAGAGGGCCTGTAACAATCTCCCCGCCATAGAATCCTGTATCGACATCGCATGGTTTTACGAGGGCTGTGGCGATATCGACGTATTTCCTGTGTTCTTGGATATCTATGGCTACACCGCCGTCGAGTATCGACTGGTATGGCCGGTCGAATGGGGAAGCGGCGCCCACACCCACTGCGCCGACCTCGCCATCGGGGACATAAGCCAGTCCGGCGACGGTGTGGCGCTGGCCTGGTATGAGTGCCGGATATCCCCCTACTGCATCCCCGGGTGGCTCACACTGACGGCGGCGACACCGGGCAGGATAACGCTGTCGCCCGACTGGGAATGGGATATAAAGACCGCAGACTGCTACTTCCAGGAGGACGAACCTTCGTTTTCTTATGCCGGAGGTGTTTGCGGAGAGCTGGGAGATCCACCCTGTGGTACGGTTTCCGATCTCTATTTGAGTGTGGATGACGGGATCGATTGTGCGGCGCCGAGCCAGGATATCCACTATGTCCTGATTTTCGGCAATCCATGGAGTAATCCGCCCATGCATGAAGTCACCTTGACGGACGAGCTGCCGGACCAATGTGAATTCGTGGCGGCAACAGACGGCGGCGTCTATGAGGAAGTGAGCCATGAAGTCACCTGGGACGTAGGGACTCTCTCCGGAGGCGATAGAGATACCGTGGGCGTTACGGCGCTCGTCAATGCCGGGGCAGGGCCGGGAGAGATCCTGGACAACTACTGTCATATCATATCCGACGACCCTCCATATCTGGGATATAACGAGAAGCACTGCAAGACCCCAATATGCGATGATGTCCAACTCGAGGTGAGCATGAGCGCCGAATTCCAGGGCAGCTGCCTGGCCCCGGAAGGCGACATTGTATACGAGATTACCTACGGGACACCGGGACAGCTGGCTGACATCCACAACGTGGTACTCATAGACACGCTGCCCACCTGCCTGGAGATCACATGGGCGACAGAGGGGCACATGTATGAACCCTACGAACGGTGGATCATGTGGGACCTCGGCACTCTGGCGCCCGGCACGCAGGGGTCGGTGGAGATAGGCGCGCGCGCCACATGGGACTGCAACCCGGGGGGCGTAATAAGGAATATATGCTGCATCTCGAGCGACGAGGCCGATACCGAACGGGCTTCCGTCTTGACGCAGGTGTGCGATATCGGGCCCATAGGGCTTCTGAAAAAGGACGACGTGGGAGCGGGTTGCATACATCCCGGCGACAGCATTGCATACACCATCAAGTATAACAACCTCAGGGATGAGGACTTCCACGATGTCGTGCTCACGGACAACCTGCACGCCGCGGTGGTATTCGTCTCGGCAAGCGGTAGCGGGGAGTATGAGCCGGATGGACATACAATCACCTGGCCGGTGGGTACGCTGCCAGCGGGCTTCGCGGACAGCGTGGGCGCGGTCGTCAGGGTCAAGGAAGACTGGATAAACCCATGGTGCATTGAGAACACATGCCGGATCGTGAGCGCCGAGACCGAACCGGAAACCGCCGTGCTCCGAACCTACCTCTGTGGAACAGGCCGTGAGGGCATGCCCGCGGTACATGTGCTCCCCAGGGCCGCTCACAGGTCATGCACCGAGAACTTCCCCGAGATCGATTTCTGCGAGGAAATATGCTGGACCGAAGCCGCCTGCGAGGTGGACGTTTTCCCCGTGTTCTTCGGCCTGGACGAAATGAAGGGTCTCGAATACGGACTCACCTGGCCGGAGGAATGGGGCTCCATATCATTCACAAGCTGCAGCGACATGACCATCGGTAGTATCGTGCATCCCGGCGACGGCATATCCCAGACCTGGTCGGAATGCCGGACGGACAACATAGTCTTCACCGGCTATGCGAGTATAGACGCAACGGGTCCCGGGGTGATTGAAGTGATTGCGCACCCGGAAAACGGCGGGCCGAAAGTAGTCACGTGCCATTACGGAAGCTATACGACGATGTACTCATTCAGCGGCGGCGCCTGCGGGGCCGAGGGTGAGGAACCGTGTCCCGGGGGGCCGCAGAACGTCGAACCCGTGACCTGGGGAGCTATCAAGGCCATGTTCAGGTAGAGACGGGGCGCACCTCTTCCGGATGAACCGGCTCGGCGGGGAGCTTACTCAAGGTCGCAGCCGGCGGAGGTCATCCTGCAATTTGCTCCAGGCCGCCCTCCCTCGCGTAATGGTAGATATATTCCTGGGCATATCCGGCGTATTTGCCGAAGTGCGAGCGCGCGAACTCGTGAATCTCCCGGACCTTGAGATCACGCGAGTTGAAATAGACCCGCTCGACCGCCCGCTTTATCCATACGTCCACGGGGAAGGCCTCACCTTTCGAGAAAGCGAAGAGCAGTACGCAGTCGGCGACTTTCTCCCCGACTCCGGGCAGACGCTTGAGGGTCTCCTTGGCTTGGTCATATGGAAGGTCGGCCAGTTCGTCGAGGTCCACCTCCCCGGCGGCTATCATCCTGGCAGATTCATTGAGATAGGGCGACCGGAAGCCGGCGCCGCAGGACCTTATATCCGCCTCCCGGCAGGCCGCCAGCACCTCGGGCTCCGGGAAGGCGTTAACCTGCCTGCCTCCCACCGAAAGCGCCTCACCCATGCGCAACGATATCTCCATGACCAGCGACTGGATCCGCTCGATCCGGTTATTCGACGAGAGAATGTACGAACCCAGGCAGGGCCATGGGTCCTGTTTGAGAACTCTAAGACCCCGGCCCGCCCTGACGGCCCTCTTCATGAAATCGTCCCTGGAAATGGAGCGCGTTATACGCCTGTAGTCCTTATCCAGACCCAGGTAGGCCCTGATGGCCGCCGGACCGGCTCCGCCCTCTGAGATATACTGAATCTCGCCGCCCGCCTGCTTGAGCGCCACCGCGCTCCCGCCTATTACGCCGATGCACCAGTCCCCATACCATTCCCAGCCAAACACTTGCCCGCATCCCATGGAGAGCCTCAAATCGAAAACAGGCGCCCTGATTGAGCGGATTTCCTGAGCTTTTTTTCGGGCGGCGGCGTCTAAAAATTGAGACATACTGTAGCGAAACTCCTGAGCATTTAGTATAGTTATATTCGGAGATCCTCCAGGACCCGGAGCAGGGCGGCTCAGACTGGACCCATCTGGCACTGGAGGTTTGCATGTCAATCGGCCGCTTGCGGCCCCGAGGAGGCTTTGCTTTGAGTACCAAAATTCACACATATGTGCTGGTCGCTCTGGGCCTCATCATACTGATGGTAGCACCCGGAGAGGCCCCGGCCAAGAACTTCTTTGAAGGCGACACCGCGCATGTAGTCCCCTACGATGAAGGCGATTTCGACCGCTATCCCGAGCCCGCGGCGTCAATCTCGCTTGTGGAATGCCGCCATACCTATAAGGGAGCTGTATTCACATTCAAAGTGGACGCGTTCGCGACGGTCTGGAGACCTGTCTATGCAATCGAAATAACCGGCTTATACGACAATCCGATCGAAGCCATCGACTGTCCTTCCGGCTGGAGGGCCGAGGCCTATCCTCAGTCATTTGAGAAGGCGCCGGGGAGGCTTCTGTTCTACACGGACACGAACCCCATCATGCCGGGAAGTGATCTCACCGGATTCACACTGCTATCCGGCAGCAACCGGGCCGTCTTGAGATGGTATGCCACGGACAAGTCCGCCATAATGATGGGCAGGGTCACCAGAACCGTTTTCGAATGCAGCACTGCGAACACACCCGGGACCTGGGGCTCGATAAAATCGATGTACAGGTAGCCTAGGCACCCCCGACCTTCATCTCGCTTATCCTGAATGTCGGCCCCACTGTCCCGAACCTGTGGAAGAGGTTATTCCCTAACGCATCCACCCCGGCCAGCATCGAGAGCAGGTTGGAGGCTATGGTCACGTTTTTAACGGGATGAACCGCCACGCCGTCCTCGATCCAGAAACCCTTTGCGCCGCTCGAGAAATCGCCCGTCGTCGGGTTGATGCCCGTCCACCAGCCGGCCAGTGAGGTTACGTGAAGCCCGGTCCCGGTTTGCTTGACAATGTCCTCGGGATCGAGCCCGCCCCTCGCCATGAAGAAGTTGGTCGTGGCGATTCCGGGGAGGTCCCTGAAACCGCGGCGGCTGGCGTTGCCGGTAGATTCCGCGCCCGTCTTACTCGCACTCGAAACGTCATAGAGGAAGCCTTTGAGGACTCCCCTGTCAAGCAGCACGTTGCGCCCCGACGGCGTTCCCTCATCATCGAATGAACGGCTCCCCGGCAGGCCCGGGAGCGTGGGGTCATCGACTATCGTAACGAGGTCGGACCCGATCTTCTCGCCGATCCTGCCCTTCAGCATTGATGTGCCGTTGGCTATCCTCTCCCCGTTCACCATCTGGAAGAAATGCGACAGCACCGCGTAGGCGACCGCCCTGTCTACAATGACCGGGACAGATTGCGTGGCGACCGGTTTCGCCCCCAGGCGCGATATGGCCTTACGGCAGGCGCTCGATGCTATTTCAGAGGGGGTATCGAGGCGGTCAAAGAACCTGGCCTCCATGCCTTCCCAACCATTTTCCACTTCGCCGTCCTTCTCGGCCATGACGCCGGCGCCGAACTCGAAGGACGTTGCCCTGCGTTTGGAAAGCAGCCCCTCTGTGTTTGCGATCACCGTCTCCATCTTCCTGTCGCTGTAGTTTATACCCTCCATCTTGGAGATAACGGGATCGAAGGCGAAACACAGGGTCTCTACGTCTTTGAGCAGGTTCACCTTCTGGTCGATTGTTATGCTGTCGAAGCTCTCATCGAACGTCTCCACGCTCGCACCCTCTCCGGACGGAGCGATGAACACGTTCGAATCGTCGGCCGTCGAGTGGCGGGCAAGATCGGCCGCTTTGGCGACCGCCGTCTCGAGCGACCGGTCTCTCATGTCCGAGCTGGAGACGAATGCCATCCGCCTGTCCACGACCAGCCTCAGACCATAACCCGCGGCCTGCGTATTCCTGACGCTCTCGACCGCCTGATCCCTCACCTCGACATCCACGCCCTCCGACGTCCTCAAGAAAACCTCTCCCGCGTCGGCGGCGCTTTTCTCTATCAGTCCAAGCAGTTTCTTGGCTATGCTTATCGAGTCCACCTTTGCCTCCTAAGCCGTGCCGCCCACGGTTATACTGGAAATGCGCAGCGTAGGCGCGCCGGACGTCACCGGTACCCACTGCCCCTTGCCGCATGTTCCCGGCCAGAAAGTCATATCGTTGGCCACCATGTCTATGCGCCCCAGGATCTCCGGGCCGTTCCCGATGAGGGTGGCTCCCCTTACAGGAGCCGTGATCTTGCCGCCCTCTATGAGATATGCCTCGCGCACCCCGAATGTGAAATTGCCCGTTGTGGTGTCCACCTCGCCGCCCCCCAACCTCAATGTGAATATGCCGCGGTCGGTCGCTTTCACAATCTCCTCGGGATCGCTCTCACCGCCTAATACCAGCGTGTTAGTCATCCGGACCAGCGGGTAGTGCATGTATGACTCGCGCCGCCCGTTGGCCGTCAGGGGAATGCCGAGCTTGTGGGCGGTCAGCCAGTCGGACATATAGCGCCGGAGCATGCCGTTTTCTATGAGCACGTTCCGCTGCGACGGGGTTCCCTCATCGTCGTAGTCGAACGATCCCCTCAGGTGAGGGATGGAGCCGTCCTCCACTATCGTGACGACATCGCTTCCCACACGCTCACCGACCTTACCCGTAAAGAATGACGTGCCCCTCTCGATGCCGTCTGCTTCAAGGCCGTGGCCCACCGCTTCATGGAATACCACGCCGCCGCCAGTTCCGATAACGACCGGCATCTCCCCCGACGGGGCGGCCACCGCGTCGAGCATCACCAACGCCTGCCTGGCTCCTTCCGTGGCCGTCTCCCGCACGAACTCTTCGGTTGCGTACTCGAAACCCGACTTACTGCTCCTGCGCACATAACCGGGCGCCCGCCTGTCGCCTCTCACAGCCAGCGTGTCCAGTGAGAGCCAGATGAGCGGGATCTCCTGGCGGACCGCGACTCCCTCGCTGTTGAAGACGACCATGCGTCTTATCTCATCGCGATAGTCTATGCGGACCTGGGTGATCGCGGGGTCGTATTCCCTCGCCACCCGGTCGGCGAGCTCGACAACCTTCACCTTGGCGTCCGCGAGCACCTCGGCCGGGTCGGTCACGTATGACACCACGCCCCGCTCAGGGCTCGCCATGACGTCCGACGCCTTTATTTCCGCCACCGGACTTCCGGCCTCGCCTATCCTGGAGGCTATGCCGGCCGCGCGCCTGAGGTCGTCCACGTCCCAGGAGTCGCAGAAAGCGTAGCCCGTCTTATAGTCGCTGATGACCCTGACGCCGCCCCCCCTGTCCGAGCCGAGCTGCACCGACTCGATCTTGCTGTCGCTCACCCGTATCCCGGTGCGTATGACCTCTTCGAGATAGACCTCCCCGAACTGGGCGCCCCTTGAGAGGGCTTCGCGCAGCACGACGCCGATGTCGCGTTCGGCCGTTGCCAGCGAGTCCCAGGCGAGCTCGGCTGCGCCGGCCGCGCGCGCGCCGATGAGGTCCGCGATCAGGGGCGAGGCCAGAGCAAGCGCGCTTCCTTTTGCCGTGACCTTGATGAATTCTCTTCTCTTCATAATGCGTCCTCCCGTTCACCGCCTCTTTTTTAGTCAACTCGGAATCGGGGCCGGCCGGCGGAGCCGGCGGCGCCGCCACTAAGGGTTTACCATCTGTCTCCGGTTTTCATCAAGCCGAAAATGTCATCTAGCGGCCTTATGCCCGCTCGCGCGCCGATCTCGGTGCAGTTGAGGGCGGCCGCGGCGTTGGAGAACTCCAGGATCTTCTCCATGCCCCAGCCAACGGCGAGGCCGTAGAGGAAAGCGGCATGAAACACGTCCCCGGCGCCGGTCGAGTCGACGCAATTCACCCTGAAGCCGGGGGTCTCTATGACGCGGTCCTGGAAGAGGCAGATCGATCCCGTCCTGCCCAGCGTGGACACCACGCATACGGCGCCGCCGTCCATGATCCCGCGGAGCGCCTCCAGCCGGCCCGTCCTGCCGGTGAAGCGCTCGGGAAACTCGCTCGATGCCACGACATAATCGGCAGACGCGATGAGGCCGCGCGTGCCGTCCTTGACGGTTTCGGCATCGACTACAACCTTGACTCCGAGTCCGCGGGCCTTCCCTGCCGCATAGGCCGCAGCCGGGGCGTCGTGGCCGTCCAGGTGCAGAAAGCGCGCCATCGCTATGGTGCCCAGGGGGACTTCTTCGGGCAGCATACTCAGGCGGTCGTCGCGGGTCCAGATTATGGTGCGCTCGCCCGTGGTCTTGTCTATGAGGATGAAGGCGAACTGGTTGAGCGCGCCTTCGACCACCGCCACGTCCGTAACGTCGACGCCGGCCTCCTTCAACGTCGAGAGCGAAAACGCGCCCAGGTCTCCGCCGCCGACCTTGCCTATGTACCTTGTCCTGAGCCCCCACCGTGCGCATGCCACCATCGCGCTCGCCACCTGGCCGCCGCCGGCCCGGCGGAACTCCTCCATGCGCAGCTTCTCCTCGTACTTGGGGAAGCGGGGGATCACGCATAGATGATCCACCGCGTTAAGGCCCATGCCCACGACATCGAAGGCGCGTCCGCCCGACGCATCCATCAGACCTTCTCCTCCTTCCAGGTTCCCTTTCTGTACCACAAGACGAGTATGGAGAAGAACAGCGTCTTGCTGAGTATGACCGCCGTCCACATGGAGTCCGCTCCCCGGCCGAGAGTGTATATGAGAAGGGCCGCCACGGGTATCTGAAAAGCCCAGGTCGCGACCAGCTCGCCTATGGTCGGCGGCCAGGTCTTGCCCGAGCCGTAGAAAGCCGACGACAGGGCTATGGAGGTTGCGATGAGGGGCTGGGCGACCGCGAAATACCTGAGGACATGCGCCCCCATGACTCTCACTTCATCCGACCTGCCGAAGAGCATCATGATCTCCTCAGCGAAGAGCACCTCGATAACCGAAAGCGTAACCGCTATGGCCAGCGCCAGGAAAGCCGCGTTGCGGGCGCTCGCCTCGGCCCTGTCCGGCTTATGGGCCCCCAGGTTTTGGCCGACTATGGCCGAAGCGCCCAGCTCCAGGCCGACTGCGAATACGATGCCGAACTCGATTATTCTCATGCAAATGCCGTAAGATGCGACAATCAAGGTCCCGAACACCGCGACGAATATGGCGAACACCCAGTGGGCCAGACTCCTCGCCACGCTCTCAATGAAGGGTGGAAAGCCGATCTGGAGTATGCGGTTCATGGTGCGGAGGTCGATCCTGAGGCCCTTCTCGCCTATGCGCGCCACCCTCCTCGGGCTCCTGAGCGTATAGAGCCCGACGGCCACCGCGCACACGGCCGAGATTACCGTGGCGGTGGCCGCACCGGCGATTCCAAGATTGAAACGGAATATGAAAAGCGGGTCGAGCGCGATATTGAGCGACGTCGAGAAGAGCATTATGTACATGGCCCGCGGCGCCTCGCCCATTCCCCGAAGCGCGGTGTAAACCGAGTAGGAGGAAAACATGAACGGCAGTCCCAGGAAGAGGATCCTCCCGTACGTCATGCCGTAAGCGACCACTTCCGCGTCATCGGTCATGAAGCCGAGGACATTGCCGACGGCGAAGTAGCCGATTATGCTCATCGGAATAGCCACGGCGACCTTCATGAGTATGGTCTGTTCGATGGCGCAGGCGGCGCCGTCGTAATCTCTCTCTCCGAATCTCCTGGAGATGACGGCGACCGAACCCGAACCAACCAGGGAGTTGATGGATGTCAGCACCCAGAGGAAAGAACCGAACAGCGTGATCGCGGCCACCTGGGCGGTGCCCAGCCTCGCCACCCAGAACATGTCCGTAAGGGCGTACACCGTCATGGCGGCGAAACCTATCATGGACGGTATGCCCATGTAGAGGACATTCCCGAGTATGCTTCCCTTTGTAAGGTCCCGTCCTGCTGTTGGCTCTTCCAACATCACCTCCGGGGTCTGCAGGATGCGGCTATCGCCCCGCGACCCCGCAAACGGCGGCTACGGCGCCGCCGCGAAATCGTCCACGTCATGGGTGAACTGATGCGGTTCCACCAGCCCGAACCTGAGTCCCAGCATGCCCCTGCCGCTCAGCACAGTGAGCGTGGCCTCGAAGTTCCGCGTCAATACATAGGCGAACTCGATTCCGGCCGACGGCCCGTAGACTGCGTTGCCCCGGATTATCACCCTGTCGTCGACCCAGTAAGTGCCGCAGAGGCCGAGGAGCGGGCGCTTGACGTTCTCGTCGAACCAGACGCCCCCAAGCAGGGACAGCCCGTAACTGCGCGGTCCGAGACTGCCCGGAGACGACGCCAGCATTATGTCGGCATAGGCCTCGAGCACGATGTCCTCATCCTCGCGTTCGCTGCCGGTGGAGCCCGGGTATATGGGGGTTTTGCCGGCCGTGAATGACGCGCCGATCCCGAGCCTCTCCCAGTACTTGGCGTCCAGGGACAGCCCCAGGCCCGGTACGACATAGAGGCTTACAAATATGCTCCTGGCCGGCTGCGCGGCATCAGGTACGGCGGCAGGCGCGCCGCGCGGCCCGGCCGTCACTCCGGCCAGGACCACCAGGATGAAGTGCAGAACGCCCGGTTTGCGCATTGATACTCCGCCTTCAGGGGAACACCGAATACAGTATCCTACCAGAAAAGCGGTGCGTGGCAACACCCTATTTCCCGGGCGCTAGAGCCAGGTGATTAGATTGAGCTGGAAGGGATTGCGCAGGACTGCGCGCGATGGAGTCACGCGAACGGTGAGGCCGTACTTGCCGCTGTCCTCGCATCGTATCTCGCCGGTATAGACGCGGGTGCCGTCTTCATTCTTTTGGGCCGGGCGGAGCTCGATGGGGAACCCTTTCCTTATGCGCCTCTTCTCATCCAGGAGGCCGTAGAACGCCTCTACTGTCACGTCATCTGGGCCCAGCGCGCCGAGATTGAGCGCGGCTTCGACCGGCACCATTACCCCCACCCTCTCGTTGCCGTTGATGTCCGCCTTGAGGTCGAGTATCCTGACTTCGCCCCAGCTCCCGCGGACTTTCCGCTTCCAGTCCGCCAGCCGCCTGGCCTCCGCCGCGTCGTCGTCCGTGAGGCGCTTGAACTCCTCCACGGCGGGCAGGTAGAAGTCGTTGACATACTGCTTGACCATGCGGTCGGTGTTGAAAACATGGCAGAGCGACCGCATGGACTGCTTCATCGTTCTGATCCAGCCCCGCGGCAGACCGTCCCTGCTCCTGGAATAGAAGAGTGGTATTACCTCGCGCTCGAGTATGTCATAGAGCGCGTTGGATTCGACTTTGTTCTGGTAATCGATGTCCCTGTAGGACTCGCCTTTGCCGATTGCCCAGCCGACATGCGGCGAATGGGCTTCGTCCCACCAGCCGTCGAGTATGCTCAGATTGAGTCCGCCGTTGGGGACGACCTTCATCCCGCTCGTTCCGCTGGCTTCCATGGGCCTGAGCGGGGTATTGAGCCAGATGTCGACCCCTTCGACAAGATATCGAGAGACTATCATGTTGTAGTCCTCGAGGAAAACAATGTGATTGCGCACGTCCTCTTCGCGGGCGAAGTGAAGAATCTGCCGGATGAACTCCTTCCCCGTGCTGTCCTGCGGATGGGCTTTGCCGGCGAAAATGAACTGAACGGGCCGGTCGGTGTTCTTCAGGATTCTTCTTATGCGCTCCTTGTCCTTCAGGAGAAGCGTGGCCCGTTTATACGTCGCGAAACGTCTTGCGAAACCTATGGTCAGCGCGCTCGGGTCCAGCACCTCTTCGGCCCGCTTGATCTCCGCATTGGAAGCTTCCCTGTTCTCGAGCTGCCTTTTCAGGCAGGCACGCGCGAAAGACACCAGGCGCTCCCTGCGCCGCTCATGCGTCCTCCACAGCTCGGAGTCGGGTATCTTCCACACGCCGTCCCATACGGTCTCATCAGTGGGCCGCTCCACCCAGCCGGGCCCGAGATAGCGGTCCAGCAGCGTGGCCATGTCATGCGAAACCCATGACGGGATGTGAATGCCGTTGGTCACGTAGTCAACCGGGATCTCGTCAGACGGGACGTCCTGCCACATGTCGGACCACATCTTCCTCGTCACCTGGCGGTGCAGCCTGCTGACGCCGTTCACGCGCGAGGCCTCCCTTATCGCCAGCCTGGCCATGTTGAAAGGCTCGTCTTCACCGGCGCCGTCCACCCTGCCGAGCGAAATCAGCGTCCGGGTATCGATTCCCAGCTCGCGGACGTAATCGCCGAAGTACTTCTCAATCATGTGGACGGGGAACTCATCGATGCCGGCGCAGACGGGCGTATGGGTGGTGAACACATTGCTGCATCTTCCGATCTCCATGGCCTCTTCGAAGGCAACGCCCCGCTCGCACATGAGCTGGCGCGCGCGCTCCAGCGCCAGGAAGGCCGAGTGCCCCTCGTTCATGTGATACACGATGGGGTCCAGGCCCACGGCCTTGAGCATCCGCACGCCGCCGACGCCGAGCACTATCTCCTGCTTGATGCGCATCTCCAGGTCGCCGCCGTACAGGTTCGACGTGATTTTCTGGTCCCGGGGGGCGTTCTCCGGGATATTGGTGTCGAGAAGGAACAGCGGGACGCGCCCCACCTCGACGCTCCAGCACCGCATATGGACTTCACGGCCATCGAAGCGCACCGAGACCGTGACCGGGTTACCGGCCCCGTCGAGAATCGGCCTGACGGGGAGATTGCTGAAATCGTTGACGTCGCATTTCTCCTGCTGCCATCCGTCCGCGTTGAGATACTGCCGGAAATAGCCCTCCTGATAGAGAAGGCCGACGCCCACAAGCGGCACGCCCAGGTCGCTCGCCGACTTGAGTGAGTCGCCCGCGAGAATACCGAGGCCGCCGGAGTATATCTTCAGGCACTCGGTGAGCCCGAACTCCAGCGAGAAATAGGCGAATAAAGGCAGTTCCTGGTCGTGGAACTGCCTGAACCAAGTGCGCTCATTGGCAAGATATGCCTCGAAGCTCTCGGTGACCTGTGCGAGATGGTCCATGAATGATTCATCTTGCAGAAGGCGGGTGAAGCTCTGCTGCGACATCCTGCCGAGCATGAGCACGGGATTGTGGAAAGTGGCGTCCCACAGGTCCTCGTCCAGCCGCCTGAAGAGATCGATGGCATCCCTGTCCCAGCACCAGAGAAGATTGAAAGCGAGCTTCTCAAGCGCGGTAAGACTTGCGGGCACCGAGGGCCTTACGTCGAAACTGACCATGCTTCCCATATTCGGTCCTTCCCTGTTATGTCACCCCGGCACGATGCCGCCGGCAGGCTAGACGACTCCGACCCCGCTTTCCTCGAATGTCTCCTCGAGCACCTTCTCCTGCTCTACGACGTCCGAAGACATGAGCTCTATCTCGGCCATGAAGGCCTCGCCCAGTTCCTCGAGAATCCAGGGGCTCGCCTCTTCGATCAGGGTCCCGGAGTGGTCAGGGGGATCCTGCTCCGAGGCCTTGGCGAGTATGTCCGCCAGATGGACCGTTTCAACGAGCTTCCTGATGATCTCTTCCTCGTCGCGCACGCCCTCGGGCTCGTGATGCCATCTTATGGACCCGACGAGCGTCTGGGGCAGTCGCCACTTCTCGGCAGCCCAGGCGCCGATCCTGGCATGGTCGAATCCGAGCACCTGTTCTTCAACTCCTCTCAGGTCCTTGCCGCTGCGGGCGCTCTCGAGAACCAGCTTGCCGTAATCGGCGGGCTTGAGGCGGAGAGCCAGGGCCTTACCTATGTCATGAACCAGGCCGGCGGTAAACGCCTCTTCCTCGTCTGCGCTCCCGAACTTGGCGGCTATGGCCTTGGCCCAGGCCCCCGTCCTGATTGCATGTCGCCAGAGCAGGGCGTATTCCTTGCGCCCGCCGCCCAGCGAGTTCATGAGGTCGGCGAAAGCTATGTTCACGACCTGGTTCTTCACGGCTTTCGCCCCGAGTATCGTTATCGCAAGAGGCACCGTCGATATGCGCCGGGGAAGACCGTAATACGCCGAGTTAACCAGCCTGAGCACTCGGCTCGTAAGGCCCTCGTCCGACGACAGCGCCTGGGCCACTTCCCTGAGCGGCGCGTCCTCGTCGGCCAGCATCTTGTTCACGACGGTGAGCACCGGCGGCAGTGTGGGCAGCGACTTGAGGGCGTCGCTGTACGTATCATCGATTTCGCTGTCCGGCTCGCCGACCGAGCCCGACCTGGCGGGGATTCTCACAAATGTCAACGTCCCATTCTCGTGCGCGCTCACAAGCGCCTTGAGGACCTTCTGGTCGAAGTTCTTGGACGGATAACCGGTCAATATGGAGATGGCTTCCTCATGCGAGGAAGCGGCCCGGAACGGGCGGTCCGATGTAATGGCATCGAAGGAGTCGGCAAGAGCAATCACTCTCGCGAGAAGCGGTATGTCTTCGCCCTTGAGGCCGAAGGGGTATCCCGAGCCGTCATAGTGCTCATGATGGTAGAGCACTCCCGGCACCAGCTCCTTGAGCCCGGTGCAGGCGTTCACGATTTCGGCTCCTATCAGCGGATGCCTCTTGATGAAATTGTATTCTTCCTTTGTGAGCTCGCCTGCCTTGAGGAGTATGCTGTCGGGAATGCCCACCTTGCCGATGTCGTGAAGCAGGCCGGCAAGCCTCATGCAGCTCCTGAGTTCCTGGTAGACGGGAGAGTCGTCGGTCTTCTCCATCTCATTGATGATTGCCATCGCTATCATGGCGACCCTGTCGGAGTGGCCGCGTGTCTTGGGGTCCCTCGCGTCAAGCGCTGCGGACAGGCCATAGGCCAGCGATCGCAGCCGTTCCTCGTTTGCAAACTGGTTGCCGATTTCATGGATGACCCCGCCTACAACGTGCCCGAGCACCTGGATCCTCCCGTCTTCGCGCGTCGCGAATTCGGGATCGCCGCCGTGGGCCGCCGCGATGACTCCGCTCACTCTGTCGCCCACGATAATCGGCACGACCACGGCAACCGGCGCCTGCGTGGCGACGCCGGAGCCGTCGCCCTCAGTCCTGTACTCGACGGCGGCCACGCTGAAATCCGCCGGGATGGTCTCCTCCATGGCCGAGTCGATTGCCATGAGTAGCACCCGCTCATCCTGATCGGACGACATCCCGGCCGTACCCGTCACGTAGGACTCACTATCTGCTTCCGTGAACAGGGCAACGAGAACCTGCTCGGCCGACAGCCCCTCCTGTATGGCCACAGCTATGTCGTTCAGGACAATCCTGACTAGGTTCTTGGTGTCCTCGGTCTCTATTGTGTGCGAGTCGCCCTTGAGTTCGGCCCCGTACCTGTGAAGCCGGCTTTTCATAAGATCGACAAACTTTGCCCTGTAAACCGGATCGAACAGAGTCTCCAGAATGTTGATCCGGTTTCCCGTATGCAATGTCTTCATTTCGGAACTCCCAGCCCTTTGAGCGTTATGTATAAGCTTGTAGACTCCCGTTCCCCGCACACACACATTCCAGCTTCAGTGATTGACGATATTATGATTGCGCTCACGACTGCTCCTCCGTCGCCGCGGCTTCTCTCTCTCTTCTTCTGAGAGCGTTGCTTATGTATATCTCGACGCGCCTGTTCTTCTGCCTAGACTCCCGGGAAGTGTTCGGCATGAGGGGCCTCGTATCGGCGACACCATATGCATAAAGCGAGTCCGGCGGCACGCCCTTCGTGCCGAGATACTTCACCACGCTTATGGCCCGGGCCATCGACAGGTCCCAGTTCGAAGGGAACTCCGCCGTCGATATGGGAAGGTCGCATGTGTGCCCGACCACTGACACCTTGCCGGGGCGGAGCTCCGCGATCTTCGCTATGACGTCCAGGACGGGAAGCACCTCCGGATGTATCACGGCGTTCCCGCTGGGGAATATGAGCGCGTCCCATATCCTGACATGCAGACCGTCGCGGGTTTCGATCACCTCGAGGCTCTCGAACTCTGGCATGCCGGCTCTATCCTTGACGTCCTGGACTGCCTCCCGGTATTCCTTCTCCGCAAGGCTCTCCTCGCGCAGCGCTTTCGCCAGAGACTCCTCGGGGAGAATGCCCGCATGGCCGGTCATAGCCATGTCTTCGGCGCCGGCAAACGGCAGGAACGACAGCGCTCCCCGCACAGACCCTATCGCGCTCCTGAACCTCGGCTCCTTGAAGGTCGACATGGTGACCATGACGATCATGAACGTGAGAAGGAGGATCATAAGGGCGGTATAGGACATCATGAAAGCGTCGTCGTCATCATCCTGCTTCTTCTTGCGCACGGGCCCATCAGTACCCAAGCGGTGACCCTCCCTCCAGATCGAAAAGCACTTCGACGCGCCGGTTCCTGGCGCGGTTCTCTTCGGTATCGTTGTCGCAGATCGGGCTGTATTCGGCCCTGGCCAGAGCTATGAATTGGGTGCCGGGCCCTGCATTGTCTCTTATTATTCTCAGTACGTTGGTGGACCTCCTCGCGGAGAGCTCCCAGTTGGACGGGAATTCGGGCGTCTCTATCGGTATATCGCATGTGTGGCCCGCAACCGTGACCGTGGCCTGCCCTTTGGTCGAGGCCTCTGCGATGGCCTCGAGAAGACCGTATGCCGACTTCTTAACCTCCGCGCTGCCTCTCTCGAAAAGGAGGCTCGTCGATATCCGGAACTTGAAGCCTGACTTGGTCTCGACCAGCTCGACGCCCTGCACGCCCTCGACCGCGCCGGCGCTGTCCGCCACACCGAGCTCGGCGAGCTTCTCTCTGACCGCCATAAGCCTCGCCTCTCTGCCCGACAGGTCGGTGACGAAGAGCGGGAAGACGCCCGTGTGTCCCGTGAAGGGCCCCGTCCCGCCGCCGGGCACCACGCGGTTTCCCATGTTCCCGGGGACCACCGACAGCGCGCCCCTTACGGCGCCGATTGCGGTTTCCCAGTTTCCGGGCTCGAATGATGAGAACGAGTAGACGAGAACGAAGAAAGTGAACAGCAGCGTTACCATGTCACCGAAGGTCGTGAGCCAGCTCGCGCCCTCTTCCTGTTGCTGCTTTCGTGGAGGCACTACTCACCTCCCGCCTTCCCCGCAGTAAGGGCCTCTCTCATCTTGGGGGCCAGGAAGGACTTGAGCTTGCGCTCGACCACCCTGGGGCTGTCGCCCGACTGAATGGATCGTATGCCCTCTATGACGATCTCCTTAACCATGACCTCGTGCTCCGAGATCATCTCCAGCTTGCCCGCAAGAGGAATACAAATGAGGTTGGCGATGAGGGTTCCATAGAAAGTCGTGATCAGCGCGACGGCCATACCCGGACCGATGCTCGAAGGGTCCTCAATCGACCTGAGCATCTGAATAAGTCCAATCAGGGTCCCGAGCATACCGAAAGCGGGGGCGAACTTGCCCATCGCCTTGAACATACCCTGCCCGCGTTTATGCCTTTCCATAAGAAAGTCGAGCTCCATCCTCAGCATGGAGGCGACGAGATCAGGATCGATCCCGTCGATTGCAAGCTCCAGGCCCCCCTTGAGAAAGTCGTCGTCCACGTCGTGGAGGTCCTTCTCGAGGGCCAGCAGGCCTTCGCGCCTCGCCTTTTCAGCAAAGGTGACGATGGTCTTGATGGTGTTCTCGGGAGAGTCCATCTTGTGAAGGAAAGCGCTCTTGGTGACCATCATGACCCTGAAGATATCGCCGAGCGGGTAGTTGATGAGCGTCGCCGCAAGCGTTCCACCGGCGGTAATCATGAGTGAGGGTATGTTGATGAAGATGCCGATCCCCCCGCCCTGGAAGATCGCGAGAAAGAGAATGCCCGCGCCTGCCACAATCCCGGCAATGGTGGTGACATCCATCAGGCGACTCCCTCTCGTGCGCAGACCGAGGACTCAGATACCTTGGCGGCAAACTCCATCACCTTGTCGATGACTTCTTCGGGTGACTCCCTGACGATGAGCTTCCTGCCGGTAGTCAGGGTTATGACGGTGTCAGGAGTGCGCTCAAACGTCTCTATCAGGCTGGAGTTGACGTAGACGCAAGCGCCGTTAAGTTGAGTCAGGGCTATCAATTCAAGTAGCTCCTTTTACTTAATACCGGAGGGGCTGTGCCGCCGGTCTATATTCCGAACTGCTCGAGCACGATGTCGGCGATCGCTTCGAGAACCTCTCTTCTCTCGTAGTACCCGCTCGCCATGCGCTGCTCGACCTTCGCGCGCGCATCCGTATCGAATGTGCCACTTCTCCCGGCCACCCCGGCACTCTCGGACGCGAAGTCGGCGCTGAGCCTCTTGCCGCTTGATGAAAACTCGATGATGTCGGGACTTCCGCGCGTATTGTCCTTCCCGGTGCGGTCACTCCCGCGCGGCTTTCCGTCGGGACCGACGGGAGGCACTATTCCGACGTCACCCGGTATTCTCAAAACAGTCACGCCCCCTGACCGATTATCTGTCTATAGTCCGTATAGTGCTGCAAGACTCGTAGCAATCTGGTTTGAGGAATTCAGGGCATAGAGCATTTCCTGGAGAGCGTAATACTGGTCCTTCAGCGCCTTTTCACGGATGCTCAGCGTCTTCTCCTGGCGCTCTATGCTGTCCTCAATCCTGTCTATTCTGTCGTTGACTGCCTCCCGGCTGGTGGCTATAGTGCCCTCAACCGAAACATACTGCGAAATCAGCGATTCCAGTGCCGACGCTATCCCGTTCTCGGAGTTGAACAGCGCCGCCACGCCTTCGAGATCGTTCTCCAGCGCCTCCTCGAGCTTGGTCGAATCGGAGATGCTGAAAGTGCCGGTTCTCGTTGAAGTGATGCCTATCTGGCTCAAAGCCCGGTAGGAAGAATCCGTGCCCGAGATATACCCGACCATTGCGCCCCGCATGCTCGACCTCAGCGAGATATAGCTGAACTCGCCGGCGAGAACGCCGCGCGTGTAGGTATCGCCGTCCACCGCGGTCTTGGCATAGAGATACTCATAGGCATCGTTGTATCCCGTAAGGAATTCTTCGATCTTCGTCTTGATGGCTTCCACATCGAGATCGACTGTAAGCGTTATCGCCGTATCCCCGACCTCCTGCTCGGCCAAGAGGTCGATCGACAAACCCGTGATCATGTTCTCGACCTGGTTGCTGCTGCTTATGACATTCAGACCGTCAACAGTCAAGAGCGCGTCCAGTTCATTCGCACCCAGGTCCGCGTATATATAGCCCCCCACCGTGTCCGTCGCGGCCGTCCCATTGGTGACCCCGACGGCCGCAAGCAGGCCGTCCGTATCGGTGAAGGACATGGTACCGACCGTGCCCGTCGTGCCGCTGGCTATCGTCAACCTCGCGGTGGTCGGGGTATCCAGCACCACCGAGGCGGAGACTGCCCCGCTGCTCGAGTCATTGATCGCCGCGGCTATGGCGCCAAGCACCGCCTGGTCGGTGTCGTCGCTCGCTATCTCAACGCTGACGTCATACGTGTCGTCGCCTATGGTGATGGAAAAAGCCCTTGTCCCGGCATGTGCGGTCCCAAGCGTGGTCCCATCCTGGTCGTACCGGGACGAGGCGACCGTATGAGATCGGGCCAGCTGCGTTACGAAAATGGTGTGGGCCCCCGACGCGGCGGTTGTACTCGCTGTCGCGGTTAGCACGCTCGCATTGCTTGACGTGACGCTCTTGGTGAGAAAACTGGACGAACTCCCCGTACCCGCCAGGTCCTCGGCCAGGTCCTCAAGGTCTTCGAGCTTCTCCTTGAGATCCGAGAAGATCGCCAGTTTCACCTCGAGGTCGGACTTCTTCGTCTCGAGCGTGGTAATCGGCGCCTGCAGATAAGTAAGGTAAGCGCTCAGATAGTCGTTAAGCGAAATAGACGGTATGCTAGACGATGACATCCGTGGTCTCCTTGGCGGTATCGCCCTCCGGCTTGTCCGACATGCTCTCCGCGGTCATCTTGTTGATTGCTGTCGCCCACATATCCCGCATTTCGGTGAGCATCTTACAAGCCTCTTCGGTGTTTCCTTTCTTGACCTGTTCGAGACAGAACTCGTAGAGGCTGAACAGCCTCCCTGAAATCTCCTGGTAGTCGACGTCAAGGGCTCCCATCAACTCCACGATTCCTTTGCATGCACCGCGCTGGTCTGATTCTTTGAGGCATTTCAAAACGTGGTCATAGAGCATAAGCACGAGCTGGCCCGGGGACGCCCCCGTAACCTGGCTCTGCTTATAGGCATCAACTCCGTCATACTTCATCTCGCCCGCTCCCTTCTCTCTCGAGACGGCTCGTTCGGCCCGCGTAGATCGCCCTCCCCGCGCGCCTTCCAGTCTTAGTCAGAGTGGGTGCTCCCCCAGCGGGGGAGCACCCGACAGCTAAAGGCTGGTTAGCCTCTAATCAGACTCAGAATAGTCTGCGGAGCCAGGTTCGCCTGTGCAAGCATAGCGGTAGCAGTCTGCTGCAACACAAGGTACTTGGTTGCCTCCATCTGCTCCGACGCCATGTCGGCATTGTAAATCCTGTTGTAAGAAGCCCACACGTTGGTGATAGCAACCGAGATGTTGGCTTCCTTGATGCCCATTCTTGCAGAAGTCGAACCTATCGACTGCAGGCTCGTGTTGATTGTGCTGATGGCGGCGTTGACGTTCGCCAGGGCGGACGAAGCCGCGCTGGTGGTGGTCACGTCGAGGTCGCCGTCGGCAACGCTGAGATCGGCCGCATTGTGGCTCTGCGAGATCCCGAAGCTCATCGTGTCCGTAGCCTGCTCGCCAACCTGGAACTGCTTGCCGGTGTAGTTGCCGTCGAGCAGCACGGTGCCACCCCAGGTGGTCGCACCGACGATCTGGTCGATTTCGGCGGCCAGTTCATCGAGCTGCGATTCCACGGCCGCCCTCTCGGACGTGCCCAGGGTATCGTTAGCGGCCTGGAGAATCTTCTCCTTCATGGTAATGAGAATCTCACTGATGTTCTCAATACCACCTTCGGCCACTGAAAGCAGGTTGGTGGCGTCACCGATGTTGTCACGGGCGACGGCGAGACCTCTTGCCCTGCCGTTCAGCTTCTTGGCAAAGGTCATGCCGGCCGGATCATCGGCCGCAGAGTTAATCTTCTGACCGGTGGCCAGACGAAGCTGGTGTGTAGCCAGCTTGGAGTTGACATCGCGCAGCGCATTCAAGGCGTTCAGCGCCGCGATGTTTACATTAATCCTTGAGAGGTCAGCATTCGCCATTTCATAAACCCCCTTACGATCATCTTGACCTCGCTGGGGCTTCCTTGCCAACCCGGGCCAAACCGTCATGGTCGACCCTGATGCTGTGGCAGTTCCAGATAGCTGAGCAGAGGCACCATACAGGTACCCCTGTGACCGAAATGCACCCCCTTTCATCATCATTTCTTTTCATGACGCATACCACCGTCATGGTGGTCGACGCTCTAACTCCCTATAGACCTATCGAGCAGATAGTTGAAAACTTTAGAGGTCAAATCGGTTTTCTGGGGACGCAACTCGTTGATATTGGCTAAATTAGACTCTATTTGCAGATTATGAGATATTTCTTGGCGGCCTCCGGATCCCCCAGCTTGTGGTGAAGACCCGCCAGCATTCTCGGCGCCTCCCGGTCGGCCGGGTCGAGGCTGTGGGCACGTTCGAAAGCCCTAATCGCCCCCTCGAGATTCTGCCGCTTGACCCGGACTATGCCTAGGCATCTCAAGAGCCCCGCGCTCTCGAGATCCTCGCCGAGGGCCCGCTCCAGTGTCTCTTCCGCCCTGTCATATGCCCCCGCTGCCATGTAGGACTTGGAGAGCTCGAAGTACAGGAGTTCTTCGCGCGGCAGCATCTCGAGCGCCTTCTCGAAGTGGGGCACCGCTCTTGCGAAGTCCATCTTCTCGAAGGCGATCCTGCCCAATAGTATGTGACTGTCGGGATAGTCCCCATCCGTTCTGACCGCGTCCTTCAGAGCCTCACCGGCTCCCTCCAGATCCCCGCGCGCCAGCCGGCACTTGGCGACAAGCACGAGGGCGGCCGGAATATCGGCTTCGAATCCCAGGATATGTGTGGCGCGTTTGCGCGAATCGTTCGCTCTTGTTATATAGGTAAGTATCTCCTTCTCGGCCCTTTCGAACTTCCTCTGGCCGAATAGGGCTGAACCCATGAGGAGGTGCGCGCTGAGCATCGATGGATCGAGCTCCTGCGCCCTCCTGATGTGCCGCATTGCCTCATCATACCTCCGCATCTTTATCATCGAGGACGCCATATTCTGAATCGCCACGGGTTTTATCCCGTCTGGAAGCCCCCCCACATCAAGCGCCCTTTCGTAGGCGTCGACTGCCGCGTCGTATGTCCCCAGAAGCGAAAGCGTCTCCCCCAGATGAAAGAGCGACACCGCATCGTCGGGATTCTCAAGCAGCACCTGTCTGAGGATATGGAGGTTGCGCTCCAACTTCGGCTTCATCCCCGCCGCGTCGAGGCCGTAGCCCGTATGCTTGAGGACGATCTCCGAGTTCCTGACATGCGCGCCTGTCCGCTTCAGCGACGAGTCCACCTGTTCGTGAACCGCGCCCTCGTATCGTATTCCCAGGTTGTTCCTGAAGAGACGCTGGTGGAGATTGACGAAAGTCCGGCCGGCGCCCGACTTCACTTCGCTCTCTATTCTGACGAAGTAGGCGTCGGCCTCGCCGGAGATCGCCGACAGGATTTTGTCCCGGGACTCGGGGCATACATACTCGTCGGCGTCCAGAAAGAGAATCCACCGGCCCGTCGCCCTCTCCAGAGCGGCGTTCTTGGCATCGGCGAAGTCGTTTTTCCAGGCGTGCTCGAACACGGAGGCCCCCATTGACTCCGCCAGGGCCTTCGTGCCGTCGCTTGACCCCGTATCGACGACTACGATCTCATCGGCCACACCCTTCACGCTATCGAGCGCCCTGGGCAGGTTCGCTTCCTCATTCTTCACTATCATGCAGACGGTGAGCCGCTTCGCATCAGTATTCAAACTAATTGTCCTCCCCGGCTCCGGCCGCGGCTTCGACCGCTTCCAGCGCCGTCCTTATCGTCTCGTCCCCCGGAGCGAGCCTCTGTGCCGACCTGAGCAGCGCGGCGGCCGTTTTGGTATCGCCCAGGGACGCGAACACCTGCGCGACCGATGTATGGATCTCGGGACGGTCATTGTGCTCCTTGAGGAGCTGGTGGTAGAGATTCATACCATCCTCCGCCATGCCCCTCGACAGGTAGAGGTCGGCCAGGTTCTTCTTGGCCTCCCAGTTGCCGGGATCAACGTCCACGGCTCTCGAGAATGTTCTCTCGGCGTCCTCTGCCATCCCCGCCTCGAACAGAATGCAGCCGAGGTTGTTATGGGCCCTTGAGTCCCGTGGATTGATATTCGCGACTTGTTCGAATTCGGCCCGGGCTTCGTCAGCCCTTCCTGAGAGAACGAGCAGCAGGCCTCTCTGGTAATGCGCCTCCGCATAATCGGGCTTGAGTGCGATGGCGCCGTCGACATCGGACATAGCCGCGTCGATGTTGCCGGCCGCGGCCTGCGACCCGGCGCTCAGGAGCTTGACTGCGGCGCCTCGCTCGGCTTCCGCCGCGGCATCATCGGTCCTCTCGAAGTGAACATAGGAGTCCCTGGCGCAGACGAGGCGCAGACCGAGATCCCTGACTCTCCTCTGGAGGTCCACGAACAGGGCATCCGAATCGAACTCATCGGCCAGACCGGCCTCGAGCAGTACCCTCTTCTCTATGGCAAATGCCGCGGGATGAGCCGCCTCCAGATTCTCGACCCGTCCCCGGTGCTCAAGCGAGTTGCGCCTGGCAAACTTCACGAGCGGCTTGCCGACCTTGCCGTATGCCGGGCTCATCTGCTGGAGGCCCCAGCCGGCGTTTGTGGCCGACACCGCGCAACCGACGTCATCCAGCTTCATCAGGCTCTCGAGGGGAGTCGCCCAGTCCGGCGTGACGACCGCCCCCTCCGAGACGAAGAAGATCAGGTCATCTTCGCACTTGCGGGCGAACTCAATGACCGCCGCCGCCGTCGACCCGCCGTCGACATTCTCGATTATGCTGACGCCGTCCCGCGTCTCTGCCGGATTGCCTGCGATGTGAATCGGTCCCGGGGAAGCGTGCTTCAGGCTGTATATGGTCTCATCAAGCGCCTTGCCGTCACCGCGGGCCAGCAGTACGACCGGAGGCCCCGAAATCGGCGGCGCGGGCTGCGTTACCTCCCCGGTCCGGCTCTCAGGGGCCGCAGAGGATGCGGCTCCCGGGCATAATCCGGCGGCGCCTGCAACCTGCCCCCACTTTGCCGAGAACTTCTCTCTGTTCTCCTCCATGAGCTTGCCGTAGTCGACATCGATGGTGCGGAAGGTCTTGCTTCCCTCATGGTGAACGAACGCGTCTCTGGCCCACAGGACCTTGTAGCCCGCGAGTCTCGCCCTCAAACAGATATCATCGTCTTCGAAGTTGCCGATGCCGAATCGGGTGTCGAACAGGCCGATCTCGTCGAGCATCTCTCTCCTGACGAGCATACAAACCCCGACGACCTTGTCCACTTCCATGCTCTTATGCCGGTTCTTCTCGTAGACTTCCTCGTTGAACTCGTACAGGCCGCGCTCGTTCTTATAAGCAACAGGAATCTGCTGAACCGTGGAGGCGAAGCTCGTAGACGGACCGACTATTCCGACACTTTCATCATTCTCCATATGCCACATAAGCCTGTCGAGCCAGCCGGGCGGCAAGATCGTGTCGTTGTTCAGAATTACTACGTACTCGCCATGAGTCGCCCTTATGCCCTGGTTGCATGCATGCGCAAAACCAGTGTTGCTCTCGTTACGTATGACTTCGATGTTGTTCTGATCGGCTTCATAGGCGACCTGTTCGGCGGAACCATTGTCCACAATCACAAGCTGGTAAGGCCGGCTGGTATTCTTCTTGATGCTCAACCAGCAGTTGCGAGTCGCCCCCAGGTGGTTGTGCACCGGAATGACTATGCCGACATCGGGACAGATCTCGGGCACCGGACGCGGCCTGGTGTAGCCGCCTTCCACGCTCCCGGCCCCTATATGGCGCTTTTCGGGAACGCCGGCGGCGATGAAATCGAACACCTCTTTCCAATAGCGCTCCACCGTTTCATAGGAGTAGTTCCTGCTGGCCAGTGCCCTGCCCTCGCTTGACAGGGTATTCCAGAGGTCATTGTCCGAGCACACTTCCGCGACCATGTCCGCGAAAGCATCCGGCTCGTCGGCGATCAAAGCGCTCCTACGGTGAACCAGGTCCATACCCTCCGCGCCGATCGATGTCGTTACAACAGGAATGCCGCAGGACAGAGCCTCTCCTATCTTGCCTTTAAGACCGGCGCCATAACGAAGCGGTACCACAAAAGCCTTGGCCCTGAGGAGGTAGGGAATCACTTCGGGGACGAAGCCTGTAACGACAACGTCATCCGAGGCATAGGCATCGACTCTATCGGTAGGGGCGTTCCCCACTATGTAAAACTTGAGATCCGGGACACGTTGCTTGACCAGCGGCCAGATCTCATCCATGAAGTAGACGACTGCGTCTTCATTGGGATCGTGGTTGAAGTTGCCGACAAAGACTATATCGCGCCGTTCGGCTTCCCCCTCATCCTCTGTAACCGGATGAATGTCGGTCGAGATGCCGACATTGAGATCAGGTGCCTCTTCGAGGAGCGTCGCACGGTCTCTCCCGGTGACGGTCAGGACCATATCCGCCCGGCGGTACATCGCCAGTTCCAGCCGCTTGGTCTCCTCGGCTTCCCAGAGCTTCGCAGGATCGCCGGTCAGTAGCGCCTTTCTCTTCTGTCGCACATAGCAGACATCGAATGAGTCTATGATGAAGACGCTGTGAGGCGAGTGCTGCCTGATGTCCCTCCAGTACTGGTGCGCTACATGATAGAAGCCTACGATAACGGCCTTGAAGTCATTCGACTTGAGTAGCAGCGGGAAATCAATCCAGATGGGCCCCTTGAGATCGCAGCCCATGTTCTGAAGCCTGGACTGGTCGGTGTGGAAAACCGTCACGCCCATCTTCTCGACTTCGTTTATGTATTTGAGCTGACCCGTCCCGTTTCTCGCAAGGAGGACGACATCGTAGTGCTTCGCCAGGATCTTGAGGGTATGAAACCAGCGTTTCTCCCCGGCTGCCCTGTCGTACATGGGCAGGAATGGCTGAATAATGAGGATCTTCTCCCTGCCCGGACTCCCCTTTACCTCGAAGACGTTTTCGCGATGCCGCTCGAGCTCCTTCGCCCACCTCTCCATGAAGACGGGCTTGTTCTTGGCCTGCAGCCGGCCGGACAGGGTCCGCTTCTCAGGCGAACCCGCCGTGGCGCCCTCAAGGTGAACGACTACGGCGGCAGGCTCGTAGACCACGCGGAACCCTGCGGCCCGCGCCCGGAAGCAGATATCTGTATCCTCCCAGTAGGCCGGGCTGAAGACCTCGTCAAGATACCCGATCTGGCTCAGGGCATCCCGCTTGAGATAAAGGCAGGCCCCGGAGCAGTAATCAACCTCTCTTCTTACATTATATATATACCGGTCAGGGTCATCGAATTTGCCTATATTGCGGCCCGAGCCGTCACGGAAGATCTCGCCTCCGGCTTCCTGAAGCAGGCCGTTTGGATACACGAGCTTGGCGCCGACAATGCCGATTGCGGGGTCACTGTAGGCGCATTCCTTCAGGGACTTGAGCCAGCCCTTCTTGACCAGGGTGTCGTTGTTCAGGAGAACGATATCGTCGTCGGGATACTTCTCCATGATCTTGTTGTTTCCAGTGATGAAGCCGACATTCTCCGGGCTGTGTATGCAGTCTATCCTGTCCCCGAGCCCGTCCAGGTACTCCTCCGTCCCGTCATCCGACCCCTGGTTGAAGACGCAGATCCTGTAGTCACCCTCTGTGTTCTCGAATATGCTCTCTATGCACTGCCTGGTCAGGTCGAGGTTGTTGAGCGCAAGAATCGATATTACGGATTTCCTGTCCATGCCACCCCTCGTGATGTTCTACCTCTTGGCCATCACGGCCGCCCTTTTGAGGCGTTCGTTCTCGGCCATCAATTTGCTTATCAGTTCATCCTTTTCCCGCACCTTGCGGTCGAGGCCCTGGGCCCAGCGGCCGCGTTCGTCGAATTCCGCCTCCAGCTTGGCTTTCTCGTCGCGTAACCGTCTGACCAGGGCGTCTCTGGAGCGCACCTCCTCATCAAGCGATGTCGCCCAGCGGCCGCGCCTGTCAAACTCCTCCTTGAGTTTCCGGTAGCGGCTGCCCGCCGTTATTGCCCCGAAAGGCCGCGTCAGAATCTCCGGAACCACCGTGGCCTCACTCTTTGCGCATACGGCAATGAAAAATGGGGGAGGCCCGAATGACCCCTGCCCCGGTTCGGCTCCCGTTTCATCCGGAAGAAGCGCGGCTATTCCAGGCCCCTTCCGGGGGCCCTGCGCCGCGGACCGGGGGCTCATCAAGATGCCGTCGGTCCAGCGCTGTTCCAGCATTGTGACGCCGCCGAACGCGGTTTTCAGGAGGGCCTCGAACTCGTCTGAACTGTACTCGCGGCAGTGGTACGGATTGCTTCCTCCCTCACCGCCGGCCACGTAGGTCTCGGCATTCGGGGTGGAGATGAGACATATGCCGCCCTCGGCGAGCAGACCTGATATCGACCGAACCACGACCTCGTCCTGGGCGACATGCTCGATGAGCTCGAAGCAGGTGACGAGGTCGAAGCAGCATTCCAGATCGAGCCGCCTCGCATCCATGACACGGTAAGACAGGCCCTCGCGGGAATAGCGGCCGCCGGCGAAGTCGACAGCTTCGGGGGAGATGTCGACGCCCAGGACTTCGGCCGCCCCGGCCCTGGCCAGGAGATGCGTGCCGTAGCCGCAGCCGCAGCCGACGTCCAGAACCCGCTTTCCCTCGGAAAGCGCGGACGCCAGCAGATAGCGGCTCATGTGCTCGGTGTAGAGCTCCTCGAGGCCATCGACGCCGGGTACCAGCCTCTCTCCTGTAAACTCCATCCCTGGGGTCTCCTTCTGCGGTTCCTCCGCAGCCCCGGCGTCTTCGGAATCTGGGGCTTCGGCAAGTCGGCTTAATCAGAAGGTTGGCGAGTCTTAGGTTCACGTTGGAGTCAGCGTGCGTCGACCACGCGTCTCATGTCAGCGACCTGGCTCGCCAACCATTATCTTCTCAGTAATTACCTCTCTTCGCACATGCTCCAGCTCCTCGATCAGGGCCCGGAACACTTCCCGTGCGTCTATCATGTCCATGCAGTTGGGCTTATTGTCGCAATCGGCTTTGTAGCAGCAGACGCATTCAAGGCCCGCGACTATCTTCTGGCCCAGGTCATAGACATCCACTTCCCACGGCGAGGTGGGGCCGAAGAGCGCGACCACGCGCTTCTTGAGGCCCAGCGCCGCATGGAGAGCCAGCGTGTCGCCCGTCACAACCACGTCGCACAGCCCCACTTCTCTTATGAAGTCACGCAGATTCTCCTGGCAAGCGTCGGCCACTCTCGACCCGAAATGGGATTTGATCCTCGCATTCCGTTCGCGCTCCGCCGTGCCGCCCAGCAGCATAACGCCGGCGTCGGTCTCATCGAGGAGCATGCCGATAAGTTCAATGAACCCGTCCACTCTCCACTTCTTATGCGTCCAGCGCGCTCCGGCTCCTGTGTTGACGCCGACTATGGGGCCCCGGCACCCCGGCTCCAGCAGCCGCTTCATGCTGGCGGCATTGCTGCTTTCGTTCTCGGTAAGGTTGAGGACGATATGCTGGCCGGCCGGGTCGAGCTCGCACATATCGTGAAGTATCCGCTGATAGGTTTTCCGGTTTTCTTTCTTGAGGTGATCGAAGGAACCCAGGCGCAACCACTCTTCCGCCGCAGCGCCCAGGGGCTCGACATGGCCCTCGGGACTCAAAGTGAAACCCTGCTTCCTCCTGCCCCTAGCCATACTTGCCAGGGCGCATGACATGGGAGATGCATCTGGATTGATGACCAGATCAAACTCCCTGGCCTGCAGCATTGGAATCGCGGCGTCGGACGCGGCGAGAACTTCATCGACGAGATCATTCCCCGCGAAAAGGTCGGTAGCGGCCCTCGACGTAACCCAGGTCACGGAGCAGGGCTCATACCGCCTGTGTAGCGCCCGCAGGACCGAGGTCGTACGAAGCACGTCCCCCAGCGCCTCGAGCTTTATTATGAGTACGCTCGTGCCGCGTTCAGAGAAATGGGAGCATTCCGGGCATATGACACCTGTTTCCTTATGAAACCGGCAGGGCCGGTCACCCGGAAAATGCCTGCACTTCCTACGAAGCTCCAACCCTATTCCTCCTTAAGCAGCTTCTTCGAGTCCAGCTGCTGGACTATCTCGATGAGCCTGGTATTGACGTCGCCGCTTGATTCAACAGCCTTGATGTTCTCCCGGGCCACGCTTTCCTCAATCTCAGTCCTCTTGACCCTTATTCCCTTCGGCGCTACGATGCCGATCTTGGCATGTCCCCCGCGAATCTCTCTGAGGACGATCCTGACGTTATCGCCAACGTCTATTGACTGGCCTTCTTTTCTCTTGAGAACGAGCATGTCAGCCCCTCTTACTTTGTGCTGGGGAGCTCCTCTGCCGGCAGGCGCTTCCTCATCTCCTCCATGATCGAGTGATGCGGCGAATACTTCTCATCCGTTAGCACCACTTGCCTGGCGACCTTGTTGGAGACGTTAATTACAAGAGGTCCCCTGAGATTGGCCGTCATCTCCTCCGGATTGTCCGGAATGACCACGACCAGGAAAACGGCCAGGTCGCCCGGCTTCTTGCAGTCGAGCACCTCCACGTCATCTGTGGACATTACGATTTCGTAATCCGGGAAGAACGTAAAGGCGTCCACGACCACGAACGCGAGGTTCGGCTCGTCAACGGCCTGGTACCAGAGGAATGGGGAGCCGTCGCGGTGCTGGATCAGCACGTACCTGGTGATCTCGCTGAAGCCCAGCATGCCCTCGGGCATGGAGATCACCGCGTCGTCGTCTATGGCGACTTCACCGAACCGTGATGTCTTGATGTTCATGTTGCCTTCCCCTTTCAACCACTGCTTTCATGAACGTCTATTGAAGATAGTTCAACAGGGTCGTATTCATTATCGACGCCGCCGTGGCGAGCGCCGCTTCATAGGCCAGCTGCTTGTTCTGAAGCTTCATGGCGACCTCGGCCATGTCAGCATCCTCGAGTTCGGAAATCATGGCCTTGAGGTTCGTATTCTCGGTTTCCAGCCTTCCGCGCGTCAGTTCGAAAGACCTCTGGAGCGCTCCCACCTTGCCCAGGGCCGTGTTGACCTGATCCATGGCGCCCTCAATTGTGTCCAGGCTGGCATTTACAGACGCCCCGTCGTTGCGATAGAGGGCGTTCCTGACATCCACGAGGAGTCCGAAGATGTCTATCCCGGAATCCAGGACTTCCTCGCCTCCGACATTTATGGCCTCGAGCACTCCGGGTGCGATTTCCCGGTTCACTAGGCCCGTCGTGTCCGGGGCGTCCTGGTTCACGCCCGTGATGTCCTCGGACGTGTAAGATACCGTATAGGCGGTGCCGATTGACATGGAACCCGCCGGGAGCCTTCTTATTCTTCCGTCGGCGTAGTCTATCTCATAGTCGACGCCTTCGGTAAAAGCGCCTCCGACCCCGTCCGACACGACCACGCTGCCCGATACCAGCCTCGTGTTCCCGAGATCCAGCCACTGGTCGTCGATGAAGGTGAAGCCCTCGGCCGGAACCGAGTAGTCGGCCGAGTAAGGCTTCGTCAGCGTATGCGTCCCAGCGAAGACGTAGCGGTCTCCATACCTGGTATTGGCCATGTCGATCAGGCTCTCGAGCAAATGCTCGACCTGTTCGGCGATAGCCGCGCGTTCGTCTTCGCCCTTGGTGTCGTTGGCGCCCGACACCGCCGCCTCCTTGAGTTCGGTCAGAAGCAGAACCATATCGTTGACCGCCGCCTCGGTGGCGGTCATCCACCCCGATGCGTCGTCTATGTTTTCCATGAACTGATTGTTGTCCCTGAGTACGGTGCGCAGATTCAGAGCCTTCGCGGTGGCCACCGGGTCGTCCGATGGCTTGAGCACCCTTTTACCCGTGGCGAGCTGGGTCTGCGTGGTCTGAAGCACGTCCAGGGTGGAACTCATGTTGTGCAGAATCCGCGACCTCACCATTGCTGCTGTAACACGCATACACACCCTCCTAACGCGATCACAACATTGAGAGAACTGTGTCCATCATCTCGTCGACGATGCTGATGACCTTGGCCGAAGCCTCATAGGCGTGCTGTGCCGCGATCAGGTTGGTCATCTCCTCGTCGATGGATACGCCTTTTACGCTTTCGCGCCGTGTTTCTATTTCCAGAACCAGCAGTTCAGCGCGCTCGTAGCTGGTCGAAGCGCTCTCCGACGCTATGCCGAGCGAGCCCACTACCGATGCGTAGTAATCGTCCAGAGTCGAACCGTCTGCCGTGATTTGGGCGTACCTCAGGCCTGCTATGGCCAGAGCGTTGTCGCCGTTGCCGACCGAACCGTCGGATGACGCGGCAATCAGGCTGACATCACCCAGTATGATCGCCGAGACGTCTATTGTCTCGGCAGTGACGCCCGCCGGGTCGAAGAAGTCGCGGCCGGTGGTGCCGTCCAGCGCGTACCCGCTTCTATGCGAGGCGTTGACCGACTCGACCACCGCCCGGGCGATCTCGTTGAGATCGTCCCTGTACTCCGGCAGAATCTCGTCGCGGCTCCGGATAGCCCCGCCGAGTTCGCCCCCGGCTGGGACTATGGTGCGCGCGATGTCGCCCAGACGGACTTCCCTTACCGCGATGCCGCCGCGGGATACCGACGCCGTCGAGAGCCGCACAAAGTCCGCGCGCTCCACAAGCGCCTCGGATCCCATCATCACCGAAATGGAACCGTCGTCCCGCCCGTACACCTGAACGTCGACCAGCGAAGAGAGCCGGTCGACCAGGAGGTCGCGCTGGTCCCTGAGGTCGGTGGCCTCATGGCCCGATGCCTCACTCGATACGATCCTGGCGTTATAGCCGGCTATCGCCTCGGCTATGCCGTTGATTTCATTCACGTAGGCGTCCACCTGGGTGTCGAGCGCCTGCACCTGGTTCACGAGACTCCTGTCCATCTGATGCAGCACGCGCGCCAGCGCGCGGGCCTTGTCCCTGACCAGGGTCCTTACGGTCTGGCTCTCCGGCTGGTTGGCGAGTTCCTGCCATGAATCCCAGAACTCGTTGAGCGTAGTGCTGAGGCCGGATTCGCCGGGTTCGCCGAAGACCATCTCTATCTCGGCAAGGGTCTGCTCGAGGGACTCATACATCCCAAGCGATGTGCTTTCGCGGCGATAGGCGTCATCCAAAAAGGAATCGCGCATCCTGCGTATGGTGACGGCGTCCACCCCGAGGCCGATGCGTCCCGCCGGGACCCTGTGGCCTTCGCCTTCGCTCAGGAGCAGAGTTCGCCTCGAGTATCCCGGCGTATCGACGTTGGCGATATTGTTTCCGTACACCGTAAGGGCAAGCTGGTACGATGACAGCGCCTTGCGCGCTACTTCGAGCCCTGCTGTAAGTCCGATCATATTACCGCCTCTTGCTTTGTCCCGCTCACGCTTCCCTGTCGACTGCGATCTGCCCGGTGGCGCCGTTGACCGCGCCGCTGGCGTTATAGACTTGCGAACCGGCATTCTCGCCGGCCAGCGCACGGAGCATGCGGTCGACATATGACATTGACTGCCGTATTAATACGTCGTTCTGCCGGTTGACCTCGCCCAGCGACTTGAGCACCTCGCGCATCGAGGCCTTCATGCTCGTCAGGTGCTCGGCCTGCTCCCCTCCGGCCAGGCCGATTATGGTATCCAGTTTGACTTCAGAATCAGACGCCTCTTCGGGGCACAGCGCCCGAAACGCTGCCTTCCGCTCTTCCTCGAGCGCTATGAGGTCCTTTATGGCCCCTATCTGCACCTCCACCCGTTCCCTGATGCCCTCGGCGTCTCCCCGTACCAGAGCGTCTTGTTCATCTTTGAGCGCAGAATGCAGTTTGCGTAAAAGGTCAACTTCGCCACTTATAATATCGACAAGATTAGACAAATCTTGAGAATGCAATTTATCCTCCCGATGCCCTGTTCAGCTTGTCGAGCCTGGCCATCACGCTCTTCACGTAGTCTTGAGTTTCTCTGTAGGGTGGAACGCCCCCGAACTTTCTTACGGCCCCGATCCCGGCATTATATGAGGCCAGCGCGAGCTCGAGGTCGCCCTTGAACTCCCTGAGCAGATCGCCCAGGTACCTGGCGCCCGCGCTTATGTTCTCCACGGGATTGAAGGAATTCCTGACCCCGAGTTCCTCAGCCGTGGCGTCCATGAGCTGCATCAGGCCCTTGGCCCCCCTGCTCGAGATGGCTCTCGGGTTGCCGCCCGACTCCTGGAGGATGACCGCCTTGATCAGGTTCTCGCTGACGCCCGAATCGCTCGCCGCCGCCCTGATGGCCGGCCCGTAATAGTCGACGCCCTCCAGGGTCCTGCTCTCCTCATAGGCCCTCAATCCCACCTCGGTGGGGAAGGCGAGGGGCGAGCCGGCGGCTGACCGCGCCTCGTCATCCTCGACGCCCAGACTCTCTCCGAGAATATCCGCAAGGCCAATGCCCCCGGCCCTCGCAAGAGCCACTCCCAGCTGCTCGTCCATCATCGACTTGAAAAGGTCTCCGCCGAAGTCCTCGTCCTCTTCATTTTGCGATTCGAAAGCCGCCCGCATCGACTCGAGCATCTTGTGTATGAATACGGCTTCGAAATCCTGGCAGGCCTTCCTGGCTTTGGCTATCTCATGTTCATCCGTGATCTTCCTCACGGCCTTCGAGGGCGACCCTTTCGCCGCCCGGTCCGCGAGCCCGGCGCGGGAGGCCGTCAGTGCCTTCTCGACGCCGTTGACTATGCCAGTTAAAGCCATTTGTGTTCCGCCTCGTGCCTAGAGAATCCTGATCTTGGCCCTGAGGGCGCCTGCTTCCTTGAGGGCCTGGAAAATGGCGATCGTGTCCCTCGGGCTCACGCCAAGCGCATTGAGACCCCGTGCCACATCCGCCACACTGGCCGCCTCATCCATCGCATATAGCTGGTGGTAGTCGACGTTTACGCTGACCTCACTGTCCGGGACCACTACAGTGTCGCCCCTGCGCGAAAAGGCCGACGGCTGCGAAATGAGCGGCCTCGCGCTTATCTCCACGCTCAGGTTGCCGTGGGCTATCGCCACTTCGCCGATGGTCACGTTGCCGCCGGCGACGATCGTTCCGGTACGCTCGTTTATGACGACGATGGCCGGCGCGTCGGGATTCACCGTCGCGTTCTCGATGCCGGCTATGAAAGTCACAACATCGCCCGTCTCCTTCACTTCCGCCGGCACCGCGACCCTGACCAGCCCGGCATCGACGCACTCGATGTCGGCGTCGGCGTGCCGCTCCCTGATGGCTTCGCAGACGCGCGAAGCCGTCGTGTAGTCGGGCGTGTAAAGCGCAATGTCTATGAAGTCCAGGGCTGCGGCGGGAAGGTTCTCGGTGTTCTCAACCGTCGCCCCGTTCGGGACGCGGCCGACCAGCGTGAAGTTCTGGCCGACTGCGTCGCCGCCCTCTCCGCCTATTTTGAAACCTCCTACCGACACCGGCCCCTGCGCCAGCGCCCGGAAATTCCCGTCGGGGTCTGCGAGAGGCGACATGAGCAATACCCCTCCCTGGATGCTCTTGGCGTCACCCAGGGACGATACGGTTACATCCACCTTCATGCCCTCCCTTGCAGTCGAAGGGAGAGAAGCCGACACCATCACGGCGGCGACGTTCTTTGTACGCACTTTATTCTCTGGAACGGTTATGCCCATACGGGTGAGCATGTTCACCACTGAATGCACGGTGAACTGGGTCCCTTTGCTGTCACCCGATCCGTCGAGCCCGACAACCAGGCCATAGCCGATCAGCTGGGTGCTCTCGGCCCCGCCTATTCTGCAGATGTCTTTGATCCGCGGAGCCGCGTTGGGCGCCGCGGGCCCGACGACAATGAAGAACAGAATCAGAAGTCCTGTTATGAGCTTTCTTTTTCGCATTGGCTCACCCGTTTAAAAGAATAAGGTTAGGAGTCTGGTAATGATGCTTGGCTTGGAGTAGTTTGAGACCATACCCTTGCCCTTGTAGGTTATTTCAGTACTCGCAATATCGGTAGATATGACCACATTGTCGCCGCTGACGTCCTGAGGCCGTACGATTCCCTTGAGAACGAGGATCTCGGTCTCGTCGTTCACGACGATCTGCTTTTCGCCCTGTATTATGAGGTTGCCGCTGTCGGTAACGTCTACAACGACGGCAGCCATCTGGCCGACTATGCTTCCCCGCCTGGATGTCGTTCCGAGGCCCTCGTGGTCCTTGGTCACGGTTCCCTCAAAGCCGAAGGACGGTATGAAGTCCAGGGCCCCGGTTCCCCCGCCCTCGGTTCCGATCGATGTTTCCTTTTCCGTGACTATGGACGACGAGTTGGACGCAAGCGTCTTCTCGACGATCATCACGGTTACGACATCCCCTATTTCGCGGGCCTTTACGTCCGTGTAGAACGACTTGACCGCAAGGCACTCGGTCCAGGAACCCGCAATCACGCAGAAACCGAGAAGCGCCGCGAACGTCGCCACAAGTGTTTTCCTGTCCAATTTGGCCTCCCTCACAGTCTGGATACGTTTAGAACGACGGCGTTTTCGCCGGCCACCTCCCCGGTCATCCGCTTGCCCGTGGCGCAATCTCTCACCTCTATGAGACTGCCGAGATCGCCGTCCTCGAGGGCCTTGCCCCTCGAAGTGATGGCGACGGCCCCGATGACGACTGTAACGCTCACGGCTGAGCCCCTGCATATGAGCGGAACAGGCTCAATACTGGACACCATCAGAAGCCCGCCGGGGGAAATGACCCTCGTCGTGCGCATTCCCGTAACCTCTTCGGCCCGGGCGAAGTACCCGTCAATCGCATTGGTGACTTCCCTTCTTTCCATGCGCACGTCGTCCTCGTCCAGCGTCTCATGACGCTTGAGCCTCCTGGCCGAGACCGCCGCGTCGCTCCAGATCCTGACCCGGGCGGTCGCCGCATACGGAATGCTCTGGCCGTCATGCAGCGTGACCGTGACCTTTACCGGCACGGTCCCCACGACGGCCCTGGGTGTACCGTAGAGATCCACGCTGAAGTGGGCGACATCCGCCGCGCGGGCGGCTATGGCCGGCACGCTGACGTCGACACTGATCGAGTCATAGGGCAGCGTCACGCGCCGGGTCACGAACTCCGCAGTCTCCTCTGCTATCCTGTCGGCGAGGCCCGTCGCCGCCGCCGCGGCGCCGGTGAATGCCGGCGCCACTGAAGACATGGCGACGGCCAGGGCGAAAACGGTTGCCAATCCTTTGGTCTTAGCTCTCATTTCCTACCTTCCCAGATTGTTGACTTGCGCGAGCATCTCGTCCGATGTCTTGATCGCCTTGGAGTTGATCTCATACGCCCGCTGGGCGACGATCATGTTGACCATCTCCTCCACGATCTCGACATTGGATGTCTCCAGATAGCCCTGGTAGATCTCGCCGTAGCCGTCGAGTCCCGCCGTACCCGGTATGGGGTTGCCGGAAGCCGGAGTCTCCACCAGGAGATTGCGGCCGATGGCCTTGAGGCCGGCCGGATTGATGAACCTGACGATCTCCAGGGTTCCGACTTCCTGAGGGTCGATCTCGTTGCCGATGGTCACGCTAACCGTGCCGTCTCTGGCGATGACGATGCCGGTCGATCCCTCCGGTATGCTTATCTCCGGATCCATGGGCTCGCCGTCGGTATTCACTATCCTCCCGTCGCCCGAGAGCTTGAACGCGCCGTCCCTTGTGTAGGCGTACGAGCCGTCGGCCAGCGTGATGCGGAAGAACCCGTCCCCGTTTATCGCGATATCGAGAGGATTGTTGGTCGGGAGGATCTCGCCCTCTGAGAAGATCTTCTGCGTGGCCACCGGCGCCGCGCCGTAGCCTATCTCCAGAGCAGAAGGCGCCTCTATGCCCTGTCCGGCGATTCGCCCCGGCACCTTGGCCGTCTGGTAGAAGAGATCCTGGAACTCCACCTTGCTTCTCTTGAAACCGGTGGTGTTGATGTTCGCGAGGTTGTTCGCGATATTGTCGACATTGAGCTGCTGCGCGCGCATTCCTGTCGCCGCAGTTTTAAGTGCCCTGATCATTACGGTTACCCCCTGCCCTTATCCGACGTTTCCTGCGTTATCGATGAGTTTCTTGGCACTGTCATCCTGCATCTTGATTGTCGCCTGTTCGGTTTCGAATCCCCTGTGTACGGCTATCATGTTCACCATTTCATCCACGGGACTCACATTCGCTCTCTCGAGAGCGCCCTGCAGGACCTGGGTGTCGGTCATTTCCGATTCCTGCGCGGCCTGTCCGGGAGCCTCGTAGTAATTGCCTCTCCGGACCAGGTTCTGCGGGTCCCGGAAAGTTACGACCTTGATCGCACCGACCTCCGCGCCCTGAACCATGATCTTGCCCTCTGCGCTCACCGTGAAGTCTCCGCTCTCGATGGTGATCGGGCCCGAGGTCCCCTGCACGACGTGGCCGCGGTTGGTGGTGAGGGTGCCCTCCTCGTCGAGGGTGAAGTTGCCTGCGCGGGTGTACTGCTCGCCCGTGCTCGTCTCGACCGCAAAGAAGCCCTCCCCGTTGATGGCGAAATCGAGCGGCCGGTTGGTCACGTCGACCGGGCCCTGACTGAAGTCGGTGTAGATGCCGTACGCCCTGTGGTCGGCCGCCTTGCCGCCGCTCCGCACGGATTCTCTCAACAGGGTCGAGAAGAGGCGCTGGGTCTTGAAGCCCGGCGTGGACGCGTTGGCCAGGTTCTCGGCCACCATGTCCTGCCTTGTTATTCTCGCCGTCATGTCGGCTGCCAGTCTGTTTACTCCCTTGAGCACATTCACCTCCGCTTTTTCTCCGCCCCTTATAAAAGCAATTACCCTGCCACATGCGCGCAGAAAGGGGCAAGGGCCGGTGCGGGCTATCTGGCGTTATATCAAGCGATTAGGGAGAGAGGTTGAAGGGCCCGCCCGGGCAGTGTCGGGGCGGCCCGGAATTGCGGAGGAAAGGGCGGAAAGAATTTCCGCCCTGCGGAATCTATTTCTCCTCGCCGTCGGCGCCCACTGAGACCACCTCGGAGGTCCCGCCGAGCAGCTCGCGCGCAGAGGCGATCATGGCCGGAAGCTCGTCTGTCACTCTCACGAGCAGGTCCGCGCCGGGCATGAAGGTACCCCGGGGGGCGGTTCCCATATCGGCCAGGGTGACTTCGCGGCCATCCTTGAGGATGGTATTGGCAATGAGATCCGCCGCCGCGACCACTCCCGCCAGCGCGCCTTCGGCGCCCGAAGGCTCATGATGGAACCTGATGGCCTCGGCTATCTCCTCGGGGAGATTCCACCTTCTGCAGAGGTACTCGCCGATCTCGGCATGCGTATAACCGACGACTTCCCGCTCCGCAATATCCTGGCTTGAGGTTCTCGGGAGGTTGATGAACTGCTTCCGCAATTCGCCCCTGAGCTGCATATCTATGGCCACCTTGCCGACGTCGTGGAGCAGGCCGGAGGTGAAAGACATGTTATATACATCAGGAGCGAGGTCCTTGCTCAGCATCTGCGCGGCGAATGCCGAGCCGACCGAATGCTCCCAGAGCACTCCTTCCTCCATGCCGTAGATTTTGAGACCGCGACAGAGAATCGGGCCCACCGATGCCGAGATCAGGACTATTCTCACATTGGCCCATCCCAGGAGCACGAGGGCCTCCGTCACATTGGACACCTTCCGGGGCAGCCCGAAATAGGCCGAGTTAGCCATGCGCAGAACCTTGGTGGCAAAACCCTGGTCGAGCGCGACGATCTCAGCCACCTTGGGTATCTGCACTCTCGGGTCCCTGAGCATACCCATGACCTGCTGGGCCGCTCTCGGGAAGGGAGGGATGTTTACCGCAAACTTCTCCAGGTTCTTGTCGTCTTTTGAATTATTCTCCATTGGTTTACCACCCCAGGTTCCAAGTGTCCAATACGATGCGATCGTCCAGTAGCCTGAACACGACAGGTCCTGTCCTGGATTCGTTTATTATCTTCGAAAAGCAGATGGCCACATCCAGGGGAGGATGGGTCTGCTCGCGCGCGGCAATCGTCGCGTCCTTCGCGAGTTCGCTGGCCATCCTCAGTTTCATTATCTCTTCCCCAAGGGAGACGAGCTCCGCCTGCACGGCACTGCTTGCCGCCGTGAGGTCCCTCATCGCCTCCTCCGACCCTGCGCCTTCCTGACTCCCCACGAAGGACAGGTCTTTGATATAGCGTATTCTCTTCGCCGCCAGGCTCATCGCCTCCTGCTCGAGCTCCTCGATGCGCATGCTCACCGCCGGGTCGATCCCGACCTTGATGACCGTCGTCACCGGTCTCGGGCTTCCGAGGCTCCCGGCCTCCACGCCGCGGTAGGCGTGTGTCTCTCCTCCGACGATTCCGCCCGACTTGCCGACCAGCACGCGTCCCGAGGCATAGACTGTGCTCGAGATGAGGCCCTTGGCGACCTTCACGTCGCCGCCGGCCTCGATGCGCTGTCCCTGCACGAACCTGGCCTTGAAACCGCCGTGGCAGGCTATACGGCCTCCGCCTGTTCCGAGAAAACCGCCGTCAATCATGACGTTTCCGGCGGCAACTATGTCGGCGTCCTCGACATTGCCGAAGATGCCGATGTCACCGTTGACTTCCAGGCGCGCGCCGGACTTGACCGTGCCCACGATTTCGACATTGCCGTCGTATTCGACTGTATGTCCCGCAGGTCTAATATCGTCAGTTATGAGTTCAATCTTCATCTAATTGTCCTCCGGCCTCAGGGGGCCCGGGGGCTTTTTGCCTCTTGGACTCGCGGATCTGTTCCCTGAAGGCATATGTGAGAAGGCGCTTGGTCTCTTCTTCACAAACGCCCACGAATTTCACGCAGACCTTGGTGAGACCCTCCTCCCGCCACGCGTTGACTACCCGCCCGGACATCGTCATTTCCTCTTCGGTGTCCGGGAAGAGGAAGCGCACGCTTACGGCGTCGCCGACTTCGCCCTTGAAGGCCAGCCGTATTCTCGCGCCACCGCCGCCGATTTCCACTATCTCACCCTTGACCCAGCCGTCATGAGGTATAAGACCGCTGGGATCGACCAGTACCAGCCTGGTCTCTATGGACGTCGGGACCCTCACAAACTCCCTGTCCACCGGTTCTCTTTCGCTCTTCTCTTCCATTGTCAGGCCTCTATGTCGAGGTTGCTGCCTGTCTTCTTCCCCTCTCCCCCGTGTTCGGCCTCAGCATCCTCATGCTTCCCTCTTCGTCTCACGCGCCGCTTCCGCTTCTCGCGCTGTTGCCTTCCTTTATCCCCGCGCGCCCTCTCCGCTTCGCGTATACGCTCGCTTCTCTCAACGGCGCTGGAACTCTCAAAGTCTATCCGGTCCATCCCGGTCACCTGCCCATACGCGCGCCCTCAGCTTCCCCCTCAGCAGAAGCACGGCCCGCGAGTGGATCTGGGAGATTCGCGACTCGCTTATTCCGAGCACCTCCCCGATTTCCCTCATCCTCAGGCCCTCGTAGTAGTAGAGGCTGAGGACTATTTTCTCGGTCCGCGGCAGGTCCCTGATCGCGCGGACGAGCGTCCTTTCCAGTTCTTTGCGCTCGAGTTTGCTGAGCGGGTCCGGTGTCTCCCGGTTGATTTCGCCCAGATCCAGCCTGGCCTCGCCGCTGGCTGACTCGAACACCTCTTCCAGAGAATAGAGGTCCGCCGCCGCCGCGGCCGAGAAGAGAACTGGCACATCCTCGGCCGCAAGTCCCGCCTCGAGGGCGATCTCGTCGTCCGTGGGGTACCTTCCCGTCTTGAGTTCCAACGCCTCAACCGCGCGCTCTACCTTCTTGAGCTTGGCCCTGGTTCCCTGGGGAAGCCGGTCTCCCCTTCTCAACTCATCCAGTATCGCGCCCCTTATCCTGTACCTGGCATAGGTTTCGAGATTCGCGCCTCGCGCGGGGTCGTAGTTCTCAACGGCCTGGATCAACCCGACGGAGCCGGCGCCGATGAGATCTTCGACGTCAACCGAATCCGGGAGGCTCCCGGCTGTGCTCCTGGCGACGCACTTGACGAGCCACATCAACTCGCGCACCGCTTCGTCCCGGTCCATCACAGCCGGACCGCAGCCCCCGCCTTCCCGGCGGTCCCGATCGCGTTCCATCATATCAGTCCTATTCGCCTCCGGTCCCGGTCTCCGCCAGCCCCTCGACGATCCTGTCATAGAGAAGCATGCGGTCGGGTACGTATATTCCCGACTCGTAATCCGGCCCGCCCGTCAAGTAGGCTACGGGGATGCCCCGCCCTATCGCGGCCGATATCGCGCCTCCGATCCGCGTCGCCTCGTCTAGCTTCGTGAGCACCATGCTCAACCTGGCCGTCTCAGGAATGCACGAAGCTATGGCGAGGATATTCACCGGGTCTGTTGCCGAGTTCACGACCAGCCTGATGACCGCTCCTTCCGCTTCCCTGGTGAGCCCCGCCAGAATCTCCAGGTCGGCCTCCTTGAGTCCTGTTATGCCGGGGGTGTCAATTAGCACCGGCTCCCGGCCGTTCTTCATGATCTCTCCGGCGAGGCGGCCGGCATCCGGAATCGCCCTGAACTTGAGCCCGAGCGCTTTGCATGACGCCGCCAGGCTCTTCGAGCCCCCGGCGCGGCCTGAACCCAGGAAGATCACTCTCGGCTTCGCGCCGTCGGCGCTCAGCATCGCTGCAACCTTGAGAATCGCCGTTGTCTTGCCCGAGCCCGAAGGCCCTACGAAGATCGACACTCTCTCTTCCCGGGCCTCGATGGGCACGTCTCCCACCAGATCCCTGAGGTAGGACTCAAAGGACCCTCCGGGAGCAGGCTCCCTCCTGAGGAATCTCCGCTGAACCAGGCCGGGATCGAAACCGGCGCTCTGGAGATTGACGCGAAGCTCGCTGAGCCGCCTCCGCCGATCATCCCAGGCCGGAGGGGCGATCCTCTTCATTATGCTGTTGAGATGAAGCCCGACTTCCTCGAGTTCCCGCATTACGCTGAGGTCCGTCGCCCGGAGGCCGCCGGCCACGCTTTCGGGGGCCGGGGGCGCGATCCGGCGAGCGGCGTCGCCACCGGAGCCTTCGGCTCCCAGGCCGCCCGCCGACCTCGCCGCCTGGGTGTTGGCGGCTACGACTTCGACCACGCTTTCCGCCCCCTTCCGCCTCCGCATCGTCTGGAGGATAAGAGCGTCCTCTCCCATCTCGGCTTTTGCGAGTGAAAGTGAGTGGGCGATGTTCGGTCCCGTGAACTTCCTAATTCTCATCATTGATCTTCACCATCCCTATGGAGTGAACTTCACAATCCGGAGAAATCTCGCCGAAGGAAATCACCGTGACCCTCGGCAGCATGTGTTCTATGAGCCTTCTGACCGGAAGCCGAACGCTGGGGGAGCACAATATGATCGCCCGGTGCGAACCGGCGGCCATGTTCTTCGTCACCTGCTCGATCGCAGTGACTATCTTCTGGGCCACATCCGGCGGGAGCACCGCCGTTATGCCCGACTTGGTGGCCTGGACCGACTCGGAGATGACCTGCTCCACCCGCGGGTCGAGAGTCGCGGCGTATAAGACGCCCTTGTCGTCCTCGCACATGTTGCATATGGTACGCTGCAGCGCTCCCCTGACGTACTCGGTGAGAACGTCGACGTCTTTGGTGTGCTGCCCGTAGTCACTGAGCGTCTCCAGGATCGAGACCACGTCCTTGACCGGAACCTGTTCCCTGAGGAGGTTCTGCATTACGCGGTGCACCATGCCGAGGCTGACGATCTGCGGTATGGCCTCCTCCACGACCGCGGGACTCTCCTTCTTCAGGTCTTCCAGGGTGTCCTTGACGTCCTGGCGGCTCAGTATGTCACCCGCATGTGTCTTTATTATCTCCGACAGATGCGTGCCGAGCGCTACGGCGGCCTCGACCACGGTCACCCCCAGGCCCTGCGCCCTGTCGCGGCCTTCCGCGTCGAGCCACTTGGCCGGCAGTCCGAATGCCGGGTCGGTCGTATCCGCGCCGTCCAGCTCGCCCAGTCTTGCGGGGTCGCCGATGGCCAGGAACTGGCCCGGATAGACCTCGCCTCGGGCTATGCGCGCGCCCTTGATCTTGAACTCGTATTCGTAGGGCTTGAGACGCACGTCGTCCCTGATTCGAATTCGCGGCACCACAATGCCGAGGTCGACGGCGAGCTGCCGCCTTATACCGGTCACCCTGTCGAGGAAGTCGCCGCCCTCGGAGGGATCGATCATGGATATGAGCCCGTAACCTATCACGAGCTCCAACCTGTCGACTTTGATCAGGTCCTCGATTACCTCCGTGGTCTGCTGGGAAGGTTCGGCCGGAGCCTCTTCGACGGCCCCGGCGGCCCTGGCCCCTCTGTGAATCGTATAGCCAAGCGCCATCGCTATGCCTGCCAGTACCAGAAACGGAACAGTCGGCAGCCCGGGCACGAACGCCATAACACCCAGCGCACCACCCACTATGGCCAGCGGCCTGTGCCCCGAGAAGAGCTGCCTGTAGATGTCCGACCCCAGCTGCGATTCGGCCGCCGCCCGGCTGACCACGATACCGGCCGAAGTCGAGACTATGAGCGCGGGCACCTGCGTCACCAGGCCGTCACCGATGGTAAGCGTGGTGTAGGTGCGAAGCGCCTCGCCCGCCGGGAGGCCGTTCTGGAGCACTCCAATGGCGAGCCCGCCCAGGATGTTGATGATGTTGATGATGATACCGGCGATGGCGTCTCCCCTTACGAATTTGCTGGCGCCGTCCATTGCCCCGTAGAAATCGGCCTCGCGCGTGATCTCCTCTCTTCTGCGCATGGCCTCGATGTCGTCGATGAGGCCGGCGTTGAGATCTGCGTCGATACTCATCTGCTTTCCGGGCATCGCGTCCAATGTAAAACGGGCGCCCACTTCAGCGTTACGCTGAGTACCGCGGACTATCACGACGTACTGGATTACGATAATGATGACGAATATCACAAAACCCACCACGTAGTTGCCCTTGACGACGAACGAACCAAAGGCCGATATGACCTCCCCCGCATAGGCCTCGCCGAGAATGAGACGCGTGGAGGCGACATTGAGCGAGAGCCTGAGGAGCGTGACCAGGAGCATGAGGCTCGGGAACACGGAAAGATCCAGTGGCTTGACCACGTATATTGCCGTGAGCAGCAGGACCAGCGAGAACGCTATGTTGAAAGAGAGAGCCAGGTCCAGGAGGAATGTCGGCAGGGGAATGATCATCACGACGACGATTCCTATGACCGCTATCGCGAAGGGTATATCCCCGTACTTCATGATGTCTAACGGGCTCTTGAACGGTCCGATATTGGCCACCTTCTACTCCTTATCGCTGCTGTACGGTATCGGGAAACCGGCCTCTGAGCCGGTAAACGTAGCTGAGTATCTCGGCCACGGCCTTATACAGGCTCTCGGGAATGGCCTCGCCGACCTCTACCAGGTCATAGAGGCTTCTCGCGAGAGGCTTGTTCTCGTATATGGGCACTCCGTGCGCCACGGCGATTTCCTTGATTCGCTCGGCGAGCAGTCGCTTGCCCTTCGCGACAACCACGGGGGCCTGCATGATCTCGGCATCGTACTTGAGGGCAACGGCCACATGAGTCGGGTTGGTGACTACGACGGTGGCCTCGGGAACCTCCTTCATCATTCGCTGCCTTGCGAGGCTCTTCTGCACCGACCTGATTCGCGACTTTGTGACCGGGCTTCCTTCCAGCTCCTTGAACTCCTCTTTCATTTCGTGATGCGTCATCATGAGGTTCTTTATGTACTCCTTCTTCTGATATGCGTAATCGACGAAACCCAGGGCCAGGAGCAGCAGCGCCGCTCTGATGCCTATATCGAAAGCCTCTCCGGCTATGAAGTGAATAATCTCCGAAACGTCCGAGTCGGCGAGCATGGCGTATTCCCTGAGGCTCCCCTTTATCGAGTAGTAGAACACGAGCCCCACCAGAGTGGCCTTGGCGAGATTCACTCCCGTCTTAACGAGCGTCTTCATCGAAACCAGTCTCTTCGCCCCCTGGATGGGATCTATCTTATCGAGGCTCGGCGTGATGGGCCCGGTCGAGAATATGAAACCCACCTGCGAGTAATTGGCGACGAGGGCCACACAGGCGACCACTCCAAGAAACGGCCCGACTATGCGGAAGAGACTGAGTATGGTCGTCGTCGCCAACGTCTCCACGTCGTAGAGGTTCTCGGCCAGCTGCATGTTGCCCAGGTACTGGGCTATAACATCTGTCGTCTGCGACAGGAACCAGGGATAGAGCAGCCTCAACGCGATGAGGCCCCCGAATATCATGATGCCCGCGGTGAGCTCGTTGCTCTTGAAGACCTTTCCGCCCTCTCTCGCCTTCTCCAGCTTTCGCGGAGTCGGTTGCAGGGTCTTTTGGTCTTGTGACTCCTCCAAGGTCTATCCTCCGCCAACCGTTCGCAACAGGCTTTCCAGCCCCACGTTCGTCTCGTTAACGGTCTTGGTGAGAACGTAGGTGAAATATGGAATCGTCACCCCGACTACGAAGAGCCCGAGGGCTATCTTCACGGGGAAACCGATGACGAACACGTTCATCTGCGGCATGGTCTTGGCCAGCAGGCCGACCCCGATCTGCGCCAGGAGCAGAGCAACGAGCGCGGGTATGGCCATGCGCACCGCCACGGTGAAAACGGTACCGCCGAGGGCGATGAGCTGCTTTCCCGCGTCCGCGCCGAACCCCGAGAGCGAAAGGGGCACGGTCTTATAGCTGAGGGCCAGACTCTGGAACATCGCATGATGCCCGTTCATTATAAGGAAGAGCACGAGGGCCAGCATTGCCTGGAAGCGCCCCAGCACGGCTGACTGGTTCCTGGAGACCGGGTCGAACAGGGTCGAGGCCGCAAATCCCATCTGAAGCCCCACCAGATGTCCCCCGAACTCGACGCCGTGGATGAATATGGAGCAGACCATGCCCATGAGTATCCCGAGCATTACCTCTCTCCCGGCGAGAACGAAGAAAGTGGCGGTCTCGACGGGCGGAACTTCAGCGTGTGCGCTCATCATCGGCACCATGATCATGGCTATGAGAAGTGAATACCAGACCTTGATCAGCCTGGGAATCACGGGTGAACCAAGGACGGGCGCCGCGAACACGAAGCCGCTGACTCTCATGAACGCCATGAACATCTGTCCCGGATCCATATCAATAAGTCCCATGCATCTTCCCTCTAATGGCCCAGTGTGGCTATCTTCTCGAAAGCAAAGGTCGAGAAAGACGTCATCCTGGAGAGAATCCAGGGCATGAAGATAACCAGCGCCACCGCCACAGCCACTATCTTGGGTATGAACGTCAGCGTCATCTCATGCACCTGGGCTACCGCTTGAAGTATTCCGACCAGAAGCCCCGTGAAAAGCGCCGCCACGAGCATCGGGCCGGCTATCGAAAGGCACGTGAACACCGCCTCTCTGGCTATCTGCTGGCAGAACTCCTGCGTCATGCTCCGCAACCTCCCTTACCGGAACCCTAAGACGGCGGACTCGATAACGATTCTCCAGCCGTCTACCAGTACGAATAGAAGTATCTTGAATGGAAGTGAGACCATAATCGGCGGCACCATCATCATCCCCATGGACATGAGGACGCTGGCGACCGCCATATCGATGACCAGGAACGGCAGGAAAAGCACGAACCCGATCTGAAACGCCGTCTTGAGCTCGCTGGTTATAAACGCGGGAATCAGGACGTAAGTCGGCACATCTTCCTTGTTTTCGGGTCGCGCCAGGCCGGCCATGTCGATGAACACGCCGAGGTCCTTCTCGCCGACGTGCTTGAACATGAATGTCCTTATGGGATCCCCGGCCAGCGACATGGCTTCCTGCTCCGTGATCTCGCCGTTGGAGAGCGGCTGCAGCGCCTCGGTGTTTATCTGGCTCCAGACCGGCATCATGGTGAAGTAGGTCAGGAACAGCGCCAGGCCGATCAGGAGCTGGCTCGGCGGCATCTGATGCGCGCCGAGGGCGTGCTTCAGGAAGGAGAGTATCACCACGATTCTCGTGAACGACGTCACCATGACCATGACAGCTGGTGCAAGCGACAGCACGGTAAGGAAGAATATGATCTTTATGGGAAGTGATATCTTGCTTTCCTCGCCATTTATCTCGAGGCTGAGAGACGGCCCGCCTGCGGCGCGGGCCCACGGCGCGGAAACCGCTATGACCGCGGCCAGCAAGGCAATGACGATTGCGACTCGTCCCGGGGTTGTTGAAGTGTTTCTCATCATGAAGCGTTACCTCAGCTCCTGCTCCTGGGGCTCGATTCGGCGCCGAACAGATACTGCCTGAAGCCGCCCCCCTTCGGGGCATCTTCGGCGCTGATGCTCTCCAGGTCCTCTTCCGTGAGATCGGCCAGGTGGTTTATCTGCGAGTCCGTTACGCCGACAACCATGGAGCGCTGGCCTATCTTGAGAATGTAGATCGCCTTCTTCGGCGCGATGTGCCTTTTATGCATGACCGAGATGGCGTTTTCCTTGATACCGCCGAGTCTGAGTCCCGGCCCGAACCGCTTCATTGCATACATCACCGCATAGAGCAGCCCGACGACGAGCACTACAGACCCGATGATCTTCATGCTCATTGTCCTCATGTCCTGACCCATCATCGGCGAGCCGGCGCCGGCCTCGTCCACCGGGCTCCCGTCCGAGCCCGCTTTGGGTCCCTGGAAGAGGGAGAGCAGTATTATGCCCCCGACCAGACAGGCGAGGATTGCCATTGTCTTCCGCTGTCTGGTGAATTGCCGCAGATACTTCTTCATTGCTCTATGCCTTCCACGCGATTGATGAGTTCGGTGATCCTGATCCCGAACTTGTCGTCCACCACGACCACCTCGCCCCTGCCCAGGAGCTTACCGCTCACCAGAATATCAACCGGCTCACCGGCGACCCGTTCGAGCTCAATGACCGATCCCTCGTATATGGCCAGCACTTCCTGGATAGTCATTGTCGCCCTCCCGAGCTCCACCGACACCGGCAGGGTCACGTTCATGAGAAGGTCCATACTCGGCTTGCCGCCCTTGTCGGGGCCGCTGGCGACCTCCTGGAACTCGGCCTTCTTCACCGAATCCTTTCCGCCTCCGGCCTCGCTCTTCGCCGCAGGACTGTCCTGCGGGACTTCTTCTTCCACAGCGACTCCCTGCGGGTTCCGGTCCACGACCTCTTCTTCAGGACACATCTTAGGATCCTCCCTTGTCGATAACTGAGGTGACCTTCACAGCAAGATTGCCTCTGGACTTGCCGGGCCGACCTGCCAGTAGCCTTCGGTCTCCGACTCTCATGTAGATTTCATCAGATACGCGTGTATCGAGAATGAGCACGTCGCCCCTGTCGAGATTCATAAGCTCCCCGAAGCGGATCATCGATACGGGCAGTGTCGCCGTCAGTTCAAGAGGAACGACGCGCTTTATCCTCTCCTCGCTCTCTGCATTGGGCGCTCCCCTGTCCGCTTTGTTCTCGGAACGCCTGCTCATTTTGATGATCGGCTCTAGCATCATGTAGGGGTATATGACCGATATCGAGGCGTTAAGCTCGCCTTTCTCGATCTCGAGCCGCACACAGACCATGGACTCGTTGAAACTCGGCGAACTCAGGAACTCAAGGCTGGGCACGTATTTGGGCGCGCCCAAATCGATTTCGCCTAAAGCCGACCAGGCGAACTTGACCTCCGCAAGGACCTTGCTAACGACTTTCTTGACGACGCCCTGCTCGATCGTGGTGAGTTCCCGCGGTTCGGACAAAGGCTCGCCCTTTCCGCCGAAGAGCCTGTCCACGAGGCTGAATGCCAGGAGCATGTCGATGTCCATGATGCCCAGGCCTCCAAGCGGCTCCACCGCGAAGCTGAAAGCGGCGCCCGGCACCGGTATCATCTTGACCAGCTCGTCATAGCTGATCTCCTTGACCTCCACTACTTCTACATTGACAGAATCGCGAATAAGCCCCGCGAGCGAAACCGCGAGCCTCTTGGCTATCGACGAGTGAAGATACTCGATCTTCCTGATGTGTTCGCGCGACAGCCTGCTCGGATTCCTGAAGTCGTAGGACTTGAGACCGTTGGCGGGAGACTCCTGTTTTGGCTGGTCCGCCGCCTGCGCTTCCTTCTGGTCCATTTGCTCTCTTCCTTCCCAAGCCGGAGCTTCTGGTGCCCCTTTTACTGAAGAACGAAGTTCGAGAAATAAACTCCATCGATCTCGCCGCTCGTGAGCAGCGTATTCACGGATGTTTCTATCTCTTCCCTGATGTAGTCCCGCATCTCGAGGCTGCTGAGCTCAGGCACGGTCCTTCGGCCCAGGATTTCGATCAGAAGATCCCTTACCTGCGCCTCGCGCGCCGTCGCCTCTTGTTCCACCATGGGATTGGTTATTTCAAATGCGACCGTGGTGCAGAGATATCTTGTGCCGTTCGTGCCCGACGGGTTCACGACTATGTCCTTTACCTGGAACATCTTCCCGACGGATTCCGGGCCTAAGGCCGGCCTCGGAGGCTTCTCGCTGGGAAGCACGCCGCCTTCAGGCGGTAACTGGCTGATCTCTGACCGGAGGTCCACTATCTTCGTTTCTATGAGCTTGGGTGCAATGACCTTAGTAGTAAGCATGTAGGCAGCGAACGCATCGGCAGTGATGATGGCCAGAATGACCAGGGTCCGGAAGCCCAGAGTGAGACTGGGAAGCAGTTGAGACATCACGGTTTCCTTCTTCTCCGGCTCGGACTCCTGCGCCTGCACTCTCTCGCGCCGTCTCGGCTTATGCGCTCCGTCTGCCGGAGCGTCCCCGGCCGGCGCGTCATCGGCCTCGGCATCGGCGTCCTCGGCAGCAGGCTTCCGCCCATGGGCGGCCGCCCTGGGCTCGTCCCTATCCGCGTCGGGCTCTCCGGCCTCCGCCTTCGGCCTTTCAGCCTCGGGCCCGGCCTCCTCGGCCCCGGAGTCCGCGGCGGCGGACGGGGCGTTTGCCTTTGCTTTTTCCCTCGGCGTCTCCTCCGTCGCAACCGCCTGAGCGGTCGAGTCCTGAGCCTCAGGGGCTTCGCCCTCAGCCTTGTCCTTACCGTTCTTGAAGAATCTCAATTTCTGCTTGGCTTCTTCCTTCTTCGGGTCCTCAGCCATTCTGACCACCATCCTTCAAAGGTTCATTACCTTGTCAGGTTCACTACCTCCGACAGCATCTCGTCACTTGCGGTCAGCACTCTGGCGTTTGCCTGAAGACCACGCTGAGCGACAATCATGTCCACGAATTCCTCAGCAAGGTCGACATTGGACATCTCGAGAGTGCCGGATGAGATCGACGCGAAGACCACGTCGCCCGGATCCCCCTTGATGGCCAGACCGGAGTTGCTTGACTCGGCGAAGAGCGACTCGCCGACCCTTTCAAGACCGCCGGGATTGTTGAACTTGGCCAGGACGATCTGGGCCAGTGCCCGGGTGAGCCCGTTGGAAAAGACGCCCGAGATGATGCCTGTGCCGTCGATGGCGACGTCAATCAGGTTGCCCATCTCATAGCCGTCCTGCGCCCTCACCGTCGTGCTGAACGGAGAAGCGAACTGCGTTATTCCCTGAAATCCTCCACCGGTCCCCGCGTCCATCGAAATCTGAACCGCGTCCGCGCCGGTGCCCGGATCGAATGCGATGGCCGTGGCGCCGTTATCGAACGCGAACTGATTGAGGGACCCATCTTCAAAAAACGTCACTGTGCCCGACTGCCCGCTCGCGATTACCTCTTCTCCGTCGAGCGAGGCCTCCCAGTACCACTCGTTGGCAACCGGGGACCTCGAGAACTTGAGAGTGAGATTATGCGAGACACCCAGGCTGTCGTATGTGATGACTGACGTGTAATGCTCGGTCGCGGCCGTATCGATGACCGCCGTGCCGGCTGCGAGACCGCCGGTAGCCGTCACTTCCACTCCCGAACCCCCGATGCCGGCGACACCCGTGATAAGGCCCGTAATGGAATCGGCAACCAGGTTCATGGAAGCGGCTGCAAGCGGCGTCCTGCCGGTCGGCGTGAACACGTCCTCGGCGGCCAGGGTGCTCGCGGTGCCGTTATTGGCAACAAAGGGCGACCCGCCGGCGGCTCCGAATATCTGCCTCGAGATATTGCCGTCGACGCCGTCGGACGTGGCGACGTTGTAAACGGTGCCGTCGCCCGCATAGACTCTCGTGAGCACTACTTCACCCGAATCGAGAGAAGCAGTGACGCCGGGAGCCGCGCTGTTGATGGCGGTTATGAGATCCTGAACCGTCGAGGTCGCGGAGAGCCCCGTTACCGCGACGGCAGTGCCGCCGTCAACGCTGAGCGTGAAATCCGAGAAGTCGGTGACGCCAAGAGCGCCGAGCGTCTCGGTTCCGTCGAGCCCGGCAGGGTCGAGCAGATTGGAGCCGGTGGCCGTGCTGTGGGTGGCGTTGACGCCGGTTACGGTGATGGTATGCGTGCCGCCCGCGCCGTTGGACGCCAGGCCGTTAACGAGGTCAATACCCGTGGTCCCGGCGTCGGAAAGCGTGGCCGTGGACGTCGTCGCCGAGGCGTCGAGGTTGCACCCGAGCGTGAGTTCAGCAGTGGCCCTTGCCGGGATCTTGATGCCGAACGGGAGCTGGATGTTCCCGATGGGCGCGCTGGCTCCGATATTGCCGTCCTGGTCCGCCATGCGTCCCTGGACGATGTAGCCGGTCGTCGGGTCGAGATAGTTGCCTACGCTGTCATATGTGAACGCCCCGGCCCTCGTGTAATAATCTCTCCTGCCGTCATTGACGATGAAGAAACCCTCTCCGTTAATGCCGAGATCGGTCATGAGACCGGTACTCTGGAGCACGCCCTGCGAGAGCACGCTGTCTATGCTGCCTATGCCCATGCCGAGCCCCATCTGAACGGGATTTGCGCCGCCCAGGTTGCCGTCCGGCATGCGCGCGCCGCGAAGGGTCTGGACCAGCGTTTCCTTGAAGGTCACGCGGCCGCCCTTGAACGCGACGGAATTCACGTTGCTTATGTTGTTTCCGAAAACGTTGATCGCCGTAAGGTTCGATCTCATTCCCGAAACGCTTGTGTAAAGTGACATCAACATCTCTTCTTCTCCTCCTTCAGCGCTGCCTCAGTCGTTCGGCAGCGGAAGGGCCTCCTACCAAGAGGTCCGGCCCGTCTGTTCATTTCTCACGCGACGATCGCGCTGTCGATCGCCGTAAATACATTCCCTTTCGTCTCCGTGCTCGGCATCGCCGTGATGACGGTCTTGTTCTTGACGCTGACGATCAGGGCCAGCTCGTCCATGAGCACCAGAGACTCGCTGGCGCCCTTGCTGCCGGCCACTTCAACGGCGCTATTGAGCCTCTCCATGCTTGCGCGATCAAACGACATGCCCCTCGCGGAGATGCGCTCTAACGCGTGCTTGGAGAACTTGACGCCGTCGGCCTGCGTGATTTCGGCAAGGACGTCCTTGAAACCCTCTGCCGCTTTCGCGGGCGGTACCCCCGGCCCCGTTTGCCGGGCCACTTCGGGGTGGCTGCCAATCCCGCCTATTCGCTGCACAGTTTCACCTCCTTCAGGCGCCATTACGCTTCTTCCTGGTAAATCTCGACGATCTCCGATATCGAAACCTCGATACCGTCGATTACGAGAACCGCTTCACCGTTCACAAACTTGACCACTTCCACGCTTCCCATTACGAGGGGCGTGACGTCGATGGAGTTTCCTTCTCCGTCGGCCGCGGCCACCTTGAACGTGTAAGTCCCGCCGGATACGCCGTTCCCGCTCGCGTCCTTACCGTCCCATTCGATGGACTGGCGACCGGCCTCAACACCCGTCTCCTCGATCACGCGAATCAACGTGCCGCTCTCATCGTAAATCGACACTGTGAGCGATTCCGCGTTTGCCGCGAGATCGAAATTGACGCTGGCGCTCTCGCCCCCCTCCAGCTCCACGGCATTGCCATTGGCCATCACCGACTTGCCGATGAGGCCGGCGGCGGCGGTATTGTTGAGCACCTGGGTCAGTATCAGGTCGAGATCCAGGCTGCTGGACAGGTTGGCGTTCATGTTCTCGAGCTGCTCGAGCGAACTGAACTGCGCCAGCTGTGCGACCATTTCCGTATTATCCTGGGGTTCCAGCGGATCCTGATTCTGGAGCTGTACCGTCAGGAGCTTCAGGAAATCGTCCTTCCCCAGTATCCGCGAGTCGCTCAAGACGCTCTGTGTGGCGGTATCAAGACCGCTTACTCCCTGAACTTCCATTTCTTCACCTCCTCTCCTGCTATGCCCATTTTTCGAACTTTATTGGATCGGATGATACATACATGAAGCTGTCTTCCTCTTCCGGCTCTTCCGCCCGGTCCCGACTCCATCCGGATTTGCGCTGCTGGCCCCGCTGCCCGTCACGCTCGTCTCCATGCATGACGTAGACCTCGAAACGCTCCGGCACCAGGTTCTCCATCTCGAGCCGCTGGTTGAGCTCGGGAATGTGAAGCGTCAGGATCTCTCTGGTTTCCGCGTCCATGACGCCGATTCGGGCGCTGACCGTGTTGCTGCTCATTGCAATGCGGACTCTGATTAGCTCGCCGTTTTCGGTGGTTATGTCGAATCTGGCCGAAGTCTTGCCGGCCGCCCTGGCATCGACTGTCTCCTCGTGTATTCTCATGACAACCGACCTTGCCCAGGGGTCTTCGGCCGGGGCGCTCTTGCCGGAAGCCGCTTCCGCGCCCTGGGGGCTGTTGAATACAAAGGCGTCCTCGACGTCTTCACGGGCGATGACGGGCTCTATCCGCCGCACCGTCGCCGTCTTTGCGATCGAGTTAAGTATGGACTCTGCGCGCGCCGAACCGGGTGACGTGCAGTCGGCCTCGTCCTCTGCGTTTGCGCCCTGGGCCGGAACCATAATCGCAGTATGATCCACATCGTTTCGCAGTGCAGGCTGCCTGAGCGCGTTACTGCTCTCCGCCATCCTGGCGAACGCCCCCAGCGCCTGACTCTGAACGGACTCTTCGCTGTTGTCGCCCGCCTTTATGATATCGTTTGTGAAGAACGCTCTGAAGGGGTCCGCGAGATCCCTGTCGACGGCCGGTCCGGTGCCGCTTGAGGGCAAGGGTATGACGGCGATTTCGTCTCGTCCCGGAGGCGTCTCCATTGCCTGCCCGCCGGTTCCGGTGAGTATCCTTGCCGGCCAGACAGGGGCACCGCCGCCATTGCTCTCTCCGGCAGGCCCAAGGTCCGCAAACCACTTAACCGGGTCCCCTGGCGACCCCATCCGGCGGCCGCCCGCCTGCGCAAGCAGCCCCTCCAGGCCTTCGGCATCGCCGCCGGTCATGATTGAGACATCAGCAGAGGCCTCACCAGCGCCGGGGACATGAGTTACCGGTGCTTCATCGACTGCGCGTGCCGAAGTGCAGGGACAACCATCGGGCATCGGAGCCCTGTCGCCTGTGACCGTGTCGGTCGTCAGGGGGCCCATGAGGTCCGTCCCGGCCGATATACCCGAGACTATCACGCCACCCGGAGTCTCCGGACCTTCCCTCAGCGGGGCTTCCTGATCCGTCCCTGGCTCGGCGGCGCTCATCGGCATTTCCATAAGGTCGGTCCCGACAGGTCTTGCCACAAGGGCCAGCAGCAGGCCGAAGAAACCGGCGTTGACGCCGCTCGCGTCATTCGCTTCATGAAGCAAATGCCGGACTGGGGGTCTGCCGCCCGCCTGTCCTGTCACGGCCGTACTCGCTGTGAAACCGGGGTTGATCATCTCTCTTCGCTCACTCCGTCAGCATAAGGCTCAGTCTCGCGGCCTTATCAGGCTCCAATGCCGCAAGGACCCTCGCCGAGTTTCTCGGGTTCATCATCGAAAGGATCTCAACCGCATCCTTGTCGCTCATGCTTTTCACTATGGCCGCCACGCTGCTTGCGTTCATCTGGTCATATACCTTTGCTATCTGCTTAACTCTCTGCAGCCGTTCAGCGTCGATGGGATCCTTGATGACCAGTGGCTTCCCGGCGACGCTCGGAGGCACCTCTTCAACCGTATCCTTGAGGGGCTCGCTTTCCGATTCGTCCTGCTCGGGCTCTTCCGGAGGCGGCGCGGGCTGCTCCGCGGCCGGCTGGGGAGCAGGCTCCGCCGGGGCCGCCTGTGCCTGTCCTTCACTGTTCCCATCGCTGAGCTGCCTTACCACCGCATCACCCGGTATCTCGACGACAATCGGTTGCGCGGGTATCAAACCGGCGAGATACATGAACAGAACCAGGAAACCCGCAAAAGGCACCACCACGATGAGAATCACATCGAGCGGGACTTTGACTTTCTCTAGCAGCTTCATGGCTTATCTTCCTCTTTCCATTGAAGACCTTTTTCAGACCTGAGCGTGTGAAACCTGCCCGCCGTCTCGTCCATGTTCACCTGCTCCACCCTGCGTGCAGCCAGGAGATAGCGGGCCTTCATTTTCTCCCGGAGGTTCTCAAGCGCCTTCTTCTCCCGGGAGCTCTCAAGAAGCAGCTCGCGCTTGTTCTCTACCGCCTCACGCGAGCGCTCGACCGCGCCGGCGCTTTCCGCTATTTCATCAGTGAGTTTTTCCAGATATGCGTAGTAAACGAGCATCTCGGCTATATTCACTCCGCCGAGTTCGGTTTTATTTCCGACCGCCTCGACACAGTCGCGCTTCTCATTGCTCAAGCTGAGAAGGCACTCTTCTTTCTGCATGAGGTCCTTCTTGGCGCTGGCGAGGGCTATCTTGCGCTCGTCCTCTTTCTTCTTCTTCAGCCCCACAACCGATTCGAGCCTGAACTTGAAAGCGCACATAAGGTCCTCTATCCCTGAAGCTCGATGAGCTTCTGAATGGTCTCGTCGAAGTCAGATGATTCATCGAGTCCCTGCCTGAGAAACTCGTTGATCACTGGCATCTTCTCTATTGCCATGTCGATCTTGGGATTGCTGCCTTTGACGTATGCCCCGATATTGATGAGGTCTTCGTTTTCCCTGTAGATCGCCAGGATCTCGCGCAGGTTGTTGGCCGCCGCCCGGTGCTCCGGCGACACTACATCGATCATGAGCCTGCTCACGCTGTCTAAAACGTCGACGGCCGGGTAGTGGTTCTGGTGTGCGAGCTTCCTTGAGAGCACTATGTGTCCGTCGAGGATCGAACGCACTGCGTCGGCTATGGGCTCGGTCATGTCGTCTCCTTCGACGAGCACCGCATAGAGCCCGGTTATGCTGCCGACTTCCGCCGTTCCCGACCGCTCCAGAAGCCGGGGCAACATGGCGAACACCGAAGGCGTGTAACCCTTAGAGGTCGGCGGCTCGCCGATCGCGAGGCCTATCTCGCGCTGGCTCATGGCCACCCGTGTCACCGAGTCCATCATGAACATCACGTCCAGGCCCAGGTCCCTGAAGTACTCGGCTATGGACGTGGCCGTCATCGCGCCCTTGACGCGGATAAGAGAAGCCTGGTCTGAGGTCACGGTAACGACCACCGATTTCTTCAGGCCCTCTTCCTTTAGGTCCTTATCGAGGAAGTCCCTGACCTCCCTGCCTCTCTCCCCTATCAGGGCGATGACGTTGACATCGGCCGCCGAATTTCTGGCCACCATGCCCAGGAGGACGCTCTTCCCGACCCCGCTTCCGGAGAAGATACCGACCCTCTGGCCCCTGCCGCAGGTCAACATCGAGTCTATGGACCTGATTCCGGTGGCTAGGGGGGTCGAGATTCTCTTGCGCTTGAGCGGATGCGGCGCCCGCTGGGAGACCATACGCGACCCGCTTGTCTGTATGGGTCCCTTGCCGTCTATGGGCTGTCCGAGACCGTTGATAACTCTCCCCAGGAGCTCGTGGCCGACGCCGATCGTGAACTGCTCGCGCGCAGCTATCACGCGACAGCCGGGTGAGATCCCGGATATTTCGCCCAGGGGCATGAGAAGCACCTTATTGTCCCTGAAACCGACAACTTCGCAGCGCACTGACTTCGATTCAGAGTCATTCTCGATAAGGCAGGTCTCACCGATAGACACCGTGGGCCCGTCGGACTCGATGACGAGCCCGATCACCTGCCTGACGCACCCGCTCAGCGTGACCGGGTCAACCGAAGATATGACGGCGCTGTATTTCTCGACATCAACCGGCATGAACAGCCTCCACCAGGGCCTTCTCTATCATTTCAACCTGCCTGTCGAGCTGGGCTTCCACAGAGCCCGAGTTGCCCTCGATCAGACATCCGCCTCGCTTGATTCGCATGTCCTCGACTATTTCGACACTGGAACCCGCCCCTGCGGCCTCGGCCCAATCGTCGCTGTGCGCCCGGAGCGCCTCCGCATCGGCCGGGTTAACCCTAATCGTCACGCTGTGCTTGTCCGCGAGGTGTCCAAGCGCGTTCCGCACTATATCCAGTACTACGGTCTCATTGACTTCAGCCATCCTGGTGACGATGCGCCTGGCGATTTCGCAGCTCAGCTTCACCACTGCCTCCTCCGACTCGGTGAGCAGCCTCTTCTTCTGGACGAGGAGGTCGTCTACCATTGAGGTGAAGTTGCTTGCTTCCTCCCGCACCCTGGCTTCCATCTCGGCCTTGCACGAGGCATAGCCCTGCCTGCGCCCCTCCTCGAACACTCGGTTCCTTTCCTCCTCCGCCTTGTCTATCCCGTTGGCTCCGTTCTCATCCTCATAACAGCCGGCGCCCATTATGCCCTCGTCGCGCTCAGGCGAAACGGGGTAGGGCTCTTTGCCGATCTCGGCCCTTCGTATGAGCCTAGACAACAGTGTCACCGGAGCCTCCTCCACGGCCTGGAATGATGATCTCATTGGCTTCCTCCAGGCTCCTTATGACTTCAATGATCCTCAGCTGTGCGGCTTCCACCTCGCTCAGCCGCTTCGGACCCATGTATTCGATCTCTTCCTGAATCATCTCAGCGGCGCGCTCGGAGACATTGTCCAGAATCTTCTTCTTTATCTCCTCGTCCGAGGCCTTGAGGGCCAGTGCCAGGTCGTTGGTGTCCACCTCTCGCAGAACTCTCTGCACGGCTCTGTCGTCGAGCTTGAGGATGTCATCAAAAACGAACAGGAGCTGCTTGACCTGGTTTGCGATCTCCGGACTGTCATCAGAGATGGCGTCCAAGACTTCCTTCTCCGTAGACCTGTCCGCGACATTCAGGATGTCGGCCAGGACCTTGACACCGCTCGTAGCTGAGACGTCCTCTCCCTTGCCGAGACCCTCGAGCTGGCTGGCTAGAATCTGCTCGACCTCCGCGGCGGCGTCAGGCGAAACGTTACCAAGCGTCGCTATGCGCCGGGCCGCCTCGACACGCTGTTCTTCTGGAAGTGCGGCGAGCAGTTTCGCAGCCGCCTGCGACTCGAGATGGGCGACTATAAGAGCTATGGTCTGCGGATGCTCCCCTTTTAGGAACTCCACCACGGTGCCGGAGTCCATCTCCTCGATCTGTCTGAGTGCGCCGCTCGCCTTCCGTGTCTTCATCTTGCCGACGATCTCCGAGGCCTTCGGTTTCCCGAGGGCGACCTCGAGCATTTCCTCCGCCTTGCCGACCCCACCGGCCCCGCCGGTCGCGGCCGAGCCCAGGGCTCCCGCCATTTCCTTCAGGACCCGGTCCTTGACGTTCTGGGGCACCATGCCTATCGAGGCTATTTCATTGGCAAGCGCCTCGATCTCCCGCTCACCCAGGTTCTTTATGACTTCCGCGGAGGCCTCACTTCCCAGCGACAGAAGGAAAATGGCCGCTTTCCTCTTACCGTTGATCTGATCCCAGTTGGCCGGCTCAGCCACGGTTTATTCCCCCTCTTCCATCATTGATTTTATGAGTGACGCGGTTTCCTTCGGATTCTCCACGGCGTAGTTCAGGCCGGCACCCACCGCGACCGGTGCAGGAGCTCTGCCCGCCTTCTCGTCGCCTTGCTGCGGGACCGGCACCTGGTGCTGCATGCGCGGCGCGGCCTGCGGAAGGGCCTTTGACGCCTGTTCAATGACCCGTGCCGCTTTCTTCACGAGCCTGATGATCATGAAGATCGCAAAGAATATCGCCGCGGCATACAGCCCCTTCTTGGCGATAGACATGTAAAACTGCATCTTCATGAACTTCTCCATGCCTCTCTCCTGCTCCTCCAGGTATGTCCTGTCGAATGCAATGGTCGCGATTTCGAAGTAGTCGCCCCTCGTGTCGTCGACTCCCACGGCGCTGCGAACGATACCGGCGAGCGTCTGAAGCTCGCTGGCCGGTCTCTGTACGAAGTTCCTGGTGACTTCACCGTACTGGTTTGTGGTCTCTTCGTATTTCCCGTCCACCATCACGGCGACGGACAGCTTCTCGATATTGCCGACTTCATTGGCTATGCTCTCGACCGTTCGACCCATTTCGAAATTGGTGACTGACGTCTCGCTGCGGTCACCGCTCTCGCCGGCGGTCGTCTCGATTCTCTCTTCGCTCCTCACGACGGCGGTCTCGGGATCGAACCGCTCGGTGCTGCTCTCGATGCGCCGGAAATTGAGGACGGCCGATACCCTGACCACGGACCTGCCCGGGCCGAGCACCTCGTCCAGCAGCGTCTGCGCCTTGTTCTCCAGATAGGACTCGACCGACTGGGCCAGCTCCAGTTGGTTTCCGGGGTCGCCGTCGTCCCCGGGGAATCCCCTCGACATCATCGTGCCGCGCGAGTCGAGTATGGTCACCCTGCCGGGTTCGAGACCCTCAACGCTGCTGGCTACGAGGTAGGCTATACCCTCTATCTGCCTGTTGGTCAGGGTTCTCGCGGGATTGACCTTGAGGACGACCGAAGCCGTCGCCGGCTGCTCGTCCTCCTTAAAGAGCGGGCGCTCCGGCATGACTATGTGCACCCTGACGCCGTCGACTTCCTGCATCTGGGATATGGTCTTGGCGAGTTCGCCCTCGAGCGCCCTGCGGTAATTCACTTTCTGCAGGAAGTCCGTCATCCCGAACAGGTTGCCGTCGAATATCTCGAAGCCCACCGTGCCGCTCCTCGGGAAACCCTCGCTGGCAAGGCCGATCCTGGCGGAGTAGACCTGGCTCGAGGGAACCTGTATGCTGCTGCCCCCGCCCGCAATCCTGTAAGGTATGCTCTTCGAGTCGAGCTCCTGCACAATGAGGCCGGCTTCCTCGGGACTCAAACCCGAGTAGAGCGTCGAGTAGCCCGCCCTCGAAGCAATGATGCCGCCCACCACGATGACGACGACCACCGCCGCCACCGTGCCCACGATCATCATTCGCTGGCTGGGTGTCAGGTTGGTCCACATATTCCCTAGCTTCGAATTCCCTGCTGTGTCCGCCATGTCGCCTCCTGCGCCACGGTCACTGTGGCCGCCTACATCGAGATCTTGGATAACTCGTTATACGCGTTTATAAGTCCGTTCCTAACCTCAACCAGGAGCCCGATGGCCATGTTGGCCTTGTTGACCGCCAGCACGACATCGTGAACGTCCTGGATATTTCCTAGAGCGAAGTCATTTATCGCGGCAGTGGCCTCATGGTCAGCCTGCACGGCATCCTTGATGACGTCCTTTACCATGCCGCCGAAGGAACCCTGTTCCCCTCCCCTGGGTCTGGGCTTGGGCAGCTCCTCGGGCATCTTGAATATGCGCGTCGAAGGATCTATGCCGTTCACTTTCATCCCGCTCATCTGCTTCCTCCTCGCTACATCTCGAGCGCTTTCTTAACCATGCTCTTAAGGGTCGACATCGCGGCGATGTTCGCCTCATACGCCCTTGAGGCCGTCATCATGTCCACCATCTCTTCGACAGGGTTGATGTCCGGGTAGGCGACATAGCCGCTGCTGTCAGCGTCCGGATGGTGAGGGTCATATACGACCTTCACGCGCGCGGGTGAATCCTCCAGAGTCCGCACATCCATCTCGGGCACCTCCACGGTTTCCGCACCTGTGATGCCGGCTCTCGCGCCGCTCATATGTGTGGGCGAAGTGGTGGCGAGTCTGAGCGAGGTGCGGAAGTTCCTCGAGGGCACCCTGGTCTCGGCTGTGATCTCTTTGATCACAACAGATTTCCTGCGATAGGGCCCGCCATCCTGGGTGCGCGTGGTCTCGGCGTTCGCGATATTATTAGCTATCGCTTCCATTCTCCTGCGCTGGGCCGACAGCCCGCTTCCTATGGTCTTCATTACATTGAAGAGCATCTTTGACATTGCGCTATCCCCTCACTTAGAACTGCCCCGTTATGGCGGTTCTCAGAGTCTGCGTGCGCTTGGCCATCAGCTTGGCCGCAGTGGCATAAGCCAGCTCGGCGTCCGCCAGCTCGGCGACGGTCTCTTCGAGTCTGATCTCGGGGTTGTCGATGGCTTCCTCATCCACAACCTCGGTGTAACCCCGGGTCGCCGCCGCTTCGCGCTGCGAGGTGAGATGGCTCTCATGCGTCTTCAGCATCTTGACCTTCCCGGAAGCGCGAGTGAGCTCCTCGGAGAACTCGACTTTCTTCGGTTCATATCCATCCGTGGTCACGTTGCTCAGGTTCTTGACGGCAACCCTCTGGCGGGCGGCGGTCTGGTCCAGTACTCGCTTGAGCCTGGCAGCCGCTCCGTCAGTTGTGATTCCCACGTTTTCCATATTCGCCTCCTGTATATATCAACCGGCAAGTTCCCCACTTCGCAATTTCCGAGCCAGAGTCGGCCCGATCGGCCGGGAAGACGTAATCCGCTATATCAGCGGGGATTACGGCCTCACGGCGTGAGGACCGGTTCCCTCTCCGGGACGCCGACAGCGGAGTTTTTTTCCGCACGAGAAGAAATTCCTTCCTCCTTGTATTGCTTGAGTTTGTTCCGGAGAGTCCTCGTAGTGATCCCGAGCTTGCCGGCGGCGATAGTCCTGTTCCAGCCCACCGACTCGAGGGTCTTTAAGACGAGCACCTTCTCCATCTCTCTCAAGCTGACGCCGGGGTCGAGGCTCATTGAGCCCTTGCGGGACGCGCTCGCCGGCGGCACTATTTCATCCTTGGTGATGAGCGGGCCCTTCCCGATTATGAGAGCCCGCTCGATACAGTTCTCCAGCTCACGCACATTCCCCGGCCAGTCATGCGCCATGAGCATCTCAAGGGCCCCGTCTTCGATTCCGTACACCCTGTTCCGCGCAATGGGCCTGTACTTCTCGATGAAATGGTTGACGAGCTCGGGGACGTCCTCCTTGCGCTGCCTGAGCGAGGGCAGGTCAATCGGGAATACGCTCAGGCGGTAATACAGATCTTCCCTGAACCGGCCCGACTCCATCTCGGCCCTGAGGTCCTTGTTTGTTGTGGCAATGATCCGCACGTTGGCTTTCTGTATGCGGTCACCGCCGACCCTCTCGAATTCCTTTTCCTGCAGAACACGCAGCACCTTTGCCTGCATCTGCATTCCTATCTCGCCGATCTCGTCTAAGAGCATGGTGCCGGAGTCGGCGAGTTCGAACTTCCCCATCTTCTTGCGAAGCGCCCCGGTGAACGCGCCCTTCTCATGGCCGAAAAGCTCGCTCTCCATGAGGCCGTCGGGGAGCGCCGCGCAATTGAGTCTTACGAAAGGCCTGTCGGCCCGCTTGCTCAGGCGCTGTATCTCGCGGGCGACGAGCTCCTTGCCCGTGCCCGTCTCGCCGGTTATGAGAACAGTCGAGTTGGTGGGAGCGACTACGCTCACGAGGTCATGCACTTTCCGGATCTTCCCGCTCTTCCCCACGATGTCGAACGATGGCTTGAGCGGCGAACGCTCCTCCCCGCTGCCGGCGAGGGCGCGCTCCACGATCTCTTCAATCTGGTCGGCGTCGAAGGGCTTCATGATGTAGTCGAAGGCGCCCTGCCTCATCGCCTCAACCGCGCCGTCCACCGTGCCGTAGGCGGTCATCATGATGACTCTGGCCTCGGGTGCCAGCGTACCGGCGGCCTTGAGAACTTCCATGCCGCCGGTACCGGGCATCTTCTTGTCGGTCACAACGAGGTCGTACTTCTTCTCCCTCAACATCTGGATCGCCGTATCGCCGTCCATGGCCTGGTCGACCTCGTGTTCCCGTCGAACGAGAATCTCCCGCACAAAATCGTTCATCAGCGCTTCATCATCGACCACCAGAATGCGTCTGGCGTCTCCCTTCGGTCGCATTGTCATCCTCCCAGGGTTTCCGTTTTCACGGCTACCACCTCGGTATTTCAATAAGGAATCGCGAGCCGCCGCTCTCCCCGCGCTCGTATCTCACTTCACCGCCGTGAAGGGCCGCCATCTTGCGCACATTGGCAAGGCCCAGCCCGGTTCCGTCACTCTTGGTGGTGAAGAACGGGGAGAATGCCCTCTCCAGGACATGGTCGGGCATACCCGGACCCGTGTCGGCTACTTCTATGATCAAGTACTCCCTGGCCGGCAACGGCCTCGGGCCGTCGGTGGTTTCGGGAGTACCGCGGTCTTTCGTATAAAGGCTCACCCTTATTTCCCCGTCCGCGTCCATCGCGTCCATTGCATTCCGGATGAGATTGGTGAGCGCCTGCTTCATTCTCTCGAGGTCCACCTTGCAGTAGAAGGGCTCCTCGGAAAACGAGGTTTCGAAAGAGACCCGCCTGTCCTCGCCCCCGGCGGCGAGCTCGAACATCTCGATGAGCTTTCTCACCTCGCGCACGAGCTCTATGCGCTCGCGCTCGAGTCTCTCGGGTCGGCCCGCAGTCAGGAGGTCCGAGACGATTCTCTCAAGGTTGTCGATGCCCTCCGAGATCCTCTCGACGAGGGCGAGGCTGTCGGGTCTTGAAGCCAGGTCCCGCTTCAGAAGGCTTGCGAAACCCTTGATTCCACCCAGAGGGTTGCGGACTTCATGCGCCACCATCGCGGCTACCTCGCCGATGGTGGCCAGAGTCCGCGTGCGGCTTACTTCCTCTTCCAGGAGCTTCATCCTGGTAAGATCGGTGAGCACCTCGACGGCCCCGCATATTTCATTATGGCCGTCGAGTATGAGCGAAGTGCTGTAGCTCACCGGAACGCTGTTGCCCGACCTGGTAGAGAGGTTCTTCTCGCCTTGCCTCGTTGGGCTTCCCGTGGCGAGCGTATAGAGCGGCGTGGACTTCTCGGGGACGCCGCGTCCCAGGACCTTGTTATATGACTCGCCCTCCGCCTCGGCGTTCGAATAGCCGGTCATGGCCTCGGCGGCCGCGTTTAGGAGCACGACCCTTCCGTTCCGGTCCACGACGACGACGCCGCTGGGCATGTTGGCGATTATGTTTTCCACGTATGCGAGAGTCTCTCCATGGGTTGCGAGCGCGGCCTTGAGGTTCTCGTTCTTCTCCTCGAGATCGAGGTTAATGCCGCCCACGGAGGTCCTGAGCTGCTCGCAGGCCTGCTGAAGCTCCCCGATTGCGTCGGAGAGATTGGAAAGCGGCGAGCCCAGCCCGTCCTTGCGGACCTCGACTCCGCCTGGTCCCGCCTCCATCCCGACTTTCACGCCGTCCTTTGGGCCGGTCGCCATGTTGGTCTTCATGCTGTCTGTCATGCAATCAGTCACGGCGTAGGTCATGCCATCAGTCATGGCGTCCGTCGTGCCGTTAGCCCGCGCATCTTTCACCGCGAGACCCATCTATTTCCTCCTCGCCGATATTCTCAGGCCCCGCTTGCAGACGAGATTCTCAAGCGTCGACTCCTCATCGATGAGGTCCTGGAACTCGGCGACGAGATCCAGGAACTGCTGCTTGGAGTTATCCGAAAGCGGCACGCCGACCTTGCCCGTCTCAGAAGCGCCCAGTGAAACCGTGATCTCACGCGAGAGATCGCGGAGAACGCCCACCCTGTCTCTCTTCTCCATAAGCAGGGGTATGATTTCTTCCATGGACGCCGATTCATTGACCCTTGCCTCAACCGTACTGGAGAGTTCCCTGATGCCGTCGATGACGTCTCTCGCCGATTCCATGAGGAGGGCGAAGTTGGAGACCGCGCAATCCGAGAAGCCGTCATGTCTTTCGTCCATTACCTGCTCCCGGAATTCTCTTCCGATTCGATCAATTCGCTCATGGTCTGACCGAACAGCAACACACATGCCAGGTCGGCCGCGCCTGAAACATATTTCCCGTCGCGCTTGCCGCTCCTGGCTTTAGGAGCACATGTCGAAGCGCAATCCTTCCGTTCATTTCTTCCGCTCTTTCCAGAAGCGGAAATAGATTCCCAGTCGTTGCGCTTCGGCTCGTGTTTCTCTCCGCAACAACGGTTCTGTTTTCTGCTCAGGCAGCGGGGATTATTGAGTGAAGCGCATGGGACATTCTTGCCGTCGCTTTCGAATTGTGCGATTTCTTTTCCGTCTTCGGCGTCGGTTGTCCGGGCTCTGGCCTCTCGCTTCGGGGTCAATGGCTCCAACTTTTGGCTCCTTCCTGTCAATCCCTCGAACCAAGATTCAAAATTGACAACTTTCACCAGTTGCTATCGACAGGACGTGAAAGGACCTTAAGAAAAATCTTCCGGAAACTTGTTCTAATGGTCCCGGCGGGAGTGAGCCTTTAGTGCCGGGCGCGCGTCGCGGGGCCGGCAGGCTATGAACCTGAGATGGCCATCAGGCCTCAACAACTGGCGTCCTCGGGCGTAGGACATGGCGGGAGGACCGAAACCGGATCTGGGACGGGACCCCAAGCAGGGCCAGGACAGGGCCAGGAAAGGGCCGGGGACGCGAGCGGGGATGGTACCGGGAACGTGATCAGGGACCGGGTCGGACACGGGGACCTGGAGGGCCGGAGCCTCAAATGCAAAAAGGCGGGATTTTCCCCGCCTTTTGCATTACTCCGCTCTCCGCTAGGGGCGGGGCTAGAGTCCCCGCCCACCTGAACCGAGAAAGCGCCCCAGGATTCACTACACTACTTCCAGGACTGCACTAAGTCGCCGGAATTAGTTCCCCGCTATTCTGTTATCGCACTCTATTACTACGGCAGTTACCTGCCGAGTCCCCTAAGCCAATCTTTGCAAACAATAGGTAATATGTTACTTATATAGTCAAAACTCCCCGGAATTGTCAAGCTTTTTTCACCCATTTGCTCACAAAAATGGTCCTCAACTCCAATGCCCCCACGAGCTTACCCCAGGCGGGGCCGGATACCCCTCCGGGGTAGGACGTCTCCGAGAGAACTCTCAACCACTTGAATATCCTGGCCCTGCCGGGCACGGGAAGGCCGGCGCGAAGGCGGCTGTGAGGTCAGGGTACCCAGATAGGCTTTGGCTTCTGCTTGAACTTGGAGCCATAGAAGACATCATCGAGGGCGACGAGCGCCCGCCTTGAGGCCGGGACGTTAGCCGCGGTCCACGCCACAGCCCGGTGGAAGGCGGTGGGCGGTTTCGACCACGGGCATACGGTCTGGCAGATCATGCACGCGGCTCCAACCTTGGCCCAGTATAGCAAGCACTTCTCGGCGTCGGCCTTATACCTGAGTGTGCCGTTCACCTCAATCTTATCGCCCGTGGGGATGGCGTTAGCGGGGCAGGTCCGCGCGCATTTGAGACACTTGTTGCAGAAGTCCTGAACGCCGATATCGGCGGGCTCGTCGTGCGCTAGGGGCATGTCAGTCGTGACGCAAGAGAGCCTGGTGTTGGCGCCGTACTTGCTGCTTATCATGTAGCCGCAACGCGCGAGCTCGCCGAGGCCGCAATCGACGGCGACCGGCACCACGAGCACTCCGTAGTTTCTTAGATGATGCGCCCTTGCCGAGTAACCCAGGGTCCTGATGAAACGCGCCACCTGGGAGGCAACGAGTGCGCTCTTTGCATATACTCTCCCCACCTCGAGGTCCGAGGCCTCACCGGGCCCCGCCTTCATCGTATCGAAGTCCTGGGCGAAGGCCATTGCGATCGCATTGGCGTGGCTGACTTCTATCTCATCTCCATAGCGCTTGCCGGCGTAGTGCTCCGGCATTCCGTCGAAGAGAGGCGGATTCGGCTGCTGATCTGGGAAGTAGGGAAGCACCCCCCTGTGGGAGTAAACCCACTCCTCTCTAAGCGGCCCCACGCCGGCAAGGTCTGCACCGAGGTGCAGCGCGAGCGCCTTCACGATTCTGGAGTTCTCCGCGGGGCTCTTCCCCACCTCCGGGCTCAGGGGAACGCCATCGACGCAGTCTGGGAGTCCAAGGTGGGCTATCGGGGTGAAAGCACCCTGGTAGTACGCCTTCTTCCAGCCGCTCTCGCTGCGGTCGCGCTTTGCCTGAATAAACGCGCCGATCTCGCGGTCGACTTCCACGAGCTCGGGATGCCGCCGGTGGTACTCGACCTCCTTCGGCGAGCCGGGCTCGAGGGCTTCCCGCGCGAAGACATTGTCGCGCTCATCGTAGCGCTCGATCTTCCCGACGACCTCGTAGGTGGGCTCTTTCATTACTTCCTCTTATATAGCCAGCGCGCCGCGGATGTCAACCTCCGTACCCAACCTTCGTGTAAATCACCGGGCTGGGCATGTGCCAGCCGGGAACATGAGGGGAAACAAAAGGAAAGCGGGGCTCGCGAGGAGCCCCGCTTGTTTATCGTCCTTCTAAAGACCCAGCTTCAGGCCGTTAGCGGACCGATATTATCTTGTGAACCTTCTCAAACTCGTTGGTCTTCATCCTCACGAAATAGACGCCGGGCGAGGACTTGCTGCTGTCCCATTCCATCTCATAGCTTCCCGGCTCGAAGACCGAATCGGCCAGCGTGTTTACCACTCTCCCCTGCACGTCGAACACCTCGACGGCCACGGCCGCAGTCTTCGGCACATCGAAGCTGACCCTGGCCTGCCCGCTCACGGGGTTGCGGCCGGCAATCCTGAGGGCAAACCTTACCGGCAACGGCTCCATGTCCCCGGGATCGATCTTCACAGAGGCGAGGTCGGCGGTCACCTCGACATCGTCGATGTACCACCCTTCCTCAGTGGTGTAGCCGTCCGATCCGAACTGGAACCTGATCATTGCGCTGCCTGTATATGCCGAGAGGTCGAATGTAACCTGCTCCCATCCGCTCGTCTCCCCCCAGCAGGGCGTATCGCCGTCAAACGGGCTGGCCGAATTGGGATAGATGAGATGCGGGTAGCCGCCATTCGGCGTTATAAGCGTCCATGAGTATCCACCGTCCGTCGAGATCTCGACTATGCCGCCGTCCCATGTGTAGGAGCCGGTGTAGGTTTCAGCGTCCATGTAATGCCAGAAAGTCAGGGTCGCATCGGGACCCAGACAGAGCGCCGGCGTCACGAGCGCGCCGTTGCTGTAGTCAGAGTAATTGGCCGAACCCGCGCCCCCGCACTTCCATGAATAAGTCCCGCCGCCTGTATGATTGCGATAGGTCTCCATGTGCCACTCGTCCACGTATCCGTCATTCACTACCTCATGCGCCCAAGGCCCCTCGCCGCTCTCCATATCATCCGATATTAGGCCGCCGGTCGTCATGCTGGCTGTATCATATGCCTGACGGCCGCTGGCGAGCTGGATGTCAAGGTCCAGATCTATCTCATGGAACATCGGACATCCCGTGGATACTTGAACCACAAATGGCGTCGCAAGCTGCGCCTGACCTTCCGAGGCGATGTTGGCTACGTAGGACTCGTCCTGGAGTACCGTGGCATATGCGTCGCTGGTGCTAAGATACACCGTGGCTCCTTCCGCGTCGCCTGAACCCGCATTGCCCAGGGTGAAGGTGAGCTCCACAGTTTCGCCGGCCTCGAGGCAGCCGTCGACATTCCCGACGACCGAGTCATCGATTAGAAGGCCTTCCACGGCCAGAACGGGAGCATGTGCGGTGAACTGGACATGCCGCGTTACTGCAGTATCCGAGTAAGCCAGATAGACCTCCAGGTCTATGACCTCGCCATCCGGCACATCGGGGTCGGCGATAAACACCAGGGCCGAGCTGGCGGTTCCAAGGCTGCCAGCCGGAATTGATGAGAAGGACGTGGTTGAGTCCACAACGCTTACATAGAGGTCACCTGACCTCAATGTTGCCGTAGCGTCTGTTGCCGTGCCCTGGCCGATATTCTCGGTCGTTATTATCGACTCTATGTATTCGCCATCATCTACGAGTCCGTCCGCATTGCCCGAGCTCCCGCCGGAACCGTCGTCATCGACCGGGTAATCGGTGAGAATGAGCAGAGCGCCGGTTGCCTCGGCGACCGGAATGGTGTCAATGTAGGTATAGAAGTTGTGAGCCATCACGCTGACATAGAGCTCGCCGGTCTCGAGGGCCATCGGGTCTAAGTAGGCATAGCCGTCGGCGTCGGTAAGATCGCAGGAATAGGTGGAGTCACTGTATATGCTGACCCTGGCCCCCTCAACGCCGCCGCTGCCCGTGATCCTTACGGCGACTTCGTTTTCACCCACATAGATCGTCTCAGGAAGGAGCGCGGTCACGGTGCCGGGTACACCCGTCCAGATGTCCATGGCCGGATCGCCCAGGACCACCAGCTCATAGTATACCCATCTGCCGGGGCCCGTGGCGTCTATGAACGGGATGTTGTCCACTCTCGAGTCAACATCCGCGAGGCCTATGATGGTGATGTCCTCGGCGAACATGGCGTCGAAGAACTGCCTGTCATAATACTGGCTGGCCCCGCGCGTACTTTCATGCGCACCCCAGCCATAGCGGGTATTGCCCACAAATGCAACCGTTCCATACTGGTGCATCGTGAGGTACTCGCCTATGCAGTCATCCGTGTACCCGCCGCTCGATGTCCTGTTGTCGAAAGACGCCGCATAGCAGCCCTGCGTGTAAATCACGTTGTAAGTATTGCTGACCCCGTCTGCTGTCAGGCTCGGCATGTCGCTGTTCACCATGCGGAGGCCGTAAGTAGTGTTGCAGTGGCCCAGGTGATTCACTATGTGCTGGCCGCCGTTCAGGAGCGGGAAGAGATCGTATTTGTCCCATTCAGCCGGAGCGATATCCCTGTCATAGAGCGTGGTCACCGTGAAGTTGCCGGGGAAGCCCACGGTGGTATAGCCGTGAGTGCTTGCCCCGTCCTTTATTTCATCCTTATAGTCCCCGCCCCATGTGGGATCGCTCCAGAGAAGCTCGCCTAACATGAGGGCGTTCTCGATATCTCCCGTGACCGGGGTTCTCTGGTACTTAATCATCTTATTGACGAAGTAGTTGGCCTCTGTGAGCGTGCTGACCGAGGCCCGTCCCGATGATATCTCGGGCACGAGGTCGGCCTCGGGTACCTCGCCCCAGAAGCTGTCGCCGTCGGTGTTCCAGTTGCCGTCCAGGCCCATGTAGTAGAGGTCGGCCGCGATATCGCTGTCGGTTGTGCCGCCGGCATCAGCGTACAGCCCGCGATGGGGTAGGATCTCATCATCGCCGCCAAAGAGCACAAACTCCGTCTCCCAGTTCTGGTATGCGTCTATGATGAAGTTCCTGATCTTCATCTGCGTATCGTCACCCGGGTAATTGCTGGTTATGTCGGAGACGAGCACTATCTTGGTTCTGTAACCCTGCTCGTCCTTGAGGTCCTTGAGATTCTCAAAGGCGCTCTCGAGGGTCGAGTTGGTGATGATGACGTAGGGATAGGTCTCCGAGGCGTCGACTATTGACGCCAGCGGGGCCGGGAAGCTCCTCGCCTCGTAGGAACGGGCCTCCGCTATGTCCTCAACCATGCCGGCAAGACGCTGAACGTCTTTGCGATTGCCAGCGCGCAGGCTCCCGATAGAGCGCATCAGCTCCTCTTCACTCGGCCGCGTATCGACTGTGATATCGATGCGCGAGGAAAAAATAAGAGCATTGTTCGCGGCGGCGTACACGGCAGGATAAACCCTAAGAAAAGCTATGCTGTAACCCCTGAAGACTTCCGTGCTGACATGTACGACCTGCTCGGCCGGGAAGGCGTCCTCGCCCCCGTAAATGTCTTCGTCGGCGAGCGTCTGCTCATACGGACCCTCCATGCTGAGCGGATACTGCTGCTTAGCCCATTCGAGGGGATACTCGAGAGCAAACTCGGTGGTATTCGAAGTCGCCACCCGGACGCCAGCGACTTCGTGGCCCTGCGGCAGCAGTATGCTCATGCCGTAGGCGGGAAGCAGCGGCTGGCCGGGAAGTCCCACTTCAAGGCATCCCTTTATGCTCACCGTGCTGAAGGCGCCCGAGACTCCTATCTCGGGGTCCTGGAAGTCGACCGTCTTCTGGATCGCAGAAGCGGCGACGCCCGAATGTGAGATAATGAGGATTGCTGCAAAGAAAAGACCGGACAGTCCTAGCCCTCTTTTCAATGTAATTCCTCCTTATTTGGCGCCAAAGAGGCGCAATTATACACTAAATACAGGCAGGAGCGGGACTCCCCGCTCCGACTACTTCCAAGATATTCTACCACATAAGTTATTAGAAGTCAAAAGGTTCGTGGCGCCCGGAATCCTGTGCTCCTCACCCGCAAGTCTACGAGAAACGCTGTTACTTCTCCACTGCACTCTCGAACCGCTCAAGCTGCTCCCTGTAGTAGCTGTCCTCCGGGTCAATCTCTATGGCGCGCTTGATGGTGGCGATGGCCTCCTCAACCATGCCGTTCCGGAAGTAGGCCTCGGCAAGAGTGTCGATTATGTAGCCCTCGTCCGGCGAAAGCTCGACGGCCTGCTTCGCCGCCGCAAGGGCTTCCTCAAGGTAGATGTTATTGATTGCGCAGAACCAGGCCAGACTGTTCAGGCTGCCCGCATCCGGTTCCTCCTCGGCCATGCTTCTTACCAGCATCGCGCCTATGCGGTCTTTCTCGAGGTCTGCCATGCGCGCGTCGCCCACCGATTCGTAATGGCTCATGTACCTGGCATGGGCCTCGATCAGCCTTCCCATCTCATGTATGCGGTATACTCTTATGAGCTCGTTTATAGGGTCTTCGTGGTCTTCCACCCTGAGGTCGGTGTACTTGTAACGGTATTCGGGGTATTTGTCGCTGGGCCGAACCACCAGAATGGCGGCCGACTGCATGCCGCGCTTGTCTCCCCCGGCCGCCTGACCCGCGACGAGGGCCTGGAGGAGTTTCTCGCCGAGGTCGCCTTCTGTCTCCTCATATGCCCGGGCCATCCCGGTAACGACCTCCTCGGACACCAGTATATTGCCCTGGCAGGAGTAGCCGGGACCTTGAGCGGCTCCCGCCCAGGCCGAGCAGCCCGTACCGGTGAAGTTGAAAGTCCCTCCCCGCGCGTCCACTATGCCGAGCTGCCTGTTTTCCCGCCCATCGTCCGCCTCAAGGAGCATTTTGCCTACCTCTTCAGCCGAGTAGCCCTGCCTCAGGAGGTCGAGCCCGTTGGGGCCGAAAGAACGGTTGGTCTGCGACTGAGTCGCGATGGCGCCGACACCCGCCTCGGCCCAGGAGACACCCTGGCCGACCGCAAACGCTCTCGACTGAACCGCGACGCCGAGCTCTCCCGTAAGCGAATCATAGGCCACAATGGAAAAGGTCCCGGTCGGGGCGTTCCCGGCGAGACATACTGCCGGAGTGAACACCTCCGCAACGCACATCGCCGCCAGCATCAACACCGCGGCGGAGATCCACCGGCTCTTTGCCGGGATCCCCGCACTCCTTATGTGGCGCCTTGCCATCTCATGCCCCCCTTCTCAGGTGATGCCCTGGCCGGGTGCACCGGGGCACTCCAACCTCGCCAGCTCGCGCTCCACGAGGTAGAGGTTCACCACGTCTTCCTCGTTGTACTTGAGGAGTCTCTTCAATGACTCCTCGCTCCCCAGAGTCCATTCATGCCAGAGCCGCATGGCATCCTCGCCGGTCACCCCGTCGGTGACGCGGCTTATGTCGAGCTCCTTCTCAACCGCCTTAAGCCCCCCATAGAGCCCGTGCCTGTGGCAGTGGTCGGCGAGGTCGGTGGAGTCGAACTCGCAACGGAGGTCGATCCCAAGGATTCCCTTTATCACGGGTAGGTCGAACCTGTGGCCCCAGAACGTGAGGAGCTCCTCGGTGCCTTCGAGGGCCTCCATCACCGCTTCTGCGTTTATATCGGGAAGCACTATCTGCACGAGGTCATGCGGGTGGCGGTATATCCCCACAACGGTTATCTCGCCGTAATACGATGTCTCGATGTCGAGGTAGGACTTGATTCTCATGCGCGCGGGTCCTGTATCTGCCCCTTCCGGCCTGAACTCGGCCTCACCCGGGCCTCACCCAGGCTTCACCCCGGCGGCGCCGGTACGGTCTTGCCGTGAATCCGCTTCTCTTATGAATCTGCAACTCTGCGGACGAGCACGAACTTCTCGACGTAGTCACGCAGTCTCTCGATTATATCCTGCGGGAAGTGGCTGGCCGTTCGCGGCGCCCTGAGGCAGATATAGTCCATGAGCACATGCGAGATGAGGTGGCCGCCGTCGGAGACTTCCGCCAGGAAGTCGAGGTACTCGTCATGGCAGTAGACCGAATCGGCAACCCCCACCGAGTCCCCCTGCTCTGTGAGCACCTTATACGCCACCGCGAGCGACATATAGCAGTCGATGTCTTCGTCGTAAGTTCTCTCATAGCGCGTCGCAGAGTAGCGCTGCCTGTATTTGCCTTCATATTGCCAGACGGCTCTCTGCGACGCGAAGACTATCCAGGCCGAGGCTCCCAAGGGGCAGTCGACGAGCGATGAATCCACCACCATGTCGAGGTTTCTGCCTCTTCTCTTCTCTATGAAGGCGAGCTCGGGCGCATCGCGCGTGGCGACTTCGAAGTCCCTTATGTGTCCGAGGCGCTTGAGCTCCCCCCAGGCGTCGAGATTGGTGCGCTCATAGATGACTGCGTCCACCAGTGCCTTCTCGGCCGCGTCGAACTGGCCCATGTACATGTGGCACCTGGCGAGCTCTATGAGCGCCTCCGAGTTATCGGGATTGCGTTCAACCACCTGCTCCAGGAGATCCTTGGCCCTTAAGACCTGGCCGTCGGCGAGGAAGATGCGCGCGAGCACGACGTAGGACGGCAGGAAGGCCGGGTTGAGGGTAATAGCCCTCCGGACGTGTTTGAGAGCGGCCTGGCCCGCTCCGGCCTCGAACCTCTTCACGGCCTTGTTGTATTCGATGACGGCGCTGTCCGCCCGGGAATATTGCGCCCCGGTCTCCGCCTCCTCCATATAGAGGGCGTAGGGCAGGGTCCCCTGCATGTAGTTTCTGATGCGCATTGTCTCGAGGCTGTCGGCGAAGTTCTCGAACTTGATGTGATAGACCCTGGGCGACTCATCTATGATGTCGATGGGATTACGGCTGAAGTCCCGCTTCGTGCCGAGGGTGGATGCGCAGGCGAGCGGGAGAAGCATCGCGAGGGCGGCGGCGAGAACCGCGAGACTGCGGGGAAATCGCGCGCTGATAGTCTAACCTCCTATACTTCCCGACATGCCTGTCATACCTGATATAGCGCCCTACCAGGTTTAGGATAAGCAATCGGAACTCTGAGCTAAAGCGATTTCTCGCGCTCCACAATTTGGTGGTTATGCGCTCCACATTTCGATAGACTGAAGCAACAGTGAGAATTAACACCAAATGGGTTCCTTAAGATCGTGATCATGCTTGGCACGCAGTGCCGGAGGAAGGCCATGAAGATGAAGGACTTTGCACTTATTCCCCTACTCGCAGTTGGCTTGTTTATCATTTCTTACGCGCCGGCGCTCGCCGCGGGGGCGGCGCCCAAGGTCGCCGTCCATATCGAAAAGCACATCCCGCGATCCTGTCACAGCAATATGCCCGATATAACTCGGCAGAGCATCGCATCCACATACGGCGGCGTGGGGAGGATAAACGCGTTCGTGGTTCTCTATGACTATGAGGAGGTCATAGGTGCCGCCTTCGGGCTCACCTGGCCCGAAACATGGACGGATCCCGCATGGCAGGACTGCGGCACCATGCGCGTGGGCGCGATACATCATCCGGGAGACCACACCAACGTACTATTCGGAGAATGCATGAAGGGGGGCGAACCGCTGGTGCTGGGATGGCTCAGCGTTACCGTGACATCGCCCGGGATAATAGAAGTGGTGCCTTCGGAAGCCGAGGGCGCCGTCGCGGTCGTCGACTGCAACCACGCCATGCCCGGCGTCTCCGAGGTCATGTTCACGGGCAGGGGCGGCGCCGGAGGCGCGCTGGGCACGGAAATCTCGCAATATCTCTACATGAGAAACCGGACCTGGCGCATCACGCCCGACGGGACCGGGGACGCTCCATCAATCGGCGCCGCCGTAAGGCGGTCGATCCCGGGAGACACCGTGGCGGTAGCGGGGGGAACGTATCACGAGAGCGTTTACCTGCGGAACGGCGTCAGCATACTCGGGAGCTACAGCCCCGACTTCAGCGAGCGCGATCTCACGGCCTTTCCCAGCATAATAGACGCAGAAGACGGCGGTACCGCCGTCATCGGCGGGCTCTCGGAGGACTCGACCTGTGTTTTCGACGGCTTCGTCGTCACCGGCGGGCACGGCCACTTCGGCGGGGGCATCGCGATCCGGAACGCCTCCTCTCCCGTCTTGAGGAACCTCATTGTGCACGGCAATCACGCCATGCGCGGCGGCGGCATCTTCTGCAACGCCTCGTCCCCGTTCATAGAGAATGTTCTCATCGTGGGGAACGAGGCCGACACGGGAGGCGGCATAGCATGCAACATGGGCGCATCCCCCAGGATCGTCCGGGCGACGATCGCCGCAAACGCAGCCGCACAGGGCGGGGCCGTCTGGACCAACGGGGCCGCCCCCTATATCGAGATGTCCATAATCGCGCATCACGGTAGCGGCGGCGGAATACACTGCGATGACACCGGGTCAAGAGTGACCTTTGCCTGCGTGGACCTCTGGGACAACCAGCCCTCCGACTTCGGTGGGCGGGCGACCGCCGAGATGGGGCTCAGGGACAACATAGCCCAGGACCCCATGTTCGCCGACGTCGGGAAGATGGACTTCGCCCTCTCGAAGGATTCGCCATGCCTCGACGTTGCCGGCTGCGGCAGGCTCGGGAGTACGTGGACGAAGCCGCCGGAGAAATAAGGGCCGGCAAACCCGCTTATTAGAAGGGCCGCGGGGCGCGTGCCCGGACGGCCTCTTTCGAGCTTGCCTCGCGGGATAAACATAGTACTATTCTCGCAAGTGAATCCTGTCGATATAACGCCCGGCTGATCAAGGGGAGGACTGTATAATGAGCACCCGCGAGGCCCGCAAGAGAGTCCTGGCCGCGTGTAAGAAAAACGACATCAAGTTCGTGCAGCTCTGGTTCACGGACATTCTGGGCCAGCTCAAGGCCATAACACTCCCGTCCTCCCAGGTTGAAGGCGTGCTCGAAGAGGGGCAGAGCTTCGACGGGTCCTCGGTAGAGGGGTTCGCCAGGATTTTCGAGAGCGACATGACGGCGCTGCCCGACCCTTCGACTTTCCAGGTGCTCCCGTGGACGCGGGGCGAAGCTACCACCGCAAGGATGATCTGCGACATCGTCGACCCCTATCACAAGCCCTTCGAGGGCGACCCAAGGTATATCCTGAAGCGCGTGCTCGCTAGAATCGCCAAGAAGAAGTACACGGCCTATATGGGGCCCGAGATAGAGTTCTTCTACTTCGCGGACTCGGACACCACAAAGGTGCTGGACCACGGCGGCTATTTCGATCTCGCGCCCCTGGATGTGAGGACGGACCTCAGGGAGAAGACCGTGCTCACGCTTCAGGCCATGGACCTTGACGTAGAGGGCAGCCATCACGAGGTCGCAACGAGCCAGCATGAAATCGATCTCAAGTTCGATGAGGCCCTGAGGATCGCCGACGCCATCATGACGAGCAAGTTCGTCATCAAGGAAGTCGCGAGACAGGAAGGCGTCTATGCCACGTTCATGCCAAAGCCGCTCAAGGGCCAGAACGGAAGCGGCATGCACGTTCATATGTCGCTCTTCAAGGACGGCAAGAACGCCTTCTACGGCCGCCGTGACGATCACGGCATGTCCAGGCTGGCCAGGCAGTTCGCGGCCGGGCTCCTCAAGCACTCGAGCGAGATAGCCGCGGTGACCAACCAGTGGGTGAACTCATACAAGCGGCTCGTGCCCGGCTTCGAGGCGCCCGCCTACATATGCTGGGGCTCAAAGAACCGGTCGGCCCTTGTGAGGGTGCCCATCGAGAAGCCCGAGAAGGACATCCCGAGGCGCGTCGAATACAGGAGCCCCGACCCCGCCTGCAATCCCTACCTCGCATTCGCGGTGATGCTGGGGGCGGGCCTTACGGGAATCGAGGAGAGCTACGAGATCCCCGACCCCGTGGAGCTCGACGTCTTCTTGATGAGCGAGGCCGAGCGCAGGGACCACGGCATCGAGTACATGCCGGACAGCCTCTACGCGGCAACGGTCGCGCTGTCCGAAAGCGCGCTCGTTAAGGAGGTCTTCGGGGACTCCCTCTTCGAGAAGTTCATCGAGAACAAGAAGATAGAGTGGGACCGCTACAGGATCGAGGTAACTGATTACGAGCTAAAGAAATACCTTCCCATCCTCTAAACACAATACCTACCTAAAGAACTAACATTTCCCCGCATTCTGCCGATATATCTACCTGACAAAGGAGAGGCATACCCTATGGAGATTCTCATAGTCGATGACGACAAGTTTGTGAGAAGAATCTTGACCGACGCCTTCACGGAAGCGGGCATGAATTGCCATGAGGCCAACAACGGGCTGGAGGCCCTGCGCCTGGCCCGGGAGCTTCACCCCGACGCCATCATTCTCGACGTCATGCTCCCGGGGCTCGATGGTTACAAGATCTGCCGCATGCTCAAGTACGACGAGAACTTCGCGGACATATCTATCGTCATGGTCACCTCCAGGGCGCGGCAGTCCGACCGCGACACCGGTTATCACACCGGAGCCGACCAGTATATCACCAAGCCGTTCCAGCCCGAGGAAGTCGTAGCGGCCGTGAAGCAGCTTACCGGATCCAAGGCGGCGGCCGAGTAGCCCGATGGAAGGTGGGAGCATGATCACCGGGGACAAAACCGCACTCTCCGCGGGCGCGGCCGGCGAAGACCACGAGCAAATACCCGAATCTCCTGTTCTTAAGATAGAGCCCGAAGAGGACGAGCAAGCAGGCGAAGCGGCGGGAGCCGCTGAGGCCGGAGAAAATTCAGCCCTTCTCGACAGGCTCAAAACCCCGTCAATCGACCTCTCCCTGTACATCATCGAAGAGGCGGTCGCGCGCAAGGTACCCGAAGAGATGGCCAGGCGCCACAAGCTCGTTCCAGTGTTCGAAATCGGGAACTCGCTCACCGTGGCCATGGCCGACCCGCTCGATGTGTTCGCAATCGACGAGGTGCAGGCCTATACGGGGCTCAGGGTCGAGCCCGTTCTGGCCACCGCTTCGGAGGTCGAGAAGGTAATCGAGCAGTACCTCGGTGACACCAAGAGCCAGACCGGCAGGCCCCGGCCCGCGTCGCGTGAGGATGAGGCCTCCGCGGCCAGCATATTGAACAACCTGCTCGCCAAGGCCATCAAGGAGGGAGCCAGTGATGTGCACATCGAGCCCGAGGAGGATTTCGTGCGCGTCAGGCAGCGCGTGGACGGCGTGCTCAAGGAAATCATGTCGCTCCCCAAGAGCCTCGAGTCCACCCTTGTAACGCGCGTCAAGATCCTGGCCAGGCTCGACATCGCCGAGAAGAGGATTCCGCAGGACGGGCGCATACAGCTCAAGGTCGGGAGCAAGCAGGTGGACATCAGGGTTTCGGTTCAGCCCACGGTGGTCGGCGAGAACGTCGTGCTCCGGCTTCTCGACCGTGACAGCATATTGATGGGGACCGCCAACCTGGGCCTCGACCGCGACCGGCTCAAGGTCTTCGAGCAGGCCATCGAACGGCCCTTCGGCATGATACTCGTGACCGGCCCCACGGGCTCGGGCAAGACGACGACGCTCTACTCGGCCTTAAGCAAGATATCCTCCACCCGGCTCAACATCATGACCATCGAGGACCCGGTGGAATACCGGCTCGACCTCATAAGGCAGACCCAGGTGAACCCGGTCGCCGGCTATACTTTCGCCAACGGCCTGCGCGCTCTCTTGAGGCAGGACCCGGACGTCATGATGGTAGGCGAGATCAGGGACGGCGAGACCGCCGAGATCGCAATACGCTCGGCGCTGACCGGCCATCTCGTATTCTCGACTCTTCACACCAATGACGCCGCGGGGGCGTTCGCTCGCCTTATCGACATGGGCATCGAGCCTTTCCTCGTGGCCTCATCGGTCCACTGCGTGGTCGCCCAGAGGCTGGTGCGGCTCATCTGCGAGAAGTGCAAGCGACCGGTCGACCCGCCCGACTACCTCATCGAGCGCCTCAACATACAGAAGGGGTCCGGGAAGTTCTGCCAGGGCAAGGGCTGCCGAGTATGCCATGACACGGGCTATCTCGGAAGGTCGGGGATATTCGAAGTGCTTTCGACAACCCCTGCCGTCAGGGACGCCGTGATGCGCCAGGTACCGAGCGACACCCTGAGGCAGATCGCCATAAGCGAGGGCATGCAGACGCTCAGGCAGGACGGGCTCCGGAAAGCCCGCGAGGGCAGGACGACGCTGGAGGAAGTCCTGCGCGTGACTACGGCGGAAGAAGCCGCCGGAAGTGAGGAACGAGGCAATGATTGAAAGCCAGAAGGGAGATCGAAGAGGAGGTAACTCGATTCCTGAAATGCCCGCGCTTGTGCGGGAAGCCCCAGAGTGAGAGACAGGCAGGAGGCGGACATGAGTCCGCATGTGCCAAACGGTGGTCCGGAAGTCCAGGGACCAAGCAGAGGAGAGAGGACATGACGAGATTCTTCAACCAGAGAGGTTTTACGCTGATTGAGGTCCTCGTGGTTGCCGCGATCATCGGCGTCCTGGCCGGTGTTCTCGTCCCAATGATTTTCGACAGGGTCGAAGAAGCCAAGATCGCGAGGGCCGAGGCGGATGTCAAGAACATCGCGAGTTCGGTGCTGCTCTTCCACAGGGATACGGGCGCGTGGCCGTTCTCGAATACGAATGGCTCGCCGAACCAGTACTACGAGAGACTCGATTCGAGCAACGCCACCGACCCAGGATACAGCGGCGCCAGCTGGCCCAGCGGGCAGTACGACACGTTCTACAATCACCTGACGGTGAACACCAGGAACTACCCCCAATGGCGGGGCCCCTATCTCGAGAGAGTCGAGGCCGACCCCTGGGGCAATGAGTACAGGTTCTGGGTGAGAGGCTTCACCAATCCCAACGAGCATGCGTGGATAGTGTGCGCGGGTCCCAACGGCGATATCGAGACGGACGAACGGGACTCCGCTCCGGAAGGCGACGACATCGCCATCATGCTCAAGTAGGAGGCGCCCCGCAGGTTTACAGGCGCCTAAAAAGTGAGCCTCAAATGCCCTATTACAAGTACAAGGCAAGAGACCAGCTCGGCAAGGCGGTCAGCGGTGTGGCTACTGCCGACGGACCTGAAGACCTCGAGACCGGGCTCAAGGACTCGGGCCTCTATCTGGTTTCGTCGAAGATGGTGGCCAAGCCCCGCCGCCTGTCTCACAGGTTGCCGCGCAAGGAACTGATAGCTTTCACGGCGCAGCTCGCGTCGATCGCCGGGAGCGGTATACCCCTTCTCGAGGGCCTTGAGGACATAAGCAGCGAAAGCGATAACATGCTTCTCAAGGAAACCGTAGACAGCATCGCGAATGAGCTCCGGAGGGGCAGGAGCCTCTCGGGAGCCATGGAAATCAGTCCCACCAACTTCGGCGCGCTCTACATCAATACCGTCAGGGCCGGCGAGGAAATGGGCAGCCTCGAGAGCGTATTCGAAAGGCTGGTGTCCTACCTTGAATGGGAAGAGGAAGTCGCATCGAAGATAAAGCAGGCGGCGGCGTACCCCGTAATCGTGGGGATCGTCCTGAGCGTCGTTATCACGCTTCTCGTGGGTTTCATCCTGCCGCGCTTCGCGGCGATTTTCGCCAGGAAAGGCTTCCCCCTCCCTCTGCCTACCAGGCTTCTCCTGGGAACAGCGTTGTTCCTCAAGGAGTACTGGCCGTTCGCGCTGGCGGGCGCGGTAGCGCTGGCGGTGCTCGCGAAGGTGTTCGGGACCACGAATACCGGCCGCCGGACGTATGACTGGGTAAAGCTCAATGTGCCCATAGTCGGGGAGCTCCTCCGGAAACTGGCGCTGACCCGCTTCTCCCACACGCTGGCGACCACGGTGGGCTCGGGCGTCGACATAATAAGCGCCATCGACCTGGCTGGCCTCGCGACGGGCAACTTCCATTTCGTTAAGGCCGGAAGGCAGGTCGCCGAGAGCGTGAGCTCGGGAAACTCCGTGGCATATTCGCTCAAGGGGACGGGGCTCTTTCCGCCGCTTTTCGTGCGCATGGTGTCGGTGGGCGAGACCACGGGGGCGCTCGCGACCATGCTCGAGAAGGCGAGCCAGGCATACGACCGCGAGGTCAGGCCGGCGGTTGCCCGCATCATGACGGCTTTCGAGGCGCTGGTTACCGTGGTCATGGGCGTGGCCGTGGCGGTCGTGGCACTGAGCATCTTCCTGCCGCTATACAGGATGCTGATGCTCATAAGAAGGTGAAAGTGATGGAAGATGGATTCACGCTTCTCGAGGTGATAGTGGTGCTCGCGATCATCTCCATATTCGCGGGCATAGTGGGAACCGTGATAGGGACGTCCGTGCTCAATGCCGAGATCGACGCAAGCGAAGACCGCATGGGAGCGCTCAAAGAAGCTCTTCTCTCCTATTACGCCGATGTCGACGAATTCCCCACGGCGACGGGTGATGCCGAATCCGATCTGGCCGACCTCGTGACCGACCCCGGCGTGACCGGCTGGAACGGCCCGTACATATCCGAGGGTTTCGAGGACAACGAGTTCGTGATGGACGCCTGGAACAGGGCCCTGGTCTATGCCCACACATGGGGCACGGCCTCCTGCAGCGTAACGAGCAACGGTCCCGACGGAATCCCGGGCAACTCGGATGACATGGCCATGACCGTTGACGCGACGTCGGTCTACAAGCGCAAGGCCGACAGGATTCGAGATGAGCTCGAAGTCATCAAGGTGGCGGCTCAGGCTTATGCCGCCAACAACGGCTTCTATGCGAGCTCCATAGATGACCTCTTCGGCGGCGGATACCTCGCTGACGAATCGTACCGCCGCGACGAATGGCTCAGTGAATACCAGGTGCAAAGCAATCAATTCACAAGTTACGGGCCGGACATGGCCCCGGGCGGTGGAGATGACATCTACCCTTATTGATGACATAGACGCGCGTCTCAAGGCCGGCGTCCGCTCCATACTGAAGAAGCGGACCGTGGCCGCGGGAATAGACGCGGGGACCAGACACACGCAGGTCGCCCTCGTGGGAACGCATGGGGGCCGCCCTGTGGTGCACCGACTCGTCAACGAGGAAGGGGCGCCTTCCGGGCGTACGGCCTCTCTTGTGAACGAGCGGGCGGATATCCGGGCGTGCGGGCTCAACGGACATGATGTGAGGACATTCATTTTCGAATTTCCGCCAATGCCGGCGGCCGAACTTGGCCTGCTTCTCCGCCGGAACATATCTCAGAATCTCAAGGCCGAGCCCGAGATCGCTTTCGAGACCGCGCCAAGCCGGGACGGCGAAGTCGAAGTCATGGCAGTGGCGTCATCGCCCGAAAGGTTGTCGTCGGCCTTCAGCGCAATGGCCGATAGCGGCGCCGCCGCGGATGCCGCATACGCCGATGTGACCGCGCTCGCCGAATGCGTGAGGGCGGCATACCCCGACGTCGAGACCGACGCCACATGCGTCTTTAACATGGGAGCCACTTGGTCCGAACTGGTTCTCCTGGACAGGGGCCGCCTCGTCTTCTCCAGGTCCATCAAGATGGGCCTCTCCAATCTCATCGAAACAACCGCGGACCTCTGCGGCATACCGGTGGAAGAGGCACAGGAGCTCATTTTCTCAGCGGGCGCCGCCGTCACCTTCCAGGATGCCGATGAGGACGACCTCATGGGACGCACCTATGCCGAGTCGGTCCGCGAAGTAATAGAGCAGCTGGTGGTCGAGGTGCACCGTTCTCTCTCCTTTGCTACTGTCCGGCACGGCCTGCCCTCTCCCGACATAATCCTCCTCTGCGGGGGGGCTTCGCTGGTGCCCGGAATGGCGATGGTGCTCGGCAAAGACACGGGCACAAGAGTCGAGGTCTTCGACCCGCTCGACTACATGCACAAGGGCGACGACGTCGATTCGGCCGCCAACGGGAGCCTCTTCTGCGTGGCCATCGGCCTTGCGCTGCTGGCGCTGAGGCCATCTTCGCCGGCCTTCCTGCCGCCCGGGCGGAGGGTTAGGTCGGGCGTTGAAAGGCGCGTTGTCATGGGGCTTGTGCTGGCCTCGATCGCGCTGTTTGCGGTAATCATAACGGGCCGCGTGCTGAGCTCCAGCGCAGCGCGCTATGCCAACGCCGCCGAGACCGAAAGCCTCGTCCTGGAATCCCTGGCCGGCTCGCTGGCCGAGAGCGCCGGTGAGGCGGAGCCGGGTTCGCAGACGCGCGCTTATGCCTACACACTTCTAAACGAAGCCTCCCCGGTTTGGGAGGACGTGCTCCGGGAAATAAGCTCGGTGGTACCGGAAGGCATTGTGCTCACCCAGATGTCATTCAACAGGACGGCTCTGTCGCCGGGCGAGCGCTCCGAGTGGACCTTTGCCGCGAGCGGCGTGGTGGTCGATACCGACAACACCGTGTTGCTGCTCAGGCAGATCGAGGACGCACTGGAGGCATCCGGGCTCTTCCGCGACGTTGAAGTGCTGCCGCAGGGCTCAACGGCCTTCACATACAAAGGGGACAGACTCACGGGAGCCATCCGCTTCGAACTGGGGGCAAGGCTGGAATGAAGGTGACGCGCAGGCTGAAAATACTCCTCGGCATACTGGCGCTTGTAGTGCTGTTGAGCGCCATACTCGTAGCTGTGGACCTGCTCCCGGCCCTTGCGAAGATGAGACAGAAGCGGGAAGAGCTCAAGCGCATTGAGGCCGAGATTCAGAGATCTCTCCTGGAAGTCAGGCTCCAGACCGACGGGACCGAGCGGGACCGGCCCGCCGAGATCCCCGAGCTCCCCGAGATCGCCGCGTTCATAGCGTCGCTCAAGAGAGCCCAGGAGAAAACGGGCGTCGAGGAAATGGCATTCGACGCGGTCCATACCGAGAAGCAGGAAATTACGCTCATGGGCGGTGAGGTCGAGGAGTTCCAGGAATATGTCGTCTCGAGGCTCGACGTGAGCCTATCGGCGAGCCTGCTGGAGGCCGCCGGCTTTCTTGCCCGGATCCAGGCGGAAGGTCCCGACGAGATGCTGGATTACCTGAGGATTGTGAGCAAGTCTCCTGACCGGGACTGGCTCGATGTGTCTATGGCTGTAAGGCTTCACGGAATACCGAGGTAGAAGATGGCGTCGAGACTGGAGAACCGCAAATTGCAGATAGCCGTGTTATGCACGCTTGCCATAGTCATCGCCTACAATATATTCCACTACGCGGGCAAGAAACCACGCAAGCGTAGCTTCGTGTACGAAGAGATCGGAGCCGGGACGGACCTCGGCCAGGCCGATGACCCCAACTGGGCTATGGGCGGGTACAAGCCTGCCGAGTCCTGGGGCCGGAATCCGTTCACAGGTGCCGCCATGACCAGGGTTGCCGCGTCCGCCGGGCCCGCGACCTCGCAGGTTACGGCCGCACCCAAGCCCAGGAGCGCATACGCCAGCACCGCCATAACGGGCATAATCATCTCGGGAGAGGAAAGATACGTGCTCGCCGGCGACGTTCTCCTCAAAGAGGGCGACAGGCTGGGCGCGGGCCGGATAATAACCATAAACAGAAACAGCGTTATTGTCGAATATGATACAGGGACGAAGACCATATATATCGAGTGAATGGGGATGAACCTATGACTATGAAGACCGCTCCGCTGTCGGCATCTCTCGCGCTGGCGCTCACCCTGGCTGCCGCGCCGCTTCTGGGAAACCCATTCGAAGACAATGAGGCGCTTCAGGCCACCGTCTCAATGAGTTTCGCCGGTGCGGACATAAACGACGTGCTCAAGGCCTTCTCCAAGGACTATGGCATAAGCGTCGTAATGGAAGCCAACATACAGGGTACGGTGACGGCCAATTTCGAGAACATTACCGTCGGCCAGGCCCTCGAGGCCGTGCTAACCATGGTGGGCTGCGGCTGGGAGATGAGGGGCGACATAATCATGGTATCCCAGGAGAGGCCGGTGAAGCGCGTCTTCCACCTGGGCTACAAGGTCAACGAGGACCTCCAGGATAAATTGCAGGCCCTGCTCTCGGAGGACGGCCAGCTGTTAGTAGACCCGGCCGCGGCAAGCGTCATGGTGATCGACCGGGCCGCCAATCTCGACAGGATAGAGGCCTTCCTAAACCTCTCGGACCTCCGCCAGAAGCAGGTCATGATCGAGGCGAGGATCGTGGAAGTCAGCCTCGGTTCGGATGATGAGATGGGCATCAACTGGAGCGTTCTCAACGCATCCCTCTTCGGAGTGGACGGCCTGTCCTCGGACTGGATTCAGACCCTGGCCCCTGAGGCCGGCGAGGAGAACGTGGACCTCACGGGAACGGTTACAAACGACACGCCGGCTTATAGCGGTTTCGAGTTCCGCGCAAGCAAGAACGACGTCGACGTCATACTCCAGGCTCTGGCCCGGGACACCAACCTAGACCTCCTCTCGGCGCCCAGGGTCGCCACGCTCAACAACGAGCCCGCGGTCATCAAGGTGCTTGAGAAGGTGCCCTATGTGAGCACGCTTACCGAGCTCAGCCAGTACGGCTCGACGACTTCCAAGACGGAGATAGAGTTCGTGGACGTCGGCATAACGCTGGAGGCGACGCCCCAGCTCGCCCCCGACGGCTCTGTATATCTCAAGATACGCCCGGAGATAAGCGAGGTCGTCGAGTGGTTCAACGGAACGCCTGTTGTCGACCGGAGATCGGTTGAGACCACCATCAAGGTGTCGGACGGCGGCACCGTGATCATAGGCGGTCTCCTCAAGGACATCACGCTGCAGAGCATGTCCAAGACGCCCCTGCTGGGCGATATCCCGTTCTTGGGATTTCTGTTCCGCAGCAAGCGCGAACAGACAACCAAATCCGAGCTCCTCGTCTTCATCTCCCCCACAGTCATCGAGGAGGCGGAGATGGCCCAGGAGATAGAGGCCCGAGAAGAGAGCATGGAGGACATGCGCCAGGACATAAAGAAGGGGCTCTTCCACTAGAGCGGCGGCCTGTTTCCGGCCGCGGTCCCCGAATCCCATTCCCGTTGACCTTTCCCCACAATATTCGCTAGTATGGCAGTTGAGCCCTTGAGACCTACCCCTTTAGTGAGTAAATTAAGGAGGAGACTACTATGATAAGGACAACCATAGCCATATGTGCCCTCGTTATCGCGTCCATGCTCCCTGCCGGCGCGCTGGCCGGTGAGGACGGACCCGACTTCGAGACGCGCCTGGCGCGAGTGGTGGAAGTGGACGAGGCATCTCCCCCGCGGCTCTCGCTGGATTCGGGGCGTGACGACGATGATGAGGACTGGGACGATTGGGACGACGATGACGACTGCCGGAGGTGCAGGAGCCGCAAGCGCCGGGACGGCGGTGGTGGCGGCGGCGTCACTTTCGGTTACCTGAGGGCCAACTTCGATGTCCTGAACGAGAAGGTCTGCGAGATGGGCATATCGCCGCTCTCGGAGGACATATTCCTTGTAGGCGGCCGCGGCTACGGACGCATACACTCCTTCATCATAGGAGGCGGGGGTTACGGCGGCTGGACGGAGACCAGCGGCATACCCGACTGCTGCTCGCGCGAGGTCAAGGTCGAACTCGGCTACGGCGGCCTCATCGTGGGGCTCAACAAGGGCACCGACTGGGTCGAGGGCACGCTGGGCGCGCTCATCGGCGGCGGAGGCATAAAGGTCACGCGCAAGCGGAACTCGAGTTCGGTAGCCGGCTGGGACGGCGCCTGGCTGCCATTTGAGGAAACCACGGATGACTCGGTTGCCGCGGACGACCTCAACATCACATCGATCTTGAGCGCTGCTTTCTTCGCGCTCGAGCCCTATTTCGAGATCCGGGCCTGGGTGGTGCCCTGGATGTCTTTGGACTTCTCCGGGTCATATCTCTGGGCCAGGGTAAGCCGCGGGCAGTGGAAAGTGGACGATGTCAAGATACCAGATTCGCCCCAGACCAACATCGGGGGCGCGAGTTTCAAGTTCACCCTCAACTTCGGAGCGTAGTCTATGAGAAGAAGGATTGCTGTCTTCACGCTATTGGGTGTGATGGGGCTCGCCGTATCCTGCGGCGACGACGGCGGGAGTGCGGGACCAAACCTTCCCCCTACTACGACTATCCAATCCCTGGAGCTTCTCCCGGAGCAGCAGTACCGGGCTCATATCGCATGGACGGGAAACGACCCGGACGGCCGGGTTTCCTATTACGAAGTCGCCTGGCAGACAGGCCAGGTTATGCTGCGAGCGTCGCTCTTCGAGGACGAGCTCACCTGGGAAAAAGTGACCGTCAACGAATCTACATTTACGCTGAACGCCGACCTCTGTTCAGAAGCCGGCACATGCTCTACAAGTTACACGTTCTTCGTGCGCGCGGTCGATAACGGCGGAGCCGTTGACACCAACCCGCCATATGAGAGCTTCACGACGTCCACGGTGCTTCCGCAATCATGGTTCACCTATCCTGCCCCAGGGAAGACGACTCAACCAAACTGCCTCCGCCTGGCGTGGAATGGAAGCGATGAGGACGGGGAAGTGCTCGAGTACAGAATGGCGAGGAAGCCCTACTGGGAATACCCGCCGGGCGAGCCGCCACCTGAATGGGACCCCAGCAAGTGGTCGGAGTGGACGACTTCAACCGACACGTTGCTAGCCAATTTCTACAGCGACCCCGTGAATCCGATGACTATCTTCTTGCAGGCCAGAGACAATGCGGGCGCGCGCGAGAAGGTATACTCATACGATCGCAACATACTTGAAGTACAGATCGCCGATGACATCGACACCAAGCCTTCGGCCACCATCCAGTGCTTCAAAGGACCTTGCCTCGGAAAACTGGGACCTTTCATAGCATCACGTTCCACATCGAACCCGGGCAATATGGATGTTCCCGTGCAAGTTTTCGAGGGGGACACGCTGTGCTTCAAGTCCTTTGGCGAAGCCGGCGAGTATGCCACGAGACTAACCGGATTGGTTTACTCGCTGAGCGACTACCCTGGGATATACTGGAAGACCCCCAGCGATTCGGCGGCCTGGTACTATCCCAGGTATGGCGATCTCTTCATCGCTCCTTCAGGTGAGTTCACATTGTACTTCCATTTAAGAGACAACTACTGCGAGTGGGGCAGTCAGACTTATGTCTACATGAAGATCTACGGCAATCCACCGCCGGCGCGCCAGTGAGGGATTTCAGCCTTCATAGCGGCTACAGGCCTTATAAATAACGCGTCCGGGCAGTCTCCGCTGGGTTTCAAGATTTGCCCGGACGCTTTATCGAAGCCGATCCCCGATGTCTTCGAATTTTCAAATACCATAATACCACAGGGTCGGCTCAAAGTCAATGGAATATAGGGAGTTACAGTGATAAAAGGCCGTGCATTTTGGGGGTCAGGTCTTGAATTGCACAATGGACGGCGTCGTGGGAAATGCTCGGCATTCCACCGGTGGCTTCTTTACAACACGAAGCCTCGGCGGAACGCCTTCGCACCCGCGCGGGAAGTGCTGTGCATTTCAAGACCTGACCCCTCGAGGTTGTGCATTCTGAGACCTGACCCCCGGGATCCCGGCTATCTGTAGAGCGCTTTGATTGAGCCCCAGGTGCTGGGCTTCACCGCGGTGGGGTCACATACGCAGCCCTCACCGAGCGCCCCGATCAAGCCGCAATCATACCCGTCTGGATGGTTGCCGGGAAGACAGGGGGAGCAGTCACACAGACTCAAGTCATAGGGCTCGAAGTCAATATCACAGAATGCGGGCTCCTCACAGATGTTGCCGTCCACCCCGAGCCTCACGGCGATGCTGTCCGTCCAGTCACCGCCCTCGTTGCCATAGAGGTTGGTGCAGTAGAGTGGATCGTTCCACTCGCAGAATGTGGACTGGAAGTACCCGCTGCCTCCCACTCCATAGGCGATGATGCATCTCCGGACGTCGCTGCAGGCACAGCCCAGTGGTCCCCCGAAGTCGGCGATCCCGCTGCCTGTGGGCGAGGAGTTTTCGAAGAAAGTGCAGTTGTGTATCTCCGCAAACATATCGACGACCGCTATGGCGCCCCCGCTATAATAAGCCAGGTTGCCAACGAAGACGGAATTCAAGATGTGTGCCTCAGCTTCGTGCATATAGCAGCAGATTGCGCCGCCGTTATATCCCACGTTGTCATAGAAGTAACAGGAGTCAACGGTAACCACAAGCACCACGCCGTCGATATAGATGGCCCCGCCATCAACCGCTGCCTCATTCGACACAAAGGAGCAATTCTTGAAATCGGGAAAGCCCGTTCCACCATATACAGATATGGCCCCTCCCATGTAATCCCCGTAGTTCGACTCGAAGCTGCAATCCCTGAACTTGGGCGAGCCCTCGATGTCCACGGCCCCCCCCCTTCCCCAGCCATAGCCATTCCTAATGGTGACACCTCGAATTACAGGGCCCGATGACCCGGCCGGAAAGCTGAATCCTATTCTACCCGCCCCGAGATGGCCCTCACAGTCGATCACGCAGTCCTCAGGGTCTTCGGTCTCCGATTTGATGAGGAAGTTCTGATTTGGCACCGCGATATTGATATTGCCGTCTCCGGTGAAGACGCCGCTCGCGAGGATGAGGGTGTCCCCCGGAGCCAGCGTGTCTACCGCGGCCTGGATCGTGGGAACATCGCCGGCGCCGTCAGGCCTTACATACCACGTTGCTGCGCCAGCGTTCGATATGACAAGTAAGATGACCAGACATGCAGTTGATATGCAGCGTCCCATGCTCTCGCACCTCCTATTTGCTCACTCCCGGGTATTATGATACCACAGAATGCCCTCCGATTCAATGATGCTAACGAAGTGAAATCCAGTGAGCGATACGAAGGTAACGGACTAATCAGATGTGCATCCTAAGACCTGACCCCTGGAGGTTGTGCATTTCAAGACCTGACCCCAGTGGTTACATCTTGCGGTGGCGCGGGGGGTTGGGTATGCGGCCGAGGGGCTGCCAGAAGCGCTCGACGGGGGACGGCTCCTCTTCCCTGGCGGCTTTCCTGGCTTTTTCCTTATCAACCCCGCCCTTGTCGGGAACGGGGGCCGTCTCGGGCACCGAGACCATGCCCTTTCGCCTGGGGGCTATTTCAAACGACTTCTCGGCGGCGCGGAGCACTTCTTCCCGGAGGCCCTCTTCGGCGATCTCGGCCGTGTACTTCTCGCGTCCCTCCACTATGCCGGTGAGATACCTGTCGATCTCCTCCTCGGAGTAGTAGTTGCGCGGATCGAATCTGTCGAGGCTCTGGCCTTCGGCGGCCACTATGCCGCGCGTCCCGAAGATGCCCTCTTCATATATGTTGGTGTTCTTGAGGTCTCCCCTCTGGATCGAGACCATCACATCCAGCGGCACCCGCTTGACCTTTCGGACCTGTTCCTTCTTCTTCACGCCGTCTTCTTCATATGTCTTTATAATCTCGCCGATACCGCCGGTGTTGTACTGCATGAACTTGACCTTGTCGGGGTATTTCTCAACGAGGTCCATGACTATGTCGTAGAACTTGTTGACCTTGGCGCCTTTGGATCCCACGATGAAGGGGTCGGTCCCCACCATGCGAACCGACTCCCCGGCCTTGAGGGGCTGGGATGCGTATGAATGCGTCGACTCCCCCCACAGGTAGGCAAGCACGCCCTGCTCGGGGGTAAGCTCCTGGGCGAAGGGCATGATGGTGTTCCGGCGCGTGATGAAGGCGAAGATGATGCCGTCGAGCTCCTCGAGCGAAGGCAGGTTGACGCTGCTGGAGCTTATCCTCCTCAGCCTCCCTCCCACCTTGATCTTGAGCTCGTCCCGCTGCATCACAGCCCGGCCGTTGGCGCATAGCGACTCGTCCAGGAAATCAACGTTGCCCTTGGAGTCTATCATGACGTTCTCGAAAAGAGCGGTCTTGTGCGTGAGCGCGTGGTAAAGGGCCTCCTGAAGCTTCGCGTCGACGTCGGTCTTGACGAAGAAGCCGTCCTCGCTGCCGAGGGCCGCGCCGTCGCGCTTCAGGAAGACGATGTCGTCCTGGTTGACAGATGTACCCTCGCCGGCTTTGTAGTCAAGGTCGAGGGAGTGCGTGGACCATGTGGACTTGCCCGTCGCCGTGAGCCCGAACATAAGGACTCCGTATGTCTTGAGGCTGCCGTCCATGGACTTCACGGTCACCGTCTTGGAGCCCGAGTGGAGCCCGAGCATGCCCAGCTTGTCGGCCGACCACATGGCCTGCCTCAGAAAACCCTTCTTGTCCTCACCCATGTAATCGGTGCCGAGCGCGATATTGATATGGTGTTCGGGAAGCACGAGAACCTGCTGCCTGAGGGTGTGCTCCTCCGGAATATGAATCATGGTAAACTCGGGGCCCGGGCGCTTGCTCGGCTTGAACATGGTGTTGCCCCACATATAGGCGATCCTGTAGTTCTTCTGGTCCTCAACGGACACGTAGAGATTGCATATCGGGTTATACGTGTCGTTGTTTCCCATCTGCCGCTTGAGATGCACGAAGGGCAGGGTCCGGATGAGGTGGAGAACCTTGTGGAGTTCGTCGGGGGCGTCGGCGATTATATTCTTATGAACATCGGTGAGCCTGGGAAGCCTGACGTCCTCACTCCCCAGGTACACGGTCTTGGGGGCTATCCGGCTTGAGACCGAAGCCCGCCAGCCGTACGAGCCGAACTTGGTCCTCGTGCCCGTCCTGACGGCGGGCTCGCGGAGGTCCTCAAGAGACGTCGTGCGGATGTTTTTCCCCTTTAGAAGGGGAAAGAGGTTGTCCGCAAAGCGCCTGTATGCCGCCACGTCGTATATGTCGCCCACGACTCCTCCAAGCCTGTAGTTCCGCCCCGCTTCCAGCCCGCCATTATAGTAACAAATGCCCCCAATGGCAACACCGGAATTCGATTTCGGAGCACCAACTATTTCGGTTGCCAAGGCCTGTTATTCTGCCTATAATCCAACGTCTGGATGACAATTCACGTACTCATGGGAGGGTAATAGTATGCCTTGGTACTATGTAGTGATCATTGCCGCGGCTGCAGTGGCTATCCTCATTCTGGCTCTCTGGAAGCAGTATCGCAAGGTCGGCCCCAATGAAGTGCTCATCATCTCGGGCGGCAGAAAACGCACCATCACAGACCCTGACGGGACCACCAAGAAAATAGGCTACCGAACCCATATAGGCGGAGGCACCTTCGTTCTGCCGTTCGTAGAGACAGCCGAGGTCCTCTCGCTCGAGGTCTTCACGATTGACGTCAAGACTCCCGAGATTATGACTTCGAAGGGCATACCCGTGGTCGTCAAGGGAACGGCCCAGGTAAGGGTCAGGAGCACCGACTACGACATCCGCCAGGCCGCCGAGCAATTCCTCGGCGAGGGACTCGAGGGCATGCGGCAGGTGTCGCTTCAGATAATAGAGGGCCACGTCCGCTCCACCATCGGCACCATGACGGTGGAGGAGATATACAGGAACCGCAAGGAATTCGCCGATATGGTCGAGGAGGAGGCCGGCAAGGATCTGGCCTGGATGGGCCTTTCCATAATCTCTTTCTCGCTTACCGAGATCACGGACACCCAGGGCTATCTCGAAGCGCTCGGAAGGCCCGAGATCGCCAGGATCAAGGGAGAGGCCGCAATAGCAGAGGCCGAGGCCGAGAAGTTCGCCGCAATCAAGGCAGCCGAAGCGCGCAAGGAAGGCGACATCGCGCGCCTCAGGGCCGAGACCGAAGTCGCGGAGGTAACGCGGGACTTCGAATCCAAGCGCGCCGAGTACCAGGCCGCCGTCAATGAGAAGCGCGCCAAGGCCGACCTCTCCTACGAGCTCGAGCGCCACAAGATGAACAAGCAGATCAAGGCCGAAGAGGCCGACGTCAGGATAGTCGAGAAGAAGAAGGCCGTCGAGCTCGAGGAGATGGAGATTAAGCGCAAGGAGAAGGAGCTTGAAGCCACCGTCAAGCGCCCCGCGGAGGCCGAGTCCTACCGCTCCGAGATAGAGGCCAAGGGCCGCGCCGTCGCCAAGAAGCTCGAGGGAAGCGCCGAGGCCGATATACTGAGGGCCAGGATCCTGGCCGAAGCCGAAGGCATGAAGAAGAAGGCCGAGTCCTGGAGCCAGTACAACCAGGCGGCCATTTACCAGATGTTCATAGAGTCGCTACCCGAGCTCGCGAGGGCCGTCGCCGAACCCCTGTCAAAGGTCGACAAGATAGTGGTGGTCGGCGGCTCGGGAGACGGGTCGCTGGGGGCGTCGCGCGTCACGGGAGAGGTCGCCAGAGTTCTCGCACAGCTGCCCACCATCGTCGAGTCCTTGGGCGGCGAGGACCTCAAGAAGCTGCTCACCAATCTCTCCGCTATGCGGAAGAAAGCCGACGCGCTGGATGGAGGCAAAGGCAGAGAAGCCGGTGAGGAATAGTCATGTTATCTGACAGAATCTCCAAGGTAGGCGCCTCCGAGACCTTGAGGATCATGGCCAAGGCCAAGGAGCTAATGGCCCAGGGCATCGACGTCATCAATATGGGCGTCGGCGAACCGGACTTTCCCACGCCCGAGAACATCAAAGAGGCCGGCAAGGCGGCGATAGACAGAAACCTGACCAAGTACACGCCCAACCCGGGACTTCCGGAACTCAGGCGGGCCATAATCGAGAAGCTCAAGCGCGATAATAACCTTGAATACTCGCCCGACGAGGTAATCGTCTCGGCCGGCGCCAAGAACTCGCTCTTCAATCTCTTCATGTCCATCATAAGCCCGGGCGAAGAGGTCATCATACCGGCGCCCTACTGGGTGTCCTATCCCCAGCAGGTCACGCTGGCCGGCGGGCGCTCCGTCATCGTGCAGACGCGCGAGGAGGACGACTTCAAGCTCAAGCCCGAGGCGTTGGAGCAGGCTATAAACTTCAACACCAAGGCCATCATCATAAACAATCCATCGAACCCCACGGGCACGGCTTACACGCGGGAGGAGCTGGAGGCGCTCTGCACCATAGCGGCAAAGGAAGGCCTTTACATAGTGGCCGACGAAATATACGAGAAGCTCGTCTATGACGGCTTCCGCTTCGCCAGCATCGCCTCGCTGGGCAAGGCAATAAAGGAGAAGACCATCATTATAAACGGCGTCTCCAAGGCCTACTCCATGACGGGCTGGCGCATCGGCTTCGCCGCGGGCCCCAGGGACGTCATCGCCGCCATGAATAAGGCCCAGGGGCACAACACGTCCAACGCCTGCTCTGTGTCCCAGGCGGCCGCAATTGAGGCTTATGAAGGTCCCCAGATGGATATCCCCCGCATGGTGTCGGAGTTCCAGAGGCGCAGGAATTACGTCATGCAGAAGCTCCGTATGATACCCAATGTCTCATGCGTCGAGCCAAGGGGAGCGTTCTACGTCTTCCCCAACTTCTCGGCCTACTTCGACAAGGAATACAAGGGCATGCTCATCCGGAACTCGCACGGCCTGGCCTACTTCCTCCTCAAGTACGCCAACGTCGCCATCGTCCCGGGAGCGGCCTTCGGCCGGAACGACTGCATAAGGATCTCATACGCGACCTCCATGGAGAATGTCGAGAAGGCCATGGACCGGATCACCGACGCCGTCTCCAGGCTTAGAACGGCACCGAGTATCAAGCGCGTAACCCTGAGCAATGTCATGACGCATGTAAAGGGCACGGTGCCGAGCGAGAACGAGATCCCGGTCAAGATGAGGAACGCGCTTGTCTCCGAGATAGAGTCCGTGCTGAGACATGACAACTACTTCGAATGGAACGCCAACATATCGGGCGTGATAGTGCAGCTGCGCACCAACATGCGCAACGTCTACGAGTTCTGGACCGAGAACTGGTATCCCAGCGAGCTCGAGGGCGACGTCGAGCCGCATGCCATCGTCTACGCCGTCGACGGCGTCCCGGGCCGTGAGCCGCGGGCCTTTTACAGCTTCGACTCCAAGACGGGCGTCATCATAAACTGCGACTCATACGACCAGGTCCGCAAGTGGGCGCTCGCGCTCGTGACCGACATCGTGGAGCATGTATCTGAGACACATACCATACACGGCGCTTGCCTGGACTTCGACGGCAAGGGCCTGGCCGTCATAGCGCCCCCGGGCCTGGGCCGGGGCACAATCGCCTACGGGCTCCTGCGTTATCCCGGCGCGAAGATGCACTCCAATGACTTTTTCGTGGTGCGTTACTCGGCCAACCAGGCGGTGGCCGACGTATCCGAACGAAAGTTCTACGTGAGAACCAGGGTGGCCCGGACATACGGTGATCTCGGCGTTCTCTTCGACAAGAGCAAGCTCGAGAACGTGGTTACGCGCAAAGAGGACTGTCTAAACACGTCATGCCCGGATATCGATTCCTGCGATCTCGACAGGGGCGAGCCGCGCTGCTACTGGGCGAGCAAGTACTCGCGGGCGCTCCTGGACCCCTACTGGCTCGGCGGCGTCGACAAGTACGTCAAGCGCACTACGCTGGGCGCAATCGCAGTGCTGCGCAGCGACCGGACTTCCCGCACCGTGGAGAGACTGGGCGCGGAGGACGCCATTCACTATCTGGAGGAAGGCAGGTACGCCAGGTCGGGCTCGGCGCTGGCCGCCATAGACAGCCAACCCTACTACAATCCCTATATCCTTGTGCCGACGCGCGACCGGCTGGACCTTCACCGGCGGTACTTCGAGTATCTGCTGAAGCTCGTGCCCTGCTATCTCGTCAACACGGGCGTTGAGAAGAAAGCGGCGGTCATAGAGAAGCTGGCGGACCTGGCGTCGGGCATGTAGGCACGCAGGCTCAGGCGGGGTCCGCGGAGGCCCTTTCGAAGAAGTCCCTGAAGACCCGAGTTATCTCGCCGTCCCACCTCGGGACAACCATGTAGCGGTCGTTCAGCTTCCTTATGCAGCACATGACGGGGCTCGCGGGGTACTTGAATGCGAGCTCCCTGAGATATTGCCAGTGCTCCTGCGAGTGAACCGACCGGCCCAGCAGAGCCACCTGGATCCCCACAAGCCTGGCCTCTACATCGTCGATCTTATCCGGTATGCCCTTGGCGCGGAACTCCTCCACAAGCGCGGTCGCGGAAGCCAGGGCATCTTCGCTGCCGCCGCGCTTTACGGCTTCGGCCGCGGCCCTGAGATCGTCCTCGGAATCCAGGACGTTGCCTATGCGCCGCTTGATGCGCCTCAGCTGGAAGTCGCTTATGAGCGAGTCTATGCCCCCGAAGTCCTTGCCGAAGCCGTCCGCCATTCTCCTCGCCCGGTCGAGCGCGGCGCCCGAGGCTTCGTCGGCCGGCGAGGCGTTCCTCAGGAAATCAGCCAGGGCCGCCATTACATCGGCCGCGCGCCTGATGTCCGCCCTCAGGCTCTCGATATCACCGGTCTCGATCTCGCCTAGAACCTTGTTGGTATTGGACAGGGCCGCGTAGAATTCCCTTAAGCCCGGATCCCTCTCCATGGCGACATGCGGGAGCAGGCTCTTCTTCTCATCGGGTCCGAGGTTGTCTGCGAAGGCCAGCACCTTCTCGCCTTCGAGGAGATAATTGAGCGCTCTCGCTATGGCTTCCTCCGCCGGAGCCCTGGTCAGGCAACCCTCCGGCGCGGTCGTGCAGCCGAAATGCAGCTCGGGCCCGGAGTACTGGAAGAGCGGGAAGCCGGTGTCCGACTCGAGATTGGAAGCAACGGAGACATCGTGCGCGGCGCCGACTGTGTCTCCGGCCTTGAGTTTCTCACCGGCGCTTTTTATGAATCGATCCACGTAAGCGTCGCGTTCCCCGAGAAGCGAGAGGCATCGGGACGCCGAATGGAACCTGCCCTTCTCTATCGCCGTATCGAGAACCTTCCTGAGGAGCTCCGGGGGAACGGCGGTGAGCTCATCGCGCCCGGGAACCACCGTCTCGACTTCGCGCCTTGCTGGCTCGAGTTCACCGGCATCGGGGATGACCCTCTCGAGTTCGAAGCCCTCTACATATGAAGGAAGCTCCCTGGCGAACGCAGCCAGGACGAGCGTCACGTCGCCGAGGTACAGCCCGGCTGTCATGAGGTCTTTTCGCTTATCGTCCATGCTCGTTCCCGCTTATTGTGGTCAATACTTGAAGATACTACCACCGATGAATTCCCTCAAGATGGAATTTCGGGGCACTTCCCGCGGGGGAATGGGCAGGAAATAAGAGAGGAAGCGCAGAAGGCGGCGCGCCTCCGCGTATTCCTCATGTTCATTGGTGACCTTGGACAGCAGTTCCTCCGCGCGTTCTTTAATTACGCAGAGCTCATAGGGAAGCGACGAGTTGAACATGGCGTCGGCACCTTCCTGATAAGGGAAGATGTACTGGTCCTCTCCCCTCCTCACCGACGCCCACCTGGAAAGCGTGTCGATAGCGTTATAGCCCCGGAAGAGATTGTCGCGCACTATCCGGCGCAGCTTCCGCGAATCCGTGGTGGGAACCCTGTTATGGTAGTCGATGTTGAGCTGGGACAGCGCGCTGACGTAAACCTTGAACTTCATTATGGCCGGAATCGACGGCGTGAGCGCCGGATTGATGGCATGTATGCCTTCCAGTATGAGAATCTGGCCGGGCTCCAGCTTCATCTTGCGGTAACCCACGCGCTTGCCGTAGCGGAAGCTGAACCTGGGCACGTCCACTTCCTTGCCCGCGAAGAGATCGAGGAGCTGCGAGTTGAGGAGATTGATATCAATGGCCTCCGGCGCCTCGAAATCGTATTCACCTGTCTCGTCCCGTGGCGTCTCCTCCCGGTCGAGGAAGTAGTTGTCCAGAGAAACGGTTATGTTCTTGAGCCCGTTCACTCTCATCTGTATGGCCAGCCGCTTCGAGAAAGTGGTCTTGCCCGAGCCCGACGGCCCCGAAATGAGGATCAGCCTGGGGCGCGTGAGCTTGGAAGCGATGTCGTCGGCGAAATGGGCCATTTTCTTCTCATGCAGCGCCTCCGCCACCCTTATCATCTCGGCCGTCTCGCCGCGTTCCACTATCTCGTTTATGTCGCCCACCTTGTCCACGCCCAGGATCTGGCCCCATCTCACGTATTCCCTGAAGACCTCCGCCATCTTCTTCTGCTCGTGGAATTCTGGTATGGTAGTGGGATCCTGATAGAGCGGAAACCTCAGAATGAAACCCGGAGGGTAGTCCCTGATCTCGAACTTGTCGGCATAGCCGGTGCTCGGAGCTAGACAACCGTAGAAGTAGTCGGTGAACTCGCCGAGCTTGTAGATGGCGACCATGGGTTCCTTCCGGTACCTCAAAATGCCGACCTTGTCTACCTGGCCGTCTTCCTCGAATGTCCTGAGCGCCTCCTCGACCGGCACTTCGAGCCGCACGAAGGGCTCGTCGGCCGCGATGATCTCCCTCATTCTGGCCTCGAGCTTCTCAAGGTCCGCCATGCTCAGGGTGGGATCCATGCCGATCTCGCAGTAATACCCCTTGCTGAGCGAATGCCTGATATAGACGCGCTGTCCCGGGAAGAGCTCCCGCGCGGCGCGTATCATAACGAACGCCAGGCTACGTCTGTAGACGCTCATCCCGTCGGAAGTGTCCAGGGTTACGAAGCTGAGCTTGCCGTCAGTTGTGAGGGGGTATGAAAGCCGCACTACCTTGTTATTGAAGCGAGCCGCGACTATGGCATGTTCGCTCTTGTAGGAGAGCCGGTCTATTATGTCGATGGGCTTTGTCTCCGGCGCCACCGATATCTTACCCGAGCCCTCGACCTCTATCATCACTTCTGTATTCGTCTTCTCGGTCAATCCTCTTCTCCTGATGCCGGCTCCCGTTCACTACCGCCCGGCGCCGGGTTTTCCATATTCCTCATCTTTGCCTTGTACAGGTTCCTTACTTCACTGAAAAAGCCGCCGTACCTCCCGCTCCTGAAGTCGGGAAACGCCCACTCGTAGTCCCTCCAGCCCTTATCGTAATAGATTGTGGGGTCGGCATAAACACCTTTCGCCAGATATATCTTCTGCGCGAGGAATTTGGCCGAGACCAGAACGAGCTTGTTGAAATCCATGTAGCCCGGGTCGAGATTGACCGTACGTTTCCCCTCCCGGCTCATCTCCTGCTCGAGCCCGGCGGCCATAAGCTTGATATCGACTATATCGCCGGGGTCTATGAGATTTTTGAAGCTTAAGAAAACGCGCTTGAGACCGGGGCCCATTTCATCCTGATAGTAGTCGGTGACGTCGAATTCGAAAGCCTCCGACCTCAAATCGATCTCGCCCAGCTCGCCTGCAAGCCCGGTGGCGGCCTCCTCCAGGAAGCCCTCATCCCCGTATATGACGCCCATCACAAGCTGCACGGGCTGTGGCCTGCCGAGAAATCCCATATCTTGTCCTTGCTCTCTCCTTACCCCTTGCTTGGCTCGTGTCCACCTTTTGCCGGCTTCGCGCTTACTCCTTGCCCAACTTGTGCCTGCCTCTTGCTTACCTCGTCCATGCTCCTTCCCTGCATCCGCCTTACTTTTTCCCCGCTGCCGCCCCGTCTCTCCCCTACCTCCGCCGCGTCTTGAGTACGTCCCGGGCCATATCAACCCACTTGCTGTCGATACCGAATTCCTCCTCGATGACCCTCTCAATGCCCGTCTTGAACCTGCGCTTGCTGATATTCTCGAGAGATGCGAACTTGAAGTAGTCCTTTCTCAAATAGAGATGCCCTTTCTCGGTTATCCTCCCGAGACAGACGTTCCTTAAGGTCGGCATGTCGAAGGACCTGATCCAGTGCCGCTCGAATTCATCGTCCGCGGCCGGGACGTCTGCGAAGCGGTATCTCCACTTCCTGCCCGCGGCATCGACGGTGTAGAGATTATAGCAGCCGCCATCATCCCGCGCGACCTCCACAAGGGCATGCGGGCAGCGCGCGGCGGTCCGCCCGCGGCCGATAAGTTCGATCACCGCGTACAGGGCGTACCCCGGGTCTATCATGAAGCGACGGCCGCCGTGGTCTACGACCACGAGGCAGTGCACGTTCTCACCCATATGCATGTGCGCCATCACTTTGTGGCAGTCGAAACCGAGCGCCCGCAGCATGCGCTCCAGGAGAAAGGTCAGGGAGAAACACGTCCCGCCGAATCCCCTTTCCACGTGGTCGGTGACAACCTCCAGGGGAAGCCGGAATGACTCCGCCGGCTCCCCGTGGCCGGCGCTCTTTATTATCTTGCTTATGTTCTCATACGGCAGCCTGGAGAAGTCCCTGACCACGGCCTCGAGGAGGCCGCGCGAAGGCTGCGTATCCGCGGGCCGCCGGGGCGCTATGGCATAATGGCCGGCGAATATGCGAAGGGCTTCATCGCCCTCGACTGTCTCTATCAAGAGAATCCTCCTCCATATGGAAGAAATCGGGCCGAGATGGCTTGACACCAGATAATACTACTATAGAATAGAGTGGTTCAAGGTCAGCCGGCCCCGGCGTTGGGGGTCGGACCCACCCTCATGCGGCGTGGGATTTCAACCTGGGTCTCAACTAAGCCCTTTCATCCGGAGGTAATGCTATGCCCGGTCGTAAGGTAGTGTCCATGCCAGGTGACGGCATCGGCAAGGTGGTTCTCCCCGAGGCGATAAGAGTTCTCGATGCCGTTGGATTCGAAGCCGAGTACATCCATGCCGACATCGGCTGGGAGTTCTGGGTAAAAGAGGGCAATCCCCTGCCCCAGAGAACGCTGGACGTGCTGGCCGAGCACCGCCTGGGGCTCTTCGGGGCCATCACCTCCAAGCCCAAGACGGAGGCGGCCAAGGAGCTGGCACCCGGACTTAAGGACAAGGGCTACGTTTATTACAGCCCCATCGTGGGCCTGAGGCAGCACTTCAACCTCGACATTTGCCTGAGGCCGTGCCGGGCGTTCAAGGGCAATCCCTTGAACTTCATAAGAAGAGGCGCCGACGGCGGCATAGAAGAGCCCATGGTCGACGTGGCCATATTCCGCCAGAACACGGAAGGCCTCTACGCCGGCGTCGAGTGGACCAACCCGCCGCCGGAGGTGAGGAAAGCTCTCGAGACGCATCCCAAGATGGCGGCCTTCAAGGACACGCCGGGCGAGGACCTTGCTGTATCGACGCGCATATTCACGCGCAAAGCCTGCCGCAGAATCGTCACCGCAGCTTTCGAATACGCCAGAAAGAA
>Ga0180437_10000111_pt1 | contig 174331 bp, 137 predicted proteins | sample SS_ome_4_FD_132410 | JGI IMG/M metagenome (GOLD analysis project Ga0180437, IMG submission 132410) | Hypersaline lake sediment archaeal communities from the Salton Sea, California, USA - SS_3_D_1 metaG | ecosystem: Environmental > Aquatic > Non-marine Saline and Alkaline > Hypersaline >...
AAAAACTGGCACTCGTCGCCTGCATGAGAAAACTTCTCTGCTTGCTCAACGCCATGCTGCGTGACCAGAAATCTTGGAAATTCCAATCGCAAATCACTTGACCATCAAGACAGTCGCTCCCGTACCTTGCTCGCCCTCCCGTACCTTGCTCGCCCTCCCGGTGGCCGTGGTGAAGCGGTCTCCTACTTGTTATGGGGCGGTCTCCCGACCGACCCATGGTTTCGAACGCCGTGTGCCGCTTCTATGAAAGTCGGTCGCTCCTAGCATGGTTCACAAAGTTAGCCCGAAACGTCAGCGAGGGTTCTCCGTGGAGCGGTCAGGAGACCACTCCACAACAGGCATGACCACTCCACAACAGGCATGACCACTCCACAACAGGAATGACCACTCCACAACAGGAATGCATGAAGGCCATCGGTAGCGCAATCCACAACCTAGCAGGTTGCGCAGAAAAATAAAGCTTCAAAATCGTCCACTCGTCTCGCGCGGAACGTGGTGTTCCGAACTGTTCGAGGATGGTTCGCCGCAGACGCTGTTATGGAGCGGTCTCCCGACCGCTCCATTGAGCCGACCGTAGGTCTCCCGGCGCGACGGGCGTCTTGCGCCAACTCAAGGCGCATCGGCCGTCAGGCTCCGCGCGGCATAACGGAGAAATGTCCAGGCGTTCCAGAACATGCACCAGATGAGAAACAGAACCAATCCGGCCATCGGTAGCAAGTGCCACTCGAACCGATAATGCTGCGGACCATCGAAGCGGATGAAGGCGGCCAGCAGGGCCACGAAGACGCCCAGCATCACGATCGTCTCGATAGTGAACTGGTACCACCTCTCTGAGCGACGACGGTAACATTCGGTCGCCCTGACCGCGCAGAAAATCGATAGAAAGAAGAGTGCGATGTCGAGCAGCAGATACTCATACTCAATGCGCGTGCGATACTTGGTGGTGCTTGGCTCAAGTTCAACTTCTTGCTGTGAAGGTGGAACGGTAGGGATGAACGAGCTGGAGAGTGCGCCAATCGTCACAGCATGACAGGGAAAGCCGTATTTTGAAATCGAGTAGGAAGTTTCACCCTCGTTGCCATTCTGACTGAACCTGACCCTGGGCGAAGAGTCGATAGACCGCGGAGTGGCATTCAAGTAGATCAGTCCCGCCGAGGTAATCAGCAGCACGAGCCAGGTCAGAAGATGGAGACGATACCAGGGCCGCTCGGTTTCCATGGCCGAATTGTACGCCTCGGTCGGCCTGGGTAAAGCAGTTGAATTGGCTCCGCCGTCGCCAGCTGTGGACGACGCGTAGCACGTGAGTACAATATCTTCTGGTGAGCTTCCCAGCTCGACCGAACGCGATTCCACCGACTGTCTGAGAGCGGAGCCGAGCATGATTCACAAATCTGAACTGGGAGAACACGCCGAACGTTTTCCAGCCGATAGCGCCGGGCACGTGCCGGAGCAGGGAGACGACTGGCGGGGCATGAGCTTTGAACATGGTCCCCATGACCCCGACGAAAAGGGGATCAGCGACGAGGAACGCCAACGGCGGATCGAGCACCTCGATCAAGAATGGTGGCCGAACGTGATCGCGCAGGTAAACGAAGAGATCCGCCAACTCGGTCTGTTGCCTGGCGGCAGCCCGATTAAGAAATGGCGCGACCAGGTCATGAAAGAACCGCCCGAGCCTCACGGGTTCGAGGTCGAGTAATCGATCCATAAGTTGCTGTCGAGTAATCGACCTAGTTTTGCCTGTCGAGTAATCGACCCAGTTCTGCCTGTCGAGTAATCGACCCATAAGTTGCTGTCGAGTAATCGACCTAGTTTTGGCCGTCGAGTAATCGACCCAGTTCTGCCTGTCGAGTAATCGACCCATAAGTTGCTGTCGAGTAATCGACCTAGTTTTGGCCGTCGAGTAATCGACCCATAAGTTGCTGTCGAGTAATCGACCCAGTTGTGGCTGCGGTTCAACTGTCCCCACTTCCCCGTGGCCTGCGCTTCTAAGAGGCCCGCGGATCTCTCAGGCCGGCGGCCAGAATCTCACTGCGCGATCTCCGCCATGGGACATGCCGAGCTATAGTGTATACTCCCCGATTCAGATTCTCGTCTTCGGAAGGAGTTCCCGTTGCTCGGCTTCGTCAAGCGAATCGTCCATAGTTCGGTGTGGCTGTCGCATCTGAACTACTTCAAAGGTCAGGTGATGTTTCGCTTGGGCATCTCCGCTCACAAGTCGGGCTCGACCCATTCGCACATGGATATCGACGCCAGTGTGCAGTACGTGAAGGATATCTTCGCGGACTACATTCACTACGGGGGCGTCGACGAACAGTGGATCCGCGGGAAGCACATTCTTGAAATCGGGCCGGGCGACAATCTGGGCGCCGGGCTGTTGTTTTTGGCCAAGGGGGCGGCCTCGTACCTGGCGGTTGACCGTTTCTTCGCCGGCACCGACGAGCGCCGCAACGAGATTATCTACCGTCGCCTCTACGATGGTCTCTCGGAGAAAGAGAAAGAGGCGATTTCCGATACCGTGACGCTGGTCGGCGACGACGGCGCCCGGCTCCAGGGCGATCGTCTCTCGGCCATCTACGATTGCGCCATTGAAAAGTTGAAAGAGCGCAAACCGGACGCCGAGTTCGACGTGGTATTGTCACGAGCGGTGTTGGAGCACGTTTACGAGCTGGACGAAGCGTGGAGAAACATGGTGGCACTGTTGGCCCCCGACGGCCGCATGTGGCATAAGGTCGATTTTCGCAACCATGGGCTCTACAGCCAGTTTCATCCGCTCTATTTTCTCACCATCTCCAGCGGCTTGTGGCGGATTATTTCGCAACCCGACCCGACGCTCAATCGCTGTCGCATTGGTCAATACAAGCGGCTCGGTGCCGCTCATTTCGACAATACGAAGATCTATTACTCGAATATTCTCGATCATCCCGAGAGCGTTCCCCATTGGGAACAGCTCGAACTGGGCGAGCAGTATGAGCAGAAAGATCTCGACTGTGTGAACGCCATTCGTCCTCAATTGGCGCGGGAATACAAGGATCTGACGGATGAAGACTTGCTCGTCTGTGGCGCCTTCGTGGCCTGCGACGGAAAGAAGTAGACGAAGCGAGCCGCGGGCAGGCATCTACTCACGGGCCGGCACGCGAAAGGTCGACACAACCGGCAGATGATCGGAGGCGTCGCTGACCGGGACGCGATGTTCGATCAGCTCCCAGTCGGCCGGGGCGAAGATGAAGTCGATCGTCTGATGGGGATTCTTGGCCGAGAAGGTGAGGGGTCCGTCCAGTTTGCCGGTGAACCGACCACTCTCACGGATCAACTGAATGGGCGGTTCGTCCGGCTTGGCATTGAAGTCGCCCGCCATCAGCGTGTCGACACCGTCGGTCCGCACGAGAATCTGCCGCATCTGCGCCGCGTTGTTCTCGAGATCGAACGAGTCGTTGTGGATTGAAGCCAACAACAGCGGATAGCCGTTGATGTGGAGGCCGGCGTAGAGCACGCGACGGTTGTTCTTGGTGACATAGAACGGCTGACGTCCGGCCAGCGAAGGATTGTCGATCGGTTTGATCGGGTGACGGGAGAGAATCGCGTTGCCGCCGACCACACGATAGAGCGGCAGCCCCAGGTTGTAATTCTCGCCAAAGATCCAGTAGTCGAGATCCGCCTCTTGGGCGATCAACTCCACCTGATTTACGGGGCAAGGGCCGCATTCGACAATCGCCTCGGAGAGAAACACCAGGTCGGGTTGCTCCGCGCGAATGAGTTCCGCGACCTGCCGCATCCGCTCGCGAACGGTCTCTTCGTCAGCGAAAGAGAGTCCACCCTGGTGGGCAAAACCTTTGGCGATGTTGTAGGCGACGACCTTGAGTTGCGGTTGTTCGATGCCGGTGGCGGCCACCGCCAGGTCGTCGGCCGTGAGATTGCTGGTCGGCTGCTCGTTGTTGGCCAGCACCAGACCGTTGAAGACCAACAGGAAGACGAGCAGGGCAGGGGGGCCAAACAGAACGAGCGGAATGATATATCGCTTCTTCTTCCACCAGCGCTGGCGTGGTTGGTCGGTCATCTGGTTGCCCCCCTTGGCGGCTCACCACGGGTGAGCGGCCGACTTAGATTTCCAAATACTCTTCCAACGCTTCGCGCATCACCGAAGCGTCGGGATCGATGCCGGTCCAGGTGCGGAAGCCGATCACCGCCTGGTTGACCAGCATGCCGAGGCCGTCGAGTGTGGTGCAGCCGCGCTGTTTCGCCTCGCGCAACAGCCAGGTGTCGGCCGGGTTAAAGATCACGTCGGCCACCACCATCTCCGTGCGCAGCGAGTCGAGTGCCAGCGGGACTTGGGCTTCCGCGTCGCCCAGACCAATGCTGGTGGCGTTGATCACCACCTCGATCCCTTCGGGCACTTCGTAGTCGCCGCTCCAGGGAATGAACATCGACGAAACCTTGACGCGCTCGCTGAGCAGATCGGCCAGGTCCTGTCCCCGTCCGGCGGCACGATTGACGACGGTGATTTCGGCCGCCCCGTTGAGTCCCAGCTCAACGGCGATAGCCCGAGCGGCGCCACCGGCACCGAGGATGACGATGTGCTTACCGGCTGGATCGGTCACGGTGCGAAGCGATTCGACAAAGCCTTTGCCATCGGTGTTTTCGCCCAGGTAGCGGCGGCTGCCGTCTTCGGCATCTTCGCAGTGGATGCAGTTGACGGCACCCATCAACTCGGCCGCTTCGCTCAGCCCGTCGAGATACTCGATGACCGAGACCTTGTGGGGGAGGGTGATGTTGCCGCCATAAAAGCCCATGGCTTTGATACCCCGCATCGCGTCGCCCAGTTCGTCCGGCCCGACCTCACAGGTCAGATATCGCCAGTCGAGTCCGGCGGCGGCGAAGGCTTTTTCCATCATGTACTGCGTGGGGTTCCCGGCGACCGGCTGGCCAAAACAACAGAGGAGTTCTTGTAGCGAGGAGGAAGTCGACACGGCGCTGGTTCTCGATAGGGTCTCGGAGCATGAGTCGGGGAGGAAGGGACGGGTCGTGCCCGAGGCGACCCGCGTAGCTTCCCCTAGTTTGCCGGAGAGCGCCTTTTTTTTCAACGGTCGAAAGCTGGCCGATCGATTCCGCACGTTTCAGTAGATAATTCGTCTGTTAATTCGTCTGTGGCAAGCTGATCTTGGGCTGGCCGCCCCTGGCGAGCACAATAGGGGCTATGAAGACGTTGCCGCTGTTGATCGCGTTGTTGGTTGCCGCCACGCTGATGGTGAACTTGGTGGTGTGGGTCTTTCCCTCGGAAGGATTGCACACCCTGATTTTCCCCGTCTCGCTGGCCATGAGTCAGGTCGGGATGTTGGCGGTTTGGCTCGGTTTCGGGCGGCGCCGCTTTATTCTCCGAATGACGATTGTCGTGTTGGCGATGGGCTGCTGGGCGGAATGGTTACGGATGCAAATGGGATATTCTCCCTGGTCGATTGTGGTGATTGTCTTGGTGAGCCTTATCATGTTGGTGATCTTCCTGCTGCGATGGTTTGGGTGGGTGATTACCAACGAAGAAGAATACCGCCAGGAAGAAATCGCCGGCACACAGGGCTTTCAGTTCGAGCTTTGGCAGGTGCTGGTCTGGATGACCGTCGCAGCAGTGGGGCTCGGTCTGATCCGGGCGCGAACGGCCGACATCGACAATGAAATGCGATTGGTCGAAGGGTTGTCGATGGGGCTGGCGTTCGCTCCTTGTGTGTTGATGGCGATGTGGCTGGCGCTCGGCACGCAGCGACTGGGACGCAGAATCATGCTGTTCATCTTGTGGCCGCTGCTGAGTATTCCTTTGCTCAAGATGGCATTGAGCGATCCCAACTCGTCGGCAGACGAGCAATTTGGCTTTGGGGTCTTCCTGGCCATCTGCTTCATGATCTCCGTGCTGACCTCTCTGCTGAGCCTTTCTCTGCTTGTGTTCCGCCAGTGCGGTTATCGCATGGTGCGCCAGGCTCCCTTCCAGGCGCCCGAGGGAGAGGAACCGGACGGGCTAGACGAGCCGGCCGCGCCCTAGCCGATGCTCCATGTCGCCAGGCTGGGATCGGGAGAAATTGGTCGTCACCGTCCATTCGGCCCGCGACGCGACCGGGCCCGGCTTCGCCGCGAGACCGTTTTGAATTCTCTGGCTGCTTTTCCCAGGTAAATCATTGACAACGGCCAGCCCGTATCTGACAATTCGAGTTTGGTGGAATAGAGAAGACAAGGGAAAAGGACAATAGGAAATCGGTACCCATTCATCACGCTTTGACGGATCAAGCTACAAGGAGAATCATCATGTTATGGCGAAAAGCGAAACGTAAGGATCGGGGCAAGCGACAGACACTGGGGACTTCCCTCAGAATGGAAGTCCTGGAGAGTCGCGCTATGTTGACCGGTGTGGCCACCGTGGAAGTGGTTGATGGGAGCCTTGTCATCAAGGCGCTCAACGACGACGACACCAAGGTCGAAATCACGCAGGACGTGACCGGCAGCAGCACCTATTTTGTCAAAGGTGTCGACGGCACGTTGGTTAACGGGCTCTCAGGCAAGCAAGAGTTCACGGGGGTAAACAAGGACATCGACGCGCGATTTAAAGATGGCCAGGACGAAATCAAGTTGAAGACAGGCGTTGAAGTTCATCGCGATCTACTCGTCAAGGGTGGCGAGAAAGTCGATACCGTCATTCTGCAGAGCGACGTGGTCGTTGGTCGTGACGTCAATTTGAAGATGGGCAAGAACAGCGACGTCGTCGATCTCAAGGGCAACAACGACATCGGTCGCGATCTGATTGTCAAAGGTGACAACGGTAGCGACGAAGTGAAGATCACCGACGCGACGATTGGCCGCAACGTCAATCTCAATCTTGGCAAGGGTGACAACGTGGTCAAAATCGATCCGACCGAGATCGACAAGAACTTGACCGTCAAGAGCACCGGCACGCTCGACCTGGAGCTGGACGCCACGACGGTGAAGGGTAAGACCAACATCACCGGCGGCGGCAGCGATGATGACGTCACCATCAAGAACGGTTCCGATCTGCAGGGCGATGTGAACATCAACCTGAAGAACGGCTACAACGATGTGGTCATCAAGGAATCGGAGTTGGGCAGTAAGTTCAATTACCGAGGTGGTAACGACATGGACACGATGGCCATCGACGATGCCGACTTCGGTGGCAAGGTGACCATCGCTACCCGCGGCGGCACGGACAACGTCGAAATCGAACGCAGTGGCAGCCTGACTGGCAAGTCGAACTTCAACGGCACCACCGACATCGATCTCGGCAAGGGCGACTCGGACGTCCTCAAGATTGGCAAGGGCGACGGCGACACCCGCGCCAAGTTCTTCGCCGATCTCTATCTGGACGGCGGCGCCGGCTTCCTCGACGAGCTCAATCTGTTGGGCAACGGCAACGACATCATGGCCGGCCTGATGATCGATCGGTTCGAGGTGATTTCGTAGTCGATCGATCGTATGCGTAAGTTATCCAACCGTCGCGCTCCTCGGCGAGCGCGGCGGTTTTTTTGTGACCAAGTGCACGCCTGGCGCGGGGCAAGTCGTCCGCCCGCTTTGCTTCTGAGAAGTCGATGACGAGAATGGAACGCATGAGGTACGTCCTGAAACCGATTCCGCTGTTGGTGCTGCTCACGATCGTGATCGATGCGATTCTGTTGGTTTGGTGGGAATTCGGAAGGACTCGATTTTCCCCGAGGATTGCACAAGTCGGAACCGCTCTCCTCATATCTTTCCTATACAATCAGGTTGCATTGCTCACGCTGTGGATCGGTTTCGGCAGATCGCCTTTCTGGGTGCGGTGGTTGATACCGACAGTCGCTTTCTGCCTGGCGCTAGGTAGCTTGGGTTCTCTTTCGGACTACCAAAAATTCTATGTACTTACTTTCTTAGCGTCCGCCGGGACACTCGCTTTTGTAGTGTTGTTGTTGCGCTGGTTAGGCGTAGTGATTGAAGATCGGAGCAGGAGCAAGGTAGGCTTGCAATCTCCGCCACCGGCTTTTCAGTTCTCGATCAGGCAAGTTCTGTTTTGGGTCACCTTTCTTTCTCTTATCCTGGGGCTGCTCAAGGTGACCGAATACTCTCCGTCGACAGGCCAAGTTTGGTATTCAATACTCCATTCAATCTTCTCCACATACACGATTCTGTCGGCCTGTTGGCTGGCTCTAGGGCAACGGTTTCTGAGACTTCGAATATTCCTGCTCATGGTCGGAGCACTTGTCGGGTTGGCTGTCAACTTTCTGACTTTGATGCGGGTCGCGAGTTACGAGAGTTGGCACAAGTTCTACTTGTACGTCTTGTTTATCGATCTGATCGACGCTGCCAGCCTAGCTATTCTCTGCCTGCTCTATCTGCTCGTTGTCCGCAAGTGCGGTTACCGGCTCGTGCGCTATCGACGAGGCCGGGTCCCGCCGGCGGATGCGGCCTCGGACAATTCGGCGACACCCTCTCATGACGAGGTGTCGCCGCCGGTCTGATCGCCAGCGCGGCCACTTTGCTAACACGGTGCCCGGCGATCACAATAGGAGTATGAGGCGAATTCCACGGCCCCTGCTGTTCTTGTTGCTGGGCATGCTCCTGATCAACGTAAGCGTGTTGATCCTGCAGCTGACGCTGTTCTACGATCCCGATTACATAGCAACGTCAGGATATTCTGGGCCGACCTGGCGTCTGTTCTGGTGGCCCGGTGTTATCGCCCTGGGAATCGCTCAGATCTGTCTGGTCTCGATCTGGCTGTTCTTTGGCGAGTTCGTATTCCTGGCGCGACTGAGCGTCACGGTCGTCGTCATCGTCTTTTGGGTCTATCTGCTTCGTCTGCCGCCGGGCGATGGTCCCTGGTTGGTCGTGGCCTTGGCGGTCGCTTCGGAAGTTGGGTTGGTCTCGTTCGCCTTGCGCTGGTTGGGGTTGGAGCTAGTCGAAGTCCGGCCTTCCGGCTTGCCCGTTGCGCGGCGCGGCAGCGAATTCCAATATTCGATTTCCAACATGTTTGTCTGGATGACCGTGAGCGCGGTGATCTTGGCCACGGTCAAGGTGTTCGGGTTTGGCGATTTCCCCCTGTCGATGATCTGGATCAGTCTGGCATTTGGTTTGTCGGTCGTTCCCATCGCACTCGCCTCCTTGTGGCTAGCCCTGGGACGCGCCGCGTTTCTTTACCGGTTGCTGCTGTTTCTGCTCAGTCCCGTATCGACCGCGGCGGTGGTGTTGATGGTGTTTGTCGACTTCGAGGACTGGTCTTTCTATTTCGGCCTGTACTACTTCGGCCTGACGGCGATGACGGCACTATTCTGTCTTGTCTCGTTGTTGGTGGTTCGCATGTGCGGCTATCGACTGCAGTGGCGGGGCGGGGCGGCGGTCGCCCAAGGTGAACCAAAAGCCGAAGAACCGGGCGCCGACAACAGCGGGGATCAACGCGGGGGCGCAGAAAAAAAGCCGCCGGACACGATGTCCGACGGCTGAGTTTCGCTAGAGGTATCTCGACTCGCTTGGCACGTCTTAGGCCTTGCGGCGACGAGCGGCCAACAGGCCCAGCCCGCCGAGCGCGAAGATGGAGAGGGCCACCGTGGCGGGCTCCGGCACTGCCGGTCCTAGCACGACCAGATCGAACGGCACCAGCGGGGCACCGAGTCCGGTGCTGACCGTGTTCTCGGTCAACAGCGCGGAGAGGCTGGCTAGATCGAGTCCGGTGGGCAACACAAAACCGATGCTGCCGTCGGTCGAGCTGAGGGCCGCTTCGGCAAGCTCCGAGGGAAGGCTGGTCGAGACGCCACCGAGAATCGGCGTGTGACCACCGGCCAGGAAAGCTCCGGCGCTCTTCAGCGAGTAGCCGATGATCGAGGAGCCGTCGGCGAACAGCACGACCTCGCCGGTCGCCGCGTCGTAGATCAAATCGGGAATGCCGGGGTCGCCGGCCTGCGAGGCTCCCAGTCCGCCTGCTTCATCCAACGGCCCGGTGAAGGCGTTGAACTGATTAAGAATGTCGGTGACATCGACATCTTCATCGTCGTCGGTGTCGCCGTCGGCCACCGTGCGACCGAAGGTCGGCGGCGTCGGGTCCTCGTTCGGTCCGCTAAAGTTTCCGAACGAGGTGAGGATATCGCTCACGTCGACGTCATCATCGCCATCGGTGTCGCCAAAGACGCCGACACTGCGAAGATCATCGAGCGCGAAATAGAGCGGCGTATTGGGGCCGAAAGCGCCGATGTCGCTGGTGGTGAGTTCGAAACTCAGCTCGGTAGCGTCCTCCAGGCTGCTGATGTCGACCGGCAGCCAACTGTCGAGGATGTAATCTTCGGCGTTGTTCGCGAAACGGTAGTCGGCCAGATAGACGTCGACCGAGCCGACCGCGCCACCCCCGTTGCTACCGGTGATGGTTAGGTAGAAGAAATCCGGATCGTTACCGGAAGGCCCACCGAATTGCTTGGCGAAGGCGTCGCCGTTGAGCATGGAGAGCGCGGCATAGGTCGTGTTGGTGACGTCGAGCTGAACCGGCTTCTCGCCGGCGGGGACTTGAAGGGTGGGCGTTGTGCCCCCGGTATAGGCGACGGCGTAGTTGCTCGAACCGCCGCTGCCCGAGCCGGCGTATCCGCTGTACTGATTTCCGAATCCGACCGTGGTGGTGTCGGTCTTGCTGGAGATCGACCAGCCACCCCAGGAGAAGAAGCCGAACCCGACACTTCCCTCGACATTGAACGACGCGCCTTGGGAGACGTGCGAGTCGATGTAGGAGTCGCCTTCGTTCATGCTCCCGGGGACCGAGACGTTCTCTCCGTCGGGATGTCCGTTGTCGAACGAGTCGCTCGACAGCGTGACGTCTTCCAGATCGACGATGGTGGCCTGCGCCAACGGAGCGATCAGCAGGGTGAATAGGGTGGTCAACGCGAGTTTTCGTTTCATGATGGGTCTCCAAAGATGTCGTTGGTGATTTCGCTGTGCCGAGTCAACAAGATCCCGGCGGGGGAATAAGTCGCGAGAGAGACTATTGATCGGAGTCGAAGTGGTAGCGCTCGCCGCCGTCGCGCGTGATCATGGCGGCCAGTGTATTCAGATCGAGATCGTCGGGCAGAAAAACGACATGACCGTCGGCGAAGAGTCCGACCGCGCCGCCCGTATGATCGCTACGGATTTCGTTGTCGCCTTCGCCCTGGGGGTCGTTGATGCCCCACATCTGCGCGAAGATGTTGCGGCCATGAATCCAGGTCTTGTCCGGTCCGCGGGTATCTTCGGAGACGATCAGCGTTTCCGCCAACCCATCCTTGATGTGCAGATCGCGGAACGACTCGTCATGGACCAACACCCCGGCCGAGATATTGGGCGAGCCGGGACCGGTAATCTGTTCGCCGTTGATGCCGGCGTAGTCGGTCTGTCCCTCGGGAAGGGGCTCGCGCTCCGCGCTGGGGCAGAGAAAGATCTCGATCTCCGTGGCGGCCGCCGTGGCGTTCTCCGGATCGTTGAACGGCTTGTCGCGATCGATCGTGTCGTAAAGATCCTGCTTGCCCAGGTAAGGCAGCAGGTAGACGTTCCAGGCTAGCTCACGGTGAGGCGGTTTGGGCGGCCATTTGATGTAGCCATATTTTTCGTCGCGGGTGGTATCCTTGCAGCCTTCCGGGTAGCGGGAGTGGGCTGTGTGATGGGCGGTGAGCGCGATGCCGATCTGTCGCATGTTACTCATGCAGGAGGTCTGTCGGGCCGATTCCAGAGCGGAGCCGAAGGCGGGAAACAGCATCGCGATCAAGACGCCCGTGATGGCCAGCACGACCAGCAATTCGATGAGCGTGAAGCCGTCGCGGAGTGCGGTGGCGGAGTCGACCTGGCGAGTGGCGGGCGCCGTCGACCGCCGACGAAGTTGGAGGTGATGATGCATCACGATTACCGAAACCACGAGCCGGAGCGCGGATCGTGTGTTGTGGGCGCGACAAGTAGCGCACACGCAACAGCTTCCGCGGACGGCAGGAGGCGTTCGGCCTTTCCCAGCTGGATGAGCCCCTCAGGGGGCGATAATTCTCGCGCGGCGACTGTCCCTCGCAGTCGTGCCACTCGTATCGCGTTGGTAGGTCTTCTGACTTCCGAGCTGGGTAATGAACCTGGCCTTCTCGTCACCGGGCCAACTGGCAGGCGGATTGCCTGCGAGCCAAACAACTCGAGTGACAATGGCTAGAGAGTCAGGTTCCCTCGTAGCACTCGGTTACAGCGGCGGGGCCGTCCCGGAATTTCACCGGTGTTCCCTGTTTGTCGCTCACCATCGCATGGCAAGCGACCACCAACGCACGCTAGTATGGGCCAAATTTAGCCCCGCACGCCGCGGGCGCCAACCCCCTCGTGAAAGATGCTTGTGACGGTACCTAACACCATGAGCCGACTGGAGATGGATGTCGCGGGCCGCCCGCGCGGGGCGAACTGGGCGCAAAAAAAACCCGGAAGCGTGAACTTCCGGGTTCTGGGTCTTCGCGAGTTAGGAAACGGTATCGATCGCGAATACTATTCGAGGAAGCCGACAAGCTCTTGGCTGCGGCTTGGTTGCTGGAGCTTGCGAACCGCCTTGGCTTCGATCTGACGAATACGCTCGCGGGTTACCTTGAAGATGTGTCCGACTTCTTCCAGGGTGTAGCTGTACCCGTCGCCAAGGCCGTAACGCAGCTTGATGATCTCGCGTTCGCGGTAGCTCAATGTCTTGAGCACCTTCGAGATGCGGCCACGAAGCATTTCCTGGGCGGCGCCCACGGCCGGACTATCGGCCGCACCGTCGGGAAGCAGATCGCCAAAGTGGCTGTCTTCGCTGTTGCCGACCGGTCGATCGAGACTGATCGGGTAACGGCTCATGGCCAAGACGCGACGCGTCTCTTCGATGGAGGTGCCGGCACGACGGGCCGTTTCTTCGATCGACGGTTCGCGACCGAATTCCTGGAGCAGCTGACGCGAGACGTTTCGCACGCGCGACATCGTCTCGACCATGTGCACCGGAATACGAATCGTCCGGCTCTGATCGGCCACCGCTCGGGTAATCGCCTGGCGAATCCACCAGGTGGCATAGGTGCAGAACTTAAAGCCGCGGCGATACTCGAACTTGTCGACCGCTCGCATCAAGCCGGCGTTTCCTTCCTGGATCAGATCGAGGAAGCTCAGCCCGCGATTGCGGTACTTCTTGGCAATCGAGACGACCAGTCGCAAGTTTCCTTCCGACAGACCACGTTTGGCCTTTTGGTATCGGGAGTAGACGACGCGAATTTTGTCGACGCGATTCTTGAGGCTGGTCGGCGATTCCTGGGTGACCCACAGGATACGACGATATTCGGAGAGCCAGGGCTCGCGTTCTTCCGGCTTGCCTTTGGCCTTCTTGTGGGCCTTGATCTTCGCTTGCAGCTCGGTGATGCGGCGGCTGAACTCTTCGATCGGCCGAATCATCGGTTCGATGCGCTGGGTTCGCAGGCCGAGCTCTTCGATCATGCGAACGGCGCGACGACGCCGGCGGGCGAGTCGTTGCCAGGCTTCGCGTCGCGCGGCCGCTTTTTGCGACTTGCTGGTGGCGATGCGATAATCTTGGCGGTTTTGCGCCAGCAGGACTTCAACGGTCCGCAGATTGTGCGGCAGGCGGCCGAGAATCTGATCTTTTTCGAGCCGATCGGTGACCGAAACCTGGACGGTTCGGTCGAACGGCATTTCGCCGGTGTGCACCCGCTGCAGCGTCTTGAATGCCATCTGCATGACATAGTCGCATTCCAGCAGGGTGCGGCGGAAAGCCGCTCGGGTAGCTTCGATGCGTCGTGCCAGGGTGATTTCTTCGGCACGGGTGAGAAGCGGGATTTCACCCATTTGGGTCAAATACATCCGCACGGGGTCGTCGGACCAGGACTCGTTTTCTTCGGCTTCCGCTAGCAGGGAGCTGAGCTGCTCCTCGCTCGGCTCGGCGTCTTCGCCCGCTGCATCGGGAGTCGCCACGACTGCCGCGGCATCGATATCGGCAATTTCGTCGGTTTCGCTTGCCTTGGGGTCAAACGTGTTCGCCTCTACGGTTGTGGTTGTCGAAGAATCCGTGTCTAGGTCGTCAAGCAGTGTGTCGTACAATTCAACACTCCTCAGCTGTTGAGTGGAAAACGGCGTGCGGATGGGATCCGCGATGAATTATCGATCATCTCGACGAGGTTATTCCCAAGGGTCCTACCTCCTTAGGGGCTCGTCCAAACTTGGTGCGCGATGGGGGCGCGATACTCTTACTAGTTTGCGCGTCGTGCGCCAAAAAATTCTTACTCTTGCGGTTCGTATTCCGTGATCGTCGTGAAGAAACGGTCGAAACAGCAATCGAAAGTCTCTCGATGAATAGTTCGAGAGTCGCCGACGATCGGAAGAGGGTCTGTGGGCGAAGACATGTTATTGGGGGAAAGTGTCCTCCGCAGCAGCACAGCCGATTCTCGTGTGGCCTACTTAGTCAAATTGTCGTTAGGAAAGCAGGTTAGTTCTCTGTGGGGTTGAACTTCTAAAGACTTTATTTTTCTCAATGACTCCGACAATGTCGTGAATGCAAGGCTCACGATCGCTTAACAAAAACCAAGCAATTGTACCACCCTTGGTTCCTAAAGTGGTTCTCACCAACCATTTGGCAAAAGATTATGGCGTCGTAAAAAAATCCGAACACGCCGTCTTTTGCCGACAGACACATCTGCAACGGCTTCGGACATCCAAATCGGAGGGTGATCGTTGGCGACAGAAATCCGCCAAACGCGGTACGGCTCACAAGGCTCTCTCAAAGCTGGGCACGTCGTCGCGACGCGCGATCAATCGTTGCAATGCGTTCGGTCAACTTCCTAAAACGTACGACCACGTTCTTGTGACCCATGACCAAGTCCGCAAACCAAGTTCACGGCATAATCAGCCCAACATTAGTAACCGCCAGTCAGCGCCGCACCGGACTCTTGGAATCCGGCCAACACGCAGACTCAGACAGTTAACCGTGTGGGGGTGATTACGTTGACCATATCTGTGGTTTGGAGGGCCCGTCATGTGGGTGGCCGATTCACGCAATCCTTGCGACCAGATGCCAACGAGCGCGGTAGGTGGGTGACCTCGTGCTTTCTCACCCACGCAAACCTGACGAAACGAAGCCATGACTGGTTGAAAGTCGGGTTCAACCCTAATTTTAACTACAACAAGTTCGGAGTCCAGCGTTTACAACGATAATTCGGGCTAAAACTGGGTCCCCACTCCCGATATGCCAGGAGTCACCTTCGCCAATCACGGTCTGCTAGCACCTCGGCATTCAACGGCGAAGCGTGCCCGGTGACTGGCGAGCAGCCCGCGGGTGTGGATGCCAGTCGGCCTGGATAGCCTCCGGTATGCTGCTCGTATCTCTTTACTTAAGAACGATTTACGCGCAGTTGAGGAAGTTCTTCAGAGGGCCTACAGATCGAGACCGCCGTCGAGATCCTCGAAGGGTTGCCAGTCGCGTGAGCCTCGATGCCCGCGGCTTGCCCGCAGTAGCGCGCCACTAACGCGGTCGACCACGAGCAATCGTCTTTGCCACAGGCCGGAGGCGACCAAGATCAGGGCGGTCTCGCTTTCGGCCAGCGACAGCCACCTCCATCGTGTCAGTTCTGGATATTTACCCATCACCGAGGCGATCCGAGGATCGTCGGCGCGGACCGATCGCAGGCGACGACAAGCCGCACACCGACCCAAATCGAGCGACGCGGGGCTGACCTGCTGCCCGCACATCGAGCAGGGGACCATCCAGTCGGTTTGCACCGGCAGTCCGCTGGCGGGACAGATGGACGTCAGACGGGAAGCGACTCGTTTGTCGGTGGCGGTACAGCGAACGATTTCATTGCGGGGTAGTTTATCGCCTGAGACTTCGCATGCTTCGAGACGCTGGGCAGCCACAATTCGGCCGTCGGAGGTGGCGGCCAAGTGAAACGTATCGAAATCGGTGACGTCGCAGTGATAGGCGGGCGCGGTCAGTGTTCCGGCCCAGCCTTCGAAGCACAATTCGGTGGAGGCTTCGCCGATGGTGAATTCGAGTTTGACCTCGACCTGCTTGCACCACACGATGCTGATCTGCCAGTTCGATTCATCTTCCGGCACGATGCCGGCTGCCTCGAAAGCCAGGTTAACAACTTCCTCCACGCGACTGAGCGGCACCGCGCCAGGTCGCTTGGTTGGCAGGACGTTGGCGACGCCCAGCTTGCGGAGTAGAGCGCGATCGGCTTCCCGCCCACGAGGACTATCGTCGTCGAATACAAAATAACGCGTTGGTCGATCGGACGGCTCCGCGGAATCGCCCGGCTGGCTACTCGACTCGGCCGACTCTCCCTCTTCGACAGCGGCGCCATTGGCCGGCGCGATGCGGACCACAGGAATGCGGTGCAGGTGGCAACCGACCAGATGGACGTGGCCATCTTTGACCGTGTAGGCGGAGAGCAGAGGCGGGGCGATCTCCTGAACGCTATCGGGCTGCGAAGCGGGAACGGAGTGCGAGACGGCGCGGAGGCCGAACTCATCAACCGTTTCGTCTTGGCGATCGGTCTGCGACGTCGAGTCTTCGGTCATGTCATCCATCCGCCTGATGGAACTCGCCTGAGCCGCGCCTCACTGCGCAATGGAATTCCTGGCGATTATGGTAACAGTGTGACCGGCGGAATACCAGCGAATCTATTGACTCTAGATGCGTGGGGAAGCGCCGCATTGATGGAGACGACCGACAAAACAAGGCGTGGATCCGTGCCCGGAGGAACGAACGCCACGCCTTGATCGACTTTTTCTTTACTTCTACTTTCGCCCCGAAAGGGCAAGCGGCTTAGGCACCACCACCTTGCGGGATCTGTGACGCCAAGTCGCGGAACTTGAACAACAGCAGGAACAGCAGAATAAGATTCGCGGGTGGGCAAATGAACGCGGTGATGATGAACCACATCGCCATATTGGCGCCACAATCTCCTACGTCGGTACGATTTTGACTCGCAAAATAACTTTGAAAGCCTTTAGCGATGCCAGGATAGACGAAGAACATCATGACGATGCCCACGACCGGAATGAGCATTAACCAGACCATGGGCGGCGAGATCTGCTGGTGTTCTTCCGGGATGCTCGCGGCCGCACTGTAGAAGAGGTAGAGAATAAAGATCCCGAGTACAAGCCCGATCAGACTGCCGATGTAGATCATCGTCAGATAGCCCTCGAGGGCTTCTTCTAGCGCGGCTTCATCCATTGGCTCGCCGCCAAATGGGTCGGGGAACTCTTCGTTATCCAAGCCCGCCTGCGGCACGATATCGAAGAGGCCTGACCAGGCGTCGTTTGCCAGTGACGGCGACGGCGCTATCAACATCTGTGCAACAAGGAACAAGACGGCGCCGAGAATAAGAACGGATCGTTTCATCGCGGGGTCCCTCCAGGTTCTTGAATAGGCTTCGCACGGAGGGCCTCTGAGCCCCCTCGTACTCGGGATTGTAGATATTGGGGAGTCGTGATGTAAACAAGAGAACTGGTTTTTTCTGTTCGAGTTGTCATATTGTGGTTGCGTGAACTCGCTCGAAGAGTTGTTCACGGTAGGCTGATGTTGCTTGTCGCGTTGTCCGACATGTCGAACTCTGCTCGATCCTTGAGAAACGGAAACTGCTGTTACCATGTCGATGAAAGCCGCCTATATCAACGAACCGGGACCGCCGGAGAAGATCGTCGTCGATCAGGTGCCGCGTCCCGAACCGGGAGAAGATGAAGTCCTGGTCAAGGTGGCCGCGGCGGCCCTCAATCCGATCGATACCTACATCCGGGGCGGAGCGGGGTACTTCGAACTGCCACAGCCGTACATCCTCGGCTGCGACCTGGCGGGGCAGGTCGAAGCGGTCGGCTCGGCCGTGTCGCGGTTCCAGGTGGGAGATCGCGTCTGGGGAAGCAATCAGAGTCTGTTCGGTCGCCAGGGGACATTTGCCGAGTTTGCCGCGGTCGAAGAACGCTGGCTCTACCCGACGCCCGAGGGTGTCGGCGATCGCGATGCGGCGGCCGCGGCGCTGGTTGGCATCACGGCCGGTTTGGGGCTGCTGCGAGATGCCAAGTTGACCGCCGACGAAATTCTGTTCGTCAACGGAGGTTCCGGCGGCGTCGGCTCCACGGTCGTGCAAATGGCCAAGGCGATTGGCGCCCGGGTGATTGCAACGGGCAGCAGCCCTGAGAAGCTGGCGCTCTGTCGAGAGCTGGGAGCCGACCTGGCCATCAACTACAAGACCGAAGACGTCGCGGCCGCGGTCAAGGAGTTCGCGCCCGAGGGGGTTAACGTTTATTGGGAGACAGTTCGCGAGCCCGACTTCGACGCAGCCGTGGAGATCCTGGCCCCACGAGGGCGGATGATTCTGATGGCCGGGCGACAGGCTCGCCCCGAGTTTCCCGTCGGTCCGTTCTACGTGAAAGGCTGCTCGCTGCACGGGTTTGTGATGTTCGCCGCCACCGACGAGGAGCAGCGTGAGGTGGCCCAGTGCATCAACAGCTGGTTGGCCGAGGGAAAGCTGCGCCCTCGGATCGATCGTGTCATGTCGTTGGACGAGGCGGCCGCCGCCCATCGGCTACAGGAGGAAAACACCGTCGGCGGCGCTGGTACTCTGTCGGGCAAAATTGTTATCGAGCCTTAATCCGATTGGTTCATCGGGTGATGCCGTCGAGATAAGACACGTGATAACCGAGGTCCCGTGTGGCGAACTGCCGCCGGCTGCGATTCTTGCTCGCCGGCTAAAGCTGCCCGGTTTGCCTGTCCTCTGCCCAAATGGCTGGAACAATCCGGAATGTCAGCCCAAAACACCGACATCCGACCAGCTTGGCGGCCGTCGTCGAAGCTCGCGTCAAACGGGGGCCAAACAACGCGGGCTTGTCATCGACGGCAGCCATAAACCAGAATCGAGTTGTTGCGCGGTTTGCGAGTAACGCAGCCCCGATGCTGATGTCGTTGAACAACCAAAATCACACCACTTGCCGAGTCTTCCTTGCAGTCAAAAAACGAGCTTCACCGCGCGACGAGAAAAATTGCCTGGCCGCTGGCTTTGGTGCTGTTGTTCCCCTTGGCTCTAACGTCCGCGGAGTGGGCCGGGGCCGACGACAACGACGCCGCGGCCGCGATCGATAACGCGTCGGCCAGCGGTGCCGCGGCTGAAGAGGGGGCCGACGGCTTCTTCGAGATCGTCTTTTCCGGAGGCTGGCCGGGCTTTCTGATTATCTTGGTGCTACTTGCGCTCTCGGTGACGGCCGTCGGACTGGCGATCGAACATGTGCTCTCGATTCGCAAGGATGTCATCATGCCGCCGCGCTTGGCCAACGACGTGCAGGCGCAGCTGATGGCGGGTCACGTCGACCGCGCGGAGGAACTCTGTCGCCAGCACCCGAGTTTCCTGGCGTTCGTGCTCCAGGCCGGCATTGCTGAGGTCGATGGCGGCTGGACCGCTGTGGAGAAGGCGATGGAAGACGCCGCGGCGGAACAGGCCGCGCGGCTGTTTCGCAAGGTCGAGTATCTCTCCGTGATCGGTAACATCGCTCCCATGGTAGGGCTGCTGGGGACCGTCACCGGGATGATCTTCGCCTTTCAAGAGGTTGCCAATACGCAGGGTGCCGCGCGGGCTCCGCAGTTGGCCACCGGAATTTACCAGGCGCTGGTCACGACCGTGGGCGGGTTGTTGGTGGCGATTCCCGCCTTGGCCGCCTTTGCGGTGTTCCGCAATCGTGTTGACGAGTTGGTCGCTGAGGGCTCGTACATGGCCCAGCATGTGTTCTTGCCGCTGAAGCGACGTCGTTCTCAGCGTCGAGCGGCGGGCGCATCGCCGCCTCCGGCCGGGTCGACAAACGTCGGGACGCCGGGCCAAGGGGGTGGCGGCGGCAATCTGGGTGGGCCTCCCGCACCACCACCTCAGCCGAAAGGCAATGGCTGATGCGCGTCAACTCTTTCATTCGCCGCGGAAGCGTGCAACCGAATATGACGCCGATGATCGACGTCGTGTTCTTGCTGATCATCTTCTTCCTCGTCTCCAGTCATTTGGCGCGCCAAGAAGTTCAGGCCGAGGCCGATCTGCCGATCGCCAGCAGCGGCGAAGAGGACTCGATCAGCGAGCGTCAGCGAATCACCATCAATCTGCTGGCCCGCGATGCCGATTATGAAATTCGCCTGGGAAGCTTGCCGGTTTCTCTAACCGAGCTGGCCCCCCGGCTGGCTCAAGAAGTCGAGCGTGCGCGAGGCGAGCTCGATGTCCGCATTCGCGGCGATCGTAGTACGCCCTATCAGCTTGTCTCACGTATTTTGGCCATCTGCGCGAAGCAGGGGGTGTGGAACGTGGCCTTCGCCGTGATTCGTCCCGAGGACGCTTCGTAGAACCGCCAGGCACCAACGATGCGAATTCCCGCCTTCGATAACGAATCGGCCGAACGAACCGACGCCACGATGACGCCGATGATCGACGTCGTGTTCCTGCTACTGATCTTCTTTATCTGCACGGCCAGTTTCCAGATCACCGAAGAACTGCTCCCCAGCAGCGTGAAACTGGAGGAAGGGGCCGGCGCGGAACCGGTGGAAGTGCCCGAGCAAATGCAAGACCTCCAGGAAGTCGTCATCGAAGTCGGCTGGACGGGCAGCACCCCGACCTGGACCGTCAACGAACAGCCGGTCGACACGTTCGCCTCGCTGCGGCAGGTATTACGGAATGTGGCCGAGGTCGATCTCGATGTGCCTGTGATTCTCGATGTGGCCGATCCGGTGCCCCTGGGCGATGTGGTCGACGTCTACGACGCGGCGCGGATTACCGGCTTCGATCAGATTCAATTCGCCGCATCGGCGCTATAATGAGAGCGACCCCAGGCGGGTCATTCGCCGTGCAGTCAACTCCTGGTGAGAACTTCAGTCGAGCAATCGGCGGAACCCACGATGGCCAGTAGATCGATCCAACTCGTCGCGCTGTTGGCCAGCCTAAGCTTGCTGGCGGGGGGAGACCGCGCGGAGGCTCGTTCACAACAATCGACCGAGCAACGGTTCGTCGAGGGGTTACTCACCCGACAGCTCTATTCGCTGGCCGAGGCCCACTGTCGCGAACAACTCGCGCGGACCGATCTTTCCAAGCGCCAGCGGGCTGAGTTGGCGGTGGAACTCTCGCGAACCCATACCCTGCGGGCGCTCTCGTTGCCTTCCGCCCGGAGCGAGGTCGTCTGGCAGGCCGCCTTCGATGCGCTGGCCGATGCACAGAAGACCGGTCTTGGTAGTTCCTTCCCTGTATTGCTCCGCCGACAACAGGCCCTGGTTCATCGGGCGCGCGGCGATCTATTGCGACAGTCGGCCGAGGTGGTTACCACCGCCGCGCCGTTGCGCCAGCAAGCCCGGACGGAATTTCGCAAGGCGATCGTCCAGCTCAGTGAATTGGAGGCCGATCTCACCACGACGATTGCCAACTACCCCCGCGCGAATCTGGTGGACTCCGATATCCTGACTGAAAGCGAGCTTCGGAATTTGCGGGAGGACGTCCGCTCGCAACTCTCTCGAGCACTAGTCAGTCAGGGGCTGACCTATCCGTCTGGCAGCAGCGATCGCACAAACTCGATCGTTCGCGCGAAGAAGCGATATGCCGAGTTGGCCGAGCGCGACGACCCGATCGACTGGGAGAGTCGCGTGGCGATGGTCCGTTGCGATCGTTTGCTGGAGAACGAGGCGGTCGCTCGTCAGCGTCTGGCGGCACTGTTGGAGGATGTGCCGGCGCGCGTCGCGGTGGCGGTTCGACTGGAACAGGCCCGACTGGAGTACGATACCGGCCATCCCGATCGAGCGTTGGAGATCCTGCAGGAGCGGACGACGCAGAGGGCGATTCTACCGGAGTGGGACTATGAGTACCTGCGGACGTTGTTGGCCCTGCGTTCCGCCGATTTGAGCAAACAGGCGCTCCGCCGTCTCGAATCGAGGACCAATAATCTGGTCCGCACGATCGAACAGCAGCACGGCGCTTACTGGATGCGCCGAGCCGAGGCGTTGTTGGGCCGACATATCGCCGCCAGCCCGCAAAGCCAAGACGCGGAGATGTTGTCTCGCGCGGCGGCCAATTTTTTTCGCAGTGACAAGCCGGACGAGGCACTGGCCACCTACGATAAGGCGGCTCAGATTGCCCGCGAGAGTGGGAGCGATCAGCAGGCCTTCGATCTGGCGTTTACCGCCGCCTCGATCGAACAGCGGCGGGGGCGTTATGATGCGGCGGCCCGCCGCTATCGCGAAGCGGCCTTGGCGCTGCCCGAGTATGCTCGCGCGGCACAGGCCCACTTGCTCTCGGCCTACAATGTGGCGCAGCTGGCTCGCGCGGGGCAGGCAGGTGCGCTCGATCGATACGTCAAGCTGCTGGAAGAACATTTGCAGACCTGGCCGGCGGCCGACTCCGCGGCCCAGGCACGCATCTGGTTGGCCGGCATCTTCCGCTCGCGGGGCGCCTGGTCGGCGGCCATCGAACAGTATCGCGGCATCCCGGTCGACAGCCCCTCTTACGAATTGGCGCTCGACAGTTTGATTTCCTGCTACCGAGACTATTTGAACACGCTGCGCTCCGACGAGCGCCAGCGGCGCGAAGTGGCCAGCCAGGCGGCCAGCTACTACTCCGACCTGCTGCTTGACGAGCGAGGTCGTATGCCCGAACGATTGACCCCCTTACAACAGAAACTTTTGCTCGCCTGGGCCGCTACGCGAATGGTCTACCAGCGGGAAGGGTACGATGAGCTGGAGCAGCTGCTACAGATCGCGCTCGAGTCGGCGGCTGAGTCGGCTTCGCCCGCGTGGCAGGCGAAAGCCCGCACGCTGATCGTGTTGGCGCTGGCTGGCCAACCGCGGCAGCTGGACAAGGCCCAAGCCGCGGCCGGACAACTGGAGGGTGCCGGGGGAGAGGATTTGATTGCCCTGGTGCTGGCGCTTGACGTGCTGCGGGCCAACTCCGACGGAGCCCGCGAACGCGCCTTGGCCGACTTGCAGTTGTCGATTGCCGAACAGTTCAAGAAGTTGCTCGAGACGCCCGACAAGAAAGTGCGGCGGCGATTGAGTTTGGCGGGCGCGGCGGCCCTGGTCGAGGCGGAGCGGTTCGTGAGGGCCCGCCAGCGCTACGCCGAGTTGGCCGAAGAGTATCCTGACGACGGTGAAGTTCAGCTGCGCTATGCCCAGCTGCTTTCGCGCCCCGAAGTGGCGATCGACATCCTCTCACGTCAGGCGGCGCTGGCCCAATGGAGGGTTATTGAGCGTCGCAGCGCCAAAGCCTCGCCGATGTGGTTCGACGCCAAATACCACCAGGCGGAAGCTCATCACCGGCTGGGCAATTCGGAGCAGGCGTTGCGGGTCATCAAGCTGACGAGTGCCTTGCATCCGGAACTGGGAGGTGAGGAGCGAAAGGCGCGATTCGAAAAGCTGCGGACCAAGTGCGAGCAGGCGCTCTAGTCTCGATTCGGCCCCAAATGACCAAGGCCCAGGTCTCAGGCGACCAAGAGAGATCGACCCGTTGCGAGGGGGCACCGACCGGTCGATAATGGGGTTGTCGTGAAACAGATCATTGCCATCGTGAAACCGTTCTTAGTCGAGAAGGTGCTCGAACAACTTCGCCGTGCGCCATTGGAGGCGTGCAGTATTCGCGAAGTCAAAGGACATGGCCGGCAGAAGAGCTACCTCGACGAGTATCGAGGTAGCGAGTACTCGATGGCCTTCTTGCCGAAGGTGGAGATTACCTTGTGGGTTGACGACGCGCGGGTCGACGAGACGGTCCGCAAGATCGTCGAGGTCGCCCGCACCGGGCGAATTGGCGACGGCAAGATCATGATCTTACCGGCCGATCAAGCCGATATTCCGATCGACGTGTAGCGAAAGCGTGACGGCTAGCCGGCCGCTTCGGAAGTGAACCGCTCGAAGTATCCGCGATTGCCCTCGGCGAGCGATTCACACTCGGCCAGCAGCGCCTCGGGCGAGGCGAGTCCGCAGAGCCGAGCCAGTTTCCGCTGCTCCGCCCTATCGGTGGGAAGTGACGACGCGGCGAGCGGATTCATCAGCTGCACGCGGGACTCCACGGTCCGCAAGAAGCGATAACTGCGGGCCAGGTAGTCGTGCGCCTCGGCGTCGAGACAGCCCGCTTCGCGGAGTGCGCCGAGTGCCATCACCGTATTCGGTTGACGTAATTCGGGCCGCTCGCGTCCCTCGCGCAGTTGCAGCAGCTGAGCGATGAACTCGATATCGACGATGCCCCCACGACCGCGTTTCAGGCTGCCGACGCTGGCGGCCTCTTCCAGTCGTCCCCGCATATTGAGAATCTCTTGGGCGAAGTCGCTTTGCCAGTCGTGGTCGAAAGCCGCCGTGGCGACCGCCTGATTGACGCGATATTGAGCCCGTTCGTTACCCAACACCGGTCGCGCTCGGCAGAGCGCCATGCGCTCCCAAAGCTGGCCATCGCCTTCGGCGAAGTAGCGGGCGAATTCCGGCATCGACGTGGCCAGCGCGCCGCTGCGGCCGGTGGGACGGAGCCGCGGGTCGATTTCGTAGAGTCGCCCGTAGGGTCCCAGACGCCCGGCGAGTTTGATAATTCGCTGGGCCAGCTCGTCGAAGAAATGTTGGTTGGAAGTGACCTCGCCGGAACGTCCGCTCTTGCGGTGTTGTGTTCCGCCTTCGGCCTCGAATAGGAACACGAGATCGAGATCGCTGTGATAGTTCAGCTCCCGCCCGCCGAACTTTCCCATCGCCAGAATCACGAATTCACAGACGTGACCGGCCCGTGGCCCCAGCGCCACGATCGGTTCACCCAGACGCAGGGCCAGCTTCTGGTATTCCATCTCCGTGATCAGTCGCAAGCAAGCTTGGGCGACGTCGGAGAGAGCGCCGGTCGTGGCCTGGATGTCTTCCTTGCCGAGAATGTCACGCACGCCAACTCGCAGCTGCATGGAACTCTTGAAACTGTGCAGAATCGGTTCGGGGTCTTCAGCCCCGTAACAAAGTTCGACGATCTGCTGCTGCATCGAAGCGATTTTTGGCAGACGATCGAGAACCAGCGAGTCCATCAACTCGTCGATCATGCCGGGGTTGCTGATCAACACATTGGAGAGCATGGGGCTCGAGGCGCAAAGCTCGACGTACAACTGCAGCGAGGGGTCGTTGGCGCTGAAGAGTTCCCACAGCACGCCCTTGCCGCCGAGAGAATCGCTGACCTTGCAGAGATTGAGCAACGTGGCGTCGGGGTCGGGTCGCGCGGCGATCGCGCGGAGCAGCTGAGGGGCAATGGCCGCCAGAAACATGCGACAACGCCGCGTCGAGAGAAAGCGAATTTTCTCTTCCGACAGGTCCATCAGATTGCGATACGCCCCCGGAATGTCTTCGAAGCCGTACTTGCCGAGCACCTCGTCAACACGCGACTCGGGCGGTTCGGGGTCGAGCACCAAATCGACCTCCGGTTCCGCCGGGGCGTCTTCTCCGAACGCTTCGTGCAACAGATGATCCAGCACTTTGCGATTCTGCTGGGTCTTGTGCCGATGATCCTGTCGAAAGGTGGCCGCGGCGGAGTGGTCCGCCGTGTCGGTGTAACCCATGCGGATCGCCAGTTTCTGGATTTCTTCGTCCGACTCCGGCATGGTGTGTGTTTGCAGATCGAACATGATCTGGAGTCGGTGTTCGACTTTGCGCAGGAAGCGATAGTTCTCGTCCAACAGCGTCCACTCTTGATGGGTTAGCGAGCCGACGTGTTCCAACCGCGACATCGCTTCGAGCGTGTTGGAGGTGCGGACTTCGGGCAAATCGCTGCCGTGGAGGAGTTGCAGGAATTGGATGGCAAACTCGATATCACGGATGCCACCGTGACCCGTTTTCACATCGAGTTCGTCGCCCCCCTCGCGCTGCGTCCGTTGTTCGATACGACGCTTGAGCGCTTTGATGCCGGTAATATCGGCCAGGCCGAGATACTTGCGAAAGATCCAGGGGGTCAGCCGGTCGAGAAACTCGCGTCCCAGTTCCAAGTCGCCCGCGGCGGGTCGGGCTTTCATCATCGCCTGGCGTTCCCAGGTACGACCTCGAATGTCGTAGTAGTTGAGCGCGCTGTCGATGCTCATCGCTACCGGGCCGCGCGAACCTTCGGGGCGGAGCCGCAGGTCGACCCGGTAAACCGTACCCAAGTCGGTCGCTTCAGTGAGTAGCTTGACGGTGTCGCGGATCACGGCGGCAAAGAACTCGGCATTGCTCAGCGCGCGAGGGCCCGCGGTCTTGCCGTCGTGATCGTAAAGACAGATCAGATCGATGTCGCTGGAGTAGTTGAGTTCCGAGCCTCCCAGTTTGCCCATTGCCAGCACCACCAGGCGGGCTCGCTGGCCCTCGGCGTCGAGCGGCTCACCATGCTTCTCCGCCAAGCGTGACCAGGCGGTCTGCAGGCCGGCCTCCACCAGGGCATCGGCCAGATAGGAAATTTGCCGGGTGACGGTGTCGAGTCGTTGCTGGGCGATGATGTCGCCATAGGCGATCCGCAACGTTTCACGCCGCTTGAAGCGGCGCAGCGTCGCGGCGACCGCGGCCGGTTCGCTGAGTACCCGCACCTCACTGGTGATTTCATCAACCAGAGCCTGGCGGGCCGACGGCTGACCGCCGGTGAGCCGCAACAGGTCGTAGCTCTCGGGATCGGAAACCAACACATCCGACAAATATTGGCTGGTCGCGAAGATCTGTAGCAACTGGGGTAGCGACTCGGTGTCGCGTTCGAACAGCGAAGCGAGTGAGAGCGGGTTGCGGGCCGAGACGACAAATCGCTCCAGATTGTTGAGTGCCCGATCGGGATCGCTAGAGATCGGTAGATAATCGAAGAGCTGGCTGCAGATCACCGACATCAAGTCGAGCGGTAAATTGAGGCCCGCGATGTTGGCGAGATTGGTTTGTCCTCGCGCAGCGTCTTGAACGCCCAGCTCTTGGAGCCAGCTGGCCCCCGCGGACGGGTCTTCAAGAATCGACTTGAGGTGTTGATCCTGCAGATTCATAGCTGCCATCGTAGGCAGCCCACGGCGGTACCTCAAGAAGTGGCGCGGCGGCGGACAGAGGCCCCCGAGCGATTGGGCCCGCTGGCGGCTCGCAAAAAGTCACTCCGCTCGATCACGAAGAGAGCGAATAGAGCTCCGGTCCCACATGGTCGGTCACCACTTCGCCGAACAGGGTGTGGGCGTTGGCGTCATAGATGGTGACCTGGACCAGTCGGCCGATCAGGCGTCGATTTCCTTGAAAGACGACGATACGATCCCAATTGTCGCGACCGGTGAGTTGGACCTGGGGAGCATCGTCCTGGCCCTGCTTGGTGGCCGATTTGCTAAGCCCTTCGACGAGAACTTCAAATTGACAACCGATCCGCGTCTCGTTGTCCTCTTCACAAATCGCGTTTTGGATGGCCAGCAGCTCGTTGTTGCGTTGCTTCTTGACCGCTTCAGGAACGTCGTCGGCCATCCGCTCGGCGCCCTTGGTGCCGGGTCGTTCGCTGTACTTGAAGATGAAGCTATTCTTGAAACGACCTTCGCGAACCAGGTCGACGGTTTTCTGAAAATCTTCGTCGGTCTCGCCACAAAAACCGACGATAAAGTCGCTGGTCACCGCCGCGTCGGGAATCGTCTGGCGAATGCGGGCCATCATTTCCCGATACTCGCCCACCGTGTAACCTCGCTTCATCCGCGTGAGAATCTCGTCGGAACCGCTCTGAGCGGGCACGTGCAAGTAATGCGATGCCTTGGGTAGCGTGCGTACCGCTTCGAGCAGATCGTCGGTCATGTCGCGGGGATAGCTGGTCACGAACTTCAGGCGGTCGAGGCCATCGATGTCGCTGAGCTGATAGAGGAGATCAGAAAGGCGAGTTGTCTTTCCACCGTCGGTGTACGAATAACTGTTGACCGTTTGGCCCAGCAGTGTAATTTCGCGACAGCCCTCGTTGGCCAGCTGTTCCGCCTCGGCGATGATCTCCCGCGGCGAGCGACCTTGCTCCGGACCGCGAACCTTCGGCACGATGCAATAGGTGCAAAACTTGTCGCAACCGATTTGGATGCGAACAAACGCCTGATAGGGCGAAGGCCGCATCTCGGGTGAGCGGAGCGGGTCGAAGCTCTCAAAGCTGTCGGCCACCTTGTCGCGCGAGCCGCCCTGGCGCTCCAGGCTGACTTCCAGCTGACGGCCGCTGCCGGCGCGGACTTCTTCAATTAGCTGGGGAACCTGATGCAGCTGGCCCGGACCGACGACCAGGTCGACATAGGGAGCTCGCTCGAAGACCGTCTTCTGGTGATTTTGGGCCATGCAGCCCAGCACCCCGATGACCTTATCCGGGTTGTAACGCTTGGCGTGTTTCAGGCGTCCCAGGGCGCTGTAGATCTTCTCTTCGGCATGCTCCCGCACGCTACAGGTATTGAACAGAATCGTGCCCGCTTGTTTGGGCGAGTCGACCAGCTCATAACCCTGGCGACGCAACGAGGCGACCACCAACTCGCTGTCGAGCATGTTCATCTGACAGCCGACGGTTTCGATGTAGAGAGTCTTAGGCATGGGTGTCGAGGAGCTGCTAGGCGGCAGTCGGGAAGGCGTTTGTCAGATGGAGCGGCAGATGTCGTAGGAGGGGAATCGGCGGAACGGTGGTGGCATTGCTCGGGCCAAAGCCGGTGGTCTGGCGACGCGGGGCGGATCGAAAGGAGTGGCACCGGCTATGCCGCCTCTTCCCTACGTCGTGCTTCTTCCCGCTCTCGACGGGCAGCCTCAGTCGCTTGACGGCGCTGTTCGGCGCGCAGTTCCGTGCGAAACTTGGCAGTCAACTCACGATGACGTATCGCCATCAGGCGAACCAGTGACATAACGGCCACGTAGCCCGCGATCAGCAGCAAGACGACATCCCAGCGGTCCCACATCCCGGCATCCCTCCGTGATCACCGGCCCATACAGCACACGGCCGAACCAGCCGCGGCAAGCTCCCCATGTTACCACGGGGGGAGGTCCGAGGGCCACCGGAGTTCGGCTCCTCAACCCGGGCCGAAGCGATCGCCGACTTGCACCGGATAGCCCCTCAAGAAATCGGCTGCTGATAGCACCCGCTTGCCCGAGGGTTGTAGCTCTTCGATCAGCAGGGCCTCGCCTCCGCCGGTGGCCACCACAATTCGCCCTTCGGTGTCCAATACCTGGCCTGGTTCGGGCGCTTCGCTGGTTGTCGCGTCATCCGTGCTATCTTTGGCGACCGACGCCCTGGCAATCGCAATTCGTAGCGGCTCCTTTTCGGTGCGGTGCCAATGACTGAACGTGCCGGGCCACGGCTCAAATGCGCGAATCTGATTCACGATCTGTGTGGCGGTGCGCGACCAGTCGATGTTCCCGTCACGCTTTTTCAATCGCGGAGCGCGGGTTACCAGCGCCGGTTCTTGTTCGATCGGCTTGAGCCGGTCGGCCGCCAGGGCGGCAATCGCCTCCAACACAAGAGGCGCTCCGCGCTGAGCGAGTCGTTCTTCCAGCTCTACGGCCGTCTCGTCGGCCCCAATGGCCACGCGGTCCTGGGCCACGGAGGGTCCGGCATCGATGCGCGGCGTCATGTGCAAAACCGTATTGCCGCTCTCGGTGTCGCCGTTGTAAAGCGCCCAATTGATGGGGGCCGCGCCACGGTATTGCGGCAGTAAGGAAGCGTGCAGATTGATACCGCCGAAGCGTGCCAGCGCCAGCGTTTCGGGCGAGAGAATCTGTCCGTAGTCGCAGACCACGAACAGCTCGGGCTCCAGCGCGATCAGTTGCTCGTGGGCCTCGGGCGAATTGACGCTGACGGGATCGAGAATGGTCAGCCCTCGCGCTTCGGCCACCTGTCGCATCGGATTCAGCGGCGCGCGTTTCTTACGGGCCTCTGGCGGTGGTTTGGTGACCAACGCCGAGACGGTATGTTCCGAGTCGAGCAGGGCCTCGAACGTTGGAACCGCGTAGCCACCGGTGCCCATCATGATCAATCGCATGGTTACGTCGGTCACCTCATCGAGACGGCCGCGGCCGCTAACAGTACTTTTCTGCAATCGCCTGGAGTCGCTCGGCGATTTTCTCATCACTGGGCAACTCGCCCCGCTCGCGCATGCCGTCGAAGGTCAGCTGGAAGGTATCGAGGTCATCCTGGGCGGCCATCACTTCCGTTTCGCTAATCCGATCGATGAACAGCACACCGTCCAGGTGGTCGGTCTCGTGTTGCACGACCCGCGACAAGATTCCGTCCAGCTCTTCAGTCGTCTGCTCGCCCTGAAGATTGTACGACGTGCAGACAATCTGCTGGGGTCGTTTCACTGGGGCGTAAAGTCCCGGCAGGCTCAGGCAGCCCTCGTCCGCCTCGTCGCTTCCCTTGGGGCGTTGGAGAACCGGATTGATAAAGACTCGTTCTCCACTTCCGTCCCCGTCACGACCTTGGGTGTTGACCACAAAGAGTCGTAACGGCAGATCGACCTGGTTGCCGGCCAAGCCAATGCCGTCGGCGGCGTACATCAGCTCGAACATGTCGGCGATCATGCCGCGGAGCTCGGCATCGACACGACGAACCGGTTGGCTCTTATGGCGCAGAGTCGGATGGGGGTACTTGATGATTTCCAACGTGGACCGCCTTGAACGTGACGAAAACAGGAGTGCCTCTTGGGAATGAACGAATCGTCCATTATATCGCAAGCGGGTCGGTTGTTCCGAGGGGGCGAGGGTGAGGGGAGGGAGCCTGCCTACGGTTGGTCCTCGCCTCGGACAAACGCCTCCGCCTCGGGCGACTTCTCACAGACGTGATCGATCAGCTGCTCGGAGACCTGACGATAGATTTCTTCCCGAGACTTGCCCGTACCTACATAGGAAAAACTGTCGCGCCCCGGCAGCGGGCATTGTCGATACTCCAACGTTGTGCCGCGAACCGTCACCAGCAGGCACCGTCCCGTCTCCAGGTCGACCGGACGACCGTCGACCAGCAGCGATTCAACGTAGGTGTCGATATCAATGGCATGCAACAGGTGGATCTTCGTGGTGCCGATCTGCACATCACTCTTCGAGGTTATCTGTCGGCCTGCCACCTTGCCGACAACGGAACTGTCGAAAGGGCCGGTCGAGTCGTGTCGAATCAACAAGGCGTAGGCCAGTTGCTTCCCCTCGCCCGTATTGGAAAAGGCGAACGCGGTCCCCAGGCCTGTCTCGGAGAGAAACACTAGTGGGCCTTGAATCGACCGATCCTGCATGCCCGCCGCCATGCCAAGTCCGGCATGCTCAAGTGGCGGCTCCTGATACCGCTCCGCCAGGCGCCAGATGGCGAGTGGCGCGAGCATGCTGACAATCAGGAGTGTGCGGAGGCGAAATCTCATGGAAACTCGTAGCAGGGCAGTGAACGAATCGGCATATCACTCCTGGCAACAGTAAACCACGGCCGCTTGCTTGTCCAAGCCGTAACCCTCGCACCCGGCGCGCGAACAGCCCGAGTTTAGGGGCGTTTTGCAAACGGTTGGACAGATCCCCGGCACCTCACCGATAATCGAGTTGGCAGGCTGCCGACGCGGTCCTACAATTTGAGTCGCGGGGCAACGGCGAATCTTGACGGTTCGAATTGCTCGGCTAGTTCTCCTTCGTGGCAACAACTCCACGGCAACAATCCAACGACCTCCATCATGACCGATCTCGACAGCGAACTTCGCGAGTGGCAAGAGAACGACTCTTCGGCGCGGCGCTCGCTGCCGGCCTGGTTCGGGTCGATGTTGTTGCACGCCGGTCTGGTCATTCTGTTGGCGTTCGCCATTACCGCCCGGCCGCAAGGCGCCGTGGAGGAGCCGTTACGGCGGACCGGCATCGTGCTCAAGACGAGCACGCCCCAAGGAAAGCGGTTTGAAGGACCAGAAGACAATATCGAGCGGGCTGCCGAATCGGCCACCAGCGCCACCACGACCGCGCTGAACGAGGCGCTTCCCAACGAGCAGCAGTCGCCGGTCGATCCGAGCGAGTGGTTGCCCGACTTTAACGCCGGCTTGGGGCCTCCTTCGGGCAATCCGGCGGCGGGCGGCGGCAACGTCGACATCGGGGGCGATGGCCCCAACAATCGCAACATCAAGGGCGGCAAGACGAGTACCGAGGTATTTGGAATTTCTGGCGAGGGTTCCAATTTTGTGTATGTCTTCGACGCCTCTTCCAGCATGCATGGTCGCCCCCTGGAAGCGGCCAAACAGGAACTCTTGGCCAGCTTGGAAAGCCTCGGACGCGTCCATCAATTCCAGATTATCTTCTACAACGAATCGCCGACGATCTTTACGCCCACCGGCACACGGGGGCAGTTGGTCTTCGCCACCGAGGAGAATAAGAAGTCGGCCAAGAAGTACGTCGATGGCATTACCGACGCGCTTAGCACCGAACACGAAACCCCGCTGATGCTGGCTGTTCGCATGCAGCCAGACGTGATCTTCTTCTTGACCGATGGGGAAGATCCTTCGTTGAGTACCCGACAGCTGCTCAAAATCCGCCGAGCGAATCGGGCCGCCGCTTCGATCAACGTGATTCAGTTCGGTGTGGGCGCGGACCCGGGACACGATAGCTGGCTCAAGAAGCTAGCCCGCCAGAATCAAGGAAAATACAATTTCTTCAACGTTAACAGACTCTCGCCGTAGCGGCGCTCGCCGGCTTGCGTCCGGCGGCCGGCATATTCTTTGCGAGCGGAGCGCCGACCGCTTCGGCCGGCGGCCAGGCTGCTCGGCAGCTGCGCTGCTGGGGCTGACGTTGGCCTGTCTGGTCATGATTTCGGCATCCGCGCCGGCCGCCTGGGCGGAAGACGCCGTCTGGTACACAACCGCCAAGGATCCCAGCAAGGAGTCACGGCGGGGCGGGACGATCCTCGACTACCGCGGCGACGGCTTGCAGCTGCGCACCTTGGCCGGACGAGAAGTGACCATTCCTGCCGAGAACGTCGTGCGAATTCAGTACGATAAGAACGAGCAACATCGCTCTGGCGACGCGGCTTTCGCCCGCGACGAGTATCAGGCCGCGTTCGACCACTATCAGAAGGCCATGCGCGGTGACAAGCGAAGCGGGCAGGGTGCGGAGAAGCGAGGCTGGGTCCGCGCCGAGTTGACGGCCGCTTCGCTGCGGTGTCGCGTGGCGATGGGAGACTACGGCACGGCGGGTCGGTTGTTCGTGAATCTGATTCGTCGCGACGAAGCGAGCGTTCACTTGCACTTGATTCCGCTGGCGTGGACCTCGGAGGCGAGCGCGGGCGAATTGAAGGCCAAGGCCTGGTCGCGCGGCTCGGAACATCCGGCCGTGTTGCTGCTGACCGCCAGCCACTTGATGCGGACTCCCCGCCGCGATGTGGCGATTGCCGACTTGCAGCGGCTCGCCCAGAGCGACGATCTCGACATGGCCCGACTGGCCAGCGCCCAACTCTGGCTGACCCAGGTGCCGACCGCCACCGACGCCGATCTGTTGCGGTGGCGTCAGACGATCGACAAGCTGCCAGAGAAGCTGCGCGGCGGACCGTATTATGTGTTGGGTCGCGGGTACGCCGCTCGCAAGCGGTTCCAACCGGCGGCGTTGACCTTGATGCGGGTGCCGATTCTGTTCCCCGATCAACGGGACGTGGCGGCCGAGGCGCTGTTGTCGGCGGGCGCGGCGCTCAGCGCGCTGGGCGAGCCGGGCGAAGCGGCCCGGCTGTTCCGCGAAGTGACGAGCGAGTATCCCAAGTCGTACGCAGCCCAGGAGGCGACCGGCCGGCTGGAGAAGTTGCAGGCTGCCCAGGAGTAGGCGGGACGGGTTGTTCCTGGCGATGAACAGCGCCGCTCGCACGGGACTTCCGTTCAAGAAACGGCCTGTTCGTTGGGCCGAATTCTCTTGTCGAGCTGGGGCCCCAGCTCGCGTTCCGCGCAAAGCAGATCGTATCGCTGCTGGAGGTTGAGCCAGAATTGGGCTGAATTTCCGAAGTAGCGATTTAATCGCATGGCGGTGTCGACCGTGATCGGTCGCAGGCCATTTACGATGTCGTTGATGCGTGTCGCCGGCACATCGATATCGCGTGCCAACTTATTCTGGCTAAGCTCCAGCGGGTTGAGAAATTCCTCAAGCAGAATTTCACCAGGATGAATCGGCTTGAGTTGTTTGGTTGCCATGATTGCCTTGGGGGGCGGAGCAAGTGCTCGCAAATCACTAGAGCAGGCCAACGGCCTGCAACATCATAGCCTAGGGCAAGGCACACACGAGCGATAGCGAGGAAGTGCCGCTGCCCTGGGTTAGGTTCTATGAGATTGTCGTGAGCCCGGCGGGACACGCGCACTATTGCTGACGACGTTCCAGGATGAATCGCCTGCCTGGGTCTTCGCCTTCGTAGTACGCGAGTTGCCCCGGGATACATGAGATGACGGTACCCGATCCAAATCCAACGATCTCGTCCAGCGCGTCGACGAGCGACATTTCCTTGCCGTCCAGCCTGTAGTCTTCGGAAATCACCCAGCAGGTGTCGGGCGCCCGTTTGTCGCGAAGAATCTGAAGGATGGGTTCTGAGTACTGATCGGTTGGTGGAACGCCCGTTATGCACCTGTCATCGAAGTCATGGAAGTGCGCGAGCAGCGATGTGAACTTGATCCGCCTCTTTGGCTTCTCCAGCAGCGCTCGATGTCTCGGTTGTCGCCGTGGGTGCACAAAGGCGTCAACGAACCCCTTTTCGTGGTCGTTCATGCCCGTCGCCCTCCTAGTCCAACCAATCTTTGTCCTTCAGCCGGGCCGGGACATACTCCTCGGTCACGTAGCTGATGTCCTTGCTCAGCAGCGCTTCGACTTCCAGCTTGAAGTCATTCTGCAGCATGAGATTGATTTCCTTCTGCCACGCCTTCTTCTTCTCGAACCAAGGGTACTTGGCGATCTGACGGGCGCGCTTGCGATCGTTCTCGTTCAGATCAATCTTCACGCTGGGGCTCAGTCCACAGCGATCGTAGTCCTTGCTCCGTAGGCCCATGAAGCGGGCGTCGGGAATCGCCATCCGCTGCGATTCGTAGGCCAGGTTGATCGAGCCCTGTTTGATGACGCTGTAGATGTAGTATCCCCAGGGGTCGTTATCGAGCAGGCAGTAGACCGGCAGCTTCAGTTCGTTGTGCAGCCGGTTCAACAGCCGCCGCACACCCCGCGGGGGCTGACCGCCACCGTGGGTGAGGATGCAGTTGTGGGTTCGCCAGAACTTGTCTTCGTTGAAGCGTTGCCAGACCGTTCCTTTTTCGACATGCAGGACAAACTTCGCTTGGCACTGTTTGAACTGAATCGCGTGCGGTTCGACGATCGAAGGAATGCCGTAGCCGCCGGAGCCCATCCGCGAACAATCGATCTCGTCGCCATTGTCAATCAGCTTAAGATTGCCGACCATCTCGCCTTTCTTGTCGGCGTAGAGATGCAGCTCTTCGCGCAAGGAGCCGAGCAGCACCTCCATGTCTTCGATGACCGGATCGCAGTCGGACTGTTCCTCGAAGGTATTTTCCTTGGTCCCTTCGATGGTGTGTTTGAGCATGTAGTAGAGACCACGAATGCTGGTGTTCTTGTCCTGCTCGATCAGTTGTTTGCAACCGCTGCCGACGAGCATCGTCTGCATGTAGCTCTTGGCCTGCGAAAGATTGAACAGATGGCGGCGATTCGTGTTGCGGCCCATCTCAATGAACCGCTTGCGGGTATTGTACTTGACGTTGGAGAGGCTCCGCGTCGGCACGTCCAAGTGCGGATCGGCGTTGCGCTTCTTGGCGGCCGAGGCGACCACTTCATCGGCCAGGCCGACCAGTTTGCCCATGGTCTGCTTATCGCGAGCTCCCAGCTTGGGTCGCGCGCCGTTGCCACGGGTCGGGGCATCGACGCGGCGGACTTTCTTCTTTTTCTTCTTGACGGTGCCGGTCCCGGCGGTCGGCTTCTTACGCACGACCTTTTTCTTGCGGACCACTTTCTTCTTGGCCATGGCCTAAACCTGCTTCCTATTCTTCTTCGTCCGAGGTGCCGTTGTTCTTCTTGGCCGTGTTGAGCAGTCGCTCGTTGGCGTCGCCCGGGTCGACGATCAGCACGTTGTCACCCAGATCGAGTTCTTCTTCGTCGACAGGTCGACCGCGACTGTCGAGCTTCACATCCGCCTCGGACGTCTTTTTCTTGGCGATCGTAAGCAGCTGATCGTAGAGTTTTTTCTGGTCGGTCTGGTTGACTTCGCTCACGGCCCGGGCGACTTCGCCCAGATAGCGGAGGAAGATGTTTCGCCGCTCGCCCTCCTGGCGAACGCGAATTCTGCGTCGCAGATACATGCCCAGCTTGCGGCCGACCGATTGCAACGCGAGCCGCAGTTCCTTCTCGATTTCCGGATAGCTGGCGACCGCCTCTTTCGATTCGCTGGTGAAGGGAACCCACACGCTGGCCATGTGAATCATGACCGTGACCGGGCCGGAAGGGAGCGAGCTCCGCGATTGACTCAGCCCGTAGCTCCGCCAGTTGTTGGCGATGACCGCCTGGGTAATGGCGCAGGCTCCGTGTTGGAACTGCAACGGGACACGGTTGGCGTACCGCAGCACGCTCATCGATTGCCCTTCGCTGACATTGACCTCCTGCATGGCGGCGTGAAAATCGTCGATCTGTTTCGGCTTCAGCTTGCTGGGCGACTGGCGTGTGCCGAGGCCGGACTGCTTGATGATCTTATCGGCCGATTCGCTGCCGATGCCGTTAAAGGTGTGGATCAGAAACTGCCGCATGGTCCGCAGATCGGTCTGTGAAATCAACTCCACCAGTGTCTCGCGGGTGATCTGCGCGGTCGTCGCGCCGCCGCCGTAGGCCAGCCCAACTTCAATTTGAAACGGGTTGCCGCGATAGACGTTGGGGGGTCGCGTGGCCGCGGCGTAAAACTCGCCCGGCACCACCTGATGCAGCCCCTTGAGAATCAACTCTTCACCGATCGGGCAGATGCAGTCGGTGCGGGGCGCGGCGATCTTGGTTTCTTGAATGGCCTGGTAGATCTTATCGGCTTCGCCGCGTCCGATCTTCTTGGAGCCGGCCCGCACCGAGACCCCGGCACCCTGGCAGATCTTTCGCGCCACTGAGGGACTGACGCGCGAGAACGACTGCGTGAGGAATTGCGAGAGCGTCGAGGCGTCGGTCTCCTTGAGCATGGCGATCAGGCGGCCCAGCTCGACACCGTAAGGGTGTGGCTTGATCTCTTTCGGCTCGGCCGGCAGCTTGTCGGTCGAACGATGATAGGAACTGGTCGCTCCTTCGGGATCGACGTAATGAATTGTCACATGCGGGTTGGCGATGGCCGTCTGTTCGAGATACTCGTCGACACTGCCACGGCCGCGCTGATACTTGGCCTCGAGCTCGATCGTCACCCGCGTCCCGCTGATGACTTCTTTCGCGGCAGGGTCGTCGGGATCGTCGCCGTAGCGGGCGGCCCATTCGATGCCCTTCTTTTTCATGTAGGCTTCGCCCTTGGCACCGGGCGGAATATCGACCCCGTCACCTCGACCGTTGAGGATCTCCGGTTTGTTGATCTTGGTGTCGATCTGAATCTCGTAGTAGTGAATCGGTTTTCGTTTGGAGACCTTGGAGCTGATCTTGACTGGTTTGCCAGTGGTCAGAACCCCGTACATTCCCGCGGCGCTGATGCCGATGCCCTGTTGCCCGCGGCTCATTCGCAGTCGATGAAACTTGGAGCCGTAGAGCAGCTTGCCGAAGATCAGCGGAATCTGTTTCTTGACGATGCCCGGTCCGTTGTCCTGCACGCCGACCTTGTAGCGGGCGTTGCCGGTCTGTTCGACATGAACCCAGACCTCGGGAAGAATGCCTCCCTCCTCACAGGCGTCGAGCGAGTTGTCGACCGCTTCCTTGATGGTCGTTAGCAGCGCCTTGCGCGGGTTGTCGAAGCCGAGCAGATGGCGATTCTTGGCAAAGAATTCGCTGACCGAGATGTCGCGCTGTCCGGCCGCCATCGATTGGGCCGTGGCGCGGCGCTTGCGCTTCACTTTGGTGCCGCCAGAGGCTCCCGCATCGTGCCCGTTGGACGCCGCACCGTTCGACGACACCTTCTTGCCCGACACCTTCTTGCCCGTTGACCCGTTGCGCGAAACGCCATTGGCGGTCTCCCGACGGACCTTCTTTTTTTTCTTCTGGGGCGCGGTCCGCGCTACCTTCTTCTTTCGTTTGACCTTGCCCACGCGGGAGTTCCTCTCTTGGCGGGTATTTTGGGGGGTGAATCTCGGTTGCGTTTTGGCCGATCAGAGGGCGACGGCGCCGAGCAGCAGGCGAAACGATTCCCGAGGGCGCGGATCGCGGCTGTTAAACTTTGCCGGCGGTGAGGATTATACCCGTTGTATGGCGGATCGACGAGGCGGATTCGCGCTTACGAGGCGGACAATCGGGCCATTTGGAACATCCGTCACATAAAGATTCACCGGCAGGACCGATAACAGCCGAGACATGTTTTGGGCAAGGGATTGTCACTCTTCGAGTCTCAAGAACTCCGCTCTGCTTCGTCGCCCATGACCGCCTGTTCTGGCGTCTCCGGCGAAGCGTACCTGCAACCAAGCTCACCCCCTCATTATCAGGAGCTGTCCGATGTCGCGAAGCTGCATCGTCATGGTATTCGCCACGGCCTGTGTTGTGGCCGCCACGTTCGGAGCGCCGAGCGAGTCGACCGCGGCCGATTGTGGTTACGCGCCATCGACTCAGGACCTGTTCTACAACTTCTACGTCGGTGGCGGTCCTTCCGGAGCGTATCCGGCTCAGATGTATTTGTCGCCCCGCCCGACTCCCGCCTTGGTTGGGCACACCTACATCACGTATCAGCCGTTCCTTCCTCACGAGTTCATGTACCACCACCGTCGCTCGTACACTCGAGTGCACCACCCCGGCGGCACAACTCGTACGCGGATTTGGTACCGATAACCGTGGCTAGCGTGGCGAACTCCCCCAGCTGACGAGCGACAGTCGTGTCTTCAATCAGGGCACGACTCCCTCACCTTCAGGCCCGTCGACGCGACCCCCGTCAACGCAATCGATAGGAAATATGAGCATGAAAGCCGTTGTTTGTACTCTGCTGCTGGCCTCTTTGGGCGTCTTCGCGGCTGTCGGACCCGCCGCCGCGCAAGAAGATTGTGACAACTGCAATTCCGGAAAGCACCGCATCGGCCAGGGCCATGCCGCGCGGAAGGCCAGCCGGCAGGGCCGGCATTATGCCCACGCCCAATACGGACCTTACGCTCACCGCAGCTATCGTTCGTCGAGCGATTATCCCGCCAAGCATTGCTTCGGACAGTGTCGCGGTGTGCAGTACCGTCCCTGGCACTGTGGCTACTACCACACCGAGTACGGCGCTCCGGTCGCCCTGGTGATGCCACCTACGGCCGAGCTGACAACCAACATGGGCTGGGGCGTCAGCAACACCCGCGTGACCAAGATCTGTCACCAGTTCGCCCGTCCTTACCCGGGCTACGGTGCAACCGGCGCCTATCCGTTGATGCCGACCCCGCACTGGCCGAGCGACACGGCGCAGTTCGGTGTCTATCCGGTCCGAGCTCCTTTCAAATAGAAATCGTCCAACAAGAGACCGGCCCCGGCCGGTAGAGAGTTTTTCGCCCCCGCCAACTCCGTCGAATGGACTCGACGGCTGCGGCGGCGCGGCAACCCGAGTTTCCCTCCTCACGCTGCTCGTCCGAGCAGTCTAAGGCAGCCGCAGTCGTTATCCCCTGACGACCGGCTGCCTTATTTTTTGCGCTCTGTCGCCGATATTGTTTGCGTAATCAGCGTAAGCAGAAGGTGCCGGCATCTGTTCGTCGTCTGCGCTCGTACTGATTGCGAACGGACGTCTACTCAAGGCAAAGAGTGCGCGCTAGCCCGCAAAGTTTACGCTGTTTAACAGGCGTGTTGCGCATCTGATTTTGTACTCGTCAAACTGATCACAGTCTTGTAAGAATGGCAAATCGAGTCGGAGTGCTTGCACTTGGCCTTAAGTACTTTGCATTGAGTCACTTGCATGGAATTTGGATATCCGGAAGGGGTTTTGGCACGTCGTCTGCATTTCCATTAGATCAACAAGAAAGCAATTATTGATCTTAGAGGGATGGAGACCTAAGCCATGTTCGAGCCCAGCACTATCTTGATGATCGTCGGATCGCTGACCGCGATGTTTGCCGTTTGGGGCGCGATGCGTCCGATGGCCAAGACCGATCACTACTGCGTGTAAGGCCGCCTGGCTTGATGGGAATCTTTGGAAGCACAAGCTCTCGCTACTCATCCTCATCCTTACCCACGTCGACCTGCGACCAGTCGATGTCGTGGGCTTCCTGCTGAATCTCGGTGATGGCCTGCCTGGCTGGAGCCAGGTCGTCTTGATGAACCATCACACTTACCTGGCCCGGCGCTTCGGCTCGAAAGCCGGCGGTGAATCCGCCCGTCGTGAGGGCTTCGATACCCCGTGAGGCCAGCGCGGTCACAATGGCCGCCGCCTCCACTTCGCTCGGAACTCGCATCAGCACCTCGGGACTCTCGGGATCGGTCGTCATGATAAATCTCCATCTCTAGAGGGAAGAATGTCCACCTCGGGCCGCATCGACCTTCTTAACAGCGGAGGTGGGCGAACTGGATGTTACCTGTCTTGCATTCTCGGACTTGCGCCTGCGAACCGTCTCGTAGATGGCTCCGGCCATGGTGAAGTAGAGGACCACGAAGAATGATCGGAACAAACTATAGCCGGCGCCGATAAACGCGGTTTCGACAAGATGCCAGGCCGTCTGTGGGTTCATACCCCGGCTGGTGACGATCTCGAACAAGGGATAGCAGACAAAGCCGCTGACCAGGCCGACCGTACAAGGGTTGACCCACGTGAGTCGGTTCATGTTCCACTGCCGTATAGCCGTCCAGAGGATGAGCACCGTCGGGATGCCTGTCCGGATAGCCTCCGCGCCGGCGATGGCAAACCAGATGGCGATCGCGACGATCACCAAGAACAGATCGCTCAGCCGGTATTGATAGGGTGGGGAGTCTTTCTTGCTCATTGTTCAATAATCACAAGAGCGTCGGTTCAATGAGGTGGAATCGCTACAAGCGGGACCGACGATCAGGGGCATCTGCTCGATCTCGCTTGAGCCCGGTTCATTCTAGCCGAGGACGGGACCACCGGCATCGAACCCCCTCTAAACGTTCCAGAAAGCATCCTCGGTTGGCCCTGCGGGAAGCCGAAATTTCCTGCGAAAGTAACCATTTTCTACCTCGTCGCGTATAACGTATAAACTTGGCTGATCCGCCCGCTGGAACATCTACGCTAGCAGTATCTGAGGAAAACCGACATGAATCGCTCTTTTGTCCCTAGTTTGCTCGCTCTGGCCCTCGTTTCGACGAGCCTGCTTTCCCTCGCTCCCTGTGCCACCGCCGGCCCGCTCGACAGCTCGCAGGTTGCCGCCGGTGCCAAGTGGGTGATGCATTTCGATTGCGAGGCGATGCGGGAGTCCGATCCCGGGAAGATGATGCGAGCCAAGTGGCTCAGCCGTGAATCGGCACAGCAGAAGTTGGCGGAAATGTCCGAGAAGATTGGCATGGATCCCAGCAAAGACATTGTCGATGTCACGCTCTACAACAACGACTTCCAGCGGGATCGCGGCGTCGTCCTGATCGAGGTATCTCAGATCGACGGGCAAAAGGCGCTGGCCCACTTGCGCGAAAAACATCCCGAGGTGCGGATGAGCACCTACGAGGGCAACAAGCTCTACACTTGGAAGATGCCGCACCCCAAGGGCGGTCAAGAGTACATCACCAGCACGCTGGTCGACGGCTCCGTCATCGTGATGTCGAGCGAGTTGCCCAAGGTGATGGAGGCGATCGATATCTTGTCGGGAAAACTTCCCGGGCTCTCTTCTTCCTCGCCTTTGGCCGCGGCCGCCCCGGAAGGGACGATCATCCTGATGCGTGGCACGGACATGAAGGGCGCCAAACTGCCGGGCAAGTGCCCTGTGTTGAAGCAGGCCGAAGGTTTCTCGTTTGTCGGGGGACAGAATGGCGACAAGCTGTTTGCCAACACGGTCGTCGTGGCCGATAGCGAAGAGGTTGCCGGCAATGTGGCCTCGGTGGTCAACGGTTTTCGAGCCCTCGGTGCTCTGCGCTACTCGGGCGACAAGGACATGATGGGTATCATCGCCGGCCTGAAGACGAGCGTCGAAGGCAAGACCGTTTCAATGGAGTGGCATGCCGACGCGGCGACCATGATGAAGACGATCGCCAAGATGAAGAAGAAATATGGCGGCAAGCATGGCAAGCGCGGTTGGTGGAAACGGCACCGCCATCATCACCACAAGAAAGATCGCGACGCCTAGCGATCAGGCTAAGTTGCCTGAGACTCTTTTTGTCACCTGATAATGAAACGAGCCCCGGCGGGAACTCCGGGGCTCGCTCTCTGAGGTTCGCCCCGCGAGGGGCGAAGAGGTGATCTTGTCAGGCGGGCCGCCGCGCCGGTCGATCCCGACGCCAGCAGCCCACCCGTGGTCTAAAACGCGTGTCCGATGCGGAACGACCAGCCACGACCTTGGTAGCTGAACCCGGCCGCACGATCGGGGATCGCCCGATAGTCGACGTAATCGGGTCGGGCGGTTACGTGACGATGACCCTTGTGGTTCCTGCGCTGTTGCAGCGCCACACGGACGTCGTCCCGCAGGTGATGCACCGTCGCCTGCATCTCTCGAACCAGTCGCCGAGACGGTCGGATGTCGCCGTCGAAATGGCCACGTTGACCGCGTCGCACGGCTCGCTGGATATCCTGCATCAAATCGGCCAGCTGACAGACTTTGCCATCGATCTCGCGCAATTCACGCTTGAGATGCTTCAAGTTGCCACCACGGCGGGCGATATCGTTGATGTGTCGGGCCCGTCGGGAGACCTCACGAGACTCGGAGACGAGACGGCCAAAGCGAGGCGCATGGCGATAGTTGTATCGAATCTCGCGGGTTAGCTGTCTCGCCTGGCGCTCGAGGCGAGTCGTAGCTCCGTCGAGTTGCCGGCAGCTGCGAGCTTCAGCAAACGACTGGGTGGCCAGTAGACCTGTGGCGGCCACGATGATGGCGAGAGTGGTTCTTGCGATGCGCATGATTGCCTCCTTACTTTTCTCTGGCGGGAAGCCGCCTTTTTCGACCGCGAAAGAACTCGGCCGAAGTCGACGGCCCCGGCACCGCGGAGTCGATGATCCGCGATGCCGTGGTGCTGTTGAAGTCGAGAGAAGTAAAAAGCAGGTGCCGTGCCAAAGTGCGGTTGAGATAATCCACGAGTCTAGGTTACGGGATCGAGACAGTTGTCTAAGTGATTGTTATTAAGTCACTTAGAGATTTTTCGTGACCCTCACTTGCCGCCAGCAGTCGCATGCAGACCCCGCCAAAATGTGTTCTCAGTCTGATTTGGCGTGAATCATTACGATAACATCCCGGCTTTGCGAGGCCAGTGTCAGGCACCGTCCAATTCTGGCCTCGATCGATAATTACGCAGCGCGGCCACCGCCCCTTACGGCGCTACGTTGACGAAGTGCCCAAAGTTCTTGTTGCTCTTCTGTAGAGCGTGGGTCCCACGCCAGGCGACACCGACTGCCTCTTCCTGAGGATCGTCCACGTCGAACGCCGCCAGTGTGCATTGGAACGAATGCCAGTCGTCGCCCTGCTGACTGGCCAACAGCTCGACCGGCAGCGCCGCTTCGACGGTGTAGCCCGAATCGGTCTTGCGAACCGCCGCGCGGCACTTACTGGTTCGTTCTTTATAGGCGTAGATTTCCAGCTCACCCTCGTGATCGCCCGCCTTGAACCGAACGGCGTGGCTGCCCGGGCCCAAGGTTGTTGTTCGGGAACGTGTGGCGATGGGTCGTGCGTCGAGTACCAGCAACAGTTCGTCGCCCTCTTCGATCACCCGATCGTCCGTCACCTCGGCCGCCAAGTAGATGAATCGGTCGTCGCGCGCGACATCGAACTTGAAGGAACAATCTCCCGGGCCCTGGTATTGTCCGGCCGCGCCCAACAGCACGGGCGGCTGCGGCGTCTTGTGGCTGAGCGTTTTCCAGTCGTCGAGCTTCCCGTCGACGGCGATTTCACCCTCTGGGCGGGGGCAATGAAAACGGCGATCGATCACCACTGGCACGGCTTGTTCGGCGCGAAACGGTTTCTCTTTGGCCTCCGCGTCGGTGCCGGTCTTCAACATCGACTCAAGATTGACCCGAAAGATGGTCTGTTCCAGATCTGCGAACGGAATCGCCTCGTTGAAGCGGACCTGGACAGAGAGCGTCTCGGTCTTGCCTGGGGCGGCCTCCAGAGTGAGCGCGACCGGGTCGACGGTGAGTCCCCGAAGCGGGAGCCCTTCGATTCGACCATCGATCCGCACGGGTCGATCGAAGGCGTTGGTTAGCCGAATATCGATGCGGCCTTCCGACAGGCTCTCTTTGTCATCGAGCAAGATCGGAGCGACTTCGATCTTCGCTTTCTGCAAGAAATTGCGATAAGTGGCGTGCCAGGTTTCCGTGACCTCGTCGCCCGGCACAATGCCGTCGAGCAACAGGTTGACCACGCGGGGGCCGTCTTCTTCCATAGTCAGCCAGGTAATGTGGTCGAACTCGCCATACTGCACGCCTCGCAGCTGCGAGATGCCGCCGGTGGTGGCCAACTGATAGAACTTGGTGCCGTTGCGATTGAATTGGGAGTAGAAGTGGGAATGACCGGCGAACACTGTATGTTTGCGGTCGTGGAGTAGTTTTTCGACCGGCTTCCAGTTGGTCGTATCTTCCATGCCAAACCCGATGTAACGCTCGGAGATGAACCAAAGCGGTTTGTGGATGAAGACCAACGTCCAGCGGGCATCTTTCGATTGCTCCAGGTCCTTTTCCAGCCAGGCGAGTTGTTCATCGTTAATGCGGAACAGGGGATCTTCGCTGCAGAGGCAAACGAAATGCACGTTCTTATAGTCGAACGAGTACCACAGCGGCCCGAAGCGTTCGCGCCACACGCGCTTCATCATCGAATTGGTCAGGTCGTGGTTGCCCGCGACAAAGAAGAACTTCATCTCCATCTTCTCGATGAACCCAAGAAACTCGTTCCACTCTTTCTGCACCTGGTCTTCGTCCTCGGTGTAGCCCTCGATCAAGTCACCCACCGACATCACAAAGTCGGGTCGCAACAGATTGACGCTCTCGACCGCCTTCATCCAAACACCTGGACGATGGCCGCCGGTGCGGTCGGTCATGATGGCAATCTGAAAACGGTTCGGATCGTCGAGCACTGGCTTGTCTGACCAGGGGGTTGGACCTTCGATGTCGGGCAGCACGATCCCCTGCGGAGCGGTGGGATTTTTCTTGGCCGCGTGGTGGTGGTGATGGTCGTCGTCGCCCCCTTCCCCCGGTCCATGCGCCCGTACTGTGCCGGCGGGCGACAGCAGACAGGCGGTCAGAAGAAGTAGCGGAACGCAGCGGATCGCGAGTCGATAAGTCATGGTGTGTCGTTCTCGGTGAGGGATGAAGTCAGGCGAGGTTCGCAGTGGAGCCATGTTGCCTCGGGTTGTTCTGCCCCACCGGTGGCTCGCGCCGGCGATAACGAAACGGCGGTTATGTCTCCCCCAAGATTGTGAAGGAACTGGCGGCGCTGGTAAAGTGACGTGACTGGCAGCGGGCCCGACAGAAACGACCCTTCACGAGGAATTCACGAATGACTGGTGCCGCGATTTTAACCTGGTTTTCCCACCGCGGGGGCTACCCGCTTATCGCCGGCTCACCCTTCCGCTGGGCCCTCTCGATCGGTCTCCTGTTCTTCGCGGCCGCTGGCTCCGCCCGTGGCGAAGAACTGCTGGTCTTTATTTCCGCGTTCGCTCCGGGCGAGAAGGGCGCGATCCACGCCTTTCAGCTCGACCCGGCCGAGGGCGATTTGAAACCGCTGCATCGCACCGCGGGAATCGAAAATCCCTTTTTCATAGCGATCTCTCCGGACGACAAGTATCTCTACGCGACGCAGGCACCCAAGCAACACGGCGCCGGCGACGAGGCAGTCTTCGCCTATGCACTGGAAGGGCGAACGGGAAAACTGAACTTCTTGAACCAGCAGCCCTCGCTGGGCACGGCGACTTGCTACGTCGACGTCGACGCCACCGGCAAGTCGGTCCTGTTGGCGAACTACCTGTCGGGCAGTGTGGCGGCGCTCCCGGTGAACGAAGACGGTTCACTGCGACCGGCGGCCACCTTCCTGCAACACGCCGGTTCGAGTGTCGATCCGCAGCGTCAGCAAGGTCCTCATGCCCACTCGATTGTGACCAGTCCGAACAACAAGTTTGTGCTGGCGGCCGACCTGGGGCTCGATCAGCTGCTCAGCTATCGGCTCGATCCGGCGACAGCCCAGCTGACGCCAGCCCGCCAACCGTTCGCCCGTACCGCGCCCGGCGCCGGTCCGCGGCACCTCACCTTCCACCCCAGTGGCAAACATCTCTATGTCATTAATGAGCTGTCGGACACGGTGACGATGTACGATTACGACATCGACTCTGGCCTGATGATCGAGCGACAAACGGTCTCGACGCTCCCCGCCGAGGCCGAGGGAGACATGAACTGGACCGCCGACTTGAAGATTACGCCTGATGGCAAATTTCTGTATGGGACCAACCGCGGTCACGATTCGTTGGCCAGCTACAAAATTGGCGACGACGGCCTCTTGACTCGCCTGGCCGTGGTTCCCAGCGGCGGCAAAAATCCGCAAAACCTGGCGATCACGCCGGGCGGAGAGCTGCTATTGTGCGCGAACATGGGTGGCGGTCAGGTGACGGTCTTTCGCATCGACGGCGCTACCGGTGGCCTGACCCGGGTCGGCGAGCCGATCCACATGCCGAACCCGTCGTGCATCATGGTGCGTTGAAGGCATTGTCGTGCGGTGAGAGGAGCCGTCGTTACCCCGGCTTCCTCACCACCGCCGCCCCAAATATCTCTTCCCCCTTGGCGAATATCTCTCTACGCCTGGGGGATCCCGCGCGCCGCGCGGCGCTACGATTCTCGGCTGGTTACAATGAAAGTGCCGGGGCGCAGGGCCGGGTTCCTTGTGCCCTTGTGCGCCGTTCAACACCCGAGGTTCGCACCTATGTTCCAACGGCTCAAAGAGGTCGATCGTGTTCTCCGCGGAGAGGTGACCCAGCTGGAGAATCTCCGGGACGGCACGATCTCCGTCCGCGCTAGCTCGCTGACGGTCATGATCATTGTGCTAGGGCTCATCTACGGCCTCTGCATGGGTTGCTTCTCGCTATTTCGCATCCATGACCTGCCGGCGACCGACCTCTACACGATTCCATTGGGCCCGTACAAGCTGCTGATTCCGATGCAGATGGTCGCCACCACGGTGAAGGTGCCGGCCCTGTTCCTGCTGACGCTGCTGGTGACTTTTCCGTCGCTTTATGTCTTCAACGCTCTGGTTGGCTCCCGGCTTTCTATCCGCAACGTCTCTCGGCTACTGGTCGCGGCCCTGATTGTTAACCTGGCTGTACTGGCTTCCTTGGGCCCGATCGTCGTCTTCTTTAACGTCAGCACAAAGAGCTACCCGTTCATGACGCTGTTGAACGTCGTTGTGTTCGGGCTCTCGGGAATGCTGGGGCTCGTGTTTCTCTTGCAGACCTTACACCGTTACAGCGTGGCGGCGGCCCAGCGAGAAACTCCGCAGCGCGATGAGCCGCGCCCGCTGGCGGCCGAGGGCGCCGGCGCGTCGGGGTCGAGCGACCCCGAGCAAAGTTCGGGAGCCGACTCGTCCGGGGCAGGGGAGGCAGCCGACTCCGCCACATCGCCAATCGCCGCCCGCGTGGTTCGCGATCCCGGTGCGCTCGATCGCCTGCCGGGTCAGGTGTTGGGCAAGCATACGAAATCGATCTTCCGTATTTGGGTTGTCGTGTTCGGTCTGGTCGGGGCCCAAATGGGTTGGGTGCTGCGTCCGTTTATCGGTGACCCCGGCTTGCCGTTCGAGTGGTTCCGCCAGCGGGAATCGAATTTCTTTGAAGCGGTATTTCGATCGATTGGTCAACTCCTCGGTCTGCCCGTCGATTGGTAAGCCCCTCGATTGGTAAAGTCGATTGGCAAAGTCGATTGGTAAGCCCCTCGACAGATAACATCACTAGGTAGGAACGTCGATCATGAGACACCTGGATGGTCACCTCTCGGAACCACGGCCCGCATCATGACCACGTTGCTGCACACGACCGACGGACTGCTACGCGGCGAACCGTGGGCAACGCGAGCCCGGCATTCGACGCGGGTGATTCTGATTCTGCTCGGCATCATCGCCACGTTTGGCATGTTCTACGGGGCCGTGATGGGGACCTTCGGCGGCTTTCTCGGCGAACGCCTCTGGCAGATTCTCTATTCGGCCCTCAAGGTGCCGCTACTCTTGTCGGCAACGTTTCTGATCAGTTTGCCGAGCTTCTTCGTTCTCAACACGCTGCTCGGGCTGCGCGATGATTTTCTGGAGGCGGTCCGAGCATTGTTGGCGACTCAGGCGGGCGTGGCGGTCATCCTGGCCTCGCTGGCGCCGTTCACGGCCTTCTACTATGTCTCGACCACCGACTATCGCACGGCCGTATTGTTCAACGGTTTGATGTTCGCGGTCGCCAGCCTGGGGGCGCAGATTCTGTTGCGACGGCACTACCGGGGACTGATCGAGCGTCACCCGAACCATCGCTGGTTACTCTGGTCGTGGGTGGTGATCTACGCCTTCGTCGGCATCCAGATGGGCTGGCTACTGCGGCCGTTCGTGGGCGATCCGTCGATGCCGGTGCAATTCATGCGTAGCGAGACCTGGGGCAACGCCTACGTGGTGGTGTTTGAGAGCCTGTGGCGGGCGGTGGCGGGGTAGATGGGGGCCGACCGTGAGGCTGCCGAACTACTCCTGCAGTTCCATCCAGCGTTCTTCGAGAGTGTCGCACTCCGACTGCATGGTCTCCAGTTCGTCGTGCAGCCGCTGCGCTTCGGCGGCGTCGGTCGTGCTCAGCAGCTGCTCGTTGAGCGAACGCTTCTGATCGTCGAGTTGCGCGATCTTCCGCTCCAGCGATTGGATTTCCTTGCGGGCGGAGCGCTCCCGCTTGGCTTGGTCCTTGCGAGCCTGTTTGTCTCCGCCGTCGCGAGACGGATCTCGCGCGGGCGCCGCGGTGGCGGTCATCTCGTCAAACTCTTGCTCGATGCGATAGAGATAGTTGTCGTAACTACCGCCGTAGAGCGTGGCGCGACCGTCGCGGATTTCGATCACCGAGTTGGCCACGCGATGCACAAAATGGCGATCGTGACTCGTCAGCACAATCGTCCCTTCATAACGATCGATGGCGTCGGCCAGCGCTTCGACCGTTTCGACATCGAGATGGTTGCCCGGTTCATCGAGCACCAGCACGTTGTGGGGGGCAAGCAACAGCCCGGCCAGACAGAGTCGGGCTCGTTCGCCACCGCTGAGTACTTTGACGCGCTTCTTGACCAGCTCGCCGTGGAACAGAAAGCTGCCCGCGATGTCGAGCATCTTCTGCTGCGTGGTATCGATGCTGCGGCAGTCGTCGAGATAGTCGAGAACGGTTTGCTCTTCGGGTAGCGTGGTATAGACGTGTTGCGCGTAAACGCCGATCTCGCAACCGTGGCCCCAGCGCGACTGGCCGTCGAGCGGATCGAGCGAACCGACCAGGGTTCGGAGCATGGTTGTCTTGCCTTGACCGTTATCCCCGACGATGACGGTACAACTGCCGTGCTCGATTTCGAGATTGATTTCCGAGGCGACGGTGTGCGTTGGGTAGCCGATCGACAGGTTCTCGCAACGAACGGCCGTGCCTTGGCGTATGTCGGCCTGCGGCAGATGGAACTTCACGGAGCGCTCCGCCGTTTCGAGTTGCAGCATTTCGAGGCGGTCAAGCTGCTTCTGCTTGTTTCGAGCCTGGGAGGCGGTGTTGGCGTTGGCTCGATTCTTGTTGATGAAGGTTTCGAGCTGCTTTCGCTTGGCAAGTGTGGCGGCGTTCACTTTTTCGTCATGTTCGCGCCGTTCCTCTTTGTGGGCGATATAGCGTTCGATGTCGGAAGGGAACAGCGTCAGCTTACCGCGAGCGAGTTCCAAGGTGTGGGTGCAGGTCGCCTTGAGAAAGCCGCGATCGTGGGAGACGATGAGCGTGCCGCCCTTGAAATGCCTGAGAAAGTGCTCGAGCAAAATCTGCGTGCGGAGGTCGAGAAAGTTAGTCGGTTCGTCGAGCAACAGCAAATTCGGATCGTGCAGCAACAGCGCCGCGAGTTTCACACGGGTTTGCCAACCACCCGACATCTCGGAGACCGGCCGCTGGAGTTCGGTTCCCTTGATGGCGAATTCGGCCGCGACTTCACCACATCGCCAGTCGGGTTGCTGGCTATCGCGCATCAGAAAGTCGAGCACCGTTTCGCCCGGCTTAAACGGATCGTGCTGCCGCAAGTAGCCGAGACGCAAGCGGGGATGGCGGCTTACTTCGCCCGCGTCGAGCTCCTCGCTGCCGGTGAGCACGCGACACAAGGTCGACTTGCCGGCGCCGTTGCGACCGACCATGCCGATCTTGCAATTGTCGGGCAGCGCGACCGAGGCGTCGTCGAGCAACAGCTGTTCGCCGTAACGCTTTGAGGCGCCGTTGACTTCAAGGAGCGTGGCCATAGAGCGGAGAGCAGATCGTGTGGGGCAGGGCGGACTAACGAAAGACGAACGCTGCCACCATGGATGTCGCACCGGCGTCGGACCGACGCCCGCGGGGACCCTTCTAGCTGAAGAAGTTTTCGCCGGTGGCGTTGAACGTGGGTCCCGTTTCGATCTCCACGTCGCCATTGACTTCCGTGCGACAAGCCAGCCGCAGGCGGTCTTCGTTGCCGATGAAGTGCGTGCAGTTGATCGTGGCCAGCAGCGGGTCGGGCGTGGGGAGCCCGCGAAACTTGGCCTTCTCCAACAGGCCCATTTCGCTGAGGTTTTCCGCACCTTTTTCGACCCCGACGGTGCAGGTACCACACATGCCGAAGCCGTGGCAGTTGAGGACTTTGTTAATCGACTCGCCGTAGCCGTTGACGCCCTGATAAATATTCACACCGGCTTGAATAGCCGCCTTGCGAAGGTTGGTGCCGGACGGCACATCGATTTCTTTCTTCTCGCGAATGAATTTGACCGTGGGCATGATCGGGGCTGTGTCAAAGGGTAGGGGTGTTGAAAAGGCCCCGGTAAAAGCATCGCCTTCAGGGGCCGGCAAGAAGGCTAGTTTAATATTTTGCCCGATTTCAATCTACCGCACGTAACGAGCCTATGGGACAACGGCCCGCGTCAACCGGACCGCTCCACCGGCAGTCGGGAAGTCCGGGGAGGCCGACGCCGCAGAGGGCTACTCCTGCTCGTTGATTTTGCCGGTCAGCATCCTCAACTCCGGCCCTCGGAACAGGGCGTAAACGATCGTATAGACAACGAGACAGGCTGCCAGCGGCAGGCCCACTCGCAGGAGCCGGGTGGTCAAGTCGGGACCGTCGGAGAGCCAGCTGAGCAGGGGATAGCCGACGGTCAGCATGGCGGTGGAGGCCAGCAGCGCGCGGAGCAACGTTTGACCCAGCACCGGCCAGTCGAGTGGACTGCAACGACGCGAGAAGATGAGCATCAGCAGAATCACTTGTAGGCCGGCACTAATCGCCGTGGCCACGGCCAGGCCGGCCTCGGCCAGCGGCCAGACCAGCACCAGATTTAGCGTGAGATTGAGTGCGACCATCGCGGCACCGATGCGGACCGGCGTGGTGCGATTGCCCAAGGAGTAGAAGCCTCGAATCACAACCGGCAGCGCGCAATAGGCCCATACGCCGGGCCCATAGCCGCGAATCATGCGGGCCGTACGTTCGGCATCCTGACCGGTGAACTCACCCCGCTCAAATAGCAGTCGCGCAATCGGTTCGGCCAACAGCACGAGCCCGACGGCGGCGGGCACGGAGAGAAACATCACCAGACGCAACCCGAGGGTGAGATCGGGGCCGATGCGGTCAAATTGTTGGCGGGCCGCGTGCCGACTCAAGAGAGGAAAAATCACCGTCGCCACGGCGACACCCAAGATGCCGACCGGAAACTGATAGAGTCGCTCACCGTAATAGATGGCGGCCGTGGCACCCTGTTGCATCGGGTAGTCGACCGCGCCGCCCAGCCAGGCGATGGGTCCTGCTTGGCCCGGCGCGCTCGACAGGCCGTAGGCGATAACGCTGTCGGCGAGCGTATTGATTTGGGTGATGGCCAGACCAACGAGCATGGGCAATAGCGAGGTGACAATCACTCCCATCGCGGCCCGACTGCTCGACCAGTGGTAGTCGTAGCGAAACCCGAGTCGGTACAACATCGGCAACTGTATGCCGAGTTGGAGCAGGCCGCCGACCAGCACCGAGGATGCCAGCACATAGGCCTGTGTCGCCTTGTCATCGCTGACAGCCGGGGCGATGAACACGGCCGCCACAATCCAAGCCACATTGAGAGCGATGGGGACAAACGCCGGCAGGCCGAACCTTCCCAGCGCGTGCAGCGTGGCGGAAACCTGCGCGGCAAGGCAGATTAAGAAGACGTACGGTAACAGCAACGCGGACAAGCCGATCAACAGCGTGAACTCTGGATTGTTACCGTGGAAGTACCAGGCGACGAGGCAGATCAGTTCACCAGCGATGACCAGTCCGGCGAGGACGACCGCCAGCAGCGTCAGCGCGACACTCGCCAATCGCCAGGCGGCGCGGCGATCGGATTCGAGCTTTTCAGTCAACACCGGCAGATAGCTGGCGGCTAAGGCCCCCTCACCAAACAGACGGCGAAACAGATTCGGGATGCGGAAGGCCAGCACAAAGGCGTCCATCACGCCACTGCCGGAGAGTCCCAGCAGAGCGGCCGTGGCCATGTCGCGAACCATGCCCAGCACGCGGCTGGTGAGTGTCCACAAGCTGGTAACACGTAGTCCGGCGATCAGTTTTCGACGTTGGTCCGACATGGAGGACGATTATGGTCGGCCAAGCCGGTGCCAATCTAGTTCGCTTGCCGTGGTCCTGTCTTGTTTGGTGGTAATAATTTGCCTATCGTGACCTGCCGTCGACCGACGACGGGTGCTGGAACGGATTCGCGGCTACTTGAGATACCAGAGAGAGGAGAAATGATGGCGGAACGATCGTCCTACCAACAGAACATCATCAAGAACTACTACCAAAATCGCGGGGCCATAGGTCTACAGCGATTGAGTGAGTTGGTCACGGAACTCTATCTGGCCGAGGGTAAGAAGCGAGCCAAGGTGTGGGATCAGATCATCTCGGCCTTGGAAAAACTGGAAGTGAAACCGGCACGCATCGAGCACCTCAAGCAGAAGGACAATCCCGAACTGGTTGCCAAGTTGGTCGAAGAGATCATGGCGGGCCAGAAGTAGTTGACTTGTCTTCGCCGCGCTTTGACGGAAGAAGCTTTGACGGAAGAAACAGACGATCCATGCGACAATACCTTGATCTCATGCAACGTGTGCTCGACGAAGGGGTCGAGAAGGCCGATCGTACCGGCACCGGCACACTCAGCATCTTCGGCCATCAGATGCGATTCGATCTGTCGGCCGGGTTCCCGATCGTGACGACCAAGAAGTTGCACCTCCGGTCAATCATCCACGAGCTGCTGTGGTTCTTGCGCGGCGACACGAATATCGCTTATCTGACGGAGAACAAGGTTCGCATTTGGGATGAATGGGCCGACGAGTCGGGCGAGCTGGGTCCGGTCTATGGTTACCAATGGCGAAGTTGGCCCACGCCCGAGGGTGAACACGTCGACCAGATTCAGGGTGTCGTCGATCAGATTCGATCCGATCCCGACTCGCGAAGGTTGATGGTATGTGCCTGGAATGTCGGACAGTTGGCCGAGATGGCACTCGCTCCCTGCCATTGCCTGTTTCAATTCTACGTTGCCGACGGCCGGCTCTCGTGTCAGCTGTATCAACGGAGCGCGGACATATTTCTGGGCGTGCCTTTCAACATTGCCTCGTACTCGCTGCTGACGATGATGATGGCCCAGGTGACCGGCTACCAGGTGGGCGAATTTGTGCATACCTTTGGCGACGCTCACCTCTACAACAATCATCGGGAGCAGGCCCAGCTGCAACTCAGCCGGGAACCAAAGTCGCTGCCCGTCATGAAGCTCAATCCCGAGGTCGATTCGATCTTCAGCTTCCACTTTGAAGATTTCGAGCTGACCGATTACGAGCCCCACCCGCATATCGCCGCGGCCGTGTCGGTGTAACACGAATCTTGCTTCATGGCTGTCGGGCGGGCGGACGTTGCCTGAGAGTCGAGCCCCAGCAATTCCTTTATCCTCTCGAACCCGCCCGCCGAACTCATGTCACTCTCGCTCATCGTCGCCATGGCAGAAAATCGCGTGATCGGTCGCCAGGGCGATCTGCCATGGCATATCTCGGCCGATCTGCGGCGGTTTCGCCAGCTCACGACCGGACACGCCATCATCATGGGTCGGAAGACGTACGATTCGATTGGGCATCCGTTGCCGGAGCGACGTTCGATTGTAATCAGCCGCAATCCCGACTACGCTCCCGAAGGTGTGGAGGTCGTGGCCAGCGTCGAGGCGGCTACCGATCTCGTGGCCGATGACGCGCTGACGTTCGTGATTGGCGGCGCCACAATCTACGAACAGGCGCTGCCTTTGGCCGATACACTGCACATCACACGGGTGCACGCCGAGGTCGACGGAGATGTGCGGTTCCCCGAAATTGACTGGCGCAATTGGCAGCTTGTGGAACAGTCACCCGAGGCGACCGACGAGAAGAGCGGGCTCAAGTACAGCTTCGCCGAGTTTCGCCGCGCGCGGGAAGACGAGCCGCGAGACGAAGAACTCTAGGCCCGGGAAGTCGGTAGCGCGATCACCTCTTCGATCGACTCGGCTCCCGCGGCCAGCATGACCACACGATCGATGCCGAGCGCGCAGCCGCTGCACGAAGGGAGGCCGGACTCCATCGAGGCGAGCAACCTCTCCGGGATCGGTAGCTCGGCGCGACCGTCGGCCCGGCGGGCCAGGTTGGCTGCCTCCGAGCGCCGCCGCAACTCGTCCGCGTCGAGCAGCTCCCAATAGCCGTTGGCCAGTTCCACTTCGCCGTAGAAAAGTTCAAAACGTTTGGCGACCGCGAGCGAATCTGCCGTGTCGAGACTCCCTGCCGCGGGCTCCGGGTTGCCGATGCGGGCGAGGGCGGCCTGCGAAGCGGGATAGTCGTACAGAATGGTGGGCGCATCGGGGGAAAAACGGGGCAGGACCAGATCGGTTAGCAGCAGGTCGAGCCAGGCGTCGCGATCGTCGCCCAGCTGCGGCGGGGCGGCCACCCCGGACGCGGTCGCCAGGGTAACCAGCTCGTGCGTTTCCGCCGTGAGTGGATCGATCTCGGCGTGTTTCAAGAACGCCTGGCGATAGCTGATAAACTGGGTGGCCGAGCTGTTCTCAGTTGGATTCTCCAGCAACGCCTGGCAGAGGTCGGCCAACAGCTGCATGGCCGCGGGCATGTCCTGGTCGAGGCAGTACCATTCGGCCAAGGTGAATTCGACGTTATGTTGATGGCCCGACTCGCCACCTCGAAATGCGCGAGCAATCTGGTAGATCGACCGCGGAGCATCGACGTCGGATGGTGCCGAGGCGAGTAGCCGTTTCATGCCGCCCTCGGGCGAGGCCTGCAGCCACATCGGTCGCCCGGTGTTACGTCCTCTTGGATCGTCGCGAAGCGGGACGGCAAGCGGATCGATATGTGTCTCGACGACCGCCTCACTGGAGAGCTGTGGTGTTTCGACTTCCAGAAAATCGCGGGACTCAAAGAACGCGCGCAGCCGTCGCAGTAGATCGGCCCGCAGGCGCAAGTTTCGCCACGGGGCGGTGGCTGGCCAGTTCGACGAACGAAGCAACACTTCCTTATTCGATCGTGACATGACGTACCGCGCCTTTGGCGTACCCGGCTATCGCGTTACGAGGGTGCCCACGGCGAGCGCGGGCGTGGCACCCGTCGAACGTGTGCCACACAGCGTCTTTGTGAGGTACGACGGCGGCTCGGCCGGAGCCTCGCCCTCCCGATAACGCATGAATCGTCCGACCAAGAAAGTGCAAAGTTGACTGCCCGCTTACTCTCGAACTCGTTCGATGTACTCGGCGGTGCGGGTGTCGACCTTAACCAGATCGCCCATTTCGATGAACGAGGGGCAGTTCACTTCCGCGCCGGTCTCAAGTTTCACCGGTTTGGTGACATTGGTGGCGGTGTTACCTTTGGCGCCCGGCTCGCAGTACTCGACCTTGAGCACCATGTGGTTGGGCGGCGAGACACTGATCGGGTTGTCGTTGTAGAGAATCATTTGGCAGTTGGTGCCATCTTTGAGCCAGCGCCAATCGTCGCTGACTTGCTCTTCCGACAATTCATATTGTTCGTAGCTGGCGGTGTCCATGAAGACGAACTTGTCGCCTTGGCGATAGAGATATTGAGATTCGATCTCGGCGACGTCGGCCGCTTCGATCGAATCGCCACTCTTGTAGGTGCGGTCGATTACGGTCTGGCGAATCAGGTTTCGCAACTTGCACTTGTACATCGCCTGGCCCTTGCCTGGCTTGACGAAGTTGCATTCGATCATCTGGTAAGGATCACCGTCGAGCTGAACCTTGATTCCCTTCTTGAATTCGCTGGTATTGTATGTCGCCACGTTCGTATTCCTGATTCGCTTTTTCTGAAACCAAAATCGAGTTATGCTGAACCACGCCCCAGAGCCCACGGAGGGCCAGCGGCGGGAATCTCTTGATATCGGAGGTCGGTAACCTCGGAGTCATCCGTGGGCAGGCCGCGGAGAAGGTCGCCAAACCCTGGCAAAAAAACCCAAAGTGAACATTGTAACCGCAACTGCCGAACGTGTCGCCGCCGGTCGCAGGCCGTCAATTGCCCCCTGGCAGGCCTCTCTGAGCAGGGCCATTCGCGATCCGGAAGAGCTGATTCGCCGGCTTGAACTGGCCGGTTCGCTCCGCCCGGCCGCTCTCGAGGCATCGAAGTCCTTCCCCACATTTGTGCCGCTGGAGTACCTGGCTCGCATCCGGCCCGGTGACCCGCATGACCCCTTGCTGCGGCAGGTGCTCCCGATCGCCGAAGAGTTGGACTCGCCGGTTGGATTCACCGCCGATCCCCTTGGTGAATCGGAGGCGGTGTTGGCAGAGGGGATGCTACAGAAATATGCCGGTCGGGTGCTGTTGGTGACGACCGGTGCTTGCGCGGTGCATTGTCGATATTGCTTTCGGCGGCACTTCCCCTATGAAGAGGTGCCGGGGGCGCTGGCCAGCTGGCAGCCCGCCCTGGAGCAGATATCCGCGGACGACACAATTCGCGAGGTCATTCTCAGCGGCGGCGATCCCTTGATGCTCACCGACGAGCGACTCATCCGCTTGGTCGAGCGAATCGCCAACATCGATCATGTGCGACGTTTGCGGGTACATACCCGGCTGCCGATCATGATCCCCAGTCGTGTGACCCAAGAGCTTGTCGCGCTGCTGAGCGACTCGAGACTGATGTCGATGGTCGTCGTGCATGCGAATCATGCGGCCGAAATCGATGAGGAGGTGGCCCTGGCCCTGGCGCGACTTGTCGAGGCGGGCATACCAGTGCTCAATCAAGCGGTGTTGCTGCGGGGGATTAACGACGACATCGACGCACTCGTCGAACTGTCTGAGCGATTGCTTGAGGTGCGCGCGATGCCGTACTACTTGCACCAACTCGATCGTGTTGCGGGAGCGGCACACTTCGAGGTGCCAGTGGAGCAGGGCAGGGAACTCGTCGCCCAACTTCGCGCGCGTCTGCCCGGCTACGCGGTACCGCGCTATGTGGCGGAGTTGCCTGGCGAGTTAAGCAAGACCGTGCTAGCCTGACGGGCCGAATTGGGCTGGCGGGCCGATCTGGAAACAATCTGGAAGGCGAAAGACGGACGTGGCGGACAACAAGCCGAAACTTGAGCACGAACATACACCGGTCGCCATTAAGGCCCGGCTTGAAGCGGCCACCTCGCACAGTTACCTGGGCGATTTCATCTTGGGTGCGGTCGACGGCACCGTCACGACCTTTGCTGTTGTGGCGGGAGTGGCCGGGGCGGCATTTTCCGGCCCGGTGGCGTTGGTGCTCGGGTTGGCCAATCTGGTCGCCGACGGGTTCAGCATGGCAGTTGGCAACTATCTGAGCGTGAAGTCCGACCGGCAAGTCATCGAACGCATTCGCGCCATCGAACAGAACCACATCGACGCGGAGCCGGAAGGGGAACGGGAAGAAATCCGCCAGATCTTTGCCGCCAAGGGTTTCGAGGAACCACTCTTGGGGCAAATTGTCGAGGTCATTACCCAGGATCACAAGAGGTGGATCGACACGATGGTCACCGAAGAGTGGGGGCAGCCGCTGGAGACCCCTTCGCCCGTCAAGGCGGGCATGGTCACGTTCATCGCGTTTGCGGTGGCCGGGTTCGTGCCGCTGGCTCCCTACTGCCTGCCGTTGGGGTTGTCGGTCGAAACCAAATTTCAGATCAGCGCCGTAATCACCGCCTTGACGTTCTTTGTCATCGGTTTGGCCAAAGGCTACGTGGTGCGACGATCGGCTTGGAGAGCCGGGCTGGAAACTCTGTTCATCGGCGGTGCGGCGGCCGTTCTGGCCTATTTCGTGGGGACACTTTTCCGAGGCGTGATTTAGATCAAAGGGCCGTCTGGCTGGGAATCTACGGATCGAACGACGAAGCATGACGAAACGGATCTTCTGGCTCACCGACATCCACTTGAACTTCTTGGAACCGGAGGCGGTGGGTCATTTCTTGGTCGATGTGACCGAGCAATCGCCCGACGCTGTGCTGATTGGTGGCGACATTGGCGAAGCCTCGTCAATCGGCCGTTATCTGCGGGCGATCGAGGCGGCGTTCACCTGCCCGGTCTTTTTTGTACTCGGCAATCACGACTTTTATGGTGGTTCGATCGAACGCGTGCGACACGCGGTGAGTGAGCAGGCGGCCGCGTCCGAGATACTGTCTTATCTCACGGCAGCCGGAGCGACGAGGCAGGATGTCGCAGAATTGGCCCCCAACGTCGGCCTGATCGGCCACGACGGTTGGGCCGACGGGCGACTGGGTGACTACGAGAGTTCGACGGTGATGCTCAACGACTATCGCTTGATCAAGGAATTGGCAGGGGTCGACAAGGCGCGTCGGCTGCCTTTGTTGAACGCCCTGGGAGACGAGGCGGCCGAGCATCTCCGCGCGCGACTACCGGTCGCTTTCGAGCGCTTCGAGCATGTTCTGTTGTTGACCCACGTGCCTCCGATGCGCGAGGCATGTTGGCATGAGGGTCGGTTATCCAATGACGAATGGGTGCCCCATTTCGCTTGCGAGGCGGTGGGCCGTATGCTGCTTGAGCTGATGCCGCGATTCCCTGATCGGCGGCTGACCGTCCTCTGTGGTCACACCCACGGTCGAGGCGAGACTCAGCCCTTGGCGAATCTCCAGGTCCTGACCGGCGCGGCCGAGTACCGATTTCCAGCGGTGGAAAAGGTGTTTGAATTCTAGAATCTTGCGCTCCGGCGAGCGAATTGGTACCATGTGGGGCACATCGCAGGGCGGCACTTTGAAGGTCCGCCCACGCCCTCAAGGAATCCTCAGCACGGAGCGGTACGTTGGCAAGAAGCTCAGTCTCGATACGCAACCGGGAATGCATCGCCGGCATGAAGAAGATTGGCGATGGCGAGGTCGATTTGGTCTTTGCCGATCCGCCGTTCAACATCGGCTACGATTACGACGTCTATCACGACAAGCTGGAGAGCGAACAGTACCTGTCGTGGAGTCGCGATTGGCTCACCCAGGTCACGCGGATCCTGAAACCCAACGGCACGTTCTGGCTGGCCATCGGCGACGACTACGCCGCGGAACTCAAAGTGCTCATGCAACGCGAGCTGGGCCTGTCGTGCCGCAGCTGGGTCGTCTGGTACTACACGTTCGGCGTGAATTGCAAGGCGAAGTTCAGTCGCTCGCATACCCATCTGTTTCACATGGTCAAGGATCCGAAGGACTTTGTCTTCAATGCCGATGCGATTCGTGTTCCTTCGGCGAGACAGCTGGTGTACGCCGACCGCCGGGCGAACTCCAAGGGCCGGCTGCCAGATGACACTTGGATTCTCAGGCCGCAAGACGCGCCGGAGAGTTTTGATGCGGAGGAGGATGTGTGGCACTTTCCCCGTGTGGCGGGAACCTTCAAGGAGCGCGCCGGTTTTCATGGTTGCCAGATGCCCGAACAGCTGTTGGGTCGTATCCTGAGGGTTTCCAGCAACGAGGGAGATTTTGTCGTCGACCCGTTCTTGGGCAGCGGCACCACTGCCGCGGTGGCCAAGAAGCTGAGGCGCAAGTTCGTCGGCTTCGAAATTTCAGAAGATTACGTCAACAGCTCCCGCGAGCGACTGGCCTCGATTCGCCCTGGTGACCAGCTCGATGGGGCGCCTGAGCCGTCGGTCAGTGCTCCCAGTACCGCCCAGGGCAAGCGGCTCGACGAGAAGATTGAACGCAAGAAGACCAAGCGCGGTCGAACCGGCAAAGAACGCCAGCTGGCGGCCGCGGCGCGTGACGAAACGGCCGAAGACGACACCTTCCTACTCTAGACGAGCGATCATGAAATACGCGGTTTGCAACGAAATGTTCGGCGATTGGCCGATGGAGCGCGGCTTCGCCCTGGCGAGCGAGTGTGGCTACACAGGCGTGGAGATCGCGCCCTTCACGCTCGAGACCGATGCGCGAAACATCACCCCGACGCAGACGGCCGAGATGAGTCGCTGCGCGAAAGAGAATGGCCTGGAGGTCGTCGGACTGCATTGGCTACTGGCCAAGACCGAAGGCTTCTATCTCACCACGGCCGATCAAGCGGTGAGACAAGCGACGTCCGAGTACCTAAAGACGTTGGCCCGACTCTGCCGTGAGTTGGGCGGTTCGATCATGGTATTCGGGTCACCCCAGCAGCGCAACTTGTTGCCAGGCGTGAGTCATGAGGAAGCGACCGCCTATGCCGTCGAGGTTCTGCAGGCGGCCATGCCGGTCTTGGAGGAGAACGACGTGACACTGGCGATGGAGCCCTTGGGACCTGCCGAAGGCGACTTTCTCACCACCGCGGCTGAAACGGCGGCATTGATCGAACGTGTCGGTTCTCCCCACTGTCGGCTCCACTTGGACGTCAAGGCGATGGCCAGCGAGCAGCAGCCGATCGCGGACGTGATTCGCGCCAATGCCGATCTTATGGCGCACTTCCACGCCAACGACCCGAATCTGAAGGGTCCCGGCTTTGGTGATGTCGATTTTGTGCCTATCTTCGAAGCCTTGGGCGAAGTCGATTACCGAGGCTGGGTATCGGTCGAGGTGTTCGATTACTCCCCCGGCGTGGAACGCTTGTGCCGCGAGAGCATCGAGTATATGCAGGCCACCGTCGAAAAGGTGCTGAACTGATCGGCAGACTCTCCCTTGTGACCTGGCCGTGCGCGAGCGAGTCGCACGTGGCGCTCACTCGGAGCAGGCGACGATGAGTGACGATCCGAAGATGCCTGGGCGAGACGAATTCCCTCAGCACGACCGCACCGCAGACGACAGCACCACAGCCGACGGCGCCGACCATGACTCATCCGGCGGCGACTATGAGGACCAAGAGTTCGACCGGAGTGACACCTCTGGCGATTGGTCCGGTTCGCTATTCACCGAAAGAGAGTCGGAGGAGCCGTTTCAGTTCCGTATCTCCTCGGCGCTGCTGGTTATCGCCGCCGCGGCGCTGCTCTTTATGGTGGAACGGCAGTTTGCCCCGGGCGGACGTATCAGCCTGACCGGGATCGTGCTCGCGGCGACGGCACCCCTAGTCATCGCCTATTGCATGGCGGCCAATTGGCAGATGGCGGTCAATATGCTGGTCACACTTTACGCTGCCGCGCTCTTCTGTCGGGTGACGGGCTGGTCGACTCCCCAGATGCTTTGCCTGATGTTGAGTCTCTCGCTGGCGGTCTATTCCGCCGGCATTCACCTGGGCAGCGCGGCACGCATCGATCTGCATGCCCCGTGGATAGGCATCCCGCTAATCGCCCTGTTGCTGGTCTTGGCCTGGTGTGCCCATGTGGCCTGGTTGGATCCCGAAGCGGAACCGAGCGCGATCGCCGCGTTGGTGACGATCGGCGTCGCCATGCCCTTCGCGGTCAGCGTTGTGTTTCGCCTGTTGGGCCTCGACTAGCGCGCGATGCCCGAGATTAACCCGCTTCGGCCTTGAGTTCGGCCAGATGCTGCGCGGCACCGACGAGTCGATCCCAGTTCTCATAGATGTAATCGGGCGGGCCCCCGATTTGAGCCACGACTTGCGCGACTTCGATAGTCGGCACCATCTCGATGGCGTCCCAGGGACAGACCGTCAATTCGTAAGGGTTCGACTTCTTCTGCGGGATGTGAACACAGACCTCACAACCGACACAGCGTTCGATGTCGATTTCGCACCACTGCTGCGTTCCTTTGAGGACGCCGCGATCGATCGACTTGAGTTCGATGCAGTCGACCGGACAAACCTCAAGACACGATTCGCAACCGGTGCAGTTGTCGGCGTTGATGACGGCCAACTCCTTGGGCAACTTCTTGCGAGGCGCCTTCTTCTTCGTCTTGCTTTCCGATCCCGTGGCCATGGCCCGTGCTCCCTCGTCCTAGCTCGTCACATCGTGACGCATCAACGAACGTAATTCTACAATTATGTATCTCTAAAATCGGTGTTTACTATTATTCTAATCGGCCGCGGGCAACGATAACATGATCGGACGGGTTGTCCGGCGAGTCGCGAATGCCCGTTTCCTTCTCAAATCATAGGGTTTTCTGGCCCGTTCGCCAACCACATCTGGAAGGCAGGATCCCTCCCCTTGGGGACAGGGAACTCCGTCGACAAAGAGCCGTCGCCAGCGACCTCGTTCCGCTCCGACGATGCTCAAGGAAGGTGTGAGAAAAAAAGTTTGCGAAATCGTTGACGCCATTCTCACGATCGGTCATCGTTAGTTCAGGAATGCATGGCTGTTCTTCTCAAGACTGCACTAGCATCTGTCATTCCGATTTCGCCCCGACGGTGTCGCACGCACCGTCGGGGTACTTTTTTTGTGCGTTGGTCGGAGACCTCACCGACCGCTCTCAAGTTGTCGCTGCTCAGTCGCGCTGAGGTATCACTTCGCCACGGACGATGTCTTCGAAGGTTTGTCGTTGTCGAATGACATGTGGCAGGCCATCTTCAATGAGAATCTCTCCTGCCAGCGGTTTGGAATTGTAGTTGCTGCCCATCACCGAGCCGTACGCGCCGGCGCACTCGATCACCAACAACTCGCCGACGCTGGCCGAGGGGAGATCGCGCGAGGCGACGAAGCCTCCTTCTTCTTGCGTAAAGATATCGCCCGACTCGCAGAGTGGCCCGCCGACGACCACCGAGCGCGACTTTCGCTGCGTCGCTCCGTCGCTGGGGACAATCGACATCGGGTGATAGGCGCCGTAGAGAATCGGTCGCGCCAGATTGTTGAAGCCGGCATCAACCAAATAGAACGTGTTGTCGCCCATCTGTTTGATGGCGCGAATCTCGGTAACGAGATAGCCCGCCTCAGCGGCCAAGAATCGTCCCGGTTCGATTTCCAAGCTGATCGCGTGTCCGACCTTTTCGGCCAGCCGCGTCCGCATGGCGTCCCAGAGTTGGTAGTAGGCGTCGATATCGACTTCGGGATCTCCCGCTTGGTAGGGCGTCGGCAGTCCGCCTCCGGCACTAATGGAAGTCAGCGTGCGACCGACCTGATCGGCGGCATTCTCCATGGCGGCCACGACCTGGCTGAGATGTTCCATATCGGTCCCCGAACCGATATGCATGTGCAACCCGGAAATCGACAGCCCCAGTCGATCGGCCGCTTGCAAGCACTCCTCAAGTTGTTCATGCCAGATGCCATGCTTCGATTGCGGTCCACCGGTGTTTGTCTTTTGGCTATGACCGTGGCCGAAGCCGGGATTGAGACGCAAGGTAACATCGGCGCCCGGGACCCGCTCGGCAAGATGAGCGAGCATGTCGGGCGATCCGCAATTGACATGCAGCCCATGTTCGGCGACCAGGTCGAGCGACTCGGCGTCGAAGATATCGGCGGTGTAGACGATCGGCGGCGGATCGCCCTGGGCGGTATAGCCAGCGGCCAAGGCGCGTCGAATTTCACCCGCGCTGACCGCGTCGACGACGGCTCCGCCACGACGCAACAGATCGAGGATGGCCAGGTTGGAACACGCCTTTTGGGCGTAGCGAACGACGTCGAAAGGAGCGAGCTGAGCGAGTCGTTCGAGCATCTTGGCGGCGTCATAAACGTAGACCGGCGATCCGGCCAATTCGGTCAACTCGCGAACGCTAACGCCGGCGATGTCGGTTCTCAACGTGGGGAAGGAATCGGTGTGGGACATGATCGAGCAAGGGTTGAAGAGTTGGTAGTAGCGAGGATTGGTAGTAGCGAGGAGAAGGCGACAGTGGAGGACCCCGTTGCCACGCAGGCAGGCCTCGTTGTCGCGCAAGCTGGCCTCGCGAGCGGGTTGGCTAATCGGCGAGGGTATGGACCACGGTAGTCGATTTTCGTGGTGGCGAGAAGATGCCCGCGACGGCTGCCTCGGCGCGTCTCGGCCGGGCGGGAAGAACGTTTTTCGCTTGATATGGGCCCCGACTCCGCTACAATCGCCGGGCAGTGGGAGTCGGGACCTTGTCGTTACTCGCATCGATGACGAGTGGCGAAGAGCGAAACGGCGAAATGCGTATGGTGAAGACTGGACACTCCGCGGCGCTCGACGGTTCACGTCGGGAACTCGAAAGGCGGTCGGCGAAGACTTGATGACCCGTGACCCCCGGCATCACGAGGAGGGCGAGGCGTCGCCCGGCAAGCTCGCCAGCGACAGCTCTCCGGCGACTCCAGCCAGAGAGGGGACGGTCCCCGCGGAAGTGATTCCTCCCGGCCAGCTGCCGCCGATGGAATATCGCGACCTACCGCCCGCGGTTCCCTTTCGTCGCATGATCGGCCCGAGCATCATCTTGGCGGGCCTGGCGCTCGGCAGTGGCGAATTCATTATCTGGCCGAAGATCACTTTTCATGCCGGGTTCGTCTTCTTTTGGGCCTGCATCGTTGGCGTGACGATGCAGTACTTCATCAATATGGAGATCACTCGCTGGACCTTGGCCACGGGCGAGAGTGCGATTACCGGCTTTTGCCGCATGTCGCGTCACTGGGGTTGGATCTTGATGGCCTGCAATATTTTGCCGTGGTGCATCCCAGCCTGGTCGACCGCGGGGGCCGAGGTCTTGAGCTGGCTGATCTGGCCGGAGCAAGCGGCCCAAGCCAATGCGATGGGCACCGAAGCGGTTGCGCCCTACGTGGGGCCACTGGCAATCGGCAGCCTGCTGCTGTGCGGCATCATTCTCACCGCCGGGCCGGTCGTCTACGAGACGGTCGAGAAGGCCCAGCTGTTGTTGGTCGGCCTGATCCTGATTCTGGTGGTGGTGCTGGCCGTCCAATTCGTGAGGGTCGACGCGGTTGAGGCCCTGGTCGGGGGGCTGTGGCAGAATGCGGGTATCCCCGACCTTGGCGGCGAGGACAACCCGATTACCGTCATGGTCCTATTGGGCGCACTCGCGTTTGCGGGCGTCGGAGGAACCCTCAACCTGGGGCAGAGCAACTACATCAAGGACAAGGGTTATGGGATGGGGCATTACGTCGGTCGTATAACCAGCCCGCTAACTGGTCAGGCCGAGGCTCAGAGTGAGGTCGGCTATCACTTTCCCGACACCGCGGAGAATCGGTCCCGCTGGAAGACCTGGTGGCGGCGGGCTTCCATCGAGCACTTCATTAGCTTCTTTCTGACTTGTGTAGTCTGTTTGGTGTTGTTGTCGTTGTTGACCTACAGTGTGTTCTATCGCGAAGGAAAACCGATTGAAGAGGCGGCTGAGTTCGGCAACTCCGGGAAGCTGCAATTCGTGTGGCATCAGGCGACGCTCCTGGGGGGGTCGTATCAATCGCTGTTCTTGATGATGGGCGTGGCGATTCTGTTTACGACCGAGTTGTGCGTGCTCGACGCCACGTCACGAATCTCGGCCGATTTGATCAAGGTGAACTGGCTCCGCGACAACGAAGCTTGGACCGAGAGTCGGATTTACAGTGCCGCGCTATGGGCGATGATTGTCGGCGGCTCGGCCCTGCTGTTGTGGCAAGGCAAAGATGTGAGTGGTTTTCATTTGGTGAAAGCGGCCGCGGCGCTCAATGGTGTGGTGATGTTCTTGTATTGTGGCGCCTTGTTGGTTCTCAATCGGCGTCGACTGCCGGAGGCGATCCGTATGAGCCGGCCCCGCCAGCTGATCATGATCCTCACGACGCTGTTCTTCGGCTTCTTTGCCGCGTGGGCGATCACGGAGGCGGTCAGGCGTCTGATCGGCTGAGGCGACCCGGGGCACGCCAGCGTAGCTTGTCCGGGTCAGGCTGTCTGGGAAGCTTGTCGCTCCCGGCTGGGGACCTTTTTGGCCCAGCCATTTACCCCGGCTGCGGGGGGGCGATAGAATGAAGCCGTGGCCGGAGGTGGCTTCGGGGCCGCTGTTTTGCCATTTGTGGGAAGCGACTCAACGCGATAGAATATGGGGTTTGGTGAACGCAAATTCGGGTCGGGAGCCTCAATCCCGTCCAGGAGGCTATAAGAGTGCAGATCAATGTTTCGACCCGCCATGGTCACCTGAGTAGTGAAAGCCAGGCCAGGATAACGAGCAAAGTCGAGAAGCTGGCTCGTTTTTTTGAGCGATTAACGTCCATTGAAGTGACGGTTGATCTGGAGCACGAGGAATCGCCGACGGTCGATCTGCGTGTTTCGGCCGAGCACAAGCACGACTTCGTGGCCACGGGTCACGAATCGACCCTGGCCGCGTCACTCGACGCGGCGATCAGTAAGCTGGAACAGCAGCTGCGCAAGTACAAGGAAAAAGTCCAGAGCCGACATCGTGGATCGGTGAAGGGAAGTCAGGAAACATCACCAATAATGGATACCGAAGGTGACGACATCGATCTCGATGATTACGACGATTGATGTCGCGGGAGCCGTTTCTACGAGAGAAGAGACGGCCCAACCTCGGTGCATCGTGGCGACCGCAAGAATCGAGCCGCTTCGACTGACACAACTTATGAAAAGGGAGAGTGAATATGAAGTTTGCTGACTTTATTAACAACGATGCGATTCGAGCGGAAATCGCGGCGGAAGATAAAGACGGTGTCATTCATGAGATGGCGAGTGCCCTGGCGGCTGCCGGAGCGATTGAAGAGGGAGAACTCGACAGCATCGTCAAGGCGATTCTGCGTCGCGAAGAGTTGGGGAGTACCGGCATCGGGCGCGGTGTAGCGGTTCCTCATACGAAGCATCCGAGTGTTGATAAGTTGGTCGGCACGGTGGCGGTCTGTACCGAAGGGCTCGACTTCGACAGTCTCGACGGCGAGAAGGTGGAGTTGTTCTTTCTCTTGATTTCGCCCCCCGATCGTCCCGGCGATCATCTTCGTGCTTTGGAGAATATTTCGCGCCAGTTGCGCGACGATACTTTCTGTCGTTTTCTGAAGCAGTCGAAGACCACGGAGGATATTTGGCAATTGCTCGTCGAAGCGGATAACAATCAATTCGTTTCGTAGTGCCCACCCCTCCCAGAGACGCGACTTTCGCTGGTCGTGTTTGGTAGTTCGGTCGGGATCGTTTTGAGCAAAGATGTCATGAGTCAGAATCGAGCCAGCAAGAAGGTTGTTGTCGAAAACGAACAAGGGCTGCATGCGCGACCGGCAGATCAATTTGTGCGGTGTGCGGCAAAATTCGAATCAGAAATCGCGATCACCAAGGATGGGCAACGCATCGACGGCAAGAGCATATTTGATGTGCTTACGTTAGCCGCGGTGAAAGGCACGGAGTTGGAAATCGAGGCGGTCGGCAGCGATGCCGAATCGGCACTTGAGGAGTTGGTTAAGCTGGTTCAGAGCCAGTTTGCCACGGACGAAACAGTGGAAAACTAAACCATCGGTAAGCAATCGGAAACCTCGGCGCGCATGAGACGCGCCTCGAAGTGATCCGCAAGTTGCTTGCCAACAGCGCTCGGCTCCGCTCATGGGGTCGCCGGGCTCGTGTGTGAACACGAGTTCGCGTGAAACCACGGGAGTGACGAAGCGCCGTCGATCGGATCGTCGCCTTGGCGACGCCACGACGTGTTGTTTCGCGCTGTGCGGCGCCGTAAAGGCGTGGTATGCAAAAACTAGAAGGCATCGCGGTCTCGCCCGGCGTGGCTATCGCCGAAGCGCTGGTCCTGGATCAGGAGGGATTTCGCATCCCACAGCGCTTCGTCGCGCGCGATGAAGTGGAGTCCGAACTTGCTCGACTCGAGGTGGCCGTCGAGGCCGCGGGTGCCGAGATCGCCAAGAATCGCGATCAAATCTCGCTTGAGCTGGGCGAACACTACGGCAGCATCTTCCAGGCTCACCTGCAGATGCTTCGCGATCCTCGCTTGCATGGCGAAGTCGAGCAGCTAATCCGCGAGCGGCGATACTCGCCCGAATACGCGGTCAGCCGGACCTTGCGACGATATGCCAAGGTCTTCCGCTCTCTTGATGCGACGTTTGTTGCCCAACGCGTGAGCGATATCTTTGATATCGAGAAGCGGCTGCTGCGCCATCTTCTGGGGCAACGACGAGAAGAACTGACAAAGCTCACCTCACCGGTGATTATCCTGGGTCACGATCTGACTCCCAGCGAAACGGCCAACCTCGATCGCGAGTTCGTGTTGGGGTTTGGGACCGAAATCGGAGGGCCCGGTAGTCATACTGCGATTGTCGCAGAAGGCCTGCAAATTCCGGCGGTCGTCGGATGCGGACCGTTCTTGACGGACGTTTCCGGCGGCGATGTCGTGATCATCGACGGCGATCTCGGTTGGATCATCATCGAGCCCGACGAAGAGACTCTGGCCCGCTACCGACATGAGGCCGAAGAACATCGTTCGCTGGCCAAACGCCTGGCGCCCTTGGCCGACGTATCGGCGGAGACCGCCGACGGCGTGCCGGTCGAACTCTTCGGCAATATTGAGTTTCCCGGAGAAGTCGACCTCTGTCAGGCGTCGGGTAGCGACGGTATCGGGCTTTATCGCACGGAGTTTCTCTATCTCGGCGCGGAAATGGAACCGACCGAAGAGGTGCATTACGAAGCCTACCGAGGGGTGATTCAGGCCATGGGTGACAAGCCCGTCTGTATCCGCACTCTCGACCTGGGTGCCGACAAGATGGAGCACTTGCCGCGGCCTGAGGATGAACGCAATCCGGTGCTCGGTCTCCGCAGCATCCGACTGTCGCTTCGCAACCTCTCAATATTCCGGACACAACTCCGCGCCATTTTGCGGGCTAGTGTGTTGGGCAACGTGAAGATCATGTTTCCGTTGGTCTCCACCTTAATGGAGCTGCGGCAGGCCAAGATGGTGCTGGCTGAGGTGATCGAAGACCTGGAAGAGAGTGGCGTCGAGATCAATCGAAACGTGCCCATCGGTATGATGGTCGAGGTTCCGTCGGTGGTGATGATGCTCGATCGATTTGTCGAGGAGGTCGATTTTCTGAGCATCGGAACGAACGATTTAGTCCAATACACGCTGGCGGTCGATCGAGGCAACAAAGAGGTGGCCGATCTGTACACGGCCGCCGATCCAGCGGTGCTTCGGCAGATCGATATGGTGCTGAAGGCTGGCAAGATCGCGTCGATCCCGGTTTCGCTGTGCGGACAAATGAGCGGTAATTCGCTCTACACCATGCTGCTGCTGGGCCTTGGCCTGCGTCAGTTCAGTGTGACGCCGGGCATCATCCTCGAAATCAAGAAGACGATACGAAGCGTGACCATCGAACAATGTGAGGCGGTGGCGAAGCACGCCATGACGTTGGAAAACTCTCGCCAAATAAAAGCGTACTTAAAAGAAGAGTTGCGTCGTTTAGTTCCGGAGTTGGTTCCCTAGAGGTGGAGCCGATCCGGGCGTTTTATTGCGGCTGGCTGTAGGGGGCGACGAGAAGTGAGAAGATCATGATTCGGCAGCGGATGAGAATTCGATTCGGTAAGCAGGACGACCTGCGTTGGATCGGACATCGCGATCTGTTGCGAGTCTTGGAGCGACTATTTCGTCGCGCCGATTTGAACTTGAGTATGACCGAGGGGTTTCATCCCAAACCGCGAATGAGTTTTCCTTTGGCCCTGGCCGTCGGAATCGCCGCGGATGAAGAAGTGATGGAGTTGGAACTCGCTGAAGAGCTAGAAGCCGCCGATCTGTTGGCGGTCTTGAACGAACATACGGTGCCGGGGTTGATTTTCCACTCGGTGGAGAAGATGCCCGCCGGCGTAAAGAAAGCACAGGTGGAGAGCGTCGTTTTTGAGTTTCCCGTACCGCCTTCGCATCGCGAGCAGACCGAAGTGGCGATGGCCGAATTCTTGGCCGAGGCGACCCACTTGGTTGATCGCGAAAAGCGAACCGAGCCGATCGACATTCGCCGTGACGTAGAGCGACTCGAACTGACCGAAAAGGGACTGCTGATGCAGTTGCGTACGACGCACGACGCGTCGGTGCGACCTCGGGAGGTTCTGGAAGTTCTCGGCCTTGCCGAATTGGAGCACGAGGGATACTTGATACAACGCACCGCCGTGAACCTGCACACTGAGAAAGTAACAACATGAAACAAGAAATGCTCATCAACGTCCGCCAGCCGGAAGAATCCCGGATCGCGATCGTTGAGGACGGCGTCTTGGAAGAACTCTATGTCGAGCGTACCGATCAGGAGAACTTCGTCGGCAACGTCTACAAAGGCGTGGTGGTGAACCTCGAACCCAGTATCCAAGCGGCGTTTGTCGACTTTGGCGTGGGAAGAAACGGTTTTCTCCACATCAGCGATATCGAACCACAATACTATCGCCAGGGCGGCTACGACCCGAATAAGCCGATCGAACGAGGCGATTCGCGGCGCTCCCGGTCGTCCGGCGCCGATGAAGAATCTCGCGAAGGCGAAGAGGGAAATGGCGGCAACGGCAAACGTGGCGGCGACCGCGGTCGGCGACGTGGTCAGCGTCCGCTCCGGCCGGGTGCCCGCCCCCGCATCAAGCCGCCCATCCAGGAAATTCTCAAGCGAGGCGACGAAGTCCTGGTTCAGGTCATCAAGGAAGGCATCGGGACCAAAGGACCCACGCTCTCCACCTACATCAGCATTCCCGGTCGTTACCTGGTGCTCATGCCGGCCCTCGGTCGGGTTGGTGTCTCGCGAAAGATCGAAGACGAAGACGATCGTCGGCGGCTCCGCGATGTGTTGCTGGAATTGAACCCTCCCAAGGGATTGGGCTTCATCATTCGTACCGCGGGAGCCGGCAGGACCAAACGCGAACTCTCACGCGACATGGCCTATCTGCTGCGGCTCTGGAAGGTGATTGTCCGTCGAATCAAGAAAGGAAGTGGCCCCGAAACGATCTACGAAGAAAGCGATATGATCATCCGGACCATTCGCGATATCTTCTCCAGCGAGGTCGACTCGATCCATATCGACGAACCGAGTGCTTTCGATCGGGCCAAGGATTTCTTGCAAATGGTGATGCCCCGACATGTCGGCCGGCTACAGCTTTACGACGGCAAGGAGCCGCTCTTCCATCGTTATCATCTGGAAGAGGAGATCGCCCGCATCCACTTACGTGAAGTCCCGCTCAAGCGGGGTGGTTCGATCGTCATCGATTCGACCGAGGCCCTGGTGGCGATCGACGTCAACAGCGGAACCTTTCGGGTAGACGATTCGGCCGAAGAAACGGCCTATCAGATCAATCAGTTGGCCGCCAAAGAGATCGCTCGCCAACTGCGACTCCGCGACTTGGGTGGGGTGGTTGTCAACGACTTCATCGATATGCGGAAAGAAAAGCATCGCCGTGGGGTCGAGCGGACGCTGCGAGACGCGGTCAAACGCGATCGAGCCCGCACCAAGATTCTGCGGACCAGTCCCTTCGGCCTGGTCGAGATGACGCGACAGCGGATCCGACCGAGCCTGAAGCGAAGCGTCTACAAGGATTGTCCCTGCTGCAGCGGAACTGGTGTCGTCAAGACGCCAGCTAGCATGGCGATCGAGGTGATTCGCAACCTGGTTCGGGCCATTCAGGTCGAAAAGGTTGACCGGGTGACCATTACAGTCAACGAAGACGTTTCAACCTACTTGAACAATAAGAAACGCCGCGAGTTGGCCCGCCTGGAAGAGGAGTTCAATGTGGACGTCTCGGTGATCAGCGAGGAGGGCATGATGCCGGAGGAATCGGTCATCGAGTGCACCGACGCCTCGGGCCGGGAGGTCAAAACGCCCTCATCCTAGGCCTCCACAGCCGTTGGGGTCGGAGCGACGGGGGCGCGGGCTCGTTTTGTCCGGGCGAGGCCCTTAGGCCACTCGACCGAGTGCGAAGTTTTGGTTAAAGTAGTCTGTTCTGGTGACCCTGAGGGACCCCAGCCGTATTGTCATGAAGCGGCGGCGGGTTCTGAGAGGGTGGTTTGTGTCCCGTTCGTCCCTCCTTCGTTCCAACGGTCAAGCATCATGTACGCCATCATTACCGACCGCGGTCGTCAGTTCAAAGTAGAAGAAGGTCAGCAACTCAAGGTCGATTATCGCCAGGCGGCGGAAGGCGATGAGTTGCAGTTCGACAAGGTCTTGGTTCTCGGCGACGAGTCGGGAACTTCGGTCGGCCGACCGACGGTCGACGGAGCCTCGGTGACCGCCAAGGTCGTTGGTGTTGAACAGGGCCCGAAACTCGTCGTCCAGAAGATTCGTCGCCGCAAGAACTCGCGACGCAAAACGGGACATCGCCAGCTCTACACCACTGTCGAGATCGGTAAGATCGTGACCGCGAAATAGCTTGCTCGCTTTCGACGCGCATGACGTCGACGGGCAGGACGTTCGCTCCATTCCCAGCGCGAAATTTCAGGCGATGTCGAAAAGCTGGTCACCTCGTTCTTGGCGCGACAAGATCATCACCCAGCAGCCCGTCTATCAAGACGCCGAGGCGCTGGAAGATGTCCTCGATCGGCTGCGCAAACTACCCACGCTGGTAACCAGCTGGGAGGTCGAGTCGCTCAAGAGCCAGTTGGCCGAGGCGGCCCGCGGCGAGCGTTTCTTGTTGCAGGGGGGCGATTGCAGCGAGTCGTTTGACGATTGCAATTCCGAAGTCGTGACGTCCAAGCTCAAGATTCTGTTGCAGATGAGCTTGATTCTGGTGCACGGCTGCAAAAAACGCGTCATCCGCGTTGGCCGCATGGCCGGACAGTACGCCAAGCCTCGCTCCGCCGACATCGAATCGCGCGGCGATGTCACGTTGCCCAGTTATCGCGGCGACTTGATCAATCGCATCGATTTCACGGAGAAAGACCGGAACCCTAATCCCGAATTGCTGCTGCGTGGTTACGAGCGGGCCGCGCTCACGCTCAACTTTGTGCGGGCCCTGACCGCCGGCGGATTTGCCGATCTGCATCATCCCGACTACTGGGACTTGGATTTTGTTGGCCACTCGTCTCAGGCCGACGAGTACCACACCGTGGTCGGCAAGATCAACGATTCGATTCGATTCCTGGAGACCGTGGCCGGAGCCCCGCTCAGCGATCTGAGCCGGGCCGAGGTGTTCAGCAGTCACGAGGGGCTACTGCTGCCGTACGAAGAAGCCCAGACCCGTCATGTGCCTCGACGGACCGGCTGGTACGATCTGACAACCCACTTCCCGTGGATTGGCAACCGCACCCGCAATCTCGACGGAGCCCATGTCGAGTTTTTCCGCGGTATCGAAAACCCCATCGGCGTGAAGATCGGCCAGGACATCGAGCCGGATGAACTGATCGATCTGGCCGAAGTGCTCAATCCGAATCGCCTGGCGGGACGGCTCACGCTAATTCATCGTTTCGGTGCCGACGACGTCGCCAAGTCCTTGCCTCCTCTGATCCACGCCATCAAGAAGAGCGATCAGGTTGTGCTGTGGGTCTGCGATCCGATGCACGGCAATACCGAATCGACCGCCGACGGCATCAAGACGCGGCACTTCGACAATATCTTGCGCGAACTCGACCAGTCGTTTTCGATTCACCGCGCCGAGGGAACCTGGCTGGGTGGCGTCCACTTCGAGCTAACGGGCGAGAACGTCACCGAGTGTCTCGGGGGAGCCCGCGACCTGAACGCCGACGATCTCAAGCAGTCTTACAAGAGTCAGGTCGATCCCCGTCTCAACTACGAGCAGGCTCTGGAAATGGCCCTGCTCATTGCCCGACGGATGGAAGATTAGCCGCCGCCCGCCTTTGGTTTCTGTAGGCCGCCCCCTTCTTCTAACAGCCGTTGTCAAACTCTTCCGGTTCGTCTCGATCCGACGGACCTGGCGGCTGAGCCGGTGCCGGTGACTTTTCGCCCGGGGCCACGATTTTTCATGGCCCGCTCATGCCCGGCCGATACTTAGAGCTGGACGCACAGACGGACCGACTTTTACATGTGCGTTGGACAACAGTTATTGACGCGATGGAACGCGACCAATCCTTGGGTTTGGTACAACGGGTCGCTATTCCATGCCGCGTCTATTTTTTTGGACTGCCTTCGTCGCAGTGATTGTCTCGCAGCCGAACTATTCGGAGGCGCAGACCTGTACTCCTGGCGGAACGTGACGACCCGCCTGGCAGCGACGAGGTCCTCGTCCAATCATTTCCGCGCCCCCGGTATCGGTTGCGCCGATCGGTAGCCCCCTGGCACCCGCCGTGCGGCTTCCTTCCTCGCGCCCCGTGATCCAGCCTGGCGAGCAGCGCACGTTTCTAGCGCAACCTTCGTCCCGACCAGCTCAGCCACCAGTCGCCACCCAGCCCGCCAGCCAGCCGAGGCCCAGTCGGCCCCGCGCCGCGCAGCCCCATCCGGCCGTGGTGCGTGTCTCGGTGCCGGGCCAAGACAGTCGCTCTCTGGGATCGGGCACCCTCATTTACGTGACCGAGGAACATGGGCTCGTATTGACCAACTGGCATGTCGTGCAAGACGCGACCGGGCCGGTGGATATCGTCTTCCCCGACGGGTTCCGCAGTGGCGGGACCGTCATCAAAGTCGACCGCGAGTGGGATCTGGCCGCCATTGGGATTTGGCGTCCGCGGGTCGAGCCGGTACGGCTGTCCGATCGCTCGCCGCAGCCTGGCGAGCGGCTGACCATCGCCGGCTATGGCAGCGGGAGTTACCGCTCCGCCAGCGGTCGTTGTATGCAATATCTTTCACCCGGCCATGGGCAGCCGTTTGAGATCGTGGAGTTGGGGGCAGAAGCGCGTCAGGGGGACTCGGGCGGTCCCATCTTCAACGAACGAGGAGAGCTTGCGGGAGTTTTGCTCGGTGCCGCTGAAGGGCGCACCGTGGGTAGTTACTGTGGACGGGTTGGCAGCTTTTTGGCCAACGTGATGCCCGTCCTGGACCATCAACAAAAGGAGATGATTGCCAATGCGGAATCGAATCCGAGTGAAGAGGTCGACAGGAAGCTCGCAACATTACCACGAGGCCGAGCCGGAGCGGCGCCGTCCGGAGGGTCATCGGTGCCGAATCCTTCCCTGGGCGAATCCACCCCCGCCGGCGCGCGGAGCGTGATCCGCGGTGAAGCGGAACGCCTGGCCGCACGCCGCGGCGAAGCAAACCATTTGGTCGCCGACGATATGGTCGCGATTGAGGAAGAATCTCCCTGGGAGAGTTCCCCATCGTGGCCGTCGTCGGCGAACCAGACCACGGGGCCATCGAGATTGGCCGACAGCCGCGCCGACCGACGGTCTTCTTCATCGACGACGGAGCGTGGACCCGCCGTCTTGGCGGCCGACGCACCGCAAGCCGTCGCGCTGCACGAACTTCTCGGCAAGTCGCCGATCGATCAGGCCAAGACCTTCCTGGCCATCTTTGGGGTCGTCTCGTTGCTCTACTTTATCGTCCGCTCTCTGCGCGGCTAATCGAAGCCCGCCGCCGGCCAGACTCGCTACTCGACTTCGTCGTCAGCCTCTTCCGCCGTATCTTTGCGAAACACGGCCACGATGTCCTCAATCGGAACGATGAACAACTTGTTGTCGTGTTCCAACTCGACAGGGATGCCATTGCGAGGATCAATGAGAACCTTGTCGTACTTCTGCAAGGGATAGTCCGGATCGCTATCGATCTGCACGCTGATGGCGACGACGCGGCCCGTTAGCACCGGCGTCTTGGCGTCGTCTGGCAGATGAATCCCACCGCGGGTTGTTCGCTTTTCTTCATCCTTGCGGACCAATACCCGCAGTCCAACTGGCTCGATCGTTTCCATGGTCATCTTCGCTTGGGCCATCTCTCCCAGTTACCTCCCGTCTCGCGTCAGCATCTCACGTCCTCTATCTCTGCTTCTATTCTACGCGCCGCGACACGCGATGGAATAACGCCCCGCGCGGTCGCCATTCGAGGCCGATCAGCCGAGGATCTTGGCGATTCGCTGGGCCACTTCGCCCTGGGTGAGCGCCTCGACGAACGACGCCTCGTCGGGGTAATTGTGATGGCTGATGAATTTGATGACCCAATTGAGAACCAAGGGGCTGATCGTGATCACGGCCCGCGCATGTCGCATCGCCTCCCACATCTCGATGGCCGTTCCCATCGAGGCCTCGGGAACAAACGCCAGCACTACATCGACTTCGGAGCACATCTGACAGTGATCAAAGAACACCTGTCGGGCTTTCTCATCGCCGTACTCCAGCGATCCGGCATGATCGCTCAGGGGGTCGTACACCTCGGCGTCGGCGAGATGTTCCGTCAGCAGCTGCTTGAGCCGGCCTCGATAGTGTTGGTCGTGCAGGGCGGCCGAACGATGGGAGCCTTGCATGATGCCGGCCAGGAAGATTCGCATGGACTGTTCCTACGGTGTTGCGCGGTGTTCGATTTCGATAGGATAAGCGCTGGCGATCGACATGGCGAGAGACGGCCCCGACGCATCAAATAAACACGGAGCCAAGCACGAACGGACCGAGGCACCACGGACAATCCGACCGCCCGATGCGCCGCTGAAGTGACACAACCGATGGCAAAGAAGAAGTCCAAGCTACCGCCCGAATTGAAGCTGGTAATGCAGATGATGGCCATTCCAGGCCCTAGCGGCCGGGAAGGGGAGGTCCAAGACTTCGTTCGCCAGCGGCTCATCGAGGGCGGGGCGGTCGCTTCAACCATCAAGACGGATCAGGCCCATCGTCGCACGCCGCTCGCCGGAGAGGTCGGAAATCTGGTGCTCAAGGTGCCGGGTCGAGGATCGCCCACGGTGCGCCAGGCGCCTCGCCGGCTGCTGATGGCCCACCTCGACACCGTGCCTATCTGTGTCGGGTCGCGGCCAGTGTTGAAGAAGGATTACGTTGAAGCAGCCGATCCGACGACCGGATTGGGCGCGGACGATCGGGCTGGAGCGGCCGTGGTGTTGTTGGCCGCGCTCGAGTTACTTCGCCGCCCACAGCATCCACCTGCCACGTTCATGTGGTCGGTTCAGGAAGAAGTCGGCATCAGCGGAGTACGACACGCCAGTTTGGGCCTGCTCGGAAAGCCCACGCTGGCTTTCAACTTCGATGGTGGGTCACCGCAAAAACTCACTATCGGTGCCACCGGCGGTTATCGCATGGGAATCGAAGTGCGAGGATTGGCTAGCCACGCCGGCGGGGCGCCCGAGCGGGGTGTGAGCGCCATCGCCATCGCGTCGCTGGCCATCGCCGAATTGCAGGAGAACGGTTGGCACGGCCTGATCGAGAAGGGCCGACGTCGCGGCACGAGTAACGTGGGAGTCATTCAAGGCGGCGCCGCCACCAATGTCGTTACCGATCGAGTATCCTTGCGTGCCGAAGCCCGCAGCCACGACAGCAAGTTTCGCCAGCGGATTGTCTCCGAGATCGAAAAGGCGTTCCGTCGTGCGGCGCGACGGGTGAAGAATCAGGCCGGGCGCTGCGGCGAGGTGACAATCGACGGCCACTTGGACTATGAGTCGTTTCGACTTCAGAAGAGCGAGCCGTCGGTGAAGGCGGCCGAAGTTGCGGTCCGCCAGGTGGGAGGAAAACCGTTTCAGTTTGTTTGTGACGGAGGCCTGGACGCGAACTGGATGACGCACCTCGGCATCCCGACGGTTACCTTGGGTTGCGGTCAGCTAAATCAACACACGGTCAGCGAGCGTCTCGATGTGGCCGATTTTCTCGAAGCCTGTGCCATTGGAACGATCCTGGCGTGTGAAGTAGCAACTGGACAGTGAACGAGGACAACCCGCATGGAACTCGATGACGAACTCTGTCTTTGCTTCCACGTTACCAAGCGAAAAGTGCGCAACTATCTGCGCGTCGAAAAGCCCAAGACGGCCAGCCAGCTGAGCGATTGTTATGGGGCGGGGACCGGTTGCGGCTGGTGTCGGAAAATGCTCGAGCGAATGTTCCAGCAGTCGAGGATAGCGGAAGCTGGGGCCTCCGGTGACTTGGCGGCTGCCGAACCATCGGCCGAGGAATACGCTCGCTCGCGGGCCGATTATGTTCGTTCCGGCGGCGGATCGCCACCGCCAGGGGCGACCCCCATCGACCCGACATAGCACCTGCCCGGGGCCGATGAACCTGGCACCGAGTTGCCGAAATGGGGATTCCCCAGGGATATTCCTGAATCGGGCGTTCGAGAGCCAGCTAGGCGACGATCGATCCATCGAGTATGATGTCTGCTCGTGATCGGATCATTAATCGCCGCATTTCCCCTAATTTAGCAGAAGTCATGGCTCGAAAAGTCGTCAACCGCAAGGAGTTACGAGCGGAGGCCGAGGCCGCCGAGAAGGCGCCCGCCAAGAAGAAGACGAAGAAGGCCGCCAAGAAAAAGGCGCCCGCCAAGCGAAAGAGCCGTGCCAAGGCCTCTCCGGCCGAGGTTCGCCTGAAAGCCTTCTGGGGAGTGTTCAATCAGTCGCTCAAGCGGGTGGCACTCTACGAGTACAGCCAGCGTCGCCAGGCCGACAAGAAGGCCGGCGAGTTAACCGACAAGCATGGCTCACCTCACTTCGTGCAGCCGGTCAAAGAAGTGATCGAGGAAGAGTAGTCCTTCCCGCTCTTCTTCTGTGCTCTTCTCTCTGTTCGTAGCTACGATCTAATTGTCTGCCTACTTGTGCTGCCGTTGCCTGGCGCGGAGATCGCCGCTGGCGGGTGCCGCCGCTGACCGGCAATCCGCCCCCAGCCGTTAAAGTTTAACTAGTCGAACCACTCATCGGTTTCGTCAAACTTGGGCCAGCAGACAATGAGCACCTCCATCTTTCCGACGGCTCGGTGCCTGACCCCGGGCCGGATGAGCACGGACAAGCCCGGCTTGAGTGGGACCGTCTCGCCATCGAGCTCCATGACAGCATCGTCGTCGCACTGCAGTATGTAGTAGACCTCGGTCAACTCTCGATGGTAATGGGTTTGGGCATCGGTCGAGATCTGTGTGCGGTGTAGCGTGGCGGGAAAGTCCTCGACATCGCCGAACGCCCGGCGTGCGGTGCCACAGGGGCAGGGGACTCCGCGGATCTGATCGAAGTCAGCGATTTCGAATCTTCGCGACGAGGGCTCTTCTGCTGGCGACATGTCTGGTTTCCTGCTGTCTATCTGTGGATTGCTTGTCGTCATCATAGCTGAGTATGCCGGGGGGCGGGGAGCACCAAGTCGGTGGCTGGATAAGCCACGGCCCGCGCTACAATCGACAAGGTTTAACCAGCTTTCGGGCGCGTCAAACTTCGCCTAACAGTTGCCATAAGCCATTTAGGGAAAATTACTTCGGAACGTTCAAGGGGTCTTCTCGACGTGGCCGATACGGTAGTTGTCGCTAAGCGGATTCAATGTGTCGTGAGGCGGCACATACCATATGCGTCAGAGCGATGTGGATAGTTCAAGTCAAGGAATGGCTCGAACGGCTCAGGCGCGATAAACCAATTGAACTGCGGGTTCCTACCCAGCCACCCCACCCGACAACGCCAACCTTCCTCAGGTTTGCTGGTCATCTCGATCTCGATCCACGAGAACAGGTCACGTCGAAAGCGATTCCTCATCGCGTTAGACGAGGCTTTGAGAGGCCGACCACGGCGAAGTCAGGTACGGAGCTGCGCTGCTCGCGGTTCGGATCGTAAAGGAGACGTGGTTCTATGAAGTCGAGCATGTTTATTGGCGCGCTCGTCTTGGGCGTGTGCCTGATGGGCACCCAGCAGAGTTACGGTTTCGAACTGCTGGACACGCTGCTGGGCGGCGGATGTGGTTGCGAGAGCAGCTGCGGATGCGAAGCGAAATGTGGATGTGAAGCGGCCGCTGCGTGCGGTTGCGAAGCGCAAGCCGGTTGCGGCTGCGAAGCGGCCGCCGCGTGCGGTTGTGAAGCGGCTGCCGGTTGCGGTTGCGAAAAGAGCTGCTGCAAGTCGCGTTGCTGCAAGTCTCGATGCTGCAAGAAGTCCTGCTGCAAGAAGTCCTGCTGCAAGAAGTCTTGCTGCAAGAAGTCCTGCTGCAAGTCGCGTTGCTGCAAGAAGTCGCGTTGCTGCAAGTCTCGTTGCTGCAACAAGTCGAATTGCTGCAACAGCGGTTGCGATGCCAAGTGCGGATGTGAAGCTGCCGCCGCTTGCGGTTGCGAAGCTGCCGCCAGCTGTGGTTGTGAGAAGAGCTGCTGCAAGAAGTCGTGCTGCAAGAAGCGCTGCTGCCGCAGCCGTTGCCACTGCTTCGACCTGAGCAATCTCTTCCGCTGCTGCCGTGGCTGCTGCAAGAAGAGCTGCTGCAAGTCGAGCTGCGGTTGCGAAGCCGCTGGCTGTGAAGCCGCCGGTTGTGAAGCTGCTGGATGTGAAGCCGCTGGATGTGAAGCCGCTGGTTGCGGAACCGCTGGTGACAGTGGTGCCGCCGCTCCGGCCGACTACATCCCCATGCCGCCCACGCCGAAAGTCGATCACTCGGCTGGCGCTGGCCGTCGTGCCATCCACGTGAGCAGCCGCGTCAACTAGGACGCTAATGCCCACGACAATTTTTGCGACAATGGCCGGCCTATCTGGGAACCACTCCTGGGTAGGCCGGCCTTATTTTATGCGCCCCGGCCCAATCCACCTTGCCCCTCACCCGGAAGCTGTCACGACTCGGGACAGCCTACTTGCTCAGTTCCGCCTCAATCCGGCTGACGGCAAATCCCAATAGATCTCCCCGCTCGCGGCATTCGGTCAACACCTGCTCGTAGTTGCCTGAGCGACGGGCCAGTTCGATCAACGAGGGAGCAAAGCCAGTCGTCGGAGTGCCGTGCGGTAGCCATTGGAGTATCGAGTTGATCGCTTCATCGTAGCGACCCAGGCGGGCCAACAGAGCGACGTAGACCTCGACCGCTGCGCTCCCTTCTTCGTACACGTTCGCCGCGGTCGCGCGGTCCCGGAAATACTCCAAAGCCTCGCCGACCTGCTCGCCCAGTTGACTGGCAAAGAACAGCCCGTGGGTCGCATACGCGTCCTCAAACGGTGGATCGCCCGGCGGCTGCAACGATTCGTGCAGGCAGCGGCCGTACTCGGTCAAATCGAGGGCCAGGCGGAGCACTTCCTCATCTTCAACGACGCGAGCCATGCGAATCACCGACGACAGATGCGAGATGTCGACGTGATAGGTGTATTCGGTGAATGAATCGCGGCACGTACTCACCAGTTCTTTGAGCGATTCGGTCTCGCTAGCCTGTTGCCCACTTTCGCTCGTCTGCAGATCCCCACGCAGGCTCTCGACAAGATCGGCATGCAGGCGGCGGACGAGTTGCCCCACCGCGACCTGCTTCTCCGGTACACTTCGAGAATACATGGCCGAGTCGTAAGTGGTGATAGCGTTGCAGACCCCATAGTGATCCAGCACGACGGCGAATCCGCGGGCCGGGTCGAGCCCTTCGTGCAGCGCCAGCTCGACAAATTGCTCGAGATTCTCATCGGTCGGTTCGGTTTGAGAGAGCACCTCGCGCATGCGGTCATCGTCGCCCGCGGGGCGGAGGTACATCCAGGCCTGACGCAGATCGCCCGCCTCCAGCAACAGATTGCCGACTTCTCGACAAGCTTTCACATAGCCCGCTTCAACCTCGTCGCGAATCTTCTCCGGCAGATCGTCGAGATTCGCATCGCGAGCCAGAGGGGCTCCGGCCCGGTGGCGACATTGCATGAGCCGTGCGTCGAACAACTCATGGTACTTTGCCTCGGCCTTCAACTGTTCGCACAGCGTTTCGAGAGCCGCTGGAATGCCGGCGGCGGACAATTGTCTTTCGATCTCGGCAAATGACTCGTTGGGCATAAGTCGGTCAAATCTTGAAGAGGAACGGATGTCGTGGGCGGTGTGGCCAGGACGAATCTGGGAGATATCCTGCCCCCGCGGTGCGACGATGGTGAGAGATGCCCGAGGGGCACGATGACATCGAAAAGTGAAGCCTTATCGTAACATAGCGACCCCCGGATCGACAGCCGGCCAACGCCGGCACCGTGTGCTGGCGGATGGGGCCAACCGTTGCCACAAGCCGCGGCGAAGGCGATACTATCAGCATGTCCGATGCCCGTTCCGAATTCCGCGAAGCGACGCTCCGAACGATCGCCATGCCGAAGGATACCAATCCGAACGGCGATATTTTTGGTGGTTGGTTATTGTCGCAAATGGATCTGGCGGGCAGCATTGCGGCCCGTGAGCGAGCCGGCGGGCGTGTCGTGACGGTGTCACTCGATGGCATGAGCTTTCATCGACCCGTATTTGTGGGCGATGAGATGAGCTGTTACAGCGATGTCACCCGAGTGGGGACAACCTCGATAACGGTGCATGTGGCCGCTTATCGTCGAAATCCCGAGGCAGGTCAACGAGAGCAAGTCACGGAAGGGACGTTCACGTTCGTGCACATCGACGACGAAGGTCGACCCCGGAAAATTCCAGCGGCCGATCGGTGAAGAGACCTCGATACGGAAAGCGCGTCAACAGAGAATCCAAGTATAGAGCCGACGAGCGGAAGAGCATGAAAGAGCAGGCCATGCAGTTGAAGCATCGCAGACAAAAATCGGATTGGCTGAAATCGGTCGTCTTGACGATTGCAATGGGAATCTGGCTACTGGCCAGTACTGTTTCTCCCGCGCTGGCCGATCCAGCGACACTTGAACAACCCAACTTTGTGGTCATCCTGATCGACGACCTGGGCTGGACCGACTTAGGCTGTTACGGCAGCCAGTACTACGAAACTCCCAATATCGATCGCCTGGCGGCCAAAGGGGTTCGCTTTACCAACGGGTATGCCGCTTGCTCGGTCTGTTCTCCCAGTCGGGCCGCGCTCTTGACCGGCAACTATCCGGCTCGCATCGGCATCACCGACTGGATACGCTTTCGTCGCAAAGGAAAGCCACCAGCGGGATTCGAAAGCACGGCCGAATATGAGTCGGTCGGAGGCCGATTGGAAACGCCCCGCAATCTCTTCTGGTTGGAGCACCGCCATGAGACGATCGCGGAAATCTTGGGCGACGCCGGGTACACTTCGGCGCACATCGGCAAATGGCATCTTGGCCCGGAAGATTACTACCCCGAAAGACAGGGCTTCGACGTCAACATCGCGGGTTGCGATTACGGTATGCCGGCGACCTATTTCTTTCCGTACGAAACCAAGTGGCAGTCGCGAATCTACCGGCTCGATGGTGGAAAGCCGGGTGAGTACCTGACGGATCGTCTGGCGAACGAGGCGGGGAAGTTCATCGAAGAACATCGCGACCAGCGGTTCTTCTTGCACTACGCTCCTTACTCAGTCCATACGCCGATTGAAGCCAAGGAAGAACTGCTGGCCAAGTACGAAGCAAAGCCGAAGGCGGGTCAAAAAAACGCCGCCTATGCCGGCATGGTCGAAAGCGTTGACGACGCGGTCGGCACGGTGCTGGCCAAGTTGGAAGAGATGGAGTTGTCGGAGAAGACAGTCGTCATTTTCACTTCCGATAACGGCGGCTACTTGAATTTCACCAACAACGCACCGCTCCGCGGCGGTAAAGGCATGGTCTACGAGGGAGGGCTGCGGGTGCCCTTCATCGTTCACTGGCCAGGTGTCACCGAAGTGGGCGCCGTGAAAGACACTCCGGTGATGGGAATCGATGTTCTACCCACATTGCTCGATATCGCCGGAATCGAACCGAATGAAGAAAAGCCCGTCGACGGCGTCAGCCTGGTGCCGCTGCTGGCTGATGAAGGAGAGTTGGAACGGACGGGCATCTATTGGCACTTCCCTCATTATCGCGGCAGTGACGCCAACCCTTACGGCATCGTGCGGGCGGGCGACTACAAACTGATTCGCCAATATGAAGATGGTTCGACGAAACTCTACAACCTGCGGGAAGACTTATCCGAAGAACAGGACCTCGTCGATACCATGCCGGAGAAAGCGAAGGAGCTGGATCTGATGCTCTCCAAGTGGCTGATCGGTACCGGTGCCAAGTTGCCACGGCCCGATCCGAAGCACAAGGAAAAGACGAAGACATCCAGCGCAGCCAAGTCTTCCAACGCAGCGCAGCCGTGATCGGTCTGTTTTGATCCGGATGCGTGTCGCCCTCTCCTCCACACCTGGCGTGAATCGATGAGTCGAAGCTCGACCGCTCTGGCCTGGTTAGACGCGGAACTCGCGCGACTGGAGACCGAACAGCTACGACGCCAGCTCCGTATGCGGTCTTCTGCCCAAGGCCCCGAGATTCAACTCGATGGTCGCTCTCTCGTCAACTTTGCGTCGAATGACTATCTGGCGCTGGCCGACGAGCCGGCTGTTGTCGACGCGGTGCGTTCGACGTGTGACGAGCGTGGTTTCGGCAGTGGCGCCAGCCCGCTGGTCGTCGGTCGAGACAGCGAGCATGCCCAACTGGAGGCCGCCCTGGCGGAATTCGAAGGAGTGGAGGCGTCTCTGCTGTTCCCCTCCGGCTTTGCGGCCAATAGCGGAACGATACCCGCGCTGGTGGGTGTCGATGACGTTATTCTCTCCGACGCCAAGAATCACGCCAGTTTGGTCGACGGATGTCGGCTGTCGCGGTCGACGGTTCATGTCTATCGTCACGCCGATGCCGATCACGTGGCACAATTGCTCGACGAAACCGAGTCGGCTCGCCGGCGACTGATTGTCACCGACAGTCTCTTCAGCATGGATGGCGACCTGGCGCCGCTCAGCCTCCTGGCGACCTTGGCCCAGCAGCACGACGCCATGCTGCTGGTCGACGAGGCCCACGCCACCGGCGTATTCGGTTCTCAAGGAAGAGGCGTGGCCGAACACCTGGGAGTCGAACCGTCGGTCGACATCAAGATCGGTACGCTCAGCAAGGCGCTCGGTGGCGCGGGTGGATTCGTGGCCGGCTCCCAATCGCTCATCGACTGGCTGGCGAATCGTGCCCGCTCGTACGTCTTTTCCACCGCCTCGCCGTCGGTGTTGGCGTCCGCCGCGCTGGCCGCGCTGCGGATCGTGAACCAGCAGCCGGAGCGAAGAATTGACCTGTTGGCCCGGGCGGCCCAACTGCGCCATCAACTCACTGAGCAAGGGTGGCGGATCGGCGCTTCCCAGAGCCAGATCATTCCAATTTATGTGGATGAGCCGGAAGCGGCCGTGACCATGTCCGCCCAGTTGGCCGATCGCGGCTTCTTGGTACCGGCCATCCGCCCGCCTTCAGTTCCCGCGGGTGAATCGTTGCTGCGATTGAGTCTTCGCTGGGATCACACGCCAACAATGCTCGACAAGTTGCTCGCCGCGCTGGCGGAGATGGAACGGCCCTCCGATCGAGCCAGGCCGCCGAATTAGACAGCTACTCGTGCCGTAGGGCTTCGATGGGATCCATCGCCGCGGCCCGCATGGCGGGGTACAACCCGAAGATGATTCCCACGCCGACCGAGATGCAAAAGGCCAATGGAATCGACCAGCCGACCATTTCCGGTTCCAATTGACGGATGACGTCCGGTAATTCCGCCATGGTCGTGGGCATGGTTCGTTCGAGGAGATCCCGCAGAATTTCGATGGTCGGGCCACAGAGCAATCCGCCCAGAATTCCACATGCGCCACCGATTACCGTGAGCACAATCGTCTCGGCCAGAAACTGGCGGGTGATGTCCCCCCGTTTCGCGCCCAGGGCCCGGCGGATACCAATCTCGCGAGTTCGTTCCGTCACAGTGGCCAACATGATATTCATGATGCCGATACCGCCGACCACCAGCGAGATGGCGGCAATCGTCCCCATGAAGACCATGAACATGACCCGCATCGTGCGGACCTGCTCCAGGAGTTCGAGCGGAACAAAGACTTCAAAGTCTTCGGTCGGATCATGAATCAGATTCATGGCAAGTTCCACCAGGTCGGCCGTTTCAACGACATTTTCGACCTGATCGACTTGAAGCGTAACCTGATTCAGCTCGACGATTTCCCCTTCAAACGTTCCACTACTGGCGTAAATGATCCGATCTCCGAGCCGTCGCCAGAGAGACGTGATGGGAATATAGATGTCTCCGGAGAAGTCCTGGCCTTCCAGCGAGCTGCCGATGGCCGAAGTCGAGGCCCGCGGTTTCATGACTCCCACCACGACATACGGCTCGTGGGGCGTCCGATCGTGCTCGACACGAACGTACTTCCCGATCGGGTTTTCGAGGGGAAACAGTGTCTTGGCGACTTCCGCCGCCAGCACACAATGATTGTTTTCGTGCTGGACGTCGGGATTGCTGATGAAGTGGCCCCGTTCGACTTCCAGTCGCATGACCTCGGCGTACTCGGGCGTGCAGCCAACCAGTCGCCCATCGACCGTATGGTCGGCATAGCGAAACTTGCGTCGAATGTCTCGAATCGGAATCGCCCGCTCCACGGTCGGAAAGACCTCTTTGTCGTTCAGCCGTTTGAAGTCGGCCCGCGTGATTCCGTAGGGTGTCAGTCGTCTTGTTCCCGTGGACCCGTTGGAGGCGGTAATCACCGGCTTCTTCGACTTGACGATGATATTCTGGGCCCCGAGCAGCTCGATCTGTTCCTGGGCTTTGGTGCTGATACCTTCACCAATAGCCAACAGCCAGATGACGCTGGCCGTGCCGATGAAGATGCCGAGTACCGTCAGCAGAGACCGCATCGGGTGCAAGAGCAGGCTCTTGATTCCGATCTTCCAGGTTCTCAGCCACAGAAAGTTCATAACGCTGGTCGGTTCGGTGCTTCTACGTTGCCAGCGCACATGCGGCGGTGCGCTGATCGGAGTCGATAAGACCGTCCGTGAGATGAATCTGACGCCGGGTCATCTCGGCGACTTCCTGTTCGTGAGTGACGATAATGATCGTGGTGCCTTCTTCATTGAGCTTGGCAAGCAGACCCAGGATCTCCTCAGTGGTCTTGGAGTCGAGATTTCCAGTCGGTTCATCCGCCAACACGAACTGAGGATGGTTGGCCAGGCTGCGAGCCACGGCCACGCGTTGCTGCTGGCCGCCTGACAACTGGTAAGGGCGATGGTTGATGCGATCGCCAAGACCGACCAGCTCGGCCAGATGTCGACAGTAGTCTCGATCTTCGCGGCGCAGCGTGCCCTGGTAGTAGAGGGGGACTTCGATATTCTCCAGGACCGTCAACTGCGGAATGAGATTGTAAGACTGGAAGATCAGGCCGATCTCGGAGGCGCGGATTCCGGATAGCTCATCGTCGTTCAATCGCGACACATCCTGATCGCCCAGCCAGATCTCTCCGGACGTCGCGCGATCGAGACATCCCAACAAATTCAGCAAGGTACTCTTGCCCGAGCCCGAGGCGCCCATGATCGAAATGAGATCCCCGCGAGGGACATCCAAGGAGACTCCGCGCAAGGCCTCGACCGTGACGGTGCCGAGATAATAGTCCTTACGGAGGTTTTTTACCCGAGCTGCCAACCTCACGGCATCGCTCCTTGTCCTCCGCCGGGCGGTCCACCGCCTCCCCCCATGGCGGCCATGGCGGCGGCCATTTCGGAACGCGTGACCGCTCCGTCTTTGTTACTATCGGCCCGGGAAGCGAATTGCCAGCGTTCCGCGCCGACCTCTTCTTGCGTCACCTTGCCATCCTTGTTGGTGTCCATCGCTCCGAACATTTTCGCGATGGGATTGCCGCCGGACGACGGGTTCGGTCCGCTGGCGGGCGCTTGGGGAGCTGGTTTCCCGGGAGATGTCTCTTGCTCATCGTCGTCGTCCCTGAGCTTGGGCCAAGTGGCGTGTTGTCGGTGACGTTGAGGATTGGCGGCCACCGTCTCTCCCTCGTCGACGCCCGACTTGATAACGACCATCGTCTCATTGCTGGGACCGAGTTTGACCTCGCGAGGCTGCGGTTCCCACTCGCTATCGCGGCGAACCATGCAGTAGTGCTTGCCCCCATGCTCGGCGATACAGGTGATTGGCAACATCAAAGCGTCTTCTAGCCGCGTCACTTCAATCTCGACCTCCGCGGTTAAGCCGGGACGCAGTTTCTCGTGGCTACCATCGATTTTGATGAACGTCGCATAGGTCTTCACATTGGAGCTGAACCAGCTGCCCGGCTCGGCATAGCGACTTACCTTCTCGACCTTGCCACGCAGTTCCATATCGGGAAACGCGCCCACGGAGATCGTGGCGGTCATATTCGGTTTCACCAGATCGACGCGGGCTTCGTTGATCTTGGCCTTGACCTGCATCTTGCTCGGATCGGGCAGCCGGATCATGACCTGATTTTGGCGGATCAACACTCCCGGTTCGATGACCACGTCATTTCCACCGCGTCGACTACGCTGATTGGCATGAACGACCTGGCCGTCGGAAGGGGCGTAAACGACACACTTCTCGATCTGCTGTTGGATATCTTCAAACTTCTGGATCTCAAGATCGAGGCTATTCTGCTCCGCGTCGAGTTTGGCCTTGGTCGTCTTGATATCGGCATTCAGCTCGATCTCCTTCTTCTCGCGTGTGGGACCCGATAACACGCCGATCTTGTCTTCCGCCGCCTGAAGTTCAATCTCGGCCTTTCTGACGGCGAACCGATCGGCTTCCAATTGAAGCGCGGTTACATAGCCCTTGGCGGCCAGTCGTTGGCTATATTCCAGGTACTGTTTGGCGCGCCGTTCATTCTCTTGGGCGACGACCTTATCGCCTTCCAGTCCACTGAGCTCTTGAGAATACGTCCCCTCGAAATACTCGCGCTTAGCAATCTGAGCGGTCTTGTAGGCGCTCTCAGCCTGCGTCATCGACGCCTTGGCTTTGTTGACAGCCATCTCTTGACCGGTGAGTTCGGTCTCGAAGGCGGTGGCGTCCAGACGTACCAGCACGTCGCCCGCTTTGACCATGGTGCCCTCGGCAACCACCTCAATGATCTGGGTGCCCTGCGTACCGCGGGCTTTGACCTCGCAACGAATCTCGACGTTCTCGCTGCTCTCGATGTCGCCCGTCTCGGTGACCCGATGAACGAACTGACCTCGTTTCACCGTGCGGAGGTCGGGTCCGTTGGCGTCGTTATCGCCAAGGGTTGGAATCCCGAAGACCATCAGGCCCGCCCCGGTAAGGATTCCGGTGAGGGCCACCAGGATAGCCACCGTCGAAAGCATCGAGATGCCCGAGCGGCGGTACATTCGACTTGGGATAAAGAGGTGGCGATGCATGGGAACCAGAGAAAGCAGGATCGGAGGGATACGGACCGCGCAGGGGGGAAGCGGAGGGCGGTGACCAACCTCCATTATACCCAGGGCTTGATATTTTGGGCCACCAGCCGATCGGCGCGACTGTTGAGGGTTTCGCGGGTGAACCTCCCGTTTCTGGCGAGCTGGGCGGGATGGCGAGTGCCGGGCGAACCGGATAGTCGGAAGGCGCACCATGCACCGGCGGCTCGTACGGCCTGGTTCTATAGACCGCCGGTTGTGTTCCTCGGGAAGCATGGATTTCAGACGGGGACAGGCCGGTGAGTCGGATTCGTGGTAGGTCCTGTTGCTCCGGCGGAGCGGCCGGAGCGTGGGCGGGAATAGCTTGGTGTCGAGGACCTTCGGGAGACTCGATCGGCTCCGCCGCCGGCTGAACAATCGGAGATGGCATCAGGTGCGGTGGACCCGCCGGCATCGGGTAGAGCGGAGCCGCCGCGCGAGCGACCGGACCCGGCAGCGATTGGTCCTGTGGTGGAATCGGCGCGGGCGGCACAACGCGGCCCGGCTCAATCGATTCCGTGTCGCGGGCCGCATCGGTGTTTGCTGGCACAGCAAATTTTGGATCTTCAAACGCCCGCGGCGCTTCAAACACGGGATACTCGCACGGCGGCAAATTCTCTGGTGAGATGATGCCCGGATCGAGCCAGATGCCGTTCGGATCGAGTTGCATGGTGCCCATGTTGAAGTCGAGCCCCAGGCGGATGACTTCGTAGTTGATCCAGACACCGAGGAAGTCATTCTGCGCGTCGAGCAGCGAACTGATGGCGGTAACGAGGTCGCGAGCGGTACTACTGTTGAACGTTTCGGTCTCTCCGGCGCGGGGCGGCTCGCTGAGTCGTAGGCGTGTGAGTTCCACCTGCGAGATGGCGACTTGCACAGCCGCGCGACGCAGCTCGAAGTCGACCTGTCGCAACTCGGCGTTACGTAGCGTGTTGCGTAGCCCGAGGCTCACCAGGTCGACGAAGGCGTAATACTCGCGTCGGGCCCGTTGATAGGCGATCTGAGCCGCGCGATAGGTATTCCGCTCGGCCAGTCGCGTCAACGGGGCGTCGAACTCCGCGCCCACGCGAAGGCGTCCCGTAGTACTTCTCAGTCGCAATGGATTGTCGCCCGTGTTACTGATATCGCCCTCGAAGACAACGTTCAAGAACGAAGCCAGATCGGCCGCGGTGAATTGAATTTGGCGCCAGGTGTCGACCAGCGCCGCCCGCTCGTTTCGCCAATCGCGACGATTGCAGCGCGCCACCTGGAGCGCTTCGTAAGAGTCGATCTTGACGGGCTGCAAGGTCACCGCGTCGAGGCGGATTCCGGCCTGTATCAGCATCAACTCCTGAAGTTCGCCCGAGAGTTTGACCAGCCATTCCACCAATTGGGCATGCTGTACGGGATTTTGGATCTCCGCCAAACCGGCCTCCAGCGCCTTGGCCCGAATGTCGAATCGTTGTTGATCTTCCTTCAGTCGTTCCACCCGCGCGTCGAGATCTGCGGGCGAGTAGGCGTCCGCATCGATATCACTTCGCGCTTCGGCGACACGCGAGGCGAGTTCCCGGAGATTCTCTCTTCGCCGTGGTAGAGCCTCGTCCAGCGCGACCATGTCCTGATCAACAATCAAGACGTGCGCTCGGGTGCGCTCGACGAGTTCATGGGTGACTTGGAGGTATTGATCCCACTCTTGATCGGTCGGCTGTTCTTTCCGTCCTCGCAGATGATCGAGCAGGTCGGCCGTATCTTCCTGCATTTCGATCATCTCCGGATCGAGAAAATTGAATCGATCGAGCAGCGGATCGTCAATTTCGATCGGCGTCTCGGGCGGAAGTCCCAACTCGACCTTGTAGCTATCAAGTCGGGAACGATAAGACGCCTTGCGACCGATCAACTGACTCTGCGCCGCGTAAAGCGCCTGGCGGGCCAATTCAACTTGGAAGCGATCGATGCGAGCTGCTTCGTTGGCCGCTTCCAGCTGGTCGAGGCTCTCCCGCAATCCCGTCACACTCGCCTGTTGATTGCGAATTTCCTGAATGTCTTGTAGCAGTCCCAGAAAACCGCCTGCCTGGGCGGCACCAATGCCGACCCCGCCACCGGTGATTCCGTCGGGGTCGATGCCACTGACGATGTCGGCGTAGAAACCACGGCGAAAGCGCTCCATCTGCCGGACCTGGGCCAGCAACGCCCGCTCGGTGTCGGTCAGCGATTCCAGGACGCGCAACCGTCCTCGCGACTTGAGCAGAGGCTGAACCAGGGAGAAGTCCAACAAGGTCGTGGCCGAATGGGTATCGTTGCCAGAGAACTGCCACATCAGGCGATTCGCCAGGCCGACGACCAATTCACCGCCCGAGGCATAAAGCTTCGACATGCGAATGTCGCGCGTCGCCAGGTCGAGTTCGCTCCGTGCTCCGCCGACTCGATCGGGGCCGTCGGAGGTAAAGAACGTTTGGTGTCCGCCAAAGAACTGGGCATCGAATCGAAACCGCTCAAAGGAGACGTCGAGCGCCGCCAAATAGAGCTGTTCGAGCCGTTCCTGGTAGAGTCGCGAATTGTTGAGCGACAACCCGACCGCGGCGCGAATGTCGATCGGAATCGTGCCGTCCTCCACCGGACAAAGATACATCGCCCAGTCCGGGTTCTCGCTGAAGGGTGTTTGACCATAGCGGTCCCAATGCTTGTAGCCCCGTTTCCCGTCGACCCAGCGCATCAGCTCGTGCGAACGCGGATCGTCGGGCGGCATCGGCTCAAAGTCGGGCGGATTCGGGTCGAACATACGCGACGTCGGATTGCTGTAGACCCCAAACTGGTTGAGCGGCGACTCGGGGTCGATGACGTCGTTTTGCACCAGGCGCTGAACTTCATTGTCCGCTTGCAGGCGATAGAACTTGGGTCGACAGCCGGTCGCCGTGGTGATCATCGCCATGGCGACGAGCACCAACAGGCCTCGTCCCAGGTGATCTCCCCACCGCCGCACATTCGCAATATCAGGTGTTCGCCTCATGCCGCACCTCGCTTGGCAGTGGCTGCCACCGGTACGGTCCCTATCGGGAGGACATCCTGCTGGTCTGCGTGTTGGACCGGCTTGGGTTGCGTGAGTTGCGCAAGCTGCTCCCGTAAATTGTCGGCCGCTTGGTTATCGATGCTCTCTAAGAGATTGCGGGTCCACAACTCCAGCTGCGGGATCAGCGAGGCCAGCAGCGCCGCGCCCGCCGGGCTCAATCGCCACACCTGCCGCCGCCGGTCGCTCTTGGGACGATGTCCTTCGAGCAGACCCCGCTGCCGCAACGATTCGACCAAACCGCTCGTTTGCGCCGTCGAGATCTGCAGGTCGCGGGCCAAATCCGTCTGGCTGACGCCGGGTGAAGTCGACTCCGCGGCCTCTTCCGTTTGGCCCAGTCGCCACAATAGACGAAACGTCATCTCGTTCAGCCCCACCGATGCGACCTGTCGCACCAGCATCGTTCGCATACTGCGAGCGGCGGTCTCGACGACGCTTTTCATATCAAGAAAGGCATCGACGGTGGGGCAGTGACGTAATTTCCCACCGCGCACATCGTCGGCGCGCATCGCCTCGGAATTCGATTTATCGTAAGAAGGGGACACGCGGCGACGATCTGATTCAAAGAATGGCTGCTAGAAAGGGAACACGCTTGATAGCATCAACACGACATGAGAGTTCACCGACCGGCGCGCACTCTCTCCGCTGTTCGATTCATTCGGAGCAAAACGATTCACACTTGAACGATTTCCCGCAATCACGTTCGTCACGAGAAAATAGGCCCATGGGTATCGTCTGCTAGCAGCTCGCCGGCGGGATTTTCCCAGCTAGCATGCCCACACTCGCGAGAGGTCGATAGCATCAACCGCTGGCCGCTTCATCCGCATCGATAATGCGGCACTTGGGCTGGTTGTGGCAGACTTCGCAGGCGGTCGCATCTCCCAACGCATGGCTGACACATCCTTCAATGCGGGCCTGCATCAGTTGCGTCATCAAGGTGTGCGGGCCCAGCGGCGCGGTCATCAGAAAGCGGAGCCCTGTATGACGGGCCGCGGCTTCGCGAGCCAGCTCGGGGATATGTTCATCCCAATGTCGGCCCGGCGACAAGAAGTAGGGCATGACAATGATTAACTTCGCGCCACGTTCGACACAGCGATCGAAGGCGGTGGCGACCGTCGGTTCGACCAACTCCATGTGGGCTGGCTCCACAATCCCATAGCCGGTCTGATGTCTGAACAGATCGACCACCTGCAGGAGCATCTCGTTCGCTTCCGCTCGGCGCGAACCGTGATCGACGACGACGACGCCGAGTTCGTCTTCGTTTATCCCGAGTCGAGTAAGATCGGCCATGTTCATCGTTGACAGTATTTCTAGAAAGTCGGCTCGGTACGAGAGTCTTCTCGGGGGCAGCCGATCCGCCGCGCTGGTCGAGGACAGGCTACGCGTTCATCGCCTCAGAATACTCATCGGCGATGACAATTGCGACCGGGCCGGGATCGTTTCGGATCATCATGGTCGGTCATTGAAGGCGATTTGTCTTCCGCCGCGGTGACCGTGCCGGAGCGAGACCGAGCCGAATGTTGCCGAGGGGAGGCGGCAGGGCTACAATCTCTCTGGCGCGGAGGGTCGTGTGTCGCCCTCTTTGCACCGGGAACCGATCGACTGCCCACTTCTCCGGCTGTGGGCTACTCAGCCGGTCGTTGATTGATTTCCCGGAGTTGACTGGTCAACCAGGAGGACCGTTATTGTGTCGGTTGCGAATGATGCCCGCTCCGCGGCGATGCGAAAGTTATCGCCACTTCGTAACAGTACGAACGCCGATTCGTCAGTCGATTTGGCTGAGGAGCAGCTAGCTCACTTTGGCATCGATCCGGCGACCCCTTTCGGCGAGGCCCTCCTGCGCACCACGGAACGTCTCTACGAGTCGCATGCCGATCTGGAACAGCTATGGCACGAAACGATGCAGTCGATCCATTCGCTACCTCGTAGCGACCGGATCGCCTACTTCAACGCCAAGAAGTTTCTCTCCTTCCAGTTGGCGAAACTGCTCGACACGCTGCAAAATCCGTTTCGTCAAAGCTATCAGGCACTGGGATACAGCAATTCGACGCAGTCGGCCAAGGGACCCTATCCGGTCTTTGATAACGTGACCGCCATCTTCTCGGCCACGCCGGTGGTCGCGCGTACGGCTACGTACATCTATGCTTGTGCCGAATGGATTGGCGATGCGTTTCAGGGCAAGGAGTTGCTACTGGAGATCTACTCCCGACTGCTCAACCCCACATCGGTGTCGCTGGCGAATTTTGTCGTTGATCTGGAGGCGGGTCCTTACAGCAACGAGTACTTCGCCTGGAATTTCAATTCCGGAATGTCGGCCATCGATGGCGTGCTCTCCCACATTCTGGGGCGCGACGATGTGTTGCTTACGAGTCGGAACATCTACGGCGGGGCCCATCAACTGATTCACGACTGGTATGCCAAGCCTGGCAATCTCGAGATCGCGGTCGAGACGTTCGACGGTTATCAAGCGGCCGACTTTGCCATCTGCCTGGAGAATGTGCAGCGGCAATACCGCGACCGCTTCGACGCCGGCCGCCGCGCGTATGTCTATATCGAGTCTCCCTGCAACCCGCACGGTTATGTGCTCGATGTGCCAGAAATCTGTCGGCTCGCCCATCGCAACGGGCTGCGGGTCATACTCGACGCCACCGTCGGCACGCCCTTTCTCGTCCGACCTTTGCAACACGAGGAACCCGAGTGCCGACCCGACTTCGTGATTCATAGTTACACCAAGGATCTCTCGGGCACCGGCTCCACGATTGCCGGTGTGGTGATCGGTCGCAACGAGGACATGTTCGTTCCCAAGGGACAGGAATCGAACGGCGTGCTGTGGAGCGATACGATGTTCTGGAATGTCTACTACGTGAAGGGAGCGTTCCTCGACGCCGACGGTGCTTATGCGGTGATGCAGGGTATGCGAACCCTCGACGTGCGGATGCTGACCAAGTGCATCAACACCGAGATCCTGGCGAGACTGTTTGACGCGCACCCGAAGATCAACGTCTATTCCAATGTCCTGGAGAACGACGGGAATAGCGACTTACGAGAACAGCTAACCTTCTTGGGCCTTCCCGCGCCACTCTTCACGATCGATATGGAAGAAGTCCCTCGTGAGGCCTTTCAGCGATTCTTCGACTCGCTGGCCCCGACCTTCGGTCACATGATCAGCCTCGGGCAGTCCAACACCATCGTCAGCTGCCCCGCCTTCACGACACACTCCGAGTTGGACGAAGCGGCCCAACTCGAAGGCGGTATCCGGCCCACGATGATTCGTTTCGCTGTGGGGGATGAAGATCCCAAGGATCTGATCGCGCATTTCATCGAGTCGGCCCGGCTGACCATCGATCCCTTGATGCCCGGCTTTTCCGAGGAGTTCATGTCGACCGACGCCATCGATCAGCTCGTTGAAGAATGCTATCTCCGCGTGCACGGTCGCTACGTTCGCTCGAAGCGATCTCTGCAAGAGATTCAGTCGACTTAGTCGCGCCCGCCTCGGTTAATCGAGCCGTTCCTGATAGTCGTTCCCTTCCAGCGAGCCGAACGAGAGGTCCAGCTTGACGATCCGAGCTGTCCTAGTCGAGCTGTACGGGGTCGAGCTTTACGAGCCGCACGCGCCGCAGCAGGCCCCGCAACGCAGCGAGCAACTGGCCCACAAGAGAAAGACTCCCAGTGCCACCGCCACCAGTCCGATGAAACGTTGCACCGTCGGCGAATTCGGAATCAGCCGGCGGCGAAAGTGGATCAATAAATGAGGGCTCCAGCAGAGCAGTAGGCACTTGATGGCCGTGGCCCAGGCCAAGAAGCGAATGAATCCGGTCACGTCACGAGTAATCGCCATGCCGCCGGCGAGTACCAGCGAGGCCATGATCAGAAAAGCGGCACCGATGGCGCGGGTCAACACATCGTTATTGTCCATGCCGTGGATCAGCCACCGGAATGTCGCGCGCGGGTTGACGACCATCGGGATGCCGACCAGACATTCGTAGATACCCAAAATCATGGCAAAGGTAGCAACTTCCATGATGATTGTCCCGGGGTTTCGATAGCAGCGGGTAGTGGCTTAACGCGGGGGTCACGCTAACTCAAAATCTCGGAAACGACGCGGGCTGGTTCCACACCTGTTAGGCGAACATCCAGCCCTTGAAACTTGAACGTCAACTTCTCGTGATTGATGCCCAGACAATTCAGAATTGTGGCGTTCAGGTCGTTGATATGAACCCCATCTCGGGTAACGTTGTAACTGAAGTCATCGGTCTCTCCATGAACCACGCCACCTCGGACGCCACCGCCGGCCATCCAAATGGAGAAGCAGCGCGGATGGTGATCGCGTCCGTAGTTCTGGGGCGTCAGTTTGCCCTGGCAATAAATGGTGCGCCCGAATTCGCCACCCCAGACCACGAGCGTATCATCCAGCATCCCCCGCTGTTTCAGGTCGTTGATTAGGGCTGCGGAGGCCTGATCGACGTCTTTACATTGCAGCGGTAAATCGCGAGGTAGCGCGTTGTGATGGTCCCAGCCTCGGTGGAAGATCTGGACAAATCGCACGTCGCGTTCCGCCATCCGTCGAGCCATGAGGCAACTGGCCGCGAACGTACCTGGCTTGTGAACGTCGGAGCCATACATTTTGAGGATATGTTGTGGTTCGTCGGAAAGATCGACCAACTCCGGCACCGATGTTTGCATGCGGAAGGCCATCTCATATTGGGCCGTGCGAGTTTCAATTTCCGGATCGCCGGAGACGGCCAATTGTCGGGCGTTCATCTCCGCCAGGCCGTCGAGCATCCTTCTTCGCGCGGCACCGCTCACGCCGGGAGGATCGGAGAGATAAAGCACCGGATCGCCTTGCGAACGCAGGCTGACACCCTGATGTCGAGACGGCAGGAAGCCGGAGTCCCACAGCCGTGAAAAGAGCGCTTGGGCATCTCGTTTGGCCGACCAGGTCGGCGTCATCACGACAAACGAAGGCAAGTTTTCGTTGAGCGAGCCGAGTCCGTAAGACAACCAGGCACCCAGGCTGGGGCGCCCCGGTAACTGGCTTCCCGTTTGGATGAAGGTGATGGCCGGATCGTGATTGATGGCCTCGGTGTGAACCGATCGCAAAATGGAGATGTCGTCGACAATCTTCGCGGTGTGGGGGAGCAATTCACTGACCCAGGCGCCATGCTCGCCGTATTGCGCAAAACTATATTTTGAAGGCGCGATGGGAAATCGCGTCTGTCCGGAGGTCATCGTCGTGAAGCGTTGGCCCTTGATGACCGATTCGGGAAGATCCTTGTCAAACAACTCGCCCATCTTCGGTTTGTAGTCGAGCAGATCCATTTGCGAGGGCGCGCCCGCCATGAACAGATAGATTACTCGCTTGGCCTTGGGGGCAATGCGGGAGATGGCCGGGTTGAGCCCACCCGTGGCCACGCGCGTTTCGCCTTGAGCGATATTCTGACCGGTCAGCGTCGCCAGCGCGGCCGCACCCAAACCGGCCGCCGAGCGACCGAGGAAGTAGCGGCGGGTCTCTTGCAATCGTCGTTCGTAGAGCGGATCCATCTCTTCACCTTGTGGGCGTAGTGCGCCGGGGCCTGATCCAGGTTCGTTCCGGCACTTCTGAAATAATGAGCTAGTTCTTTGTAATCGTCTCGTCCAAATTGAGGATCAAATTGGCGACCATCGTCCAGGCGGCCAGCTGCTTCTTGTCGAGTGATTCGTCGACGGGCGAATCTCCAACTTGGAGTAGATCGAGCGCCGCTTGTTCGTTTTGTTCAAACTCCGCCAACTGTTGGCGATAGACTCGTAACAGCACATCGACCTCGCCACTGTCGGGATGTCGGGCAATCGCTTCCCGCAGTCCATAGGCGATTCGGTCGCGCTCGTTGGATCCACCTTCGCTCATCATCTGCTGAGCCAGCTGGCGCGCCGCTTCGACATATTGTGTATCGTTGAGCAGAACCAACGCCGCTAGCGGCGTATTGGTGCGGGCTCGGCGAACGCGGCATGTCTCTCGCGATGGCGTATCGAAGGCCATCATGGCTGGGGGTGGGGCGGTCCGTTTCCAAAACGTGTACATGCTTCGTCGATAGAGCCCGTCGTCGGTGTCCCGCTTGTAGTGGGCCGTATCGCTCGAAGTGTAGGCGACCGCGAACCAGATGCCGTCCGGTTGATAGGGCCGCACTCCCTCGCCGCCGAAGCGTTCCACCAGGAGACCACTGATCGCCAGTGCGTTGTCGCGAACCATTTCGGCATCCATCCGGAAACGCGGGCCCCGCGCGAGCAAGCGGTTCTCGCGATCGCGCAAATATCGCTCGCGCCCGACCGACGACGATTGTCGATAAGTGGCCGAAGTGACCAACTGTTTCATCGTGCGTTTGACATCCCAGCCGTTGTCGATGAAATCTCGGGCAAGCCAGTCGAGCAGTTCCGGATGCGAGGGCCATTCACCCTGGGCGCCAAAGTCCTCGGAAGTCTTGACGATTCCGACACCAAACAACTGCTGCCAAAAACGATTCACGGTCACTCTTGCCGTGAGCGGATGCTGGGGATCGACCAGCCAGCGGGCCAGCGTCAGACGATCGGCCGCGCGATCGCCCGTCTCCATGGGAGGTAAGAACGCCGGCACTTCGCGACCGACCTGATCGCCCTTCTTGTCGTATTCACCTCGATCGAGATCGTAGGCCGGCCGCGGTTCAGGCAGTTCCTTGGTGATCATGGTCACCGTCACGTTGGCGTCGACGGAGTTCTTCTGCTTGCGAACTTTGGCCAACTCGGACTTGAGTTCCTTGAGCAGAGGCGATTCCACGGGCGCTTCCGCTTCGTCTGCCGTTTCGCCTTCGGCGGCTTTGGCGATGTTCTCGGTGTCGTTCTTGTCGTTCTCCTCTTCGACCACGTCGTTCTCGGCGGCCGACTCGCCCGTCGCCTCGGCTTCCTGTTCAAGACGCGCTTCTTCCGCCTCGATTCGCTCCTGCAGCTTGGCCAGGCGTTCGCTCAACTGAGCGAGTTGTGCTTCTTGGTCGGGAGTCGGCAGATGTAGCATGGGGGGATAGTAGGCGCGGTTTCCGTCCAGCGCGGCCTCGGCAGTGCTATTGAAGAAAGCGAAGAGTTGAAAGAATTCCTTCTTGGTGAGCGGGTCGAACTTGTGATCGTGACAAACCGCGCATCCGGCGGTCAGACCCATCCAGACCGTGGCCGTCGTCTCGACACGATCGACCGTGTTGCGAACGTAAAACTCTTCTCGAATGACGCCGCCTTCGTTCGTTGTCACGTGAGCCCGATTGAATCCCGTGGCAACGAGTTGCTCGTCAGTCGGATCGTCAAGTAGATCGCCGGCCAGCTGTTCGATCGTGAACTGATCGAAGGGCTTGTTGTTATTAAAGGCGCGAATCACCCAATCGCGATAAGGCCAAATGGCACGACGATTATCGATATGGAGACCGTGCGTATCGGCGTAGCGCGCCGCATCGAGCCAATAGCGGGCCATATGTTCGCCATAGCGCGGAGACGCGAGCAGTCGATCGACCACCTTCTCATAGGCGTCTTCCGAGTCGTCAGCGAGAAAGGCGTCGACTTCCTCGGTCGTGGGCGGAATACCGGTCAGATCGAGTGTGACCCGGCGGATGAGGGTCGCCTTGTCCGCCTCCGGCGAAGGCGTCAGCCCTTCTTGCTCAAGTCGCGCCGCCACAAAGTGATCTAACTTGCCGCGTGCCCAATCCACATGATTATCTAGTTCTGGCAGCTTCGGCTCGACGGGGGTGACGAACGACCAGTGGCCTTGCCACTTGGCACCTTGTTCGACCCAGCGCTTGAACAGTCTGATTTCTTCAGCGGAGAGTGACTTGGCATGATCGACCGGCGGCATCCGCTCGTCTTCGTCTTCCGTGATCAACCGCTGATACAAATGACTGGCCGCCAGATCGCCCGGCACCAAGGCGCGCTCGCCGGAGTCGAGTTCGCCAAACGCGCTCTCTTTCACATCGAGCCGCAGTCCCGCTTCTCGATGGGCTTCGTCCGGACCGTGACATGCGTAACAGTTATCGGAAAGCAACGGGCGGATATCACGGTTGAAGTCGATCTTCGCATTCGCTAGCTCCGCGGACTGAGCCGTCGAGGCGTCCGACTTGGGTGACACCTTGGTCTCGGCAGTGACGCCAGCTGTGGACCACAAGAGTGTCGTCGCCGCGCCAATGCCGAGAATGGCGACAGCCACGGTGAGAGATCGAAACAACATACGTGCTCGAAAAAACATAAAGACGATGTCCTTCGGTGATCGAGGGTCGTTCGGTGATCGGGCAGGACGCCGGCGGATCCAACCCGAGGGCGGTCTCCGTAGCGATGGCAAATAGGCGGGCAGACGCAGGACAAACCGGGTACCTGTTGCCGACGGCACCCAATGCGGAGGCGGTCCCTTAATAATAGCTTGTTTCGTAGAAACTCGCAAATCCGATACCACCTGAAAGTGGGCCTGAACCGTGCGGTAGAAATGACTCCTAAGCATGTTCATAATGGACATTTCCGCTTGACACTGTCACACAAAACCATGCGTTCTGTGACATAACGGCGCACATATCCCGGCGCTGCTCGGCTGGCCACTTCGACTTGGAGTTCTCGATCCCGTGCAAGATTTTGAGAAACTCGGCGCGTTCTATTTGGGAAAGCGCTACGACCTCGGCGCGAGAAAACTGCAAGACGAATTGATTCTCTACGACTCGAAGGATCTTACGACGCACGCGGTTTGCGTCGGCATGACCGGCAGTGGAAAGACAGGGTTGTGTTTGTCGCTGTTGGAAGAGGCTGCCATCGACGGCATTCCCGCCATCATGATCGACCCCAAAGGCGATCTGCCGAATCTGGCGTTGGCGTTTCCCAAACTCGACGCGGCCAGCTTCCGACCTTGGATTGACGAAAGCGAGGCGACTCGATCGGGGGCCACACCCGACCAATATGCCACGCAAGTCGCCAAGCGCTGGAAAGAGGGACTCGCCAGCTGGGGGCAAGGGCCGAAACGCGTCAAGCGGTACTGCGACGAGGCTGACATCGCCATTTACACTCCCGGCAGCAACGCCGGTTTGCCGTTGACAGTCTTGAAGTCGTTCGCCGCGCCCAGCGCCGAGTTGCTCCAAGATACAGACGCTTATCGACAACGTGTGACCAGCGCTACCTCGGGCTTGCTGGCGCTGTTGGGCATCGATGCCGATCCGGTCCGTGATCGCGAACACATCTTGATCGCGACACTGCTCGACAAGGCTTGGCGGGCTGGTAAAGACGTCGACATCGCGGGACTGATTGGACAAATTCAGGAGCCACCTGTCGATCGCATTGGGGTCGTTGATCTCGATACGTTTTATCCCCCCAAGGATCGGACTCGGCTGGCGATGAGTTTGAATAACTTGCTCGCGTCGCCGTCCTTCGCCGGCTGGATGCAGGGCGAGTCGCTCGATATTGGTCGCATGCTCAGCCTTCCTGAGGGCAAGACACGCCTGTCGATCATTTCGATCGCCCACCTCTCCGACGCCGAGCGGATGTTTTTCGTCACCATCTTGCTGAACGAGATCGTCAGTTGGGTGCGAACGCAACCTGGAACCTCGAGTCTTCGCGCGTTGCTCTACATGGACGAGGTCTTCGGGTTCTTTCCACCGGTTGCCAATCCGCCGTCGAAGATGCCGATGCTCACCCTGTTGAAACAGGCCCGAGCGCATGGACTGGGCGTTGTGCTGGCGACTCAAAACCCCGTTGATCTCGATTACAAGGGCCTCTCCAATATCGGTACCTGGTTCCTGGGAAGATTGCAGACGGCACGCGATAAGGACCGGGTGCTGGAAGGACTCGAAGGCGCCGCGGTCCAGACCGGCAGTGAATTCGATCGTGCGAAGATGGAGCAAACATTGGCCGGCCTCGGGAAGCGGGTCTTCCTGATGAATAATGTTCATGAAGACGAGCCGGTTACGTTTCAGACCCGCTGGGCGATGTCGTACTTGCGCGGGCCACTTACCCGCAGCCAGATCAAGCGGCTGATGGACCCGCGTCGTTTGGCCACGGACGTGGCCAAAGAGAAGGGCACCGCCAGCAAGTTGCCCGCCGGCAGGAAGGCCCAGCCGGCCAAGGGGACGGTGCGAAGCAAGCCAAGGACGACCGATGACCGAAAGGAAATGACCCCAGGGCAGGGCGACACGCGAGAGGCAACCCGGCCGAAGCTCCCCTCCCGTGTGGAGGAACATTTTCTGGCCGCCGACTGTGTGATGCCGGAAGGATCTCGACCGGCCTACCGGCCCGCCTTGTTGGCGCGCGTCCACTTGCACTACGTGCGAGCAAATTATCAGGTCGACACATGGCATGACTTGTCGCTGTTGGTGGAGTTGTCGGAGCGAATGTCCGGTTCGCCGTGGACGCTCGACGATACGTTGCAGGTCAACGCCGAGGACCTGGCTCTCGAAGACGAGTCGGACTCCGAGGCTGAGTTTATTGCTGACCATGCGGCCCTCTCCAATTCAAAATCATTCACGCGCTGGAAAAAACAGTGCGCGACCTTCTGTTATCAAACTCGTCCGATGTCGCTGTGGCGCTGTCAGGAATTGAAGGCTTACTCCCGGCCGGGTGAATCTGTGGACCAGTTCCGCGCGCAATTGCGACACACCGCGCGGGAGCATCGCGACCGGGCTGTGGAAAAGCTCCGCGGCAAATACGCCACGCGGTTTGCCAAGGCCGAGGAGCGAATCGCTGGCTGCCAGGCCCGCGTCGCCAAGGAAGAGTCGGAGCGGGGCAGGGCTTATGTCGATACCGGTTGGTCTTTCGGGCGCCAGATTCTCGATGCCATCTTGGGCCGCAAGCGGCGTCGCACCAAGTCGAGCCGAGGTGCCCGAGAGATGGGAAATGCCTACAAACAGACCGGCGATGTCCGCGCGGCCAAGGCGCGGCTGGCCGAGGAGAAGAAGAAGTACAAATCGCTCGTGGCGGAGCTGGCCGAGAAGACCAAGGAAATCGAGAATGACTATTGCCCTGAGGCTCTCGAGCTGGAGCCACTTGAGTTGAAACCGCGCAAGTCGGATATCGAGGTCGAGTCGCTCGAGGTCGTGTGGCTCCCTTGGTATATCGATCTCGATGAACAGTCGACCCCCGCCTACGAAGTTGTCGCCTTTGATTCCTCGGATTCTCCCTCGGCAGTAGAAGCACCAGCCTAAACATACTGCCGGGCCATCCATCCTGCCCACCGGTTCTCGCTTCATGATGAATCTGCTCACACCCTTCACGCATCGTTCTGTCAGTCGCCCGTCGCGGTGGCGTGGCATATTGGCCAGTCTGATCTTGCTGGTCACCGCGCAGACCGCCTTGGCCGACCCTCCCAAGATTCAGGTTCTTGAAGGGGACGGGCATGGTCGCATGATGCAGCGGTTCTTGTTCAAGGAGCTCGACCGCGTCACCGCCATTCGCAACCAGGGCTTCTCGGAGCGCAAGACCCCGCAGGCCATCGAAGCGCATCACAAGCAGTTGCGAGAGAAGTTTATCGAAGCGATCGGCGGGTTGCCTCGTCGCACTCCGCTCAATGCGAAGGTCACCGGCATCGTGCAGCGGGATGGATTTTCCGTTGAGAAGGTGATCTTCGAGAGTCAACCGAATCATCACGTCACCGCGGCACTGTTCCTGCCTGCCAAAGCCAAGGGCGTTGCCGAGGCCGCGGAGCGTGTGCCGGGCGTGCTTATCCCTTGTGGGCATGCCGAGCTTGCCAAGGCCGATTCCAATTACCAGAAGGCGGCCGCTCTGCTGGCCCTCAATGGCATGGCCGCGCTGGTCTTCGATCCCATCGACCAAGGTGAGCGGATGCAAATCGTTGATGAAGATGGAAAGTATTCCTTCTGGGGCACCAAAGGCCATCTGACGCTCGGCATCGGCTGTATCTTTCTCGGCAATAATACCGCCCAATACATGATTCACGACGGCATGCGGGCTATCGATTACTTGCAGTCGCGCGAAGAAATTGATCCCGAGCGGATCGGCTGCATGGGTAATAGCGGGGGCGGCACCCAGACCGCCTATCTGGCTGCACTCGATGATCGCATCAAGGCGGCCTCGCCCAGCTGCTACATCACCAGTTTCCCGCGGCTTCTCAAGAGTCGCGGTGGCCAGGACTCGGAGCAGACTATCTATGCCCAGCTGGCCTGGAACATGGACCATGCCGATTACCTGACGATGCGAGCGCCCACGCCGCAGCTGGTCTGTTCGGCCACCGGCGATTTCTTCGATATTCGTGGCAGCTGGGACTCCTTTCGCCAGGCCAAGCAGGTCTATTCGCGGCTGGGCTATGCCGAGCGTTTGGCCATCATCGAGCACGATGGTCCGCATGGTTATGCGAAGCCGCTCCGCGAGGCGGCCGCCCGTTGGATGGCGCGGTGGCTGCTCGGCGAAGACCGGGAGATTCGCGAGCCGGAAATCGAGGTGCTCACGCCCGAGGAGATTCAGGTCACTCCCCGAGGGCAGGTGATGTTGCTCGAGGGAGAGCGTAGCGTTTACGACATGAATGACGAGCGGCTCGCGGAGCTGAAGAAGCAGCGCGGCGAGTTCGATCCCCAGCGTGTCCGGCAGCTGGCCGGCATTCGTCCCTTGGCTGACATCCCGGGGGCTTCCTCGGTATTGATGAAAGTGCGTGATCATGCGGGGCATACCGTCCAGCCCAGGAAGATTGTCCTGGAGGATGGGATTGAGCTGCCAGCGGTTCTCCATTGGCCGGATGAGACCACGCGATCGGAGAAGTCGGAGCGGATTCTCTTCGTTCATGAGCGTGGCAAGTCGGCCGAGTCCGAGGCGCTTCAGGCGCTCGTGGACCAGGGCCACTGGGTGATGGCGGTCGACCTTCGCGGTACCGGCGAGACCTTGCAGACCAATGGCTTTTTCTACGCCAAGCGGTTTGGCTCCGATGGCCTCGACGTCATCATGGCCTATCTGCTCGGCAAGTCTTACGTCGGCATGCGGGCTGAGGATGTGCTGGTCGCCGCTCGCGATTTGGGCGGCGGGAAGCCGGTTCGTCTGATTGCCATGGGCCACGTCACGGTGCCGGCGTTGCACGCCGCGGCCCTGGAGCCCAAGCTGTTTAGCAAGGTGGAATTGCACCACGGTCTCGCTTCCTGGTCGCAGATTATTCGCCAGCGAGTCAGCTTTCGGCAGTTGGTCAACCATGTGAACGGGGCACTCGCGCACTACGATCTGCCTGATCTGGTCGAGGCGATTCGCGCGACCGGTCGCCGGGTCACCATCCACGCTCCCACCGACGCGGTCGGCCGGCCGCTCGAGGCGTCTGCTCGGCCCAAGCCACAAGAGTGACCCGCGATTCAGCCCATCTGCCCGCTGAATGGCGAAGCCCCCTATTGTCATCGGCGCCCCTCGCTTCGGTTACTCTTTCTCGTTCCACTTGCCGGCTTTGGCGGTCTCGTAATATTTCATCAGCCGCGCGACGACCTCCGGGTGCTGATCGGCCACGTTGTGCTGCTCACTTGGATCGGCCTCCAGGTCAAACAGTAGCGGTGTCCCCTTGGCTTTGTCGCCGGTCTGTAGGCCTGGGAATTCACTCGGCTTGGCCTGCTCATACGGAGCAATCATCGTCACGCCGTCGGGTCCGCGGTGGTCGACCCAATCGTCCGTCAGCCCCCATTCCCAGGGCGAGCCTTCGGCATGGAGCTTCCACTTGCCGGCCCGTAGCGCGCGAATCTTGTTGCGCGTGAAGAAGAGTACCTCGTGCGGGCTCTTGGCCTGGGAAGTTAACAGCGGCATGATATCGCGGCCGTCGATTTTACGGTCCTGGGGGATCTCGATGCCGGCCACCTGAAGAGAAGTGGTGAAGATGTCCATAATCATGCCTGGCTCGTCGCTCACATGGCCAGCGGGAATCTTGCCCGGCCAGCGGGCAATCATCGGCACCCGCACGCCCCCTTCGTAACACTGTCCTTTCATTCCTCGCAGTGGCAGGCAGCTGCCACCGAACCAGGGGCCGTGGTCGCTGGTAAAGATGACCAGCGTGTTGTCGTCGATGCCCAGGCTCTTGATCTTGTCCATTACCTGACCCACGCCCCAGTCGAGTTCCGCCATCACATCGCCATACAAGCCTGCTCCTGATTTCTTGTAAAACGCCTCGGACGCGGCCAGCGGTTTGTGGGGCATGTGATGTGCCAGGTAGAGCAGGAACGGCCGCTCGTGATGCCGCTCCATGAAGTCGATGGCCTTCTCCGTATAGCGCTTGGTGAGCGTGGCCTGAATCACCGGGTATTCGATATCGGTGCGACCCTCGCGCAGGGTGACCGGTCGCTCGTCGTTGCTCCACAGAATTCCATAAAACTCGTCGAAGCCGTTGCGCGAAGGATAATGTTCCAGCTGATGACCAACGTGCCACTTGCCGATGATCGCGGTGGCGTAGCCGGCCTGTTGGAACAGCTCGCCAAAGGTGATCTCCTCAGGATCCAGGCCGCGCTTGTCGGCCGCCTCATCTTCATCGGGGGCCGGGTTACGGAGCAGACCGTGATGGAACGGGTAACGGCCGGTCAGGATCGAGGCCCGGGCCGGTGAGCAGAAGGGGCAGCTGCTGTAGAAGCTGGTCAGTTTCGCGCCCTCGCGAGCCAGCTGCTCGATGCGGGGTGTCTTGAATTTCGACTCGCCGAAGCCACTGATATCGCTGTAGCCGAGGTCGTCGCAAAAGATAATGACAACGTTGGGTGGCGACTCTTCCGCCGCTGCGTAAGGGGCCGCGAAGGTTGCTGCCAGCAGCGCGGCCAGCGAGAAGATCACGCTCTTGGCGAGTCGCCTGCTTGTGGTCGAGTGTCTTGATGATCGATTGCCGGGGCGCGACATCGCGGTTCCTCGTCAGGGATCGGTGGGCAGGAAAGGGTCGGGATGACGGTGCTGTCCAGTATCGAGTGCCGCTGCCTGGCGGTCAAACCGAGGGCGACTCGGAGCTTGGCCTGCCTTCGTCTTGAGGTTTGTGATCTTCTTGGTGACACCGAGTTGGCGCGAGCCGTCGGAGCGAGCGTCGCTACCGCGACGCGACGGTTGTTTCTTGGTTCCCTCACTAACGTTTCGGGCTAGTTGTTCTAAGTCTTGCTCATCCCGATAGGCGGAGTCTGACTATGCTGGGCCATGGCTTGGGGGATCGCAGGTCGTTGTTGCTTTGGTGTCGCGGCGATGTTCGACGGTTGTTCTGACGTTGTTCGCGGTCGGTTCGGCGGACGTCGGCTGTTGGTCCGGTGACGGTTCGAGACTGTTCGGGTTGCTCTAGGAGAGTGAAACATGGCTCTGGAGATGTGGTACGGAATCAAGCCGCCGAAGCTCTCGACAGATTCACAGCAGAGAAGTTGACTCTCTTCCTCCACGTATAAGTACGTGTCGACATGGATTCATGCATCCAACTTGACGAGTCGCGCTTCGATCTCGGCAACCTGTTCAGGTGATCGATCTGTTCGGTTCAGGATGTCGATCGCCGTCCGGTAGGAGCCTCGAGCGCTCGATACATCTCCTAATTGGGTCTGGAGATGCCCTTGGAAAGCCAGCATATGGGCGCACCTGAAGTCGTCCATATCGAATGATGCGCGACGGATTCGAATAGCTTTCTCGATACTGCGAAGCGCCGCCGGTTCTTTGCCCATTCTTTCGTACAGTTGGCTGAGAAATTCAAAGACTCGGGCGAATGCCGGGCTCCGCCAGAGTTGGTCACATTTTAGTTGTCTCGCCGCTTGTAGAAGATCTTGTTCAGCACGCTCTAGATTTCCCTGGACGGCATGAACTTTCGCCATGCCAATCAGAACCTGGTGCCTCTGTTGTCGAGTTCCAGAGGGTCGACGATCGACGAGTTGCAGAGCTTTGTCCAATAGTTTCAGGGCTTCTTCTCCAAGTCGCTCACGACGAAGCAGCGTGGCCAAATCACAGAGGCCTGAAATGTACTGATGACTCGTTTCTCCATATGTGACGAGATCATTCGAGACCGCCTTTTCCTTGGCTAGACGCGCCTCGGAAAACTGCCCCATCTCGAAGTAAGCTCGTGACAAGTCACTTAAGATATCACCAAGATCCGCGTGGTGATCATCTTTGGCGTTCTTCACGACTTGAAGTGCGTCTTGGCAGCGGATCACAATTTCCTGCAGATTGCCCTCTAGATAGAGCATGGTCAGTTCGCCGTTTGAGAATTTAACACACATGACTTACCCGATCGATCAATCTCTTATGTTTCCATATTTGATTTCGGATCGATAGTCTTTTCGGTCGAGCGTTGATAGATCCCGATTACCTCGCGAGCACCTCCAATGACAGCCATTTGGGCAGTCCGAAGAAAAGCGTCACGCGCGTCAGCACGTTTCAAGGCTGCGGATCAGTATAGCGAATACTGTTCAAATGTCAATATTCTGAAATCGTCCACCTAGAGAGCTGAGGTGATTCTGCGAGGTTGCACACCGGCACGCATTAAGAGCGAAGACCCGAAGTTCTTGGTGCGTGTAAACACGCAGCCTGAGAAACTCGCACGACCGTCTTGTCGTCGAATGCGGAGCATTCAGCCGTCGGCTGAAAAGCGGAGTGCCGAGCGATCATAACTGCTTGATCGCAGCCGAGCAGAGCGTCTATAAATGAGTCTCACACGTTGGGTGGTTCCGTAGGGCGCGCGCACCCACTCAACAAACTTGTGACCGGCATCCTGTTCCCTCAACCCGAAGTGAGCCCTAGCCATGAGCCAGCAGTTGCGATTTGTAACCGAAGCGGAGTCGCGCTCCGACGATGTTCCCTGGGGCGTCAACGAATGGCTCTGCAATGGCGATCTGTGCGAGGCGGAGAAGCTCGGCCTGGTGCGGGTACACGTTCCGCCGGGCAAGGGCCATTCGTTCCATCGCCACCCCAGCCTGGAAGAGATCATCTATGTGGTCGAAGGGGAGTGCGAGCAGTGGGTTGGTGAGGAGCGGCGGATGCTTTCGGCCGGTGGCATGGCCCACATTCCGGTCAATATGGTTCACGCTTCGTTCAACACGAGCGACAAGCCGTTGGTGTTGCTGGCGATTCTCAGTCCGGCCAAGGGCCCGGAGCCGATGACGGTTGACGTCTATGACGAAGAACCGTGGAAGAGTCTCCGCTGATCGCGGATTGTTCTGCGACGTCGCCCTGACCGACTGGCAGCGGCGAATGCGAAGCCGCTGATGGGCTTGTTCCTATTGTTCTCGCCTGGGAGGCGGTGAATAATGGAATGACATCGTTCGTTGGCCGGACACTTCGAGTACGAAGTCGGGGGCAGCTATGTTTTTCTTTATTCCCGTCAACACCGACGCGCCGATTTATCACTGGCCCTTCATTACCGTGGGGCTGATCGTGGCGAATGTTCTTGTCCACTTGGGGTTTGATCCCGAGGTGTTGGCTCTCCGGCACGACGGCGCATGGCATCCGCAGCATTGGGTGACGTCCAACTTCGCACATATCGATTGGACACACCTGATCGGCAATATGATATGCCTGTGGGCGTTCGGTCTCATCGTCGAGGGGAAACTCGGCTGGTGGAAATTCTTGCTCGTCTACATGGGAATCGGGATCGCACAGAACATCGGCGAGCAAGCGCTGATGATGATCGCCGGAGCCCCGGGCGGGTCGCTGGGAGCGTCCTCGGTCATCTATGGGTTGATGGCCATGTCGTTGGTCTGGGCGCCCAAGAACAACATCGAGTGTCTGTTCGCTTATTTCATCGTTTATTTCGACGTCAAGCAGGTCAGCGTTTCGATTCTCACTTTCTGTGGCGTCTACGTTGGTTTCGATTTCTTGCTGGCCATGCTTTCCGGTTTCCAACTCTCGACCGCTACGTTGCATGTTTCCGGCGCGGCGTTGGGTCTCGTCGTGGGGCTTGCCATGTTGAAATGGAATCTTGTCGATTGCGAAGGCTGGGATATTCTTAGTGTGTGGGCAGGGAAGACAGACGAGGTCCAACTGATTAGCGATACGAAGGGCGACGGGGTTACGAACGCCGACAAGGCGCTGGGCAATATCGGCAAGGGTTTCGACGATTCGGGCGCGCAAGGAGCGTCGGCGCCCCAACAGACAGCCACGGAAGAGTCCGAGTTTCGAGTCGACTTGACCGAGGCTCATCAGAAGATGCGGCAGGCACTGCATCATGGAAAGCTGGAACTGGCGCTCGGGCTGCATCGTCAGCTGTCGCAGAACGATTCTCGTTGGCAGCTCGATCGCGCCGAGCTGACCCACCTGATTCGCATGTTGCATACCAAGAAGCGTTGGGAAGAGTCGATTCCCTTGATGGAGGAATATCTGCGGCAGCATCCCGATACGAGCGGGCGAGTGCGCGTGCAGTTGGCGCAAATCTATATCGTCGATCAGGGAAGTCCCAGCAAGGGGCTTAAGATTCTGAAAGAGATGCGGGCCGCCGGGCTTGACGAAGAGGTTGTCGAACTGCGCCGCACGCTGATGATTGAAGCCCGTAAGATGATTGAGGATGGGGTGCTGGAGCTGCAGGACGAAGCGTAACGCGGCGTGGGCTCCTAACGCGGTGCGGGCGGCGCGTCAGAACCGCAGCTTCGTCACGTATTTCTCCCACCGTTTCTGGAAGGCGACCATGTCGCGCTCGCCGAGGATTTCTTTCAGCGTGACGTAGCCGGTCGGATCGTCTTTCGCGTCGCGGCGAAATTGATGGAAGTACTTTTCCAGCAGCCCTTGTTCTTGCAGGTAGTAACAGAGGTAGCGGGCTTGGGAGTAGTTGGTGCCGGGGTCTTCGCCGTAGAACTCCTCGGTCGAGGTGCCGCAGAGAGTGCGAAACGAGGGCACCCGCGCGGCGGCGATCGCCTGTTGCAGTCCGCGGAGTCGCCAGTTGGTCAGGCCCCAGATGCGTCCCTGTTTCTCACTGCTCTGTTCGTAAAGCGAGGCCAGGCCCTCGTTGAACCAGGAGGGGCAGTCCTCGAAATTCGCTTCCATAAAGGGATGCACAATCTCGTGTACCAGGGTGCCTCCGCCGGTGGCGATGTTCATGACCAGCACCTTGTTGGTCGACGAGTAGTAGCCGTAGGGGGTCGTCGGGCGGTGGCGAAACAGCTGCCAGTTGTGCTTCTCGTAACTCTCTTTGTTCTTGAACAGCCAGATGTCGATGATCTCGTGGGGATCTTTGGCAAAGTACTGCTGCTTGATGTGGTCGACGGTCCATTTGACGGTGCGTCGGGCGTGCTTGCGAACCATGGCGGCCGACTGATCGCCGACCACCACAAACGGAGGTTGCAGCACGATATGAAAGTCCTTGCTCGGTAGACGTTTCTTTAGCTCATGCAGGTGCGTAGCGTAGTCGGCCCCGGTGAAGGTCTCGGACGATTCACCCTCGATGAGGCGGCCCGGTTCCAACCGCAGCCGGATAACGGTCCAGCGGGTCGGTTTGTACTTGAGCGGCCAGAGTTTGATGAGCTGCTCGCGCTTCATCCGTTGATAACCGCCTTCGGCCAGGGCCGGTTCGTGGTAGAGCACCTCGTCGGTCTGGGCGTCGTAGCCGAGGATCAAGCGAAAGTGCTCGGTGGTATTCGGCTGATCGTCGTAATGCATGCAGATAATCGAAGGCACCCCGGCGAGCAGATCGCCGTGGAGCGCGGCGAACTGGGCTTCCATTTCCCGCTCGGCGCGCTTGGAGTTGACGGTATATCCGCCGGCGCCGGTGCGAAAGCCGATGTTGCGGAGCGCTTGATGGAGTTCCTTGGTGTAACAACCGCGACCCAATTTGGGATCGAGCCCCGATTGATCGAAGACAAAATCCTGGTCCAGGTCGCGGCCGAGCTTACTTAGATACATCGCCGCGCAGGCTTCGCCACAGAAGTCGGGCTTTTGCACCACATGCGGAACGTCCTTGATCTCGACACTCTCGTATTCGGCTGCTCGGCCGGCGGCGGGTGAGATGCCGATGAGGGCGCCGATCGCCAACACGGCCAGCGCCGGGAACCAAACGGGTGTCAGCCGGCGGGATATGGCGCGGTTCTTCATCTGCCCCTTGGCTCCTATGTGAAATGAAATGTCCTTAGCGTTGGGGTGGATCGGCCTCCCGAACCACCGCGCCATGTTCGTCGCTGAGAATCAACAGCGAAAACTTGCGAACCCGGTCGATTTCGTTGGTGTTGAGCGATGCGTAGTCGAAGCGTCCTCGCAGATCGGTATACCCATCTTTGTAGAAGCGAGTCGTGCCGTCGTTCAGCTGGGCGTAAACCTTGACGTAGGTCTTGGGAATCGGTTTGCCTTGGTCGGCGTCGGTAACCCGCGCCTGGCCGTAGCTCTCGATGACTTGCAAGTTAAGCGAATTGGAGTAGTACGCCTGTTGCTTGGTCTGACCGGCGGCGGTGATCTCCACCAGCACGTTGCGGTTGTGGAGCTCCGCCGGCAATTCAAAGGTATGGTTCTTTTTGTCCGCAGGCAATTCTACCTCGACGGTTTGATTCGGGGAAATATAGGAGAATTGTCCCGAGACTTGTTGGACAAACGGGTTGCGGCTGAACAGCAATTCGATGTCCATCAGGTAGTAATTGACCGTGGCCGCGTTCAGGTTTTGGTACTTGAGAGTGATCTTCTTCGACTCGACGTCGAAGGCGAACGAGGGCTGCGTGGCCGCCAGCGTCGCTTGTTGCTCGTCGCGATTCTCTTCGTCGACGATCTTCGTCGCGGCACCTTCGATTTCGTCGAGCTGCGCCGTCACCGCGGCGAACGTATTCCGCCAGCGATCGACCGGGTGCTCGGCGTAGCGACCGGCGATGGTGCGGGCTCGCTTGGTGTCTTCCAGGTAGAGAGAGACATAGGCGTCGGCGTAGTCGTACTGCAGGCGCGAGGAGAGCCTCTCGGGATTGACCCGTTGGAAGAAGCGAATGCCCTCCTCGACGCGGTCCTGTGTGAACAAGAAGTAGGTCGCCGCCATCAGGTCGTCGTCGGAGAGAGCGCGGCGATAGCTGAGGATTTTGAGCAGCCGATGATATTGGGCATGGAGCCGGTTGTTGACGATCTTGCGGCGTTGGCCCAGCGTGTGTGCGCGAGCGTTCACCAGCGGCTTGAATTCGGTATGTTCGTAGAGCCGACGAACGACCGGGTCGATGGTCAACAGCGGGCTGACGAGAGACTTTCCGCACTTGGCGACAAAGGCATTGGAGTTCTGTAGAAACTCGTTGGTCGCCGTGGGATCGTTATGCAGTAGGCCGTACGACCAGAGGGTCTGATTGTAGGCGTGGCGCTGCGTGAGTAGCTTGGTGACCGTTTGAAAGAACGCCTTGTCCCGCATGCGAAAGGCGATCTTGTTGAGATTCGTCCGTCGCAGATTATTGGCCTTGAGATAGGCCAGCACATCGTCGTTGGTGCCGTTTTGGGAAATGAAAGCCCACGAGGTGCGATCGATCTTACTCGGTTCGTCGACGACGTTGAACGTAAACGGTTCGGCATAAGCGACCAGTTGCTCGTTCTGGGCGACATGCACCGGGTAGTGGGAAAACTTGCCCGCGGTGGGGAAGTAAAACGAGTACTCCACGGTTTGTGTGCTGTACGGGTTCAGCACGATGGGGATGCTGCGGGTGCGGTGGCTATTGAGAACCGGCAGAGAGCCGACCGGGAGTTGCACCAGAACACTCAACTGGCGGGGAGAGGAGGTCGGATTGGTCACGACGATCCGGCAGCCGTAGAGCGTGTGTACGAGGAACTCGTCGGTGACATACTTGTCGAACCGCTGATTCCCTTCCATGCGATAACGATCATCGTGGCGGAAGAAGTTCTGGCTGACCAAAATCGTTTGACTCGGCTGGGCGTCTTCCACCGGACGAATCTCCTCGTGGAAGGCGATGATCGGTCCGGCCGACTTGATCGTCAGTTTGTTTTCGTCAACTTGGCTATCGTGCTCGGGCGATTCCGCCGGCAGATCGAGCACCGAGAGCGCGAACATCATCTCGGTAAAGCTCCGCGACGCCTCGGCCAGATGCTCGGAGTAGAAGGGTTGCCCGGCGTCGCGGGCAGCGTAGTCGTTCCAAAAAGCGTTGGCAGTCACCAGGTTGAAGTTGTGTTGGGCGATGGGCACCTGGTAGTAGTTGTTTTCAACCCACTCCTGGGTCTTGTCGAGCTTACGAAAGAGCTGACGAGCTTGATCGCGTCGCCCCGGATCGCGGTCAAAGTAGGCTTCGGGTGGCAGGTCTTTAACGGCCATTTCTGGTCGCTCGGCGGCAGGATCGAACTCATCATCGTCGGCGTCGGCCTCTTCCGGCTCGGCTGCGGATCGGGACTCCAGGGAGAAAGCCTGTTCGTGTACTCCTTCCTTGAGCTCGGAGCGTCGCTTTTCCTTCCAGGCCCCCGCTTTCTTTCCGGCACGCGCCGGCGCAGAGCGAGGTTTATCATTGGGACTGGCCTGAGGAGCGTAGGGCTGAGGAGCGGCCCCCGCGGCAAAGTCACCGGCGGTTGGTCGGCTGGCGGGAGCCGCCGCCGTCGTCGTCGGTGCAGATCCGTAGCTTGGGCCGTCTCGACCTCCCTGCCAACCAAATTCGGAGATCCTGTTGTAGCCTTCTCCTCGCTCGATCCCGACAAAGAAGTGGAAGTTGCGGATGTCGTCCAGCGCGCTCCCTTGCAGCGCCGTGTTGAACAGATGGTTGAAACGATTCGGATCGGGCGGAATCAACTCGTACAGTTCGCGCACATGCCGGGCGGCATGGGTTCGTTCCGCTTCGATCCGACGGCCAAGCAGAATCTGCTCGACGATGTTGAGTTGCGCATGGTTCCACGGCCGCAGGTACTCTGACAGATCGTCACCCAACAGCCAGTGGTCGAGAAATGTCTTGTCCTTCTTGTTGGCCAGGTAGGGCTTGATCGTCTCGTTGAAAAACTGCGGATCTTTCTGGGCAATGAAGAAGGCCAGCTCGTGACAGGCGTGCTTGGAGAAGTGCGTTCGTTTTTCCTCCGGTGTGAGCTTGTGCCATTGGAGAATGAAATGGAACTCGAGCAGCTTGGGATCGCGAGAGAGCGTGGCGTACAGTCCGTAGACGCGGGCCAAATTGTCGTAGGCTTCAAGTCGTGAGGTCGTGACGTCGGCCAACGTGAACTCGCCATTTGGCGGAATGACGGTGATCTGCTTCTGTTGAGAAAAGTGCCGCTGCGGGTCGAGTCCCCCGGCCAACCGCAGGTCTCGCGACGGGCTGGCCACTTCTGCCAGGGCGAGGGTTCGATAAGCGGTCGAGGTGGGATCGCAGGCAACGAAGTGCAGGTGTTGGTTGGCTCCGAGCAGCTGGCGATCGATGGTCAGCTGGCCCTGTTCATTCGGCTCCAAGTTGACCAGAACCGCGGAGGCATCGGCAAGAAAGTCGAGGTTGGAGAAATCGACCAAGGCGCCGGTTGGGGGACTGACCGATGAGCCACCGCGGGTGACGGCGCTGGAGCGTTCTTGTCCCTCGCGGCTAAACTCATCGCCTCCTTGCGCGTCCTGTTTCCCGGAGTCGGTGGAGCGGATTGCCCAGGGGTTGAGTAACAAGCTGGGGCGCTGCAGCATGTTGCCAGGAAACTTTTCGGCGTAGCGGCGATCGATGATGTAGCGGTACTCGTCACCAATGTTGCGTCCGACGACGTAGAACGATTCCGCTTTGGGGACCGTAACGACCGCCGGTTCGGCGTCGCGGACGCGGCTCAAGGCGGCATAGGAGGAGTAGGCGGGTTGGTAGCGGGAGGCGAAGACGTGCAGCCGACTGAACTTGGTGGCGTTGTCGAGCGCCACCGTGATTTTGTCGTCGGCCACTTTGATGTTGCTAATTTGTAGCGGGCGAGCGCCGCGCAGTTCAAGCTGACGATTCTCGCTGAGTACGAAGTTATCGCGGACCTGCCCATCGGAGAGACGGAGTCGAATGCGGGCACCGCTCTTCTTGAGCAACAGATCGTAGTCGCCGCGCGGCAGGTTGTTGATCCTCAGCATGCCGTTTTCGATGGTGGCCGCCTCGATCCGGTCGGCGACGAACGTGGCACCGCGAAGCTCCAGCAGCGAGATGTCGGCGGACTTGGCCTCATCGTCGGAGCCCATGAAGGGGATCTGAACGGTCTGGCCTGCTTCGCCATGAACCGCACTGTATTGAGAATGGCGGTCCTGGTCGATGTGCCAGGTTCGCGAGATACCGCTGGGAGTGCGGACCGTCACCGCGGCGATATCGACGAGCTGACCGAGATGGACGCGGCCGTTCTCGTCGGTCTGCAGAGAAATCTGGGCCGGGTTGCGGAAGTCGCGATGTTTGATGGTGAGCTGCAAAGGCCGGCTGGCGCGCTGCTCGCCTGTCTTGCCAAGCAGATCGATGACATAGTTGCCGTCCACGGTGGCGAAGTGCGGATCTTCGATCTTGTCGGTACCGTCGATCTGATTGAGGGTGAAGTTCTGCTGTGCCGACAAGTCGATCTTCTTGCCCTGGCTGAGGTTCTGAACCTTGGCCGTGACCGTGAAGACCATCTGGAGGAGTCGATCGGGCGTGGTGAATTCGTGGCTCGATTCGCGATCCTCATACAGCTTGAAGTCGGTGATTTCCTTGCTGGAGGTGACGCCGTCGCGATCGGTCGAAGTAAGCGTGAGTTTGACATCCTCCAACACACTGAGCGTGACCGGAATTCCATTCAAAAAGAGCGCCGGTCGCACGATGACTCGGGCCTTCTTTCCCTTGAGCAGCGATTGGCGATCGACGTGGATGCCGGCGGTGAACTGGTAATGCTCCGCTTCGTGGGTGAAGGTATCGAGCGAAGAGAAGCCGTCGGCGGAAAGTACGATCGATTGCGCGCCGGGACGATTGCTGAAGGGGACGGCGATCAGGCCTTCTTCATCGGCCGTATACTCCTGACCGCCCAGCCAGAGGGTGGCGCCTTGAAGGTGGCGGTTCTGCTCGTCGAGAACCGTAAAGACTTGACCCGCCGTACTGGTCCGGGACAGGAATCGCAGCTTGCCTTTGTGGATCAGTGCCCGACTGCTCTGGCCGTTGCCGATGAAATCGATCACGTAGACGCCGCGACCTTGGCATTGTGGAAAGTCGAAGTGTCGTCGGACCCGTCGCAGCGGTGGCTCTTGGTATTCGTACGTCTGTTCATCGTTGGCTACCAGTCCATCGAGTTGAATGGCGGTGGAGATCTGGCGCAGCGACTTGCGATAGTAGTTTTGGGTGTTGATCTCGTAGACCTTGACGATCAGCGATTTGACATTCTTGACGTAGAGGTCGAGACTGACCGGCTCATCCGGGTCAAAGACATTCTTGTTGGTGGCGGCAAAATCGAGGTCGATGCGTTCCTTGAGCTTCTGATAGTCTTCCGGCGAGAGTTTCGAGTACCACTCTTCGGGATCTCCCAGACCGTTGACAATTTTGGTCTCGGCGAACTGACGGCGCAGATAGGTATCTTTGATCCAATCGGTATAGGGCTGGAACGAGTTCTCATTCACGAAGAAGTGGTGGAGATAGCTTCGCACCAAGGGCTCGTCGTTGACGACCGGCGGCAACAGGGTGACCTTGCGATAGTCGGTGCTCAGATTCGCTTTGGCGTTGCGGTTGGAGCGCGCGTTGAGGAACTTTGGCTCCACATACGGCATGTTTCTCGGAAACGTTAGATAGGTCATGAACCGCTCTTTGTTATAGATCCCCAGAGCGCGATCGTGAGTGAGCCGATGATAGAGGACGTTCGCCTTGAGCGAGTTGTGCACCGGGGCCAGATCCTTCGCGAATGCCCATAGCCGCTCGAGATAGGCTTCGCGGGCCTCCGCGTCGTGCTGCCAGTCCACGTCGTCGGCGGGACGAAGCTTGGTGAGATAGATGTGCACAAACTGAGACTCGTTAACCAACGTGGACTTCCGCCTGGCAAGTTCATCGAGCTGCGAGAGTAACAGCTGACGATGAATCGGCAGCGAGCCGAAGCGACGGCCCCGCTTGGTGTTCAGATCGAGCAGGATCAAGTCGACGAGCTTCGGATGATCCGGTCGCTGGAATCGCTTCAGCAGATCGCGGCGACGGACTTCATTGAGCTTCTCCGCGGCCAGCCCGTCGAGTGCGGAGTCTTCAAAGTACCTTAAATTCTTTGAACGGCGGAAAGCATCGTTGCGAAGGGTCTCGCGGCTGATCAATTTCGGATCGAGCTCGGTGGGAAGGTTCGGTTCCGATCCGGGCGTTTCGCGCTGGTGATTGAGTGGAAGGCTCAGTTCCTGGCGAATGAACGTGAGCGACTTCTCGGGGTTTTGTTCGTAGGTGAGCAGGGCCTGACGATAGCGAATCTCGTCGGCCAGTCGTGTGTTGCCATGGCGGTCGATCCACTTGGTGAGCATCTCGTCGACCTGGTCGTACTGCTGGTTGTTCTGCAAGTTCAGACAGTGGTAGTAGTAATACGGCTCGGTACCGGGAATCAGCTGCTTGAGCGGAACCGATCGATCTTCGGCGAGCGCGAAGTCCTCGATGAAATCGATCTCGTCGGCGGGTGAGGAGGTGGAGGCAAGAACCAGAATGACAAACAGAAGCGATGGCAAGCGTTTCATCGGGAGGCCCCTCGTATCATTGGGTGTGTGAGTGGAAAGGAGATCTGTCTTGTCAGGGAAGTGGCAGATCGTGTTATATCCGTCAGTGGTCTCGCTGATGTTCGTTCTTCTGGCCGCGCGCAGCGGCGGCTAGTGAAATTGGACGACGCTGGACGGCCAAGAGTTCCCCAGGATTTGCTCTTTTCTGGAATTCGTTGATCGCCGCAATGTCGGCGACGGGCCGGTCGGCAGTCACGGTCTCAAGCAGGCCGTCTGGCTCTCGAGGTCCGATCATAATTCCTTGCATCATAGTCGGTTGCGTGTCGGATGGGGAGCGAAAGCCAAAAACCTCGATGTTGCTGCAGCTGGTCGTGAGCAGTGCCGGTGGAGTGACGCTCCACGAAGATGTCCGGGAAACGATCCGTTCAGGCCCCTCGGGGACCGCCAATGCGGCTGGCGTTCTTGATCACCCCAGGGGACGAGAGACGTCGCTGGTGAGGCCTTGGGGCTGACTTGTTTGGTTGCCCGCTTTGCGAAGAGAAAATTGGCAGACGTGATCGCAAACAGCTAGAACACCGCACCGCCCGCGGCACCGCCCCCGCGTGTCGCAGGCGGCGAGTGTTCTGAGCAAGAAGAATAGACCCGCCGGTTACCAAAGGCAATCGTCCCGGCGAAAAATTTTCGCGATTCGCATTCAGCCTGTCGAAAGTCATTCGGCCGGCGCCGCCAGGCGGGGAAATAATTCGCCGCGCGACGCCGAATAGAAAGTAACCAGGCGGGTGCCTGGACAGTTTCGTCTCGGCAAATGCTGGCACTCGGCGGCCGGCTATCGCTGCGCGCCGATAGTGCGCCATGCATGGCGCGATAGCGTCCGGCGGCGCTCCGCTGGCGTCGCGCTATTTCTTGTGGGCTTCGTGACAGGCGGCACAGGCCTGTGTCATGTTGCCGAAGGCCGTGTTGGCCGCTTCGAGATCTTTCTCTTCGACGGCGGCGAGCACATCGGCGCTGCCTTGTCGCAAGGTCTGTGTGGCGGCTGTCGCCCACGTCCCGTCGGGACAGCGACCGTCGACCATCAGCGTGTAACTCGCTTCGTTAAGCAGTGCGGCGTGCAGCGCGATCGCTTCCCAAGCGTCGTCATCGGCCGGCTGGGCGTCGAGCGCCTTCTTGAGCGCGCCGCAGTTGGGTGCCACGATCCCTTTCATGAGCTGTTTGGTCAGCATCGGTCGTGTCTGGCCTTTGGTGACTTGGGCGCGAACCGTGCTGTTGGCGAGGAGTGCTACGGCAACCATGCCGACGAGTCCGAGGGCGAGGATACTTTGTTTTTTCATCGTTTCAATTCTCCCGGTGGGCTGGTGTTGGTATCGCGATCCGCGCGATGTCTGGCCGGCGCGGAGCCGAAGGAAATGGCGAGCGATTCGATATCCGAGTTTCGTAACGCCCAACGTGCGCGAGAATATCATAAGGTTCGCCGGCAGCCTCCGTAAACGGTGCCGAACGAAAAACAGGGGAGAAACAGGACTGGTGGTTGCGCGCACCTGGCGTTCCACGTGTGCGGATAGGCACAGACGGATTCGCCATGACGGTCAACGTGAAGTCGCGTTCGGCCACCGCGCCGCGCTTAGAGCGATGCGGGTTGCGCATCCCAGAATTGCGCCAGCGCCGGCTTCGTGTCGCGGAGAATCTCTAGAATCGCTTGACGATCTTCTGCAGACAGATGAGCGAACGTTTCGCTCTGATCCTGGCCGGTGAGCACCTCGTGCAGTCGTCGATAGACCTGATGTCGGACCCGCTCGGGCAGGGCGTCGAACGACTCGGAGTAGATCAGGTAGCTGCAAGGGTACTTGAAGAGCCGTCTCGTCAGATCGAACTGTCGTAGTGAGCGACCCTGGCTGTCTTGCGGCCCGAGCGCGGCGAATTCTTCGGCAAAGCCGGAGGTGCCTGCGATCGGCGCTTCCAGCGCCGCCTCGTTATGAAACAGCATGTACTCCAAGAGTTTCTCGCCCACCTTCTTCACGCGACGGCGGCTCGTTTCGCTCTCGTGATCGGCGGGCCGTTGCAAGGCGCGGTTCATGACCGCCGAGTCGTGTTGCACGACGCGCGTTTCATAGTTGGCCCTGGTGATCAGATTGTGCATGGTCGTCTGATGCTCCAGGGTCATCAGCGCCACAATATCGCTGTGTTTCGTCAAATAGGCTCCGATGCGAGCCCGCCCTTGGAGGTCGACAAGATTGGCGCCAGCTTCGACGTCGAGCTCTTCGGGATGGTCCTCGTCCTTGGAAACGACGTTGCCCATGTGACGTTGTTTGCCGTGGGTGCCGGTGACGTACCAACCGCCCCAGCGCTCCTTGAAGGGGCTGGTCTGATCGGTGTTGAAGGTGCCGGCGCCGAAATGGGGTTGGCCGCTGGGGGCGGTGTAGACCGATCGCACGAGATGCCCCGGAACGCCTTGTGTTCTTGAAGAATCGTGACAGGTCAGGCAGTTCCCGCGATCGCGAATGAATTTTGGTTCTTCCGCTTCCTGCTGGCTCAGCGTGTAGAAGATGGCGCCCTTTTCCGGATCGACCGAGGAGATTTCGACGACATCGCCGTTTTGCACCCAGCCGATGTAGTTGTTGTCGTTGTAATAGACCGCTCGAGGCGCGCGGGGAGAGATGCGCCGCAACTGAAAACTGGTCTTGGAGAAGACCAGCATCTGAGATCTGTGAGAGATGTCCAGTTCCTTCAACACGGCGAGCAGGTAGCCGTGCCGCTCGTCGAATTCCAACTGAATCTCTCCGGCGTCCATGCGCTGTTGCAACTTCGCCACCGGATCGTTGGTGGGAGTTGACGAGTAATGGATCGGCGCGCGATCGAGATCGATTTGAGCCTCGGCGCGGTCGGCCACGAGCGAGGCCAGGCAGAGTCCGGCCAGGAACAACGTGATCACACGACCAGAAGGTATGAGCAACCAGATGCGATTCGGAGTATTCATGGGGGGAGGCGTGAGGTCGATCGTGCCCCTCGGAGCGGCGGCTCCACGCCGAGGGTGTCGGACCGGTGGAGATTCATCAATTATTACTGAATGCGGGCCAAAATACGAATGGACGGAGACCCTCTGTCGGTGGAGCTAGGCCAAGGGCCGAATCAGTCGGCGGCCAGCTGGAACAGCTCCTGCGGTGGTTCCGCCTCGATCAGCTTCAAGTCGAACTTTTCCTGAAGGATACTGAAGACGTTGGGAGTGATGAACGCGGGCGGCGCGGGTCCCAGGCGGATGCCTTTCACGCCCAAGTGGAGCAGCGTCAACAGAACCGCCACCGCCTTCTGCTCGAACCACGAAATGAGCAGCGTTAGCGGCAGATCGTTCACGCCACAATCGAAGGCGTCGGCCAGCGCCGTCGCCACTTTGATCGCGCCGAAGGCGTCGTTGCATTGTCCCATGTCGAGCAGCCGAGGTAGTCCGGCCACCGTGCCATAGTCGTGATCGCGAATCCGAAACTTGCCACAGCCCAGCGTCAGAATCACCGATTCCTGGGGCGTCGCCAGGGCGCTGTTGGTGAAGTAATTGCGACCCGCCTCGGCTCCATCGCAACCGCCGATGAGATAGAAATGTTTGATCTCGCCGGCCTTGACCGCTTCCACGATCTTGTCGGCCAAACCGAGAATTGCCGAATGATGAAATCCGATCATCGACTCGCCGACGTCGGCCTTCGGTAGCGGAGGCGAATTCTTGGCCATCTCGATGACGGCGGAAAAATCGTTGTCGGTAATTCTCGTTCCCCCCGGCACCGCCGTGATGCGGGTGGTAAACAGACGATCTTTGTACGACTCCCAAGGAATCAAAACACAATTCGTGGTCGCCACGATCGGCCCGCTGAACTGAGAAAACTCGATCTCCTGATTTTGCCAGGCGGTGCCGTAGTGGCCCACAAGATGTTCATGGGCACGCAGCTTCGGATAACTGTGCGCCGGCAGCATTTCGCCATGCGTGTAGACATTCACCCCCGCGCCGGCCGCCTGCTCCAATAGATCCGAGAGATCGAGCAGGTCGTGTCCGGTGACCAGGATACCGGGGCCCGGCTTGGTGCCTTCGAAGACCGGGGTTGGCGTCGGCTGGCCGAATTTCTCGGTGTGACCGGCGTCCAGCATCTCCATCACCTTGAGGTTGATGCGGCCACATTCCAGCACCAACTCCAGCAGGCTTTCCAGATCGAAATTGACATTGGTGAGTGTCGAGAAGAGCGCTTCTTCGATAAAGGCGTTCACCTCTTCGTCCGTCTTGCCCAGGCGGCGAGCATGATTGGCGTAGGCCGCTAAACCCTTGACTCCGTACAGCAGCGTCTCTTGAAGAGATTGCATATCGGGGTCCTTGCCACAGACACCGACGTCAACGCAGCCCGTACCTTGGGAGGTTTGTTCACATTGATTGCAATACATCGTGTTGGGCTCTCCTGTGAGGGTTGATCCGGTGAAGGCTAAACAGCTGTCTGGAAACTCCGCGGGCGATCGGCAAGAGTCCAAGGAGGACCGTCTTGGACCGGCGGTGAACTGCTGAAGCCCATTCTCAGGGAAGCTATACTGGATGTCAAGATCCGAATATCTTATAATTCGGCCGGCAGCGGAAAAACCCTGAAAAGAAGTCTCGAATTCACTACGAAAAAAGCTATGAAAAAGATAGATGAAGCAAGATTGCAGGAGGATACCTCCTATCGATATCAGTACCTGGCCGACTTCATCGGCTTCGACGAGCAGGACGCCGCCGCGATTCACGCCGCCGCCGGACTCCTGGCGGGAAAGTTCTCGGAAATGGTCGAGAAAACCTACGAGAAACTCCTCAGCATCGACGCCACAGCCCGTCACTTCATCGATCGCCAACATGGCTACGACGGCCCGCTGCCGGAGTCGCTCGATGCATTGACCGCCAACCACGAGCAGATCCAATTTCGCAAGGAACATCTCTCGCGCTATTTCATGCATCTCGTCGGCCGACCCTACAACGACAAGATGGCCGACTATCTCAATATGGTTGGCAAGATGCACACACCACAGGCGGGCAACGAGGCGATCGATGTCCCCTTAGTTCAGATGAACGCGCTGATGGGATTGATCTCCGACATCTTGATGGAGTTCATCTTGAGACTGGACTTGGAACCCGAGCAGCAGCAGCGTACGCTTCGCGCGTTCAACAAGATCCTTTGGATCCAGAACGATCTGATCGCGCGACACTACGAAGGCCAGCGGAGCCTGCAGGCCACCGGTGCGTGAATCGGTCTGTCTTCCTGAGAGAATGCCGGACAGAGAGCGGCCTATTCGTCAGGAGCGCGTGCGTCGGCAGACGATTAATCCGCCGATTACTCCGCGGCGACCAGAGTGAATGATCCCTGCCGCTCAACTTCCGCGCGAGCGCGGAGTAGATCGGACACAACCTGGCGCATCTGGGATGCGTCGGCCGTAGGAGAGAGAGAGTAGCACTTGAGCGCCGTGATCGGCTCACCGCACCGCGTCAGGCCGCGGCACTCGGTGAGCGAGACCGAGAGTCCCTCACCCGCCAGGGCATTGGCGTGTGCCTGCTCAAAGATGCGTCGGTTGAAGTCGTTCATTGCCCTTAGCTGCTCACTTGCGCTGGGATTATCGATTTCGCTCTCTAAAGCGACGGCTGCCGGTATGCCCTCAGGGTAGGCGCGAAACAACGTAACCGGTCCGACGTTGTCGCGATTGAGAACAGACAGTGACTCGTCCGCGTCGATCGCCTGGCGAAACGCGCGCGTCATCTCCATGGCATGGCCTAGCAAGACACGCAGACCTTGCTTGCCGAACAGCAACAGATTGGCCCAGGCCGCCAGCGGACCGGCGGCGCTGCGCGTTGTTTCGAGGGTCAGCTGACCCGGGTGATAATCGCCCGCCTGATAGAGATAAGGCATTAGGTCCGCCTGTCGCTTGATGGCCTCCAGATCGGCTCGCTCACGCAACAGCACCAGCGAGGAGACGTAAGGCGTGAAGCCGGTCTTATGGAAATCGATGGCGACCGAGTCGGCCAGTCTCAGGTGGCGAATCCGGTCGACCGCCTGGGCCAGCGCGGCCGCCGTCGGTTCGCCGAACTCCAGCGGGTTATCCTGAAAGTTGTAGTCGCCCAGCACCGACCAGGCCCAGCCGCTGGCGGCGTCGGCATGAATGTGCGGATGGTAGTCCAGGTTGTATTGGTCGACGAGCCGCTCGCGCATGGTGTGAATCGCCGCCAAGTCGTCGATGCCGAAGGCGTCGGTGGTGCCCAGCGTGGCGACGATGGCGGAGATCGTCTTGCCTGCGGTGAGCGCCCTTCGCGCCGCGGCCTCCAGTTCGTCGACACGGACCGCGTGGTCGGATTCGGTGGCGACACGAATCACATTGTCCTGTCCGATGCCGAGCCAGGCGGCGACGTTTAGCGCGCAGTAATGGCATTCGTCGGATGTCAGCAGAACCGTGTCGGATTTCAATCCGCCGGCATGACAACCGGGCAGGGCCTTTTCCATGCCGATCTTGACGCCATACATCATGGCTCCGGTGCCGCCGAACGTGAACAGACCGGCCGAGCGATCGGCATCGTAGCCGATAAGTTCGGATGCTATGGCGGCGACACGGACTTCTATCTCGGCCACGCGACGACTCGTCTCGTCGGAGCAGAGGTTCGGATTCGTGATCGCGGGCAGCAAGACAGCGAGGATGCTGGCCAGGGTAGGGCGGGCTGCCATCTGCGACTGATTGCCGGGATGATTCCAGTTGAACGATCCTTCGAGAGCATCGACGAGAGAGCGAGTGACCGCTTCCAGCGAAGAGCCTTCGTCAGGCATGCAGGCCCGGCGGGCGGCGGTGTAGTCGGGAGTCCGCGATTCGCCCAGCAGGCCGCCTGCCGCTGGCAGTCCGTCGAGCTGCGCGAGCGCATGTTGCAGGGCTGAAGAGAGACGAGTGTCTTCTTCCGCTTCGCCCAGAGCAGGCGGAAATGAATCTTGTAGCGCGGCCAAGATTTGCAAGTAATTGGCGGGCATGAGTGGGGCGATGAGGGGGGCGTGCTGGACAGGTGCAATTAGACCAAGCTGCTAATGTAACGAATCGAAGCGGTTTGGCCATGTGCGGTTGTGAACCCGCCGGCGACGGAGCGTGTCACTCCAACAGAAGGCGGCGCGACACTCCGCGGGGCACGACCAATTCTCGTCTGGCAATTCTCGTCTGGCATTTCTCACCGCTCATTTCTCAGCTGGTAGCTCTCACCTGACAGCTCTCATTTGGGGTCGGTGGGCCTGTTTGTCGGCGCGGGTACCCTTTTCGCATTCTGGCGGTGGATTGCTCGACTTTATCGAGAATCCCTGCTGGCCTGCGGGTTTGTCGAGAAGGGAAGGAAAGAGCCATGAAGACCAAGAAGCAATTGCGAATGCAAAGGAGCGAATCGAGTCTGGCCAAGCCAGTCGCCCCGGAAGATCTGCGCGTCGGCCGGTTCGTGGCGCTGTTGGATGAGATCTTCGGGTACCCTTCCTACCTGTGGACCTGCGACTCGGAATTGCAGCCTCGTGAGGAGCCGGTGCGAATCCAATGGCCCGCCAGCGAGGGAGGACGGCCACTAAAGATCGAGGCTATTTGCCTGCCCTTCGTGTTTGTCTCCACGGTTGATCGAGAGCACGACGTGCTGGACGTCCGCGGTTGTCGATTTGTGCAGCTCAGCGAGACGTACGCCACGACGGTCTGGAAGACGCTGCGCGCCAAGTCGGGCAAGCGCAAGAAGAACTAGGCGGGCGGGTTGTTGCCCGTTTGACGGAGCGAGTCCGCAAAAACGCCTGGAGGTGACTCGGCGAGATGTTTGCGTCGAATCGTCGGGTCGCCTCCCTGTTCTTGTTTCAGCGCCGCACAGAGATTGTTTTCGAGTGCCGCACTGAGAAAGGGCTCCGCGCTGGGGAGCAATGAAAACAGGCCACCGGTTGCCCGGTGACCTGCACGGAGAGGTGACGAGATGGAGGGAGAGGAGGGCCGCTCAGACACGGCGATGTTTGTAGACGACGGGCGGTGCTCCGCCCCAGACGCTGATGGTGCGATAGACAATCCGGCCGGTGCGGCGGTCGCGGATCGTGAGGGTCATGTAATCGCCTTGGTAGGTGGCTTCTCGCAGAACGTCGTACCAGCTGCCGACGTAATTGAGCGGACGTCCGTTGATGGCCATGATGGTGTCGTGGGTTTCCAAGCCAAGCCGATGAGCACGGCTTCCGTACAGGACGCGAGTGACATGTTCGCCGTGACCGGTGTTGTGGCTGACGAAACCGAACTTGGGCAGGCCGGCGCCGCGATGATGGCCGTGGTTGTGACCGATGGCCAGGGCGGTGTTGGCGGCGGCGATGGTAATGGTGGCGATAGCGAGAACGGACAGGGCTCGGATAGGCTTCGACATGATTCGGGTTTCCCATGGTTAGGAGTCTGGTGTGTTGTTCGGTCGCGGCCGAGTCGCGTCGGCCGGCGTCCCTCTACCAGATACATGTCCCAAACGGTGGTTGACCCCACACCCAATCGAAAAAAACCGCGGAAAGTTTTTCTGCCCGCTATTTCAGGGGTTTTCGCTGCCGGTCGGAGCCGGGGGTCCTAGAAGACCGCCCGCAGTCGCAGTCCGAAGAAGGCCAACAGATCGACCGAGGGATTGATAGCCGGATCGGCAATCACCTGGATGTCGGGCGTGATGGCCAGCCCTTGCGTGAGTTGGAAGCGATAGAACAACTCACTGGTGAACTGATCGCGGAGGCTGCTATCGGCCGGTTGTCCCCAACTGATACCGATGCCGGCGACGTCTTTGTTTTCACGCAGCAGACCGATTCCGGTGCTGAAGGTCGTCTGCATAAGGGCCGCGTCACCGTCAGAATAGCCGCAACGGAAGAAGGGTAGCCAGCGATCGTCGATGAAGGTCTGAGCCGTGAAAGCGATTCCCCAGCCCTCGGGCGTTCCCGCCAGAGCTCGGTCGTCGCTGTGCCACAGCGTCACATGGGTGTTTTCGACAAACAGCCGATCCTGAGAAGTTGTGGCCCCAAACTCGAAGTAGCTGAAGTATTCCGAGTCGTCGAAGAAGGTATTGAACCCTGCATGGGTTGGCTGCCCATTGGCATCGCTGACGCCGGCCTGCATGTAGAGATGGTCGGTCAGCATGGCGCCCATGGCTGCACCGAGACCCTGATTGGGAACGGCGATCGTGGGGTTCGTCGAGAAGGCGAGATTCAAGAAATGGGTTAGTGGATTAATCATTCCGTAGACATCGACGAAGTCAGTTACATCGATACGCCCGACGGCCAGGGCGAGTTGTCTATCGAAGAAATATTGTTTCCAGTAGAGGTTCGTAACAGAAAAGCTGAATTCGCTAAAGAAGGTGCCGGTGGGGAGGATCGACCCAGCTTCAAACCCCAGATCAAAGGGAGTGATGGCGCTACCGATCTTGTGGCGGTCTTCCGCTTTGAAGACGAGCAGTCCCTCATTCTTCAGGCAAGGGAAAGGTTCCCACTGACCGTAGATCCTCACCAGTCCACTGGCGGCATTCGTTTCTCCAAGACTGGCGGTGGCCTCCTGGTAGAGGATCGACTCGTCGATGTTGAACTGCCGGCCATGGCAATCGTTGAGGTTGGTTTTCAGCTGGTACCACGGCTGGAAGAAATCATTGAGTCGTTGCAGACGATACTCGGGCGCAATGCTAGCATCCTCGGCAAGTTGGCCAGCAACGCTGCTGGGGCCGCCCAACTGGGGAATATCCTCGTAAACCGCTTCCGCGGTATTGGTCGAGGTGGTGGGTTGCTCCAATGAATCTTGCTGAGCTATGCCATGAGGTAGGTGCACCAGCCAGATGAAGGCGATGAGGCAAGGGGCTGCTAGCAGCGGCTTTCGGATCGGAGCTCCCATTCCACTATCGTCGGATCGTGGATGAGCCGAGAGTGAGCCAACCGCCTTCACAACAGATTAGGCAATATGATCCGTCACTCGCCCCGATCGCTAGCATCCTGCTCGTTGTGAGAGGTGCCTGAATGAACGACGATTTGATCGGCTGAGATGGCATAAGCACTCTCGAGATGGACCAAGCCCGTAGCGCGAACAAGCTGACTTTGTATCTTCTTTGCTTCGATTCGTCCTGTTACGGTGGCCGCCGCGAAACGATTATCGACGGCTAATCCACCACTCACACTGACATAGACCAGTTGATTGGGTGGCGGCGGAGACAACTGGCTGCAAGTCGGGACATCCGGCATGAGGAGGAACTCCGTGTGCAAGCCGTTCTCTTCTCGTACGGGGATCACGTAGCCTGAAATCTCAATCGACTTTCCGATCAGGTCCTGTTGCACGGTCGTGGCTTGCATCTCGCTAATCCGAGCAACGTGGCGGCGCTGCGCCAGCAGCCAATCGATATCGAGGCCGTCTTGGCGTAGCGAACTCTCGATCTTGGCAGCCTCCGCTGCCGCGGCACTATCTCGCTCGATTTTCTCGTTCGCGATCAAGCGACGAATGCGGGCTACCTGGCTCAACTGATCGAGTGGTCGGTCGGTTAGCTCTTCAAACGGATTCGGAATGGATCCTTTTTGGGCCAGGTCGGTCCACGAGACGACTTGGGCCTCATCGGCTCTGGAGGGCTCCGCGGTCGTGGCGGCAAGCATAGTGAAGTACGCCAGAGAGGCCGCGATGGCAGGGACGAAGAACTTGTACATGGTGGGGTGTCCTCATCAGACGGTTAAAAATCACCAGGTGAGAAACTGTTTGGTGTGAAGGTAAGCAAGTCAGAAGCCGGCTACTCGCCGAGTTCGTTCTTGTAGACTTTGCCACCCTTCATGATCAACTTGAGGTGCTCTTTCGGTTTGGTGACGACCATGATGTCCTCGAGCGGATTGCTGTTGTAGATGAGCATGTCGGCCCAGGCGCCGTCCTTGACCACCCCCAGGGGTGCAGCCCGGTAGGGATCGCGAGAATTCGCGTGGCGCAGCAACTCGGCGTTGGTGGAGGTTGCCATCTTGAGCTGTTCCAATGGCGTAAAGAACTTGTTGCGCATCTCAAATTCGTAGAGGATCGTATCGACCATCTGCGCCGCGGCATCGGTACCGAACCCCATCTTGACGCCGTGCTTCTTGGCTAACTTCATGACTTGTTCGTAACCGTCGAGAACGGCTCTGCCCTTGCGACGATTCTCTTCGGTGAACCAGGGTACATCCATCAGGCCGTAGGGCGAGGAGAGACTGCCGAGCCATACATCGTTCTCGGCCATCATCTTGATGACTTCCTCGCTGAGCAAATGTCCGTGCACAATGTCTTTGACGCCGGCGCGAATACAACGCTTTACCGATTCGTCGTTATAGGCGTGGGCACAGACGTACGTGTCGTAATCGGCGGCGGCTTCGACAGCGGCACGCATTTCCGCTTCGGAATAACCGACGCTTTCGAGAGGGTCTTTGAGGGAGGCTACGCCGCCCCCGGCCATGATCTTGATTTGGGCCGCTCCATTGGCCAGAGCCAGGCGAGTAGCTTTGCGGACTTCCGCCGGACCGTCGGCCAGTGTGGTCAGTCCCACGGCAGACATCCATGCGGGACCGCTGCCTGGATAGTCCTTCGTCTGGTGCGGCGTGTGACCGCCCCAGTCGCCGTGGCCTGAAGTACAGCTAACCAGTGCGCCACAGGAATAGATGCGCGGACCGTCCACAATGCCTGCGTCAATCGCTCGGCCGAGTTCTACCGATGGCCCGCCGGTGTCACGTATGGTCGTGACACCCATCTGGAGCATGATCATGCCTTGCGGGATGGCGTTATAGGCCGGGGTATAGGGAAGCTGATTGGTCATGATGTCCTGAGGGCTACTCCCTTTGGACAGCATGATGTGTTGATGAGAATCGATCAGGCCGGGGATCAGATAGCCTCCTTGGCCGTCGATGACATTTACTTTGACCGAGACCTTGACCTTTTCCCCCTTCTCATCAGCGATTGCGAGTTTCAGGAAATTGCCCGTGGCGGTTCCACCGGCCACCTTTTTCGATGTCTTGCGAACGGCATCGACCTCGTACTCGCCTCCCGTCGGAATATTTTTGGCGACTTTCTTGATCTTGTCTCCGACGACGAGGACATCGGTCTCTTCCTTAAACTCATCGCTGGTGCCGTCCCAGACGTGGACGTTCTTAATGACGGTAACTTTGGGAATCTCAGATACCGTTTCTTCGGCGAGGAGATTTGTCGGGGAGGCCAGTGCGAAGATTGCCCAGGCGACTGTCAAGACGATGAAACGGTTTGCTAGAAATCGCATGTTAAGTTCTCCCAAGGTGTCCGGACCCGTGTTGATCCAAGTGTCGATACAGTGCCGATGCGGTGTTTGAGTTCGATGTATCTCATGAGGCCAAGAATCTCCGCCTCGTCCGATTGCGATCAGTTTGCCGCGCTCTCGGTCTGCATATGAACATCGCGCTGCGGGAAGGGGATGCTGATCCCTTCGGCGTCGAAGCGTTCTTTGACTTGGCGGGTAACATCCCAGTGGACCTGCCAGTAATTCCTCGTCTTAACCCAAGGTCGGCAGAAAAGATTGACCGAGGAGTCGGCCAGTTCGTCGACGTGGACCGTGAGTGCCGGCTCGTCGAGGACCAACTCGTGCGCCCCGGCCACTTCCCGCAGCACCTCGCTGGCGTGCTGGATGTTGTCGCCATACCCGATGCCGAACACCAGGTCGACCCGGCGGATGTCGCGACCGGTGAAGTTGGTGATCGTGTCGCCCCAGGCCTTCTTGTTGGGAATGACCAGGACTTTGTTATCCAAGGTCAGCAGGGTCGTCGAAACCAGGCTCATCTCCTTCACCGTGCCTTCGACGCCCGACACGTTGACGTAGTCGTCGACATCGAAAGGTCGATAGACCATGATCATCAGTCCGCTGGCAAAGCTGCCGAGCGTTTCTTGTAGCGCGAAGCCGACGATAAAGCCGCCGGCACCCAGCGCCGCCATCATGGGACCGATTTCGACTCCCATGGCGGCCAGCGCCATGAGCACTCCGATCACCAGCACGATGCCGCCGGTCGTGCGGCGAGCGAAATTCTCCAGCAGCCCGGAGGCGCGGGGGTGTCGAGCCAAGGCCCGCGCGGTGAGACTGCCGGCAAACTTGGAAATGATCCAAAACACCAGCAGGATCATGACCGCGACGCCGAGACGCTTGAGCCAAAGCACACCGCCGTCATCGCGACCGATCCAGTTGCGGGCTGTGGCGATCATGGCCGCCCAGCGCGAGGTGGCGTCGGTGGCCTCGCCGATGTCGCTGACTGCCGCGATGAACTGTTCCGCATCTTGGACATCGCCCCCCTTGGCCTTGAGGGCGTCGACGACGACCGTGGCCCGTTCGACCAGATCGGTCTCGGCGGTTCGCAACTCGACCAGCGTTGCTGTCAGGGCGTCGTTCGATTCGTTCTCGGCCAGGGCCTTGATCTTTAGTTCGGTCTCGCCGACTTCGCGAATCTTCTTGCGCAGCAGCTCCAGCCAGCCAGAGAGTTCGACTTCCAGCTCTTCGCGGGTGAGCGGACGCAGGCGAACCTGCAGACGATCGACGTCGATTTTCTCGTCGCCGGTCGTGACGGACGAGTCGGCGGATTTCGTCGTGGATGGTTCACCGGCCTCCGCGGCGCGGGCGGCCGGTAGACAAATGGCACAGGTGAAGGCGACAAAGAGCGCGGTCGCGCCGAGGCGATACCATGAACCACGGGCCATGCGATGAAGCGACATGCCGGTCCTCCAGGTGATTACGTCGATTGATCAACAAGCGGTCGACTCGGGGAGCCGCGCCGGCTAGGCCATGCTTTGGCCTGGGGTCGAGGGAGCGGTCGTTCCGGCGGGCATTTTCTGCATGCTGCGGATGGTGGAGGCCACGGCGATCATCGAGACGCCGGTCACGATCAGGTCGACTCCCACCAGGATGCCAACGGCCCACAGTCCTGAGAGGGGCCACTGCTGCCAGATCATTAGGCCGAGTAACAGGCCGATGACGCCGCTGAACAGCATGAACACCCAACCCGAGGCGGGACGGTAGCTGAACGAGGCGATGATTTTCCAGACCCCTTCGACGACAAAGAAGATCGCCATCAGCAGAGCCAGGAACGTCAAGCTGAGCAGCGTATGGCCAAGGACGCCGATGCCGCAGAGCGCCGCCAGGATGCCGAGAATGATCGGTGGCAATTTGTGGGTGAAACCTTCGACCTTGAGTCCCGAGACGATTTGCACGATGCCGGCCACGAGCAGCACGGCACCAATGACGTAGACGACCGCGGCGCCGGCCACGGCGGGCGTGCCGATGGCCAACACTCCGAAGACGATCAGCACGATTCCCATTAAGGTCAGTGACGCCGTGTTGGGTTTAGCAGACTCGGACATGACGTGTCTCCCATGACTGAAGGAATACGCCCCAAAGAGTCCCCACGAATTAATACGGAACGGGTTGAATCGACGCTCCCTGTCCGGCCCATACCGATCGACGCCAGGCGCGACGCCACCGCCAACCCAACAGACCGGGACGAGCGTAAACGGCCGTGGGGGCATAGTAGGTCGTCTGCGGCGCGTAATACGTCACCGTAGGAGCCGGCGCATAGTAGGTCGTTTGTGGCGCGTAATACGTGACCGTAGGGGCCGGCGCATAGTAAGTGACCGTGGGAGCGGGCGCGTAGTAGGTGACGGTCGGCTCACAACACTGGGCGGATGCCTGTACTGAGAAAGCGGCCGACAGTACGAACAGGAGCGAGAGACTGACGAGGGTTCGCATACGAGTATCCTTTCATGAGAGTGGTGGATTGATGACTTGGTTCGAATTCACTTGGCATCACAGAGCAGTATTCGAGAGGAGGCGAGTTAGCAGAAAATAAAGCAGCCCCAATGCCGACGTGGCACCGAGGGCCCAGAGCGTTTGCCTCGATGTCCGGGGAACGGGCAGGGCGCGATGCCGGCGGGCGATCTTCTCCACAGCCCGGACAGCGCGAGTGTGACTGGCACCTGTTTCTTCTTCATACGTGCGAACTGCCGCTTGCATTCCGTCGCAGCGCAACAGTAGCAGCACGAGATCGTCGAGCCTGTCGACCATCGCAGCACTCCTAAATGTTACGCGCATTCACGAAGTGCCCCACCTCGGGCGCTGGTTTCGCGGTTGAACAAGTCGATAAGGGTTCCAGGGCGTTGCGTGGCCCTCCCTCGATAAGTCTCACTGGGTGCTCTGTCCCTCCTGTGGTTCTTCCAGTCGGACCAGCAGCCACTGCTGGGTCTGGCCGTCGGCGAAATGAACCAGGGCCGCGGCTGTGTCCTCGGTCAAATTGGAAATGCCGGTCTCCATGATCGGCCATTGCTTGCCTTCGATACCCCAGGCGGTGCGTTGGGTCTTCTGATCGACCATGCCAATGACCGGCTGGCTGCTGTCGGTGGTCGTGTTCTGGAAGGTGCCAGCCACGACTCCTTGCTTGTTGATGGCCAGCTGAACGAACATCGTGGGTGGCGGTCCGGAGGCCTGGCCGTCTTGCGTGATGGCGAAGACGCCCAGGGTTAGCCACTCGGCGTTGTCGTCGACTTCAGGTCCGCCCTCAGCGATCGTCTGCGCTTGTTCGGCGTATTCATCGCTGGTGGCGACCGCCTCATCGCCGTAGTAGACTTCGTCCCCTTCGTAGTAGATGTTGTCACCATAGTTGTAGCTGACATCATCGCTGTAACCCCAAGGCAGGAAGCCGGTGATCAATCCCCAGGTGGCCCAGCGATAGGGGCGATTCCAGCGCCAGCGGGCTGCGTGAGGATGGTCGCGCCAAAAGTCGTATCGCGGATGGTTATCGCGAAACTGGTTGCGGACCTCGTCGCGCCGGTTCTGACGCTGCTCGGTGCGCTGGCCGCGATTCTCGATGCGGTCGGGACGACTGCCGACACGATCGGCTCGATTGGAGGCGCGATTGGAGGCTCGGTCACGAGCCGCTTCGGAACCGGGACGCTGTCCGGTGCCTGGTCGAGCGCCCTCACCTGGACGTTGGGCAGGTAGCTGGCCCGCCGCCGGTCGGTCGCCCGCTTGTGAGTTTCGCAAGAACTCGCCCGCCGCTCCGCCTGCCACGGCTCCACCCACCGCGGCGCCCGTACCGGGTCGCGTGCTCGGTCGGCCCGGATCGAGAAAATTCTGCACATCTCGATTCGAGGGTCGCTGTCCGGTGCTGGGTCGCTGTCCTGCGCCGGGTCGCTGTCCTGCGCCGGGTCGCTGTCCCGTGCTGGGTCGCTGTCCCGTGCTGGGTCGCTGTCCCGTGCTGGGTCGCTGTCCGGTACTGGGTCGCTGTCCGGTACTGGGTCGCTGTCCGGTGCTGGGTCGCTGTCCGGTGCTGGGTCGCTGTCCGGTGCTGGGTCGACTGCTTGGGCGGGATGTCGATCGACTGGCCGAAGGCGTGCGGCTATGCGAGGAGCGAGACGCACCGCCACCACGTGAACCTCCGCCGCCGCCACGCCCGCCACCACCTCCGCGGCGAGCTTCCAGATCGTTGGCAATGACGAGAAAGACAGTACAGGCAACCGCCAAGCAGAAGGCGAGTTTCTTCATGATGGGTTCCTCTCATGTAATTCGACGATGTCGAAGATTTCAATTAAATCGGTGGGTTGTTCAGTAATCGATCCGAAGGAGCTGGAACGAAACAACTCGATCGGTCCGAGGGCGGTCAACGGTGTCATGCGTTTGTTGCAATTCTATTGCGTCCCTTGTTCCCCCTCCGGTTCTTCAAGCCGGGTCATGTCCCACTGCTGGGTTTGACCGTCGGCAAAGTGGAGCAACGCGGAAGCGTCGTCTTTTGTCAGATTGGCGATGCCGGTCTCCATAATTGGCGAGGTCTTTCCGGTGACGACCCAGGCGGCACGTTGGCTCGCCTGATCGACCATGCCTTCGACCGAGTTCGTCTTGTCGGTGGCCGTGTTGTGCACGGTCCCGGCGATGACGCCCTGCTTACTGACAGCCAGCTGCAGGTAGATCGTCGGTTGAACTTGCTGGTCGACTTGCGTGAGGGCGAACACCCCCAGCGACATCCAGTCACCTTCGTCGGGTGCGACTTCCGGCGCACTGGTGGCAATGGTCTCGGCCTGCTGTGCGTATTCCTCCGCCGTGCAGACCGGTTCGTCACCGTAGTAAACCTGGCCGTTGTCGTAGTAGACATTGTCGCCGTAGTTGTAGTAGACCGGTTGGCTCCAGCCCCACGGGAACCAGCTGGTTACCGCACCCCAAGTGGCCCAACGATAGGGACGATTCCAGCGATAGCGGGCATAGTTCGGGTGTCCCTTCCAGAAGTCCCAGCGCGGCGGGCGATCGGGCCGGTTTGGTCGATCGGGCCGGTTTGGTCTGTCGGGGCGATCCGGTCTATCTGGCCGATCGGGTCTGTCAGGTCTGTCGGGGCGATCCGGTCTATCAGGACGATCGGGGCGGCCACCTTCAGGACGATCAGGTCGGCCTGGGCGGTCGGGTCTGCCAGGACGATCACCGTCGCCAGGTCGGTTTGGCCGATCGGGTCTGCCGGGTCGATCTCCGTCACCGGGGCGGTTTGGTCGGCCGGGGCGGTCACCATCTCCAGGTCGGTTCGGTCGGTCGGGTCTGCCAGGACGATCACCACCGCCAGGTCTTCCGGGTCGATTACCATCTCCGGGACCTCCCGGACGATTCCCGGGGGCGGGTAGGGTACTTGGACGATCGCCTCCTCCGGGCTGTGCCGGTCGCGTGGATGGTCTTTGGCCAGTGCTCGGCCGATTCTGCAAGAAGTCGGCGACTGCCGCGCCGCCCACACCGGCCGCCGCGCCGGCGGCGAAATCGCGACCCCGATTGGGACCTTGGCCGGGTCGCTGACCGGAGCCGGGGCGCTGTCCCGCACCAGGGCGCTGACCGTAACCGGGTCGTTGGCCAGCACCAGGACGTTGGCCTGGTCGCGTGGAAGGACGATTGATGTCGAGGAAGTTATTCAGATCGCGCTGACTTGGGCGATGTCCGGTTGTGGGCCGACTTCCGGGCCGACTTCCGGGTCGCGTGGACGGTCGATTGGAAGGACGGCTCGACGGCGGACGCGAGGGACGATTCGACGGTCGTGTCGATGGCCGACTGGAAGGCCGCGAAGATGGTCTTGAAGAGGGTCGGCTGGATGGCCGAGAAGAAGGTCGCGAATGGCTTCGAGAAGAGGGTCGGCTCATCGAAGGGGAACGACCGCGTGACATACTGCTGCGGCCTCCGCCTCCTCGACCTCCACCTCCGCCACCTCGGCCGCCGCCACCACCCCGACGGGCGAGTACATCTTCAAATGACCACAACGCCGTCGTCGTCAGGCAGAGCAGGATAATGGCGAAACGTTTCATGATGCACCTTGTTGCGATGGGGTGGTTTGGATGTTGGGCGAAACCGAGGTCGGGTTTGCTTGGCGCTACTCGCGCACAATAACCACCTCATCAATGTTGGGCATCACTTCTCCATCGACCACGCGATTGATTCTTTGCCAGCCGAAGCTATCGTCGTCGATCGGTCGCAGGACGGTGGTGGCGGAACCGCGCCGTCCGTCGGCCAGCGTCGCCATGGTATTGACGACCCAGCGATCGCCGCGACGTTCCCAGGTGCCCTGGGAGAAACTGCCGTCGGAGTCAAACACCCACGATCGAATTTGCTTGTTGGCCGCGTCCCAGCCGACGAATTGCATTCCGGTCAGATCGACACGTTCTCCCACCGTGGCGGTGAAGGTGCGAACCATGAAGTTTTTGTGGCGCGTCCACTGGCAGGTTGTCTTGATGACGCTACCACCCTCGGCATCGACCCAGTCGCCGACCATCCATTCCAGCTCTTTCAGCTGTTCGTAATTAGAGAGGGGCTCGACATCTTGTTCCTCGGTGGTGCGATCGATCAACCACTTGCCATCGCGACGGACGTAAACCACGCTGTAGCTCGTTTCGACCGGAGGCGTCTCGCCGCGCATCACCACGGCCATGCCGCGCTCGATGGCGACGTTGGGCGATACGAATTCGATCGAATCGGTGCTGACTTCAAGCTTGGTAGTGCTGTCCGCCTCGAAGAGTCCCTCGAAGTCGGCCTGGAGCGCTTCGCGACCGGTGATCTGCTCACCACTGTTGCGACTCGTGTAGACGCCTTCGGGCGACCAGAGGGCCGCCAGCGCTTTGGCATCCCGCGCGTTGAACGCCGTGACATACTCCACGATCGCTTTCTGAATGGCTTGCTTGTCTTCTTCTTGACCCGCCCAGACGGCGGTACTGGTGAACGACAGCCCGATCAAGATGGCGATAGCGCATGCGGATGTGATTTGCTTCATAGCTCTTGTCCTCCCCGTTCTGATTCGAACAGCAGATTGGTAGTGAGACCGGTTTCAGTACCCGATCCGTGGGTGGGAAATCCCTGGAAGTGTGGTACCCATCGCTTCCCTCGATGAAATACTTTGTTCAGTGTAGCCATTTAATTCAAAGAGAAAACACCCTTCCAAAGGATTATGTATGCGAATTTTTTGCGTGTCGGCGGGCCTCGATTCCTGGACGGACAGCTGGACGGATAATGGAAGCTTGCGCCATTGATGAAGGGTTCAGGAAGTGAGCCCCCGACGGCCGAGGATCAGCAGCCCCACTTGTCCAGCCGCCATCCAGAAGAGCAGCAGCGTGCTGGCAGCGGCAATCAGCAACAATTGTGAGCGAATCCGGGCGCTCCAGGCAGAGCTCTGCTCTCGCAAGGAGCCGACGCCCGTCTCGAATCTCTTGCCTAGTCCCGCCAGTTTGAGAAGCGAGCTGGCAATTCGCGAGGTGAGCGTATTGATTTTCTTGGCGGACTCTTCGCGATCGCTCTGTTGGCGAATCTCGATCAGGCCTTGCTGAACCTCCGCAAACAATACGGCGGCTGTCTCGATTTCCTGTTGGCCGGCGCGGAGCGAGGCGATGAGATCGCCCACGGTGCGGGAGTCGTCTTGGACGAATGCGGACGTCGAATCGAGCATCTCGAAGAGTTGTTCGACCAGCTCCATGCTCGACCGCATAAAGCCGACCCAGGCTTGAATCTGTGCCAGTCCCGCGCGAATATTCCGCTCGATCTCGTCGATATCGGCCGCTTCTTCGGGGGCGATATCCTGTCGATCGGCGACCCACTGTTGAACTCGATGATCGAGATTGTCGAGCGACTGGCGAACGCCGCCGATTCGCTGATTTGTCAGCCCTGCGCGGTTTTCCACGCGCAACAGTGCGGCCTCCGCGCGATCAAACGTTTTCTCGACCGTTTGATCGAGGCGTTGGCGAACGTTCCAGACGAAGGCGATGGCGATCAAACAGATGACGACGCCCAGCCCTCCGACGATTATACAAAGCCAGCACCAGAGACGAGATTTGCTTTGCACCGTGACTTTCCTTTGCAAAAAAAGTTAGCGGGCGCCCCGCTGCTCACGTCTTTCTGCATGTTAACATAAGGGCCGGAGTGTGATTGGCAAACTTTACCCGCGCGGAGATTGGCCGCCGCGGCGCTGATTGGTTAGCATTCGACGATCTTCCTTCTTCGCGAAGACTTCGCCCCTTGTGAAAACTTCGCCGAGAAGACGAACCCGAGCGAGCCCCAGGAATTTTGCCTCAGGCAGATTAACCGCCGCGAGTCTCACGATGCACATCAACATTACCGTTCTCAGTCTGATCATCACGGGCTTTGAGATTCTGGGAATTCTGACGGCCATTCACGCCATCATGACGGTGCGTACTCCGCAGGGGGCCATCGCCTGGTTCTTCCCGCTCGTGCTGTTTCCTTTTTTGGCGCTGCCTCTGTATTGGATCTTCGGGCGCAATCGATTTCAGGGCTATTTACAACCGCGCCGGGCTGGCGAAACCGAAGTCCACCGGATTGTGAGCGAAGCGCTCGATGAGTATCGTCGCGACTTTGGTGCGCAGCTGACCGGGGCGGCCGCCCGTTTTGAGGTCTGTGAGAAGCTGGCCGGATTACCGTTCGTGTCGGGCAACAAGCTACGGCTGCTCATCGATGGCCAAGAGACATTCGACGCCATTTTTGAGGGCATCGAATCGGCGAAGGAATATGTCTTCGTCGAATTCTTCATTATTCACGATGACGAATTGGGCCGCGAATTCAAACGACGACTGGTGGACAAAGCCCGCGAAGGTGTTCGCGTGTCGTTGATTTACGACGCGGTCGGATCGCACTCTCTACCTGGTTCGTACATACGCGATTTGACGGAGGCCGGGGTGGAGGTGTTGTCGTTTCGCACAACACGGGGTTGGAAGAATCGCTTTCAACTCAATTTTCGCAACCATCGCAAGATCGTGGTCATCGATGGCAAGCGGGCTTTCGTCGGCGGTCTGAATGTGGGTGACGAGTATATGGGCCGTAGCGAGAAGTTCGGGCCCTGGCGCGATACACACATGGAGATTGTTGGCCCGGCGGTCAGCGGGGTGCAGCTTGCCTTTGCCGAAGACTGGCACTGGTCTTCCAGTGGTCGACATCTGGAAGCGAATTGGGAGGCGGAGCGAGCCGCTGATCCGGGCCAGGATGTGCTGGTTTTGCCGACCGGCCCGGCGGATGAGCTGGAGTCGTGTGGCCTGGCGTTCTTGCATTTCATTCAGGCTGCCCGCGAGCGGATTTGGATCGCCAGCCCGTACTTTGTGCCGGAGAACGACATCATGGCGGCGCTCAAACTGGCGGCGCTGCGGGGTGTCGATGTTCGCATCATGCTGCCCAACAAGGCGGATCATCTGCTGGTTTATCTATCGTCATTTTCTTTTATCGCGACTTCCGAGCTGGGGGGGGTGAAGTTTTACCGCTACGAACCGGGGTTCCTACACCAGAAAGCGGTGCTGGTCGATGACGACTTCTCGGCCATTGGGACGGCCAATTTCGATAACCGCTCGTTTCGTTTGAACTTCGAGATTACGATCTGCGCGGCCGATGAGGCGTTTGCCACCGATGTCGAAGCGATGTTGGCTCGCGACTTTGACAACTGCCGGCTCGTGACGTCGGGAGAACTACATCGCCGCTCGTTCTGGTTCCGCCTGGCGGTGAAGGCCTCGCGGTTGATGGCTCCCTTGCAATAGACGTTCCGTTGACACGTTCTGTTGACAGGGAACGTCAAGGCCGCGGAGCGTGCGAAAATTGCACACGAATAGTTGGAGCTGGCCACGAGTCGACGCTATAGTGAAACCAAGTGGCGATTCGCCGCGCGGTCGGCCTCGCTCTCGGGGACGGCACCGCCGCGTCTCGCGACGGAGCCATTTTATTGGATCGCCTGTTCATGACGATCGATTGTCTTTTCTAGACAGACCTGACGTGCTGAGGAGTAAAGCCATGTCCAAGAACACCTTCTTCGTTGCTCTGGGGATTTTGATCACGTTCGCTGGCGGCGCTGCGCAGGCGGTGGCGGAAGACGAGATCATTCATGATGCCGAGTACTATGTGCTGGAAGCCCAGAACGGAGAGCGCTGGGCGGCCGAGGATAAAACGCTCGACGTCAAGTTGGCGGCCATGAAGGAGAAGTATGGTCGTCCGCCGAACATCGTTTACATCCTCTGGGACGATATGACCTTTGGCGCGGTCGGCTTTCCCGCTTTGCAAAAGAACTTTGGGTTCGAGACACCCAACCTCAATCAGATGGCGGCCAATGGGATTAACTTTACCCGCATGTACACCGAGCCTTCGTGCACGCCGACCCGCGTGGCTTTTCTTACCGGGCGACATCCGGTGCGCTGCGGTATGGGCGAGGTTGGCATGCCGCACGAAATGGCCGGACTTCGTAAAGATGAAGTGACGATTGCTGAAGTGTTGTCGAAGGCGGGCTACGCGACGGCCCATTTTGGCAAGGGCCACCTGGGCGATATCGAGGAGAGCTATCCGCACAATCAAGGTTTCGACGAAGCCCTGTTCACGCCGATGAATCAAATCGTTTCGCAATGGAATCAGACGGGCGACGCCGTGGGCGCGGCGCGCGGTTTCTGGCCGGAAAACTATCCTCGCGATCCTTACAAACTCGATCGGCCGGGGCTGTTGCCTACGGGATTGGTAATGGCCATCGAGGGTCGCCGCGGCGAGATGGGCAAAGAATGGAAGACGCCGACGGTCGAGGCCTACAACGAGATGGACCCCGAGTGCGAAAAGCGGACACTGGAGTTCATTCGCAAAAACGCCAAGGCCGACAAGCCGTTCTTCGTTCAGTACTGGCCGAATCTGCTGGCCTTGATCAAGGCGTATCCGCAGAAGAAGACGCAAGCCGGCACCATGGTTTCCGAGGAGATGCAGGCTCTGGATGCCTTCATGGCAGAGTTGAAAAAGGAACTCGAGTCGTTGGGTATCGCCGAGAATACGCTGGTTGTCGCCATGGCCGATAACGGTCCGATGGTTCATAGCCCGCCACCGCAGTTCGGTATGTTGAGTCTGATGTATCGCGGTGGGAAGGGAGATTTCCTCGAGGGGGGTGTCCGTGTGCCGGCGTTCGCGGTGTGGCCCGGCGTGATTGAGAAAGGTCAATCGGTCGGCGACATCATTCACGTGACCGATCTCTATACCACCTTTGCGCGACTTGCCGGTGCCACCGAGTATATTCCGACCGATCGGGTGATTGACGGTATCGATCAGACGGCGCTCTTGATGAACGGCGACACCCACAGCCGCCGCGACTATGTCTTCATCTATGCGGGGCATGCGCTGGGAGCGACCGTGAAGGGCCGCTACAAACGCCATTGGCTGGGGGCGGGTGAAGCGGCCGCCTCAGGCATGCCCGAGGCGTATTACGATCTCTATTCCGATACGCGTGAAGACAACCCGATGTTGATTCCCCTGATTCATACCCAGGGGCAATTTAACCGCATGCGGGCGCGTCACGAGTTGATGAAGAAGAAGTACCCGGATAAGAAGAAGGCCTACGGCATCCCGTATACGGGCATTTCCAACGCCCGACCGGAGACCAAGGCCATCGCCGACGAAATGCGTCGGTCGATGAAGAACATGCCGTTCAATATCCAGGAGTACATCGAGTTCGAGATTCCCGGCTCGAAGGCCGATCCCGACTTCGGCAAATAGGCGAGCCGCGGAACTCAACTTTGCCCCGCGCCAGCCGATCGACGTGCGATCGACTCGGCTCTGGTTCGATCTGGACCGTTGACACCCAGGAGTGTGGGCCGCTGCGCCGCCGGGCATGCTCGGAATCTTCTCTGACCTTGCGGTATCCCGCAGAATCTCCCCGGCAACGAGCCCGCAGGTGCCTTCTTTGGGGCTATTGGTTAAATGTGCAGCCTGGGTAGATTATTCTATGTATAATAAATGGATGAGTTGCGATGATCCCCTTGTTGTAGGGGTTCGCAATCATCACGGAGCCGAGTTGCCCGGGAGAAATCGGGCCAGATAGAGGCGTCTTGAGCCGGGTTGAGAAAGAACGACGAGACAATGGATTCCATACTGCTTGCTTATATCGGTCCCGAGGTTCTATTGCCGCTGATGTCGGTACTGGCTGCCATTTTTGGCGGGCTGCTGATCGGTTGGCGGTGGATTGTGGCCTTTGTCGGAAAGGGCGGCCGATTCTTGTCCAAGCGACCCGCAAAAGAGAGCGGCACCAAAGCGGTGACGCAACACGAGGTGGAAGACTAGTTGGCCGCTCGCGGCCCAGGAAGCGGGGGGTGCCGATTGCGCGTGGCCCGCACTCTGCTTGTTCTGACACCTCATTAAGGCACGCATGCGATTCAAGGATTTCTTGATACTGGGGTTATGGTGGGGCGTCGTCGCCGGGTTCCTGGAAATTGCCAAGTGCAAGTTTTCGGGTGTGAGACAACTGCGGCCCATGGTCTCGGTGGATGAGCATCTGTGGTGGCTGGCGCCACTCGGTAACGCCGTGGTGTTCATGGCGATTGGTTGTCTGCTCTATCTCGCGCGGATCCTATTTCCGCGTCTGCTAACGCTGCGACGGTCGATCGCCGTGTTTTTCTTCTTGGCTTGTTTGAATGTGCTGCTGATGGCCGACCGGCTGGCGGCGATCGCCGTTGTGATCTTGTCGATGGGACTGGCCAAGGTCGCGACTGACATCATCTTCTGTTCCGCGGACGGACGGTTCGCCGCGATTGGTCGCCTCTGTCGGCGGATCATCGGTGTCCGCGAAGTAACACCGCTTGCGAGTCAAACGACCGGCTCCCACACCGCCACCGATCATTCCCCAGCCACGGCTGACTCACCAGGAGAGGTTGTTGATCAAGCCGAGGCGGTCGATGCGAACACCACCCCGGATTACGAAGTCGATCGTCGCACGGCGCTGGTGACCGCGGCGGCGGCCCTGGGAGCGCCGCTGATCGGCGTCAATGTTTGGAATCGACTGGGGCAGGGTGAGCAAGCGGCGGCTGCTTCGGCGGCAAACGGGGAGGCACCCAAATCGAAACAACCCAACGTGCTGCTGGTGGTGCTCGATACGGTTCGTGCGCGAAACTTGAGTCTGTACGGTTACGAGCGCGAGACAACGCCGCATCTCGAGCGGTTCGCCAAGCGCGGTATCTGTTACGACTGGGCGATTGCCGAAGCGCCTTGGACCTTGCCTTCCCACGCCTCGATGTTCTCGGGTCAGCATGCCCATGACTTATCGTGCGGCTACAAAGAGCCTCTCGACAGTGCGCATGCTACCTTGGCCGAGGAGCTCGCCCGGCAGGGCTACGCCACGTCGGGCTTCGTAGCCAATCTGGCGTACTGCGCCAAAGGCTGGGGTCTGGAGCGTGGCTTTGAGCACTACGACGACCTGTATCTCAACTTCGATCGCGTGTTGCAATCGTCGAATCTAGTCCGCGAAGTGACCGGCAACGAGTTGTTTCGCCAACTCAGCGGGATGACCGATTACCGTGCCCGTCCCAAGGCACCGCACATTACCGACCGATTTCTCCAGTGGCACGACAAGCATCAAGACCAGCCCTACTTTGCCTTTCTGAATTACTTTGATGCCCACGGACCTTATCTTCCGCCGGAGCCATTCGCTTCGAAGTTCGGCGCGACGCGGCCCCCGTTCTCGGTCCCGGTCGATCTTCGTCGTAAGTTGGCCAACAAGGAACCGGGTTGGCTCTCAAGGGAAGAAATCGATCTGGAGCGAAATGCCTACGACGGTTGTCTCGCCTATCTCGATCAGGACCTGGGCCGACTGTTCGATCAGCTGGCCGAACGCGGCACGCTCGACGATACGTTGGTGATCGTGGTCGGTGATCACGGGGAAGAATTCTCAGAGCATGGCTGCATGTGGCACGGAGCCTCGCTCTATCTCTCGTCGTTGCATGTTCCGCTGATCATGTCGCTGCCTGGGCGGTTGCCCGAGAATCAGCGCACCAAGACGCCGGTTAGCCTGCGGGATTTGCCGAGCACGGTCATGAGTGTGCTGGGTCTGCAAAGCGAAAGTCCCTTTCCCGGCACTTCCTTCGAGCAACCGGTGAGCGGCGCGCCCCAGTTTTCGAGTACCCGACAGGTGATTCGGCAGGCCCCTTGGTGGCCTTCTTCCCAGGGCGATATGCGTTCTGTCTGCCACTCGGAGTATCATTACATTCAGAATGGCGACGGCCGTGAAGAGCTTTATCACTATGTCGACGATCCGTTGGAAACCAAAAACCTGATCGCCGCGGTCGAGGGCCGGAGTATCGCCGCCGACTGTCGCCGTTTGCTCGAAGAATCTTCATCGTAAGGTCAGGATGCGAACATGGTTCTCGGTTCGATACTGTCGCAAACGGTCACGCTGCTGTTGATTGCCTTGGGAGTGGGCCTCGCTTTCTTGGTTGTCCAGGTCGTCATCTTCTCATGGCTCTGCAAATGGGCCGATCGCCAGACCGACGGGAACGCCTACTACGGGAGATCCCTGGGAGATCGGCGGCGATTCAAAAAGTCTCTCTCGCGACGTGCCAAGCTGGTTGCGCCCCTACTGTGGTTATTGAGCCGGGGGAACGCCGTATCGTTGGATCAGGCCAGCTTCGAGTATGAGAAGGTTTCCGGCCCCAAGGATTCCTGTTCCGAAGAGACGTACGCGCGGGCCGCGGCCTACGAACCCACGGCCGAGGACGTGTTTGTGGTCACGCCGATGAAGTGCGGCACAACCTGGATGCAGCACTTGGTCTATCAGATTCTCAATCGTGGCCGGGGCGACCTGGTCGAGTCGGGGCGGGCGCTGTATGGCGTTTCGCCTTGGATTGAAGCCCGCAAGAGCGTCTCAATGGAAGCTGCGCCGCGGGTCGGCAGCGCCTCGCCGCGACGGCTCATCAAGACGCACTTGCCGACGTCGCTTTGTCCTTATGATGCGGCGGCTCGGTACATTTACGTGGTGCGTCATCCGGTTTCTTGTTTCGCCAGTACGGTCGACTTCATTCGCACGAATCTGGGTCCGTTCGACATCCCGCTGGCCGACTTTGAAGCTTGGTTCTGTTCCGACAAGATGTGGTGGAGCAGTTGGCCGGAGCATGTCAGCGAATGGCAGACTTGGGCGCAAGAGCGCCCCAACGTGATGTTCGTTCGATTCGAGGACATGAAACGCGATCTCGACGCGGTCGCCAATCAGGTCGCTGAGTTCCTGGGCGAGGCGGAACTCTCTAACGAGGAGCGACAGCAGGTTGTTCGCCAATGCAGCTTCGCGTACATGCGGGACAACGCCGAGGCGTTCGAGATGAGCGTTCCCAATCTACTACAGTGCCATTCGTCGCTGTTCGTCAGCGGCAAGATCGATCGCCGCGACGACGTCCCGCCGGATGTGCAGGCGAGAATCTTGGCCTGGTGTCGCGCCGCGATGGAGGAGCGATTTGTCGCGCTGGAGCAGATCTATCGCGACGCAGCTGCTGGCATCCCAGAGGACAGGGCTCCCGCCTCGTCAAGGTCTTAGTCGCTCTCTTCTGGTTGATCTGTCTCATTTCCGCTACATCGATCGGCAAGGTCGCGAAACGAATCCGCGCGGAAATCTGAGAGACGTCCGACTTCTCTCATCGAGTTGCCGAGTTGAAGGCCCCCTGTCATTCAGAGTATAACGACAGCTAAGGCCCCGCTGGCAACGCTTGCCAGACCGTGGGTCGGGTCGGCCAATCCTCGAATGGCCGATCGGGGCGTATGGCAGATCGGGGAAATCGATTAATTTCACGTGGGCAAATTGCGAATGGGGCAGCCGGATCGCTAGAATATGGGGGCACGACGGTCCGCGAGAATTTCGCGTCGATTCAATTCTTTCGGGGGCGTTTCAGTTTTTCTTGGCATCTTTCCGTTGTAAGGAATAACCGCATGAGCAACGATACCGCGGCTGTGGACCTATCTCGCGAACGCGTTGACAGTTTCGCGCAACAGGTTGGCTCGATTCGTAACAGTCTTCACGAAGTCGTCGTCGGGCAGGACGAAACGATCGATCAACTCTTGATCTGTGCTTTGACGGGTTCTCATGCCTTGCTCGTGGGTGTGCCGGGTCTGGCCAAGACGCTGATGGTCAAGGCGCTCTCGTCCGCCTTCCATTGGAAGTTCGGTCGCATTCAATTCACGCCCGACCTGATGCCATCGGACATCACCGGTTACGAGTTGCTGGGCAGTTCGAACGGTTCTGATGGCCCCACGATGGTGTTCCGTCGCGGTCCGGTTTTCGCCAATCTGGTGCTGGCCGACGAGATCAATCGCGCTGCCCCCAAGACGCAGTCGGCGCTGCTGGAAGCGATGGCGGAAGGTCACGTCACCGTGGGCGGCGAGACCTATCACTTGGATGAACCTTTCTTAGTCGTCGCCACGCAAAACCCGATTGAACAAGAGGGAACGTATCCGCTTCCGGAAGCGCAGCTCGATCGTTTCATGATGGAGATTCATATCGGCTACCCGACACCGGAGCAAGAAGAAGCGATTGTAATGCTGACGACGGCTGGTGCCCCGGAGATGCCTTCGGCCGCTTTCGATCGCGAAATGTTCATTCAGCTGCGCGATCTGGCGATGTCGGTGCCGGTGCCCAAGAACGTGGCCAGTTACGCCGTGCGGTTTTGTGGTGCCAGTCGACCGGGCGAACCGTTGGCCAGCCAGTTCATCAAGGACTACGTCGCTTTTGGTGCCGGCCCGCGAGGATCGCAGAATCTGGTGCTGGCGGCCAAAGCGCGGGCGTTGTTGTTGGGTCGTACCGCGCCGACGGTCGAGGATATTCAGAACGTGGCGCCTCCGATCTTGCGTCATCGCATTGTGACGAATCACCGCGCGGTGGGCGACGGGCTGACATCGGACGACATTGTCGATCGGCTGTTGAAAGATATCTCCGACTGAGTGGGGCGGCCCACGCGAAGGCGACTGAAATAGACCATATCGCACAAGGGAGTTCTGGTGAGTACCGGTTTCGCAACATCGACCCGTCGCGATGCTCCGACCAGCAAGTTTCTCGATCTGCGCGCGCTGGCGGCCCTGGAGCAGAAACGCTTCACGACGCGACAGCGTATCGAAGGGGCCTATAGCGGTCGACATACCTCTCGACAGTTGGGCGGGGCAGGGGAGTTCGTCGACTATCGAGAGTATTCGGCGGGTGAAGACTTACGCCGGCTCGACTGGCGGGTATTGGCCCGCACCGGAAGAACCTACATCAAACTGTTTCAAGACGAAACGAATCTAGTCTGCACGATGCTCGTCGACGCCAGCCGATCGATGTTGATGGGCAGTCGCAGTAGCCGCGACACGAGCGGGTCGAAGTTGGAATACGCCCAATATCTGACAACCGCTTTGAGCCACATTATTACCTGCGGGCGAGATCAGGTTGGTCTGGCGACCGCCTCGGCGGGGCTGCAAGATTATCACGCGCCCGCCAGCACGCAAACCCACGCCACCTTGTTGCAGCAGGCGATTGAGAATATTGATACGGAACCGGAGTCGCGTCTTGACGAGGCGCTGGAGGAGCTGTTCCAGCGGAACTCGCGGCGGGGGGTCTTGCTGTTGGTCAGCGATTTCCTCCTCGACGATCTCCAGGCGCTATTTGCCAAGGTGCGACTGTTTCGACATCGACAGTGGGAAGTTGTCTGTCTGCATCTGGTCCATCCGGAGGAAGAGAGACTGCCCGAGGGCGCGGCCTATCGCTTTGACGGTCTGGAGAACGATGGCGTGGTCGCCTGTTCGCCGGCCGAAATTCGCGCCCTCTATCAAGAACAGTTTGAAAAGCATTTGAACGCGGTCCGCACCTTCGCGGTGGCGGCCGGCTGTGACTATCGTTTGGTTTCGACGGCGATTCCTTATCTGACCACGTTAAGCGGATTCTTGGTCGAACGCGCGGGGTAGCGACGCACGACATGAGCTTACTTAGTCCCATGGTGTTCTGGTTGGCGGTCGCGGCGGCGGCTGTTCCGCTGGCGGTTCACTTTCTGACCCGTCCGCGACCGGTCCGAATGCCATTTTCGACTGTGCGCTTCATTCGCGAGGCGGTCAAGCAGCGGCGCGCCCGAAATCGACTGCGCGACGCGATTATCCTGGCGCTGCGAACGTTGGCCATCTTGTTGTTGGGCTGGGCCATTGCTCGGCCTCTATTGGGTGAAAAGAAGCTCGTCTCGACGGCCGAAGAGGGCGCCACGGCCCGGGTCGTGCTGCTCGATGTCAGTCAAAGCATGGCCGCCGTCGATGGAGGGGTCGACGCCTTCCAGCGAGCCCGGGCGGCCGCCGGGCAGTACCTGGAATATCGCCCGGGACTGCGCGTCAATCTGATCGCCGCGGGTGCCTCGCCGCGAGCCGTGTTCGAGGCCCCGTCGACCAACGTGGAGTCGCTTCGCGAACAGCTTGCCGAGAGCCAGGTGCGACCGGAACGTCTGAATCTGTTGGCGGCGCTATCCGCCGCCGGTGATATGTTGGCCAAAATTCCCGGGACCAACGTGCGTCGTGAGCTGGTCATCATCAGCGACTTTCAACGATCGAACTGGGCGACCGCTAACTTTGCCTTGTTGCCGGATGATACGCTGATTCAATTGGAGTCGGTGGCGGCCGAGGAGCCGCCCGATAACTTGGCGGTGACGGGGGTCCAGGTTCAAGGTCGGCCGGCCGAAGGCCGCGAGGTGCTGCTGGAGGTCGAGGTCGGAAATTATGCGGCGGGCGCACGACGAGCCAAAGTCGAGGTGACACTCGGTGATACGGCCTACCAGCTCGAAGAGCTTTGCCCACCCCGCACGAAGACAACCATCTCGAAAGCGGTTACCGTTCCTCAAGCGGGTTGGCAGATGGGCACGGCACGCATCGCTCGCGCCGACGATGCGCTGGTGGCCGACAATGAGCGACCCTTTGTGTTGGACGTGCGGCCCGCGCCAACCTACGCTCTGATCACGCGGGAACCGGTCAGCAAGCGACCTTCTTCGACCTACTATCTCGAGCGGGCGTTGCTGCCCTATGGAGAAACGGCGGGGGGAGCCCGGGTCGAGCGCATGAGTCCCGCGCGCATGGACATGGAGATCCTGAGCAATGCCGAGTTGCTGGTGATCGATCATCCGGGTCGGCTGAAGTCGACGCAGATTGAGATGTTGGTGTCGCTACTCCGGCGAGGGCGAGCCGTCTTCTACGTCGCCTCGGAACTGGTCGACGCGACGAACCTGAAACTGCTGGCCGAAGCGGCCGGCGGAGGGTTGCAACCTCCGGTCGATCTGGTCCCACCCCCGCGCGGTAGTCTGCGACGCAATCTGTTCCTGGCGGACGTGAAGACCGATCGTGCTCCGTTTCAAGGGTTGGGCGATAAGTCCGGCGCGCTGCTGGCGCCACTCCGCTTTTCTGGCGGATTGGCGACCCAGCGAATCGAAGGCGCTCTCGATGACGACATTGTTGCGACCTATAGCGATCGCTCGACCTGCCTGTATGTCACTTCCTCGGAAGCGGGATCGCTGGCCGTTTTGAATGCCGATTTGGCGGCCTCGACGCTCCATTCGTCTTCGGCCTTCGCCATCCTGATTGAAGAACTGATCGAACACTTGCTGCAACAGAACCGCGGCGAAGGGGCGGCTGCCGGCGAGTTGCTCGTAAGACGACTGCCTCCGACGGCCCGGGCGGCTGCCAGTTTGAAGGTGGTGGATGCCGCCGGACAGGGTGTTAACTTCGGAGAATTGGTGGAAGAGGGCGATGGCATCGTATGGCGCTGGCCCGATGCGGGTCCCCCAGGCGTCTACCAGGTTCGTCGAGACGCCGAGGCGATTACCGCCGTGGCCGTGACGACACCCCCGGAGGAAAGTGATTTGCGGACACTCGATGCGGATGTTCTGACCGGTCGTTTGGCTGGAGAGCGGACGGTTCAATACAACTCGACGGTCGGCGACGATCAGCAGCGCGACGATACCTGGATCTGGTTCGCCGTGGCTTGTGTGCTGTGTATGTTGGGGGAGATTGTCGCGTTGAGAGTGTTTAACAGCTAAGTCGAGACGACGAGATAGAACGATAACCAACCGATCATGCAGAGCCTGATTCTTGATCCGCTGATTCCGACTGCTCTCTGGCTGGTGCTGGCCTTTGGTGGCGCCGGTCTGTTGACCTGGTACGCGCGGACCAGTCAGGCCAAGCTGAGTCGCGGACGCTGGCTAACGACGGTTTCGCTCATGGCAATCGCGCTCGTGCTTCCGCTGGCGATTCTGTTGAACCCGACCTGGTTGGAGACCATTCCGCCGCCGGCAGGCAAGCCGCTGCTAACGGTCTTTGTCGATGGCTCGGGCAGCATGGCCACCGCCGACGCGACCGCGTCGGATGATACCGCGACCGTCGACGACGGCCAGACCCGCTATCAGGCGGCCATTGGCATTGCCAAGGCGATGCAGCAGCTCGACGATCAATACGAGGTTCGCGTGCGGCGCTTCGATTCGACCAGTGCGACCACTTCCATCGGCGAACTCGAAACGAAGCAACCTGAGGGCAATCTTACCGACATCGATCGAGCGATCGAAGAAGTTCTGCACGAAGATCGACCCCAAGGCCAGGCGGTCCTGTTGCTCTCTGATGGAATTCACAATGCCGGGGGCAGCGCTAGGGCGATACTGAAGACGGCTTCCAAGGCGAAGGCGATCGCCACGCCGATCTTTTCCAAGACGATCGGTGGCAAGTCGGACGTGAAGAACTTGTCGATTCAGCCGCTCACTCCCCAGCAATTGACATTCGTCAGCCAGAAAGTGCCGGTCATCGCGGAATTGGCCCACCAAGGACTCTCAGGCAGGACGGTCGACGTGCGGCTGTTTCGCGATGATCAGCAGCTCGATCAGCAGCAGGTCGATCTCGACTCAACGGGTCGCACGGAAGTGCAGTTTCAAATCACCGAGGATGCCAACGGTTTGTATCGCTATCGCATGGAAGTCGCCCCGCTAGGTGAGGAAGTTACCCCGGCCGACAATCGCGCGACATTGCTAATGCGGGTTATCGATCAGCCGATTCGAGTCTTGTTGCTCGAGGGCAAGCCGTATTGGGACAGCAAATTCCTGATGCGCAAGCTGGCTGCCGATCCTTCGATTGAAATGGTCAGCGTTGTCCGGGTGGCCGATCAGCGACTCATGAAACGTACGCTCTACCGCGACGCGCCAGCTGGCGGAGACCCGGCCAGTCCGTCGGCCGAGGGTAAGCCCGAGGTGGACACCACTCTTGAAGATCCAGAAGCTGGCAGCCCTGCGGTCGAGCGATTGGAGCGGTGGGAAATTATCAACAATGCCGCCGACGTGCTGGCCGATGGCGAGGAACTAAGCCGGTATCAAATCGTCGTACTCGGTCGCGATGCGGAAGTCTTTCTGGGCGAAACGGCGGTCGACAATTTGCGCAACTGGATTTCCCGCGACGGCGGATCGTTGGTTTGCTCGCGGGGCGCACCGGCGGCGCAAATCAACGAGCGGCTTGGTCGCCTGATGCCGGTGCTTTGGACGCGCACCCGCGAGTCACGATTTCGAGTTGCCTTGACCGAAGCGGGTCGGGAGCTGCGGTGGTTGCCCGGACAACAGGCCCCCGCCGCCGCGGATCCGCTCGTTGGCATGCCCTCGCTCTCGACCGCCGAACAAGTCAAGAAGACAAAGCCATTGGCGATTGTGCTGGCCACGAGTGTCTCGAAAGATGGGACCTCCGCGCTGCCGGTCGTCTCTTATCAACAATATGGAACGGGTCGTGTGGTGGTGGTCGAGGGGGCCGGCATGTGGCGGTGGGCCTTCATGCCACCGAACTATGCCGATCAAGAAACCGTTTACGCCACGCTGTGGCACAGCCTGACTCGATGGCTTGTGTCGCGGGCTGGCCTGCTGCCGGGACAACCTCTGGCGATGCAGTCCGATAAGGTCAGCTTCTCCACTACTGAAACGGCCACGGCCACTCTGCTGATGCGCGAAGCGAGTGCCAGTGGACAGTTACCTCGCATTGAGCTGAGCGGTCCCGCCCTGGCCGAGCCGAAGGAATTCACTCCCAAGCCGTTGGGTGACGATCCGGGTGTTTATCGCGTGGTGTTTGGTTCGCTGGAGGAAGGCCAGTATCAGGTTCGCACCCTCGATGATCCGGCACAGTCGATCGATCGTGCATCGTCTGAGGGCTCGACCGCTTTTGATGTTCGCAGTCCTTGGAGCGAGAAGCTGGATGTCGATGCGCGACCCGATCTGATGAAGCGAATTGCCGAGACGAGCGGCGGTGCTATGCTGGACGCGGCCGATCCCGACGAGCTGGCGGAACAATTTCAAGAACACCTGACGCGCAGCCGACCTCCCCGTGTCCGTCGGACCACGGCCTGGGATCGATGGTGGGTACTGCTGGCGGTTGTCGGGATGTGGGCCATTACCTGGGGAGTACGTCGAAGTTCCGGACTTGTATGAATCTATCTTGTTGCATGGATGTCTCAAGCAAAGAGTATCTCTTATCGAAAATCGCCCTTGAATCGGCTACCATAAACAAACAGCGAGCAAAGTGGGTAAATCATGGCGACGGTTTCAACATCACCCGAGCGGGCAGAGATCGATCTGGCGCTGCAGCAGCGGCTCGGCGATCTCCGTCGGCGCTGGTTGACGGTGGGCACGCTCAATGCCGTCGTGTGTGGCCTGTTGGCCGCCGGTGCCGTGTTGCTGTTCGCCGCCTGGCTCGATCTGCTGTGGGAACTCTCTTCCGATATGCGGTGGCTGTCGGTAAGGCTGGCCGTGGCGGCTGGAGCGCTGACCATCGTCGCGGTTGTGTGGTTTTCTCATCGGGCAGGCAATCGCCGTGCCTTGGCGCGCAGGATGGACACCGCGGGGAAGACGGGCGGTCAGATTCTCTCAGCGCTCGATCTGATTCAGTACCCGGTGCGGAGTTCGGAGCTAAGTCGTGGGCTTTCGGCGATGGCCGTGGAACGAGCCGGGATGGTTTCCCAGGAGGTACCAGGTTGGAAGGTCGTGCCCCTGCGTCGTACGAAGATCGCTTGCGCCGTTTTTGTGGTCACCGCCGTCGTGGTGGCGGCCATCCGTCTATTCATGCCCGAGTTGGCGCATGCTCAATGGCTCCGCTTTTCCGATCCTTACGGCGATCATCCTCCTTACTCGAGTATTTCCTGGTCGATTGATCCTGGCGACACCGAGGTTGTCTATGCCAGCGGTCTCGATATTTACGCGACGACCGAGGGTCCCGCTGTCGATCAGGCGCACCTGGTCTTGGAGTACGATGAAGCGGCTGTCACGGATGCCGGGCAGGGCGAGCTGCGTGCGGATGACTCGACACCGCCGCGCGACGAAGCGGGTGAGGGCGATTCGGACGAGCGGATTGAAGAACTTCCCATGTTCCGCGAGGCGGACGGGCGCTGGCGGGCGGTGCTGGTGCGCGTCACCGAGCCGGCGACCTATTACGTACGCTCTGGTCGGGCGCGTTCGGTCAAGCATCGCATCGGAGTCATTACCGTGCCTCGGCTGGAAGAGGTCCGGTTTCGTGTGACCCCGCCTTCCTACACCCAATTGGGACCGTACGAAGGCCCGCTGCCCGAAGGTGGACTTTCAGGGTTGCCGGGGGCACACGTGGAGGTGTTTGCCAAGAGCAACCGGCCGCTGGCCGGTGGAACCCTGATCATCGAGGGTGAAGGCCAGCGGCGGGAAATCGCCTTGCAACCCTCGGAGAGCGAGTCGGCGGAAGTGACCACGGAGTTCGAGATTCAACAGGCCGGAAAGTTCAAGCTGCACGTTGTCGACGTGCAGGGGCAATCGTCGCGGGAGTCCTTTGGAGGGGCGATTCACTTGCTTGACGATCATCGTCCCTTTGTACGTATGATGCAGCCCCGCTCTCGGTCGTACGCCACTCCGAACATTCGCCTGCCGGTGGTCATGTCGGCCGAAGATGACTATGGCATTGCGCGACTGGCGGTCTTTCGCAGTCTGAACGACTCGCGGGCTCTGCCGCAAGACGCCGGTGTGAGCGGATTTCCGCGTCGTACCGACGAGCGGCTGGCCATGCCACTCTCGACTTACGGACTGGAGCCGGGTGATCAAATCAAACTCTATGGTCGTGTCGAGGACAACGATCCCATGGAGACCAAGGGCTCGGAGAGCGATATCGTCACCGTGATTATCATCTCCGAAGAGGATTACAACCGCATGCTGCAACGACGCGAAGGTTTGCGATCGCTGCTATCGAAGTATCGCGAGGCGCAACGACGGATGGCCAATCTGACCGAGGCCAAGAAGGGCTTGCGCAAGAAGATGAAGGAACTCAAGAAGGAAGGAAAGGAGATTCCCGAGGAACTGCGCGAAGAACTTCGCCGGGTGAGCGATCAGTTTCGTGACGAGATCGAACAATTGCAGCGGTTGACGAAGAACGAGACATCGCTCGATCTCGAGAAGAGTCTGGCGGAGCGCCTCAAGAGACTGACGCGCAAACTGGAGAAGCAAGCGTCACGCATGAAAGACCTGGCCGACGACATGAAGATGACCAGGCAAGACATGGAAAGCGCGCTCGAAGAAATGTTGAGCGACCTGGAGGAGGAGCGCAAGGCATATGAAGAACAAGTCATGCTGCCGCTCGATATGTTGGAACGCGTCTACCCTATGATTGAGGATCAAGCTCGCTTCATTCAACTCGTCCGGCGCCAACGGGCCTTGGAGAAGCGGCTCGTCTCGCTCAAGGGTCGCGACAAGGAAGACGATCCGGCGATCAAGCGTAGGATGCGAGATTTCGAGGACGAACAGGCTCGAATTCGTGAGGGCTTGGTGCAGTTGTTGGACGACATCGACAATCATGTCACGGAGCTTCCGGAAGACGAAGCGCTCGATCTGCTGCGTGAATCGGCGATCGAATTTGTCGAGCAGGTTCGGAGCAGCGGCGCTATTGAAGCGATGTCCGAAGCCGAACTGGCGCTGACGGAGTTCTCCGGAACGCGTGGATATGCCAAGGCCAAAGAGGCGGCGGAAATTCTTGAACAATTCGTCAGCAAGGCTCAACAGATGGCCGGCCAGGGTGCGGCCGCTTGCAAACTCAAGTTCGCGCCCGGCCTGGGCGGAATCGAGCTGGGCGAAACGATCGAACAGCTGCTGGCTGGCTTGGGATTGTTACCTGGCCAGATGGGCGCCGGCGGATCGGGTAGCGGTTACAGTCAGCGACGCAGCTCGCTCGACAATGTTGGCCTTTACGGGAACAATCCTCGGCGTGACGACGCCCGCGAAGGTTCGGGATCGGGCGAGAGTGACGCGGCAGCGGCGACCAGAAGATTGGCCACCGACGACGACGCCAGAACATCCAACATCGGACCGGGCGGAGAACTCCGAGCCTCGGGCGGAGGCGAAGCGGACGTGCCGGTCCGATATCGCCGGCGAGTGGGAGCCTACTTCCGGCGCATCGCTGACGACTTGGGAGAATAGTGAACGGGGCCTTTCCTTGTTCCAAACGACAAATTCGTATTTCGACGATTGAGACAACCAACCGAGCGATCCCGTCATGAGCAACACGAAAGGATCTATCATGAAACGGTTTTTCAAATTCAATGCCACGACATTATTCCGCGCGAACTGTCTTGTTGCCGTGATGCTGATCTGCGCGTATGGGGCGGAGGCCGATGACACTCCCCCCTCGAAGAGCGCCGTGGCGGATAGTGCCGGCACGAATGAGGCGATCGAGTCGCCCGCGACTTCCAACGAGACGGCACCGGTGGTGGTGCCCGACGCCAAGCAGGCGGGTGGCGAGTCGGAGGGAATTGTTCAGGTAGCGAATCTTGTTTACGCCGGAACCAAGAGCAGCAAGTGTTTCGCCGATCATTTCTTGGTGCAGGCGGAACAGGACTCGTCTGTTTCGACCAGTCGCCGATTTCACGCGGTCAAGCTGGCGGAAGAGGACATTTATGGTTTTCCGCTATTGATCATGACGGGCGAAGGCGCCTTTACGCTCCGTGAGGAGGAGCGGGAGAACTTACGCAAGTTCGTCGAGCGCGGTGGCTTCTTGTTGGCCTCGGCCGGTTGCTCTTCTCAAGAGTGGGATCGTTCTTTCCGTAGCGAAATGGCAACCATTTTTACCGATCATCCGCTGGAAGAAATCCCCATGAGTCACGCGATATTCAACACAGTCTATGAGATTGAGGAATTGGAAACGAAGCATGGTAAACCGAAACCGCTCGAAGGCGTTTCGATCGGCGGTCGACTGGGAGTGCTCTATTCTCAAGACGGACTCAACGATACGGCCCATACCCAAGGCTGCTGTTGCTGCGGCGGAAATGAAATTCGCAACGCGATCGAAGTCAACGTCAACGTGCTGGCCTATGCCTTGACCCACTAAGATGCGGCGTACTTGGACGCGGACTCCCATTCAGACTTGCCAACGGCGAAATCATGTTCACCCGGCCGTTATCGAGATCGCTCGCTCAACGGGCCCATCGCAAGATGGCTCTTCGGCTTGCGCTGGGGGTGGCCTGTGTGGCGCTGGTGGTCGAATCGGGCTGTTCTCCGACGGCAGTCGCTCCGTTGGTTATTCTGATTAGCGGTGACACCGCCGGGTGGATTGTTCCTTGTGGTTGCACCTCGAATCAGTCGGGCGGGCTCTTGCGACGTGGGAGCTACGTTGCCGACCAGGCGGTCGAGAACGATGTGATTCTGGCCGACTCCGGAGGCGCCGCCGGGGGAACTTCGGAGTATCAGCGCTGGAAGTTTCAGGCGATTCTCTCCGGCGAGATGGCGATGGGGCTCGACGCCCACAATATCGGCGCCGCTGAGGCCGCCCTCGGCGCGGAGTATTTGAAGGAGGTGGGCGGCGACACCAAGGTCCCTTTCATTTCAGCGAACGTCCGAGATGGCGAGGGTAAGTTGTTGGCTCCCGCTTACAAAATCGCGGCACGTGGTGGTCGGCGAGTGATGTTGATTGGGGTTCTCGATCCTAAGTTCGCCAGCGGCGAACTCCAGGTTTCCGATCCGCAGGAGGCGATTTTGGCCACGCTCTCCGAGTCCGAAGAAGAGGTGGATACCGTGGTGGTCCTGGCTTACCTTCCTGAGGATGCCCTACGAACGTTGGCCGAGGCGTTGCCGGAAGTCGATGCGGTCGTCGGTGGACCGACCGGACAGACAGTGCCACCGACCATGGTGGGCCCCACACTGCTTACGTCGGCGACCAACAAGGGCAAGTTCTTGGTTCACATCGATGTTGCCGAGGCCGGTTCCGAATCGACACTCTCTGGCAAGATCATCGAGATCGGCGAAGACCTGGAAGACGACCAAAAGCAGACGACCAATCTCCAGCAGTTTTATGCGCGACTGGCCGAGCGGGATTTCGCGGCGGATGAGACCGGCTTTGCGCAGAAGCTCCCGGCGGGCCTTCCGGTCGGATATGGAGTTGCCGGAACGGCCAGCTGCCAGAAGTGTCACGAAGACGATTGTCAGCAGTGGGAGGAGTCGACCCACGCCCACGCCTGGCAAACGTTGGTCGACAAAGCATCGCACGTCGACCCCGACTGCCAGCGCTGCCACACGACTTCGTACGGGTTGCCGGACGGATTTCGCTCGATCGCCACGGGTGCCGCGCGACAGAACGTGGGCTGTGAGAGTTGTCATGGTCCGTCGCAAGCGCATGTTGACAATACGAAGGTGCGGACCCCGTTCGTCGCGGCCGAACAGTGTATCGTCTGTCACGATCGCGAGAACAGTCCGGAGTTTGAGTACGACGAATATTGGAGCCAGATCGAACATGGCACGAATGCGAGTGGGGACTAGACGTGATTCATAAGAGAAGCGGAAGAATCGCATTAGAGACGATCTATAACATCGGAAAACGGATTCGTATGAAGACGAAAAAAGTTGATCCGCAACGCTCTGCCGTGGCTTGGCAGATGGCCCTGATGATCACCTTGCTGGGCTGCGCCGGAACCTGGTTGAGTATCACGACAACCTCGGCCGCCGACGATGCCGCGCAAGATCAATCCAAGGAGACCGCATCGGCGGAAGTGGATTCCGACACGAGCAGCGATGTCCAGTCCGAGCCGGCTGGAGAAACGACCTCCGGCCTGGAAAAAGCCTTGGAACGATCACTCCGAGGTGGGTTTGAAGAGGAAGACGAAGCGACCGCCGCAGCGGAACAGGAATCGGCGACGAGCGAAGATGCCGAGGGGAAACCAGCAGCGGATGAACAGAGGTCGGCCAAGCCGGCCATGCTGAAGAAGAAACGTCACGGTCTTGATTGGCTCGATAGCCTGGCCGCGGGACAACGCACAGCTCAATTGAACGATGAGCCGCTGTTGGTACTCTGTGGTTCCGCTTCTTGCATTTGGTGCGCCAAGCTCGAAAAGGAGTTGGCTAAAGAATCGATTCAGAAGGAGCTCGACCGCTGGACGCTCGTCTATATCGACGTGGAACGAACTCCCACGGTTGCCCAGCAGTTGGCAGTTTCCGGTGTACCCGCGCTGCGACTGCTGACACCTCGCGGCACCAAAGTCGCCACGCACGATGGCTATATGACGGCTGCCGATCTGAAGACGTGGCTGGTCGAAAACCACGACACGGCCAATTCCGATCCGGAGGAGGTTCTCTATTCTCCGGAGGTACCGGATGAGAAACAGATCGGCAAGTTGCTGGAGTATCTCACGAATCGAGATGTCGCCACCCGGGAAGCGGCGATTCGTCGTCTGGCGGCCCATCGAAGTGTGACGGCCGACGCGGTGGTTGGCACGTTTGTCGAAGGGAAACTGGCTGCTCGGCTGAGTACACTGGAAGTGCTTAGCGTCTGGGAGGCCCCGGTTGAAGAGCTCGACCCTTGGCGTCCCGAAACCTTGACCGAGGAGCGGCTGGCCCGTCTCGACAAGTGGTCGGGCGAATTGCCCCAGGAACAAGCGGAGACAAAACAGGACACACCTCTGGCCGGGCAGCGACTCCTCGATGCCCAGCAGGCCATCGACCAACTGCTGGCCGCTTCGGAGACCGAAGCGCTGGTCATGTATCGCCGGCTGGCCCGCCACCAGGCGGCTTTGCTTCCGGAGGTCTATGCTCGACTTCAGGCGAGCGAAACCGATTTGGCGAGCCAGCGTCTTACCGCGCTGCGCTATCATCTGGTTGCCAGCTCACGGCGAATCTTGAACTGGCAACAGGGACTGATCGCGCTCGCCTCGGCCGATGTGGCCACACGCCGGGCAGCCGCCGATCAACTAGTCAAACAGGCCGCGGCCGAAGACGAGACCTTGTTACTGGAGTTATTTGCCCACGCCGATTCTCTGGTGCGAGAATTGAGTCTACGCGGACTCCAGGAGATCGGCGGAGCGCAGTCGACCAAGTCGTTGGTGAAACTGTTGGAGGATCCGGAGCCGAACGTCCGCGCAGCGGTCCTGAAACAACTGACCGAGAAACCCTCGTCGAGCATGGTGGAGCCGGTTGCCAAGTATCTAGAGACCGAGACGGATGCCGATCTGGTTGTGCATGCCGTGCGTTTCTTGCGCGAGACAAAGAGCAGCGTGGCGACCGAATCGCTGCTGACGCTGGCCGAACACGATAGCTGGCAGGTTCGCGCCGAGGTCGCCGAAGGGCTGAGTTCCGTGTCCAGCAGCCGATCCCGCTCGGCCCTCATGGTGGACGTTTATAAGGCGCTCTCCAAGCTGCTCGATGACGAAGACGGATTTGTCGTTAGTCGGGCGATGAAGGGTGTACAGTCGGGGGATACCGCCCCCATCGACGCGCTGGTTGGCATAGTCGACCGACACCCACAGCTGGCCTCCGATGCCATCGAAATGATGACCGGTTCCAGCAATTCTTTGAGCGAAGCCGTGCCTCATCTTCGTCGCCTCACGGAGCACGAGGAAGGTTCCGTTCGATCCGCGGCGCTTGCGGGGCTATCCGATGCTTCGGTCGCGGATATGCAGAAAGAAGTTCTCGCCGGACTCAATGACGAAAATTCCCAAGTACGTCAGACCGCCGCGCGAATCGTTTTTCAAAAGCACGAAGCGGCTCGGACGACTCAAGTTCAGATGATTAGGAATCGGGGAGTCGGTGCCTACGATGGAACGGTTTTTCCCGCTGAAGAAATTTCATCGCCGAAGCAGTCGCCTGCCAGTATGCTGCTCGATTTCTTTGTGAGCGGGGCCAAGGCGAAACTCGCCGCCGAAGAGGCGGCCGCGAAAGCCACCATTAGCGAGCCGGCTTCAGAGGAGCAGGCCGATGCCAAACAGGAGAGGGGTGAAAAGGCGAATGCTGCGCCTTCCGACGCTGTGCCTTCCGATAGTGCGCCTTCCGACGCTGTGCCTGCTACGGCTGAGCCGGCCGACACCGAATCTGTCACAGCAAAGCCAGCCGAAGCGGAGCCAGCCGTCGCGCCTGCTACGATCGAGGCCACGGCCGAAGCGGCCACCCGGGAACCGAAGGCGCCCGCTGGTGCCGCGCCCGACAGCGTCCAGAAATCTTCCGGCCCGCCTCGATCCCCCATCGCGGTATGGGTCGATCAGTATCGCCGTGGCCAGCATCGCGAGAAGTGGTTGGACGAGACGATCCAACCTCTGGAAAAGATGCTTACCGCCGAAGATGTGAAGGAACGAGCCTGGGCGGCGGTCGCTCTTATTCCCTTTGGTCAGCATGATCAACAGGCAGTCGAGATCCTGTCGCAAGCCGCTCGCGACCATCCTGATCTGGCTGCGACCTACTCCTCGGTCATGCCGTGGTTGCCGTGGAAGCTACGAATCGAGTTTTTCGAGCTCCTGACAACGCTACCGGTCGAAGGCTACGTCTTGGGCTACCTGGCGGGACATCTGGTGGAGACTCCCGAGCCGGGGGCCATGGACGAAATTTGGAATCTCTTCACTCACCAGGACATGAACAATTCGGCCGCCGATTCACTTATCGACCGTCTCAAGGAGAATTACTTTGGCGACACCTATTTCAGTTCCAGTTCGGTGACGCCCGCCATGCGCAAACGCGTCAGCCAGGATAGCGAGAAGTACCTGGCATCGGAGAACGACTGGCAGCGAACAGCCGCCATGATCATGTTGATCAACGTCGATCAAGAAAAGACGAGCCAGGCGGCGAAGGCCATTTTCGCGGACGAAAATAACTCACCTCAGCTTCGAGACGACGCGCTGCGTATCTTGTTGGTGTCTCAGCCAGAACCGCAGCAAACCAAGGTGGCCGTCGAAGCGCTTCAGACCGGCGATATTCTCATGGAAAGAACGGCCCTCACCTTGCTCTCGCAGGGCGCGGGGGCCATCCATCGGGTTCGAGGGTATATTTCGTTGAACTACTCAGGTGGTCACGTCAGCTACTCCTATGGCTATAGCGACACTCCGAAACTGATTGTTCCTAAAGCTCCAGCGGGACTGACTGCTGAGCAGGTGCGTCCATTCTTGAATTCGACGGACGCCACGAACGCGGCCTACGCCGGCTACCTTCTGACCCTATTGGACGAACCCTCGGGCTTGGCTCCCCTGATCGCGCAGTGGCGCGAGAACACGTCTATTTACGGAATCTGGCCGCGGCTGGTCTATCGAGCTGTCGCGCATACGAACGACAGTGAGTACGTTCCGGTCTTGGAAGAAATTTACGAGTCGTATAGCGAATCCGGGTCGAGCTATCGGACGAAGGAGTATTACTGGACGATACGCATCATGACAGGACCTGAGATCTTGCGGTTGCGCAAACGAATTCGCGCCGAGGTAGGAATGTCGAATCTCCGTTGAGCCACTGCCACCGACCTGACAAGAATTGTCGGGCTCAAACGGATAACGGATAAGAAGAAACGAAGAATAGTATGGCCTTGAACAACCAAGAGGAGACAATCATGAAGTTCCGCCACATCGCATCCGGGCTGATTGCCGCGCTCCTATTCTTGCCGACTCTTGTCCAAGCGCAATCGAGTAGCCCATCGAACGCCGTGCCGCTAATGACCGGTGTCGGGTCCGTCGAAATCACACGTCAACCGAATACCTTGTTAATGACATTGACGCTCCAGGGCCGGGGTCCCGACGTCATCAAGTCGCTGGAATCGCTCAATGCTCGGAAAGAGAAGGCGCTCGATAAACTGAACCAACTCGGAGCCAACGAAGACACCATAGAATTCGGCGAGCCCACTTTGTCGTCCGGAATGTCCCAGCAGCAACAGCAAATGCAACAGATGTTGCGTCAGCACATGCGTGCCAGCGGGCGAGATGAAGTCGAGGTTCCCGATGTCCTCACGGTCTCGCGACAGCTATCGGCGGAGTGGCCTCTGTCGGCGAAGACATCCGATGAACTGCTGATTCAGGTCGTCGCACTCACCAAGAAGATTCGTGAAGCCGATGTAGCGGGTTCCAAAGAGGCCGATGAACTGACGCCGGAAGAACAGGAATTGGCGGAGGAAATGGAAGGTCTGCAGCAGCAGATGGGGATGTCTGAGGACGAATCCGATCCGGGAGATCCTCAGTTTGTCTACCTCAGCAAGATCAGCGAAGAAGAATACAACGCGGGCATCAGCGACGCCTTCAAAAAGGCTGAGAAGAAGGCGGGTCTGTTGGCCACTGCCACGGGAACAAAACTGGGACCGCTGTGGACCGTGGCCGTGCGAGACAGCGAATCGCAGGCCAGAATGCAGCAACGCAACTGGCAGTACAACCGATACGGACGGGCCTACGCCGAACCCGATGTCGACTTGTCGGAGGGCCAGCGGGCGGCAATCGGCTATCAACCGGGTGAGGTGACATACACGATCTACGTGCAAGCCGCATTTCGCCTTGAGACGGAGGGAGGCGAAACCGAGGAAGAGTAGCCGGCGAATCTATTCGAACTTGGCCAGTGACTTTCCGTCGCGATTCCAAACGTGGACGGTGCCGTCGTGTCCGCCGGCGGCAATCGTAGCACCGTCGGCCGAAGCGTCGAGGCTGTACATGAAACTCGCCACACTCTCGTAACGTTTTCCGCCGCCGCCGTTGTAGTCCCAGCGACTGACCGAACGATCGGCAGCGCTGACCACAAAGTCACCGTCGGTTCCCAAAAACTGAATTCCGGTGACCTCTTTGTCGTTGAATCGTTTGATGTTCTTGTGTTCCGTGCCGGTCTTGTAGTTCCAAACCCGGACGACGTTGTCCGCGCCGCAGGTGGCCAGCACACGACTGTCGGCTCGCCAGCTGACCCCCAGCACATGGCTGGTATGGTACTCAAACGACCGCATGCGTTCGCCGCTGGCGACGTCGAAAACCCGCATGTTGCGATCGGTGCCACACGAGGCCAGCAGCACCCCGTCGCTGGAAAACTCAAGCCCCAAGATGGTGTCGCTATGGGCCGAGGGAATCTCGCGAACGAGCTTGCCGGTCGCGACGTCCCAGAGCTTCAATTCGCCGCGCCGCGAGGCTTCGCCGCCGCCGGTGGCGAGCAGCTTTCCGTCGGGACTGAAGGCCAAGGCCGTGACGCGATCGACGAGCGTCTCGGGTGTGTCGGCCGTGCCAATAGTTCTTTGCAGCGACCAGCTGCCTAGCTGCCAGACTTGGATGTGATGGCCAGCGTGTGTGAGGAGACGACCGTCGGGAAGCATGGCCACCGTGTCGAACACCTGCTGATCATTTTCAAAGGAGTCGATGGGCGACCCATCGCTGGTGGCGAACGTCTGGACCCGGCCGCGGCGATCGACGACGGCAACGTGCATCCCATCGGCCGAGAACTCGACCGCTTGAATCGGAGCCGACGAAGCGGCCGCCAATTCTTTGGTCTGTTGGTGGGCCGACTTGGTGACTTCCAATTCGGCTTTCCGCTGATCAATGACCTTTTCCGCGGCGACCACGGCCGCCGCCAACTGCTTAAGATCTTCCGATCGGAACGCCAGGCGATCGACCGCTTTCCGGTATTCGGGATCGGTGGCCGATTTGCCCTGTTCGATCAACTTCTCCAACGCACGGGCCAGGCTCTTGACCTTTTGTTCCGCCCGACGAAGTGTGGCCTGCTCTTCATTACGGTCGTACTCGGCCCAGGACCGAACCTTCTCGGCCACGGCGAACTTGCGCTGGGCCACTTCAATTTCGCGTCGCTGGAGGGCGTTTGTCTGCAGGTTGAACAGCGGTTGTCCGTCGGAAACCCGATAGAGCCGCGCCACTCCGTTTTCGCCAACCGCGGCAATCGTCTGACCGTCGCGGGTGGCGGCGAGCTGAATCATGGGAACCCCTACGTCGATTTGCCGAATCATCTCGCCGGAGTCGACATTCCAGATCCGCATGGTCTTATCACGACTCGCCGAAGCCAGCAGATGGCTATCGGTCGACAAGCCGACCAGGCTGGTAATCGCCGCGGCGTGTCCTGGCAGTTCTTGCGCCGGGGATGCGGCCGCCGAGGAGCGGACGATATGAATCGTTCCGTCGACCATTCCGCAAGCGACTCGATTGCCGTCGGCAAGGAAACTCACCGTCGCCGGGGAGCTGGTCAAGTCGAACCGTGCCAGCTCGCTGCCGTCGTCGATGTTCCAGACTCGCACCGTGCCGTCGTCGCTACGCGTGAGGAGCCGAGTGGCGTCGGGAGAAAACTTGATTTCTTCAAAGGGGCCGTGTTGCTCGGTCAGCTGACCGACGGCGACGCCGGTTTCCACGTCATAGATCCGGGCCGCGCCGCGATCGTCGATGCTGGCAAGTCGTCGGCCGTCGCGACTGGTGATGAACTTGGGCCGGGCTGCTTTTCCCGTCTTGTCCGCCGGCGAGGTTCGACTGAGAATCTCGAATTCTCGTTGAACCTGGGGGGGCTGTTTCCGCCATAGTTTGACGGTCCGATACCCACCGGAGGCCAACGTTCGACCATCGGCGCTGGCAGCCAATGATTGAACCAGGTCGATGTGCGCCGGACCGGGTGGGGAGTCTTGCTTGTCCGCCAAGGCGGGATCCGACAGCGAGCCGACCTGTCGCTTGGTCGGTACATGGTAGAGGTCGATCCGACTGGCTCGTCCGGCGGCGACGTAATCTCCTTGGGGAGTCACGGCGACCGCATAGACCGGCCGCAAGGTACTCGGCGGGAGCGTCAACTGGACAGCGCCGCCTTGGCTGACTTTTCCTTCGGCGCCTTGATCGATCCACAACTTCAACAGCCCGAGCTCTTCCGGCGAAAGATTCTTGGCCTCGACGCCGTTGTCTTCCGGTGGCATGATCGGATCGGTGCGATGAGCGGAGACGGCGAACAGCAGACTGTCGGTGCTGTTGCCGGGTATCACGGCGGGACCCGAGTCGCCCCCCTGGCGAATCGTCGTGGGGGTTTCCAGCACGAGATCGGCTTCGGCGTCGGTCTCGTTGTGGCAGGCGAGACAGTTCCGCTGAAGAATGGGCAGTACTTCCCGTTGGAATTGAACGGGCTCGTCTCGATCGACCGCCGCGACCGCAATCGGTCCCGAGTCGTCCGTGCCGTCGCCGGCGGTGGCTTTCGTGCCGGCGCCAATGCAGACGATGGTCCCCATGAGCACAAGGAGCGCCACTCGTGTGTTTTCAATCTGGCTTGTGAGCATCTGCATGTCGATGGAGCGATCGTCTCGAGACGTTAGTTTTCGGCGATGGAGGTTTCTGAGTCGGGAGTTGGCTCGACGGTGAGTTTGAGCGGCTGACGATTGGCCAGCAAGAGTCCGCCGAATTGCAGGTCGGCGACGATTTGGCTCACGATCTCGCCCGCGGTCGCGGAGTCGCTGACGCGAACGACCAGCGACCCGGTGTTCTGATCTTTCTTGATGACGAGCGGATCGGCCGACAAGCCGGGCGTCGATTGCAGGGTCATGGATACCGGCCCGCTGAATCCGAAACGCCGCTCGATACGGATCGGAATTTCGATTTGTCGACCGGCGGGAACTGAAAAGTTCGTGTTGGCAATCTCGACGTTGATGGGCGTGGCGTGAACGCGGAGTCGAATCGGATCGGAGACGACGGCGAAATTGGCGTCCTCGGAGGGGTACTTCTGTTGGACTTGCTTCAGCCGAGCGATCGCCTCTTGCGTTTGTTGCTGAGCTTCTTGGAGCTGATTCTGCAACTCCTGTTGTTCCGCTTCGCTGGTTGAAGATTCCTCGGAGGTGTCGCTGGTGTCGACCACCAGGGCACCGATTTTTTTCTCCAGTGCCGAGCGGAGTTGCCGGGACTCTTTCACCTTCGCCTTGGCGTCGGCGAGTCGCTGGACATAGGGTTCGTAGCGATGTCGTCCCCGTCCGAGCAGATAGAACGTAAAGGTGCCGCTGGGGAAGTTATTAAGCTTGATTTTTAGGTCGTACTTTCCCTCGTCACCGGGAGTTTGCAGCTGGTCGAGTCGCAGTTGACGGGGCAGCCCTTCCGGCACAACCCGCAGTGCCGACTTGTATCCGTTGCGGCGCGTGACACGAAACGGCAAAGCGAGCCGGCCGCCGAGCGACGTCTCGATGAAGGCCTCGCCGGTGTGGTCAATGGTGGCGTTTTCCGATTCGCTATCGATCACGGACAACCAGGTTTGTTGTACGAGTCGCGAGGTGGGTGGGAGCTGCTCCGTATTCTCTGTCGTGAATTGCAAGGCGGCCGATCGTGCTTCGCGAACAACCGATTTGCCATCGACGAGCGAGCGACCGACGATCCGGATCGGTGCCGCCGCAAACGAAGCACCCTCTTCAACGCTGAATACGAGTCGGGCTGTCTTGGCGCCGCCGCTGGCGATCGCCTCGTGGCAGGTGACGCCCGCGGGCAGCCCTTCGGCGGTAATTTCGATATCGCCCGCAAACCCATAACGTCGAAAGACGTGAACGTTGACCGCGACGCGGCCTCCCTGGCGGAGCACCAGGGACGACATCCGCACGTCTCCGGAATTGTTGGTTCGATACGGTTCGCAATGGGTCACCAGTCGAAAGTCCGGTTCGCCTTGGCCGATGAGCATGCGATACGTCATCCGGGGATCACCGCGAGTCTTGTTGTAGATATCGCGGACCATGACCCGGTAGGTGGCACCCTGCTTGGCGATAAATTCGAAGGCCGGATCGCGGCTGCGGATTTCGAACGTCGGTACACGATTGGCATAGACGTTGACGTCGTCCATGGCGGATAGCTGCTTCACCTGCTCGCTGCCGTCCTCACCTCGGGTAATTTCCTGAACCAGAATGGTCGGGTCGGTGGAGCTTCCCGCACGATTTGATATCACCTCGATCCAGATCCGCTCGCTCGCCTGAGGCCGAAAGGTGACCCAGTCCTCGTCGCCGACCGTTTGAAACTGGCCGACCAATTCACAGGGTATGGCGATCGCCTGAGCCGTCGCGGCCGAATCGTTCGATTCCCGCTCCAGCAGAATTGGCGCCGCCGCGACGCCGATCGAAATCGGCTGAGACTTTCCGTGGGCCGAGTCGACCGCATATTGAAACGTGTCGAGCATGGTGGCCGGCGAGGCAATATAGACATCCCCGCGGCGAGTGGTGTGTGGCTCATGGTGAGCCGGCAGGGCGATTTGCGTCGTGGCCCGTTGAAGTGTTGGTTGCCCCGCGGTCGCGCCCGGCACCGGTTCTCCGCCAGGCAGATGGTAGCCATACAAGGTGTATTCGGCCGCCGAGCCGAGTTGACCGGCCGGAGGAAAAACAGCCTCCACGTGGGGTCGCCCGTCGATGGCGAGACGATATTGGAATTCATCGCCACCGCGATAGAGAAAGTCGTAGACCGCCACTAGATAATCACCATCTTCCGGAATGGTCAGGGCGATAACCGGGTCGTAAGAGCGAGTGTCACGGACGCGCTGGAGCTCGACTCCCGCCGAATCGTAGAGTACCAGTGTGGCGTCGATGCGCGAATCGATGCGGATGCCCGAGCAATCAATCGTGATCGGATCACCCTGGCTGGCGTTAAACCGATAGTAGTCGGTGTGTCTCGCCGTGACCCGACCACTAATCACACTGCCAACTTCCACGGCGATCGCACTCTCTGGAGAGTGATGGTTGGATGCGGCTTTGCCATCGGAGACGACGACCTGCTCTCGCTCGTCGACGACAAAGGCCCGCGGATTGCTCACGCCATAGCGACCCACGGCGCGCACTTCGTAGACGCCCACGGGGACGTCGGCGGCGATGGAAATGTTGTGTCGTCCCCGTTCCGTTTCTCCATGAACGTTCGCAGGATCGGTTTCCAGCGGCAGCTTGCTGGCCGTAATGCCAGGGTGAGAAAAGACCAATCGCTCGATGTTGTCGAGATGGTCGCCGGAGATGGTGGTCTCGACGGTCGATCCCGGATTGCCGCCGGACGGGTGCACGGCTTTTAGCTGCGTGGTCGGCAACTGCGCGACCGACTCTCCAGCCGTTGTGAGTTGGAAGAGCGCAATCAGAGCCAGCAGAAGCGGCGCGAGGATTTGCGGGGGTATCAAATTTGAAGAACGAAATCTCATGGCTGCAGATCGCTTGGTGGAGCAGGGGGCTGTTTCAATCGCGATGATGGCTAGTGGTTGAACAGGAATTCTTTGGTGTTGATCAGCACGGTGATCAGATCTTCATAGGCTTCGGCCAGGTTGTCCTCTCGCGAGTTGATGTAATCGAGCGCGGTCTGTAGCTCATCGGCCGTGGGCTGGCGAGCGTAGGCGGTCAGATAGAGTTGGCGAAGTCGATCTTCGTGCGACTGCTGGTCGTCGGCCAGCTGTTCGACCAGTTCGTGACCGACCTTCTTGAGGATATCGCTGGAGTTCAACAGGTGCAGGCTTTGAGCGAGCGTGGCCTCGTTGGTTCGTTCACACTCACAGGCACTGTTGCCATCGGGACGACCGAACACGGTTAGGAAGTACGAGTCCGTTTTGACATCGGGGAGTTGGGTGGCGCGGGTGCCGACCAAAGTTCCGGAGAATGAGGTCGACGAATTGGTCACCGCGTCGATAGCGTCGGAGAGCACTTCGGCGTTCAGGCGTCGCGGATAGAACCGCGAGTAGCTCTGCTGGTCGTGCTGGTTGAATTCGTTCGGCTTGGAGCTCAGCTGATACGCTTTGGAATTGCAGATCGCGCGAATCAATTCCTTGAGATCGAACTCGCTCTTCTTCAGATGATCCGCCAAGGCATCCAAGAGCTCGGGATTCGTCGGCGGATTGGTCAGTCGCATGTCGTCTTCCGGCTCGACCAGACCCCTGCCGAAGAAATGCTTCCAATAGCGATTGGCCAGTGCCCGCGCGAAAAATGGGTTCTCTTCGTCCGCCATCCACTTGGCCAGCGCCAGCCGCGGGTCGTCCTCGGGTGCGATCTCCAGCGGTTCGCCGCCGAGTCCCATCGGCTTGAGAAACTCACCGGTCTTGGGGTTGGTATTTCCCGCCTGGCCGGGGCGATGGAAGATGTTGTGCTTGCCCGGTTCCAATCGCGAACTCTTGCGACCGACACGCGAGAAGAACGCCGCCAGGGAGTGATAGTCCCGCTGGCTCCACTTCTCAAACGGATGATGATGACACCGTGCGCACTGAATGCGTTGCCCGAGAAACAATTGGGCGGTGTCTTCGACAAGTTGCGACTTCTGTTTCAACTGATGGTACCAGGTAACGGTCGGGTCGCGCCCTGCTTCGCCCGAAGCGGTAAGAATCTCGTTGACGAATTGATCGTACGGTTTGTTCTGCAGAAAACTGTTGCGGATCCAGGTGTGCAGCGCGTAGGTTGTGCGGCCGGAGGTATCGCTGGACCCGCGATTGCGCAACAAAGCACTCCACTTGTTGGCGAAGTAGTCGGCGTAATCGGAACTGTCCAGGAGCTGATCGATCCACTTCGATCGCTTCTCGATATCCTGGCCGGCCACGAATCGTTCGGTTTCCGCTTGCGTCGGCAGTCGGCCAGCGATGTCGATGGTAACGCGGCGGAGAAATTCGTAATCGTCACACATCTCCGACGGCGGAAGTCCCAGCTGGCGAAGTTGCTCGAACACCAGGCGGTCGACAAAATTGTTCGCCTCGGGCAGAGTCTCGACCGGCGCGCCCAGCGGCAAGGTGGCCTGGAAGACGGCCACCTGCGACTGATAGCGGGCCATGACACCGACGCTTCCCGGGAAGGCGGTGGTTTGCACCAGTCCCTCTTCGTCGACCGACGCCAGGCTGCTATCGGACGATTCGAATTTGGTCTGGCGGGTTACGTCTTGGTGCGAGCCGTCGCTGTAGTGCGCCAGAACCGTGAGTTGCTGCGTCGCCTCCAAGTCGAGGATGCGCCGAGCCGGTACGATTTCCAGTCGCGACAACGTCGGCTCGTCTGGGCCCGCGTAATTGGCGCCTTCTTGAATCCAGCGTCGAATGGCGCGGTAGGCGGGCGAGTCGACGGCGAGTCGTGCGCCACCGGCGTGGGGGACCGTACCGGAGGCTTTCAGCAACAGCAGACTTCGCTCGGGGGCGGCCGGGAACAGACGCCGACCTCGCGCCTCTTTCAGCAGGTGTTCGTAGTCTTCTTGAGGCTCGAATCCCAGTAGCGACAAGCGAAAGCCGTTCTGACCTTCCGCCTTGCCGTGACAGCCGCCCGAGTTGCAGCCGAGTTTGGTAAAGACGGGCACGACCTGGTTCTGGAAATTGACGGGAGCCGGCTGGCTCAGTCCGCGTACCTCGACTTGGACCTGACTCGATTGCTCTTGGTGGCTGGCCCACACTGTGGCGGTTCCTTCGGCGAGGGGCGATAACCAGCCCGATTTGGACACCGCGACAACACCCTCCGGCTCGGCACGAAACGAGACCTCGCGGGTAAGGTCACGCACTTGTTCGCTGGTATAGCTGCCGGTGACCAACAGCTGAGCCGAAGCGTCGGGGCCGACGAGTGTGACGACCTGAGTATCATCGCCCTCGGCTTCTTCCCGCTCGGAAGAGGCGCCTTCGAACGAGATCGATTCGAGCCTGCCCGGATTTCCCAGGCCGCGGGGCCGCGGAAGCTGATTCGTCTCCGCCAACAGGTGCGGCGGTGCTCCAATCGCGATCGACAGCATCATCAGCGCAGCGAGCCATCGCATCGGAGGGAGAGGCTTCTTGGTTGGGCGACGGATGGTCATTAATTCGTTTCTTATCACTTGCTTCGGTGCCCCGCGCGATCGTACGTGGGGGCGCGGGCGACACCTGGTGTGAACCGGCTAAAACAGCCCCGGTATTGGCTTGCCCGCCAAGATGGCTCTTTGCGTTTCCAGCGACAAGCCGCCGCTTGTCTTCAAGCTTTCCCAATCGAGGAGATTGGCCATGACGGTGGAGAAAAGATCCTTGCCGGTGATCGGACGCGAAGCGGGCTCACCCCCGTCGCGCGTCGACTCGCCGATGACTTGTCCGTCGGTGACGCCTCCGCCGTAGAACATCAGCGGCGTGAGGCGGCCCCAGTGTCCACGGCCGCCACGGGCATCGACCTTCGGCATGCGTCCCATCTCCCCGGTGGCGACGAGCATGATCTTGTCACTTAAGCCGCGCTGTTCGACGTCTTCGATGAAGGCGGAGACCGCATGGTCGAAGGGCCCTCCGACCAACTCCATGCCATCGACCATCGGCAGGTTGTTGCGATCGGAGTGCATATCCCAGACGAATGCGGTGTTGATGGTCACGAATCCGCAACCGGCTTCGCAGAGACGGCGGGCCAGCAGCAAGAGTTTCCCCAAGGAGGTGGCGTGTGCGTCGTAGTGTTCGCGGTTGTCCCACTTGTTCCAGCGATCGCTCTGCAGTAAGTGGCTGGTATCGTACTTGGCAATCGTCCGAGGGTCTTCCTTGGAAAGATCGAACGCGTCGGCGACGCCTCCCAGGAGCGTGTCGAAGGCTTGCTGCTGGAATTTGTCCGTGGCGTCCATCGCGCCTTTGGCGTCGGCCTTTCGCTTGATGCGATCGAGACTCTTGAGCAACGCTCGTCGGTCGTCGAGACGTTTGCGGGAGAGTTTGAGCCGCATGTTGTCGAGCGACTCATTGCCCGCGCCCGGCACAAAGGGAGCCGCACCAGGGCCCAGTTCTCCGGCGGAGGTGAATTGTCCGAACTGTCGATCTTCGCCAGGGCCTTGGGGATCGACCGCGCTGGGGAACAGGCTCACATTTCGGGGTAACCCGAGCTGCGGATCGGTGGCGCCGGCGATATGGGAAAAGAACGATCCCATGTTGGCGTCCAGCGTGTCTTTGGAGACGATCGGTTGGATCTTGTGGTTGGCGCTGCCGCTTTGGAACGAGCGGACAATGGCCATGCGATCCATATGCCGGGCCAGTTTGGTGAAGGTGCCTCCAAAAGTGACGCCGGGCACGGAAGTCTTTGTCTCGCCTGTCGCGCTGCGGACCTCGGGCGGGGCGCCCATCTTGGGATCGAAGGTCTCGTACTGCGAAGGGCCGCCGTGCTGGAACAGAAAGATGACCGATTTTCCGGTGGTCGGAATCCCGGCTTCGGCCGCCGCCGCCCGCGCGGAGAGCAGTTGGGGTAACGTTAGGCCGCCCAGACCGAGGGCGCCGATGCGGAGAAAGTCCCGTCGTGAACATCCACCAAGATTGTCGATCAGGGAAAGCATGGTCGCACGTCAGTTGGCTTCGCGGTCAATGGGTCGGTCAAACGTTTAGGGCATGCTCTGCGTCTTTCCGCTCCTTCGGAAACCGTTGCAACGTTGCTTAGGTCAACTCCTCGATCACTTCTCGGTGTTCGACAAGATGCTGGGGACGCCCCTGGGGATCGAGAACCGTATCGTGATCGAGATCGATTCCCAGGTTGCGGTAAATGGTGGCCAGCACCTGTTGAGGATGAATCGGTCGTTCGATCGGCACGGCGGCGCGTTCGTCGGTAGCACCGATGACCTGGCCGCTGCGCATCCCTCCGCCAGCCAGCAGCGCGAAATTGGCGCCAGGCCAATGATCGCGACCGGCGTTCTTGTTGATCTCGGGCGTGCGTCCAAACTCGCCCCAGACGACTACAGTGATGTCTTTGTCGAGTCCGCGGTTGTGAATGTCTTCGATCAGTGCCGACAGGCCTTGATCGAGCATCGGCATGTCTTCGCGGGCACGTTTGAAATTGTTGCTGTGCCAGTCCCAACGGCTGAAGGCGAGGGTCACACAACGCACGCCCGCTTCGATCAG